>Ga0181523_10001297_pt1 | contig 26767 bp, 20 predicted proteins | sample PEATcosm2014_Bin_43_FD_119752 | JGI IMG/M metagenome (GOLD analysis project Ga0181523, IMG submission 119752) | Peatland microbial communities from MTU Mesocosm Facility, Houghton, MI, USA - PEATcosm2014_Bin05_30_metaG | ecosystem: Environmental > Terrestrial > Soil > Wetlands > Peat | place... | reverse complement strand
GATGTTCGGGATAATCTCGGAACCGTCGTGCACCAGCGGGTTCAGGTTCGCAGTCGTCTTTACTTTTGCTGTTTGAATCTGGTTGGCCAGCACCACCGAACTCATCTTCAGCGGCATTGCCTTCAACTCTGGCACTTCGATTTCGGTTTCAAACGATCCCATGCGGCCGGTCTGATTCTCGCGCACCACAAATTTCAGGTGATACTTGCCGCTCAGCAGGCTCATACCGGTGTCATACTGCACATTCTTTTTTTGCACCTCAGTCGAGGTGCTCACCGCGAGTTTCACCGTATCGCGAATCCGGTTCAACGGGTGGCGTTCGTTGTCCAGCACCATGCCAATTACATCCAGCGTTGCCTTGTCGCGGTCGCTGCTGCGGACGAATGGAATCTGCGAACCCGGCACCACCAGCGACATGGGAACGAAAAACTTGTTGCCCTCCAGCCGGAAGTAGGCGACGCCCAGATAGAGCGGGAAATCCGTGGCCGGCATCTCAGACGCAAGTTCCTCTTCCAGTTGCCGCTCCTTATCGTCCTTCGTCGCATGCTGATAATCCGCAGGCGCGTAGTACCCGCGGCGGTAGTCGATCTTCACTCCGGGAATGTTGCTTTTCACGACGATGCGACGGTAACGCCCGTCACGCGCGGGGTTCGTGCTCTGATAGCCCAGCAGGTAATAAGTCGAAGTATCCTGCTGCACTCCCTTGAAAATTTTACTGAAGTCGTTGGAGTCGAGAAAAGCGCGCCCGCCGGTATCGCTCGCCAGTGTTACCAGCGTTTCCTGCGTGGTGAAGTTGGAATTCAGCGCGTTGAGCGTCGCCTGTCCCGAATACGCCGAAACGCCGCGCAGGCTCGCGTTCTGCGCTTCCCCGCCGGCCACCAGCGCCTGTAAACCGCGCATGTCCATGGTGTAAATCGCAAGGTTGGAACGCACCGCCGCATTCACCGCCGCTCGCAGTTCCGATTGATTCTCGATGCCGGTGCGGTCCATGCCGCTGGAAAAATAAATCAGCGACTTTTTCTGCTGAACATACGCCAGTTTCTCCGCCACCGAGCGCAAAGCCTCCAGGCGCCGGTCAGTACTGAAGATGTTGTATTCCGTATCGTCGGCAGTGAAGGGCTGACCGGTGTCGGGCGTTCCCTCGGTCGTTCCCGTCGTGCCTTCCTCGAAACCCTGGCCGCTGCCCGTACTGAATCCATCCAGCTGTTTTTTCAGCAGCGCGTGATCCGTCGTGAAGTCCTGATTCACCAGCAGCGAACTTCCCAGTGAAACGATCGACACTAAGTCGGCAGGCAGCATTTGCGTATCGACGTAGCGTTCGGCGGACGTGACGGCGTGGTCGATTTCATCCGGTTCCATGGCAGAGAGATCGAAGAACAATACGATCAGGCGCCGGTCTTTGAATTGGGCTGACACATCTGCTTTGGAAGTCGCCGCACTCGCCGGCCCGGAAGCCGCCTCCGGCAGCGGCTTCGCCTGCGCCACATCCTGTGCTGGCAAGGCATCGACGTTCTCCACATCGAAGGAAACGATCTTCTGCGGTTTGTTGTCCTCGAGAATCGTGAAGTCTTCCCGTTTCGATCCCGGTAGAAACTTTCCGTTCTTGTCTTTCACCGTTACGTTCACCAGCACGAGATCCGATTCCGCGTGAAACACATAGTCCGATTGCTGCTGCGAAGGCAAGGTAGCGCACAACAATACGAGCACCAGCAGTATCCCGACGGCTTTATCGGCGAATCGAGTTGGAGTAAGAGTCATTTATTCCTCTCGCGGCGTGCTCCTCAGAAACGGAAGCGCGACGTAATCGTGAGCTGTCGCATCGCACCGGCCGACGTAACCCGGCCAAAAGTAGGGGATCCAATAGTCGCATCAATGGAAGAGTAGTTCACCAGGTTGAAAATGTTCGTGGCCTGGGCGCGGAACTCCAGCACGCGCGCTTCTTTCAAGGGAAATATTTTCGTGAAGGCCATGTCAAATACTTTACTGCCGGGGCCAATGATGCTGTTGCGCCGGGCATTGCCATAGCTGCATGTGGTCTGCGCAACGAATGCCGCAGTATTGAACCACTCTGCGATCGAGGGGCTAGGCAAGCTTATCGATTGGCCGGGGACCAGGTTAGGGCGCAGCGTGCCGGTGGTCCCGCCATTCACCTCGCAGGGATTGTTCAGCAACCGTGGCGTGAACGGCAGCCCGGATGCGATGGTCCAGTCGCCGCTCCACTGCCAATCGCCGGCGATGGCGCGCCACGGCGTGTTCCCTGTAAGCCAGCGCTTGTCATGGCCGAATGGTAGCTCCACCAAATAATCCGCTGTGAATTTGTGGGTCTGGTTGAAGCTGGAAAGCCCGCGCTCCGCGGGCAGATCGAGAGGATTCTGCGCAACATTGGCAGAACCTCCGCCCGACGAAGCGCCGCCTCCGGCCGCGCCGGTACCTCCCCCGCCCAGTCCAGGAGTACTCGCTCCAGAGGTTGCTCCCGAGCCGATCGAAGACGCATCATCCAGCGACTTGGAGAACGTATAGGTTCCGCCGATGGCAAATCCTGACGCGAGACGTTTGCGCACACGCACCGAGAGCGCATTGGCCTCTTGATCGGCCACTGAGTTTTCATAGGTGAAGGCTTGAACTCCGGAAACCAGAATTCCGTTCAGAGTGCGGTTGGGCGCTTCCAGGATGTCGAGATTCGTTCCCTTGGTCCCCGTGTAGTCGAGATTCAGCAGCAGGGTGGGGCGGATCTGCTGTTGAACATCCAGATTGCGAATCTGCACATAGCCAAACCGGTAATTCGGATTCACCGCGTAATCGTTGGTGATGGTGGACACAGGGGGATATGCGCATTGCGGGGGGACGACGGTAGACGTTGGGAACCCGCATTGCACCGTCAGCGCTCCGGGAGCCGTCTGAACATTCGTCGATGTGGTCGCGAACGGAGGCTGCAGCGCAAGCTGCTGGGCGATGCCCTGATAGGCGCCGGTGTTGTAATTGATGCCGTATCCACCGCGCACCACCGTATTCGGAAGCGGCTTCCACGCAAAACCGATACGCGGAGCAATGCCCTTGCGATCCGGACGCACCAGGCTGTCCGGCAGTCCGTTGTAACCCGGATTCACCGGCGTCACGCTGTATGGCGGCACCTGTGTCAGCACGCCGGGAGAAAGCAACAGGTTTGCAATGCGATTGTTAATTTCCGTCAGCGGCGAAACATACTCGTAGCGCACTCCGAGATTGAGCGTGAGATTCGCGCGCATCTTCCACTCATCTTGCGCATACAAATCCCAGTAATTGCCGCGGAAGTACTCGCTTTGTCCAAATTGAACGGAAGTTTGCTGCGGCAGGCCGAGCAGAAAGTCCGCAAAATCGTATCCCGTCCCGGACGCCTGTGGTCCGCCAATGAACTGCGCAGTGTTGGTGCCTGAGAATACGAACGACCCCCGCGGGTTGCTGTCAGTATCCGTATTCAGCTGCACGCGCCGGAAATCTCCACCCCAGCGCCAGGTGTTCTTGCCGTGATTCCAGATCACGTTGTCGGAGAAAGTGTAGGTCTGGGGTCGCGTGAGCGAAGGGGTCGTATCCTGAAGACTGGCTATGTCTCTGAAGGAAAGATTCGGCAGTCCCCAGTCGAATGGATTCGTTGAAACTCCCGTGATTCCCAGCGTGCCGGTGATGTTGTTATTGAATGCGTACAGATTCTGTGTGTGGGTGCGGCTGCGATTAAAGTCGGCGCGAACGATGTTGGTCAGTTTACCGATGCTGCGCGTGTAAGACACGGGAATGTCAAAGCTGCGGACGGTCGTGCTGCCGCCCACACTCGGAAACGGATTGGTCAGATTGGTGCTCGACTGGTGGTAGTGGAAGCCGATCTGCAGGCTGTTGCGCGGAGCGTTGCGGCCTCCACCTCCGCCCCGGCGTCCGCTCGCGGGCGCCGCGCCAAAACTGTGGTTCACACGAATATTCAAGTCGTCGCTGTCGCTCGTGGCGGAAGTCACGTAGTGGAAGTTCTGGAAGCTGCCGGGCAAGTTCGGCATCGGAATATAGTTCAACAATCCCAACGCCGCCGAGTTGATTTGTGGAATTGTGTTGCAAGTAGGGTTACAGGGGAAAGGTGCGTTGGTTGCAGGATTGAAAATCTGCACCGGTTCTCCCGACATGTACGTGGTCTGGGAAAAGTTCCCCTGTCGTTCCAACAGCGTTGGCACGGTCGAAAACTGATCGAATGGATTTTCCCCGTGCTTGCCGTTGAAGTTGATGAAGTAAAAAGTCTTGCTTCCTCCGTGGTAGATATGCGGGATGTTGAGCGGACCGCCCACCGAACCGCCGAAACTGTTCTGCAAGTATGCCGGTTTTTCCGTGGGCTGGCCGGTGAGCGCGAACGGCGAGGCATTCAGCGCCGCATCGCCGACGCCGTAATATAACGATCCATGCGGGCGATTGATGTCAAAACCGCGCCGGCCGAAACCGCCGCCACCACCGAACCCTCCGCCGCCGCGACCGCCCCCCGGACCGCCGAATCCGCCCCCACCGCCGAATCCTCCGCCCTGTTGGCGAGCGTCGTTAAAGCGCTGCTGCATTTGGTCGGGGCTCATGGTATTGAACGAATCGGAGGTGTTCCCCGAAATCGCCACGGATTCCGTAGCACTGCCGGGCGCAATCCCCGGAACCGGCATGCCGGAAGGGACAACGTCGCTCATTGAGCTGGCGCCCGTACTGCCCGCCGCACCGCCCGCCGACCCACCGGCCGCGTCCTGCCCCGCATCACTCTGAAACACGGAAAGACTCTGAAAGCCACGTCCGCCGACATTGGCCCGCCGCTGCTGCTGATCTTTATTGTTGTTGTTAGTGGTGTTGTCGGTGCGGGCCTCGCGCGCCCGTGACAGTAGCGTCAGCTCAAAATTCGCCTGCACGTCTGGATGGGTTGCGTCCAACACCACATCCTGCCCGCCAGCGGCAAATGCCGCCATCTGCACCCGCACGGTATAGTGCCCATCGGCGGAAATCCGCAACCAGTAACTGCCGTCCACATCCGTCGACGTATTGACTTGTTCTTTGGTGGCCGCATTCACCGCGGAAACTCCAGCCCCGGGAATAGGCATATTTCCCGACTTCACCACGCCGTGAATGGTTCGCGCGGCAGTCGCGGGCGCAGCCGCTTGTCCCCGCAACAGTTGCGGATGAAACATGACAGCGTGAAACAAGAAGACGAACGGAAAGACGGACTTCGGGCGCAGTCTACCCTTGAGCACCAGAAAGCGAAGACCGGAATTCCTCATAGCGTCGCGCAGATATTCGATGCTGGCTTGCTCGAATCATACCGCTGGCGCTTGCGCGGAAACGTAGAGTTTTGTGAGTTGATTGGTGGATCGCAAGCTTCACGCAGGCGAGAGATCAGACTTTCCACCTGCTCCCTCAAAATACCCTTCGATCTCTTCCAGTGTTTTCCCTTTGGTTTCCGGCAGGAACACCGCGGCCGTGATGAAGTAGATTACCGTGCACCCGGCGAACCCAAAAAACATGGCCGAGTAGCCATGCTTGCCGACAGTCGGCAGAAATATAGCGGCGATGGTCGTCGAAACCGCCTGGTTAATCAGGAGGGCAATGCTCATGCCGTTGGACCGAATCCGGGTGGGCATCAACTCCGAAAGCGCCAGCCACACGCACACTCCGGGGCCAATCGCGAAAAATGCCATGAACACGAAAAGCGTGATGGCAACCAGCATTCCGTTGTGCGGGCTGGGCAGCGGAGTGATCAGCGCATTGTCGATTCTGAGCGGAGCCTGCCGCGCGGCATCGAGATTGCCGAAGGGATTCGAAAAGAACGCCACCACTTTATTAGCGGGCACACAGCCTTCGCGCGTGATTTCGATCGGGGTGGCAGCCGTGTCGTCGGAGCGAGCGGCCTTGGTCGCGGCGCGAAAATCCCCATACGAATAGATCACGACCAAAGAAGTAGGACCGCTGCCGATGCTCTGGGCAGCTTCCCCAGCCGGGGTCAGCAGCGTCTCAGCCAGTTTCTTGTCATAGGTAAGCGCGATCTTCTGCTCGGCCGTGACCATGGCCTGAACCGCGCCTCTCGAATCCACTCGCAGGCTCTCCGTCCGTCGAAAGAGCAGGCCCGTGCAAACCAGCGACAGAATAATTCCGGCCGTACCCACCGACAGCAGAAACTTGCGTCCCTTGCGGTCCACCAGCAGCACGCTGGCAATCGTCATCAGAAAATTAATGATCGTAAAAATAACGTAGCCCCAATGCGCCTGGAGATCCGAGAGCCCGCTCTGCATCAGAATATTCGTGTTGTAGCCAATGATCGAATTGATACCCGTGGCCTGGTTGCAAGCGAGGATGACGCAGGCCAATAGAAACGGAATCACATATTTCCGGCGCAATAGCGACTCTTTCATCTTGGCGCCGTTGGAGCTTTTCGCCTTCTCGGCGGCCGCGACTTGCTCCATTTCCGCGATCTCGATATCCGCCTGCGGCTCGGTGCGCGAGCGCAGCAGCGCTGTGTAGGCGGCATCCCGCTTGCCCCGCAGAAAGAGCCAGCGCGGCGACTCCGACACCATGAATCCACCGATCACAAACAAGATGCCGGGAGGCAGTGAAACCCAGAAGATGCTGCGCCAGGCCGTGTCTTTGAAAGCAAAGAGTCGCGCCGCATCGCCCAGCTTCGCCACTTCTTCAACGCGAAAACTGAAATACATGCCGACAAATGCCGCGGTCACGATACCGAGCGTCAGCAGCCATTGGAAGATCCCCGTCCCCTTGCCGCGGTTCGTAGCCGACAAACACTCCGCCAGATACAGCGGGACAACCACCCCGATCAGGCCAGCGCTGATGCCTTGCAAGAGGCGTCCAAACACCAGCGACTCATAGCCATGCGAAAGCGCAATGATGGGAATGCTGCAGACAAACAGCAATCCGCTGAGAATCATCAGAGGCTTTCGTCCCATCCAGTCCGCCAGCACGCCCGCAAATAGGGTTGAGATCACGCTGCCCAGCAACACGGCAGCAACGACGATGGAAAGTTGGCCTGCGTTCAACCCAGATGTTGCCTCCAGATACGGCAGAGCCCCCGCAATGATGCCGACATCCACGCCGTACAGCAATCCGCCCAGTCCCGCGACCAGCAACAGGAAGCGGTTGTAGCCAGCTTTTGAGTCACTCATCGCAGCGGCAGTCCTTTCGCGTTGCAACGGAGAATACAGCGTGGTGGTGCGGAGCAGTCAACTTAAAGGGTGAAACTCGGGGAGTTCCACCCCGAGCAATCGATACGCTTCGTCCATCGTGCGCACCACCTGCAGCTCGGGGCGAGTCTTTTCACCAAGAATCTGAAACATGCGCGCCAACCCGTAAATGAAAACTTGCGGAACGACCAAGACCCGCATGTATCCCGGCGGGACTACCCCAGGAGACGCCGCCACTTGCCTTATAGCTTCGCTCGAAACTTCAAAGTCCGTTACCCGAGTGAAGTCAAGAATGGCGCGACAAGGCGGATGCGACGCCACATACTTTGTGGCTCCCGCATACAACTCCAACAGAATCGCGCCCGTCATGCGGCCTTCCAGCGTGCCACGCAGAATGTTGTTCTTGGCGTCGAAATCCAAAACAATATCCACAGAGAGCCTCGCGGCAACATTCTAACAGCCATTTCAAACGTGCCTTCATCTTCAGTTTTTCGCATCGCAAGAAGCGGAAAAGCCGGGCGCAGCCCTTTTTTCCTGGGTAGTGCCGTGGCGCGGTTTGCTCGCCGCCAATCCCAAATATCGCCGCCAAACTCGCGCGGAGACAACGCAGCAGCGCCCGAGCAGGCTCCTGAGCATGCCTCAACCCCGGCTAGCGGCGACGGCAGACGACGCTTGGGTCACATTCCGCTGATGTTTGTTCCACCCGGAGCCGATAGAAAGAAAGATGGGGCCCGTCGGATTCCAGGGACTCTTTGATTTCCGCGCGTCCGCGAAGGTCGCCCGACCCTGGCCGAAGCTATATCTAAGGGTTCAACTATGATGCTGAAAACAAAATTCCGGGTGCTGATCGCGCCTACTGCCGCCGGGCTGCTGGCCGTCGCCGGCTTTTGGATTCAAGGCGAGCACTCTAGTCTGCTTACGCAAAAGCTACAACAAACCAAGAAACTGGTCGACGTGCCCTATTCCACGATCGAACAGCAATACCAAGTGGAAAAGGAAGGGAAGCTCAGCCGGATCGAGGCGCAACGGCAGGCGATTGGAGCCATTCGGACGATGCGCTACGAAGGGGCCACCGCAGTTGGCGGCTCAAGCTCCGCAACTTTCTGGACGGCCGTGAAGATTTGACGGCCGAGCGTCTCTCATCCTATCGCGACTGTGAGCTGGGAAAGTGGTTGTACGCCGACGGAGGCGCAGCCTACGGCCACTTAGCTGCGTTCCGGCAGCTTGAGGAGAAACACAAGCAGATGCACAGCATGGTGAAGGAAGTGGTCGAACTGAAACACGCGGGAAAAGTCGCGTCGGCCGAGCAACAGTTCTTGGCGGTTTGCCAGTCCGCAGACGCGGTCGTCGCCCTGCTTACCCAATTAGAGAAACAAGTCGCCCAGTCCCAGACTGAGGGCCGGGCCATGGCCTCCGGGCGCTAGTACCACGAGACTGTGCTCAGAATCCAAGCGGAAGCCAAGTCTCTTCATGCGTCTGCTTCAGGCAATGGCTGCAGCGGCTCAATGTCGATGACGTGCAGTCCGCACTCGGTTTTGGCTGTGCCCGGCCAGCGTCCCGCCCTGGGATCTTCTCCCGGCCGGATGGCCCGCGTGCAATGCATGCAACCGATGCTCGGATAATTCTGATCATGGAGTGAGTTGTAAGGCACGCCGTGTTCGTGGAGATAGCGCCAAACTTGTTTCGAACTCCAGTCGGCAATCGGATTGACCTTCACCAAGCCAAATTTCGCATCCCACTCGATTTTGCGGGCGTCCTTACGGAACGAGGTCTGGTCGCGGCGAATGCTCGTGATCCAAGCCGCCAGTTCACTCAGCTTGCGGCGCAGCGGCTCGACTTTTCGCAGGTTGCAGCATTGGTCGGGATCGCGCGCCCAGAGCGCCGTACCGTGAACCCGTTCCTGCTCTTCGGGCGAGAGCAGCGAAAAAACTCTCTCAATTTTGATTTCATATTTCTGCTCGATTCTATCGATCAGACTGTAGGTCTCGGGAAACAAGAATTCGGTATCAATCGTGAAGAGGCGAAAGTCCCTGCGCACTCGCGAAGCCATATCGATAAGCACCATGCCTTCGGCCCCAAACGCGGAGGAGATAGCCACATCATTGCCGAACGCCTCGAATGCCCAGGACAACACCTGCTGCGGACTCCAACCCTCTGCCGTCAACTGCACTTCTGTCATCTTGCTTTTCATGCCATCGGCTCCTCCTCTCGCCAGCGCGCCGCCTGCGAGAGAAACTTTTCGAAAAGTAGCGCGGGAAGCAAACCGTCTTTGCCCGTCGACGCCGGCAGCACAAATTCATCCACGATTGCGGCAGAATCGGCTAACTTCACCACCTCACCGACAACCAGCAGCGTGGGAGCGGCGAGTTGCGGCGCGCGATGCAGATCGAGCACGGTTGTGCGATGGGTTCGCTGATACCTGGTCGTAGCGCGCGAGATAACAACGCAAGGTGTCTCGCCGGCAAGCCCAGCTGCAGTCAGCCTTTTCGCGATCTCCGAATAGTTTTGTCCCGGCATATAAATCACCAGCGTCGCTCCACTCGCGACAAACTTGCTCCAATCCGTGGCATCTTTTTCGATGCCGTCTTTCTTAGGAGCACGATGGGCGGTAATGAGCACCAGCGCCGACGACGCGCGACGATGCGTCAGTGGGATCTGGGCCGCCGCCGCCGCACCCAGAGCCGAAGTCACGCCCGGAACGATCTCGAAAGGAATGTTATTTGCGCGCAGGGATTCGATCTCTTCCCCGGCGCGTCCGAAGATCAGCGGGTCGCCGCCCTTCAGCCGGACAACGCGCAGTCCCGCGGCCGCCAGCGCGATCATCAGACAATTGATTTCCCCTTGCAGGATTCTCTTTTTCCCGCAGCGCTTGCCGACGTTGTAAATCTGAGCGGTCGACGGAATCAGTTTCAATATCTCCGACGTGACCAGATCGTCGTGCAACACGGCGTCCGCGGTTCGCAGCAGGCGAAGCGCCTTCACGGTCAGCAACTCCGGATCTCCCGGCCCTGCGCCCACCAGATAAACTTTCCCCTTCATGTTCATTGCTCCCTCAACTTCCGCGATCAACCTTTTCGGCTCAACTGTTTCTGCTCAATTCCGGAACTCTGGCCAACACCGCCTCGAACGCTTCCCTGCTCGCTAATGAGTGCAGTAACTCCCACTTGGTCTCTTTATCGAGATCGCTAGCCAGAATGAGGCGTCTGGTCTCGCCGAGCTCTTCGACCCACTCTGCGTATCCGGATCCGAACTGCCGTTCCAGTTGCTGCCTAATCTTCTGCGCCAGCGATGGACTTTGCCCGGCGGTTGAAATCGCGATCTGCAGGTCGCCGCGCCGCACCACCGCGGGGTAGAAGAAATCGCAATACTCCGGAACATCGACCACGTTGCACAGCACTTCGCGCCGTTGGGCCTCTTGATAAATACGCTTGTTCAGACTCTCGGAAGCGGTGGCCACGACTGCGAGAAACTTGCCGTCGAGGTCATTCTCGGAGAAGGTGCGCAGTTCCAGTTCGATCTTCCCCGCGTCAGCCCATTCACGGACTTGATCGCTCGCCGCAGGTGCTACCACGTGGATGCTGGCGCCCGTATGGATGAGACCGCCGATCTTGGGCTCGCCGACTTTTCCCGCGCCGACGACAAGGCACTGCTTCCCTGCCAGCTTCATAAACATTGGGAAGAGACTAGTCACCGTCGCCTCCGGCTGCATGCGCTAGCTTTCCGGCTCCCGTGGCACTTATCGGCGACAAATCGCGGGCGACCGCATCCACCGGCGCACCGGCCAGAAATTCGCGCAGCTCCGTGTCGGTGTGCCGGACAAAGAACTGCCGCAAGTTCTCGCCTGCCTCGCGCTCGGCTAGATACTGCCGGAGCAATCTCTCGATCGCATCCGGAACCTCAGTCGCAGGACAGCGATATCCCACTGGCCGCGCGGTCGCCTGATGGAGGCCGAGCGCTCCGCCGACGCAGAAGTAATACGCATCGACGATCCGACCATCGACTTTCATCTTCTTGCCGTCGATGCCGATGTCGGCAATCCAGTGCTGTCCGCAGCTGTTCGGGCAGCCGGTAACGTGCAATTTCAAGTGCTGATCGAAACCAGGCAGACGTTCCTCCAGTTCTTCCACCAGCCAGCGGGAAAAGCTCTTCGTCTCCGTGATCGCGAGCTTGCAGAATTCCGTGCCGCTGCATGCGATGGTGCCGCGGTAGAACGCCGACCCACCCACTCGCAATCCAACGTCATCCAATTCCTTGGCCAAGGCCTCGGTGTTACGCTGCGGAACATTCACGATGAGCAGGTTCTGCATGTTGGTCGCGCGCAGTTCCCCTGACGCAAAGCGATCGGCCAGATCGGCGGCAGCGTGCATTTGCTCGGCGGTAATTCGCCCGCGGAGCACTGCGGCTCCCACGTAACAGGAGCCCGGCTGTTTCTGTGGATGAATGCCCACATGGTCGCGATAAACATCCGCGGGCGGCGATTCTTCGACCGCGGGATCGAATTGAAATCCGATCCGCCGTTGCAGTTCGTCTAAGAATTTTTCCGCCGTCCATCCCTGCCGCAGGAAGAGAAACTTCAGCCGCGCTCGTTCGCGATGCTCGCGGAGCACGTCAGAATCGCGAAACAGTTCGGCGATCCCCTTAATGGCAGGCAGCACCTGATGCCAGCGGACAAACGCGTTCAAGCGTGCCCCGAGATAAGGTTCGGCTGAGAGCCCGCCCGCAACGCGCAGCGAAAAACCCACTTCGGGCGTCCCACGCAGCACGCGAGTCGCCGCCGTCAAGCCCACATCGTTGATCTCCGGATACGGGCACCACACGCGGCATCCCGCGATCGAGATCTTGAATTTGCGAGGTAGGTTGTAGAAGTCAGCATTCCCTGAGAGCATGCGCGACGCTTCGAGCGCCAAGGGCGAAGCATCGCAAATCTCGTCCGCGTCCACGCCCGCGACGGGACAACCGGTGACATTTCGCGTGACATCGCCGCAGGCGCTGGTCGTGTTTAATCCCACACTCCCAAGCGATTCGAGCAACTCTGGAAGCGCCTCGATCGTGACCCAGTGCAGCTGAATGTTCTGGCGCACGGTGATGTCGGCAATTCCGTGAGCGTAGCGGCGCGTGAGTTCGGCAATGGTTCGCAGTTGTTCGGAACTGAGCAGGCCATTCGGGATCCGAATTCTCACCATAAAGCATTGCAGCGCCCGGCCTTCCCCGCCCTGGCCGCCGGTTACGCCCGCGCCATCGCCCTGGGTGTAGACGCCCCACCAGCGAAAATATGTCCCCAGCCACTCCGGTGGAATGGACTGGAACCCCTCGCGTGCGAAGCGTCGAATCTCCTCCAGGCCTTCCCATGGATTCTTGGAACGCTTGAGGCGCTCGACTCTTTGTGCCTTGGTTTCCGCCGCTGTGATTGTCATCGCCTGTTGTCCCCCACTGTTTGTCCCCAAAAAGCAAAAACCCACCGCCAGGATGATCTGGCGGTGGGTGATAAGTGCCGTTTTATTTAAACTAATTCCTTAGGTCGGCAACCTCCCCGCGCCAGCGCACACGAACGCACAACAACAGCAACAACAAGTGCACATGCACATCGCGGAAAGATTCTGCCCCAACATACCCTGCATTCTAGGTTGAAAAACTTCTGGCGGTCAACAGACTTCGGTCATTCTAAGGATCAATATTTTCGATTTCACGCATCGTATTTTCCGCACGGGCAAGCCGGACTCAGTGCGGGTATCCATCAGGATGTGTGCGATGCCACTGCCACGCGCTTTCCACAATGGTCGTCAGGTCCGGGAATCGTGGCTGCCAGCCCAGTTCGCGCCGAATTTTTTCGGAGCTGGCGACTAGCACCGCCGGATCGCCCGCGCGGCGCGGTGATTCGATCACGGGAATCGGATGGCCGGTTACTTTCCGCGCCACCTCAACCACCTGGCGGACACTAAAGCCGTGTCCACTGCCCAGGTTGTAGATCAATGGGTCGCGAATGAGAGGACTGGCGCTCCCGGTCCCAGTTTCCAAGGCATCGAGCGCCAGCTTGTGCGCACTCGCCAGATCGCTGACGTGAACGTAATCTCGGACACAGGTGCCATCCGGCGTGGGGTAATCGGTGCCGAAAATATTCACATGCTCGGCGCGACCGAGAGCGACCTCGAGAATCCGCGGAATCAGGTGCGTCTCCGGTTGGTGCGCTTCGCCCCGGTCAGGACGGGACGCGCCGGCAGCATTGAAATAGCGCAGACTGGCATAACCCAGGCCGTGAATGCGGTGGAACCAGTCGAGCATTCGCTCCACCAGCAGCTTCGATTCGCCGTAGGCATTGCTCGGATGGACGGGGTCGTCCTCCTCGATCGGAGTGCGCTCCGGATCGCCGAACAGCGCGGCGGTCGATGAGAAGACGAAGCGCTTCACCTGAGCGGCCAGCATCGCTTCAAGCAGGGTCAGCGTATTCGCGGTGTTGTTACGGAAGAATTTCTCCGGGGCCTTCATCGACTCGCCCGCTTCGATCAGCGCCGCAAAATGCATGACGGCGTCAATCTCGCGAGAGCGAAGCAACTGGTCAAGCGAAGCGCGATCCGCCAAGTCGCCGACGACCAACGCGGCGTTTTTTGGGATTGCCTGGCGATGTCCGCGGCTCAGGTTATCGAAGACGACAACCTGATGCCCTGCCTGCAATAGTTCGTCGGCAACGACGCTGCCGATGTAGCCCGCTCCCCCTGTAACCAGAACCCTCATTCGGGACGTTGTCTTGTTCTAGTTCGTCTTGTTCTAGTTCGTCTTGTTCTAGCTCGTTGGTTCTACCTCAGTGGGAAACGGCCGCGAACAGCGGCGAGTGCATCAGCGACTGGAACTTCTGGTCGTCGCTCTTGAAGTGCAGCATCACATTCGAGCTGTCGGAATCGACCGTGGTAGCGTCAATGGCGGTCTTTTCGATGGGGCTGGCGCTCATCTTCTTGTAAAGCATGCCAGCTTTGACGATGGTAGAAAGGGTTGCCGCCGTCGTTGAATCGGCGGTGAGAACGGTGAGATCGAAATTCACTCCGCTCTGGAAGTTCATGGTATAGCTGGACGCCAGAATGCGCTTCTTGAGCGTGTCGTAGTCGGCTATCTTCGCGGCATCGCCCAATGCCGAGAGCATGATGGCCTGGGTTCCCCTCTGGTCGAGGACGCTCCACACGGTCGCGCCGTCAACGACGGACATCTGGTCGGACACCACCTGATTGGTATCAAGCGAAGGGCGCTTACCGTCTCTGGTATCGAGGGCGCTGTGCAACGAGGCCTGAGTACCGAACGCCAGTGTGTTGTCGTCGGTGAAGGTCATCACCAGGCCGTTATCCATCGGGTAAATACTGGCGGTACCATACTTCACGGCCGCGATCTTCTTAAGTTTCAATTTCTTGATAACCTTCTTGGCGGAGAACGAGCCCTGCGCCACAAAGACCGTTTCAATGCCCTTCTTCTCCGTACGGAAGGAGGCGACGTTGAGCTGGTCGAGATCGTTTTCTACGTCGATGCCGATGCTTTTGAGCGAGGTCTCGGTTTCCTTGATGTTGTCGGGCATCACCTGCTGCTTGAGCGCCTGCGCCGTGGGCGAATCCTTGAGCGCCCGGTAGTCGAGGCCGAACAATTGCTGGATTTCAGAAGGCACCAAGGCACGGGCCGACGATGCGATCGGCATGGCGTAACCCGCCGTTGCGACCAGAAGCAAAACCGCAAAACGCAAATTCTTCATAGAATTCCTCAAAACGAAGTCCTCAGAGTGGGGTCTGCCAACTTTAGATGCAATACGCAAACCGCGCGTTCTGGATCTTTGGCAGACTGTAAACTGCTGTCATTTTATTTTAGTCCCTAATGCACACCGAGGGAACCGTAACTAAGGTGCGTCCCCTTTGTGTGGATTTGGAACGTCCGAATCGCGGGAGCTTGCGTGGAAAACGGATGACGTGACGCAACGGGACCTTTGAGTCCGTGAGCTTTTTCTCTTTCTCCAAAGGACTTGATAGTCAAAACGTTACGGGATAAGGACTTACCGTTGTCAAAGAAGACGGCCTGCGATCTATTGGGCCTCTTCAATAATCGGCAAATTCGAAGCGATCTGGAGGTCTACCAGCAACTGGATCTGGTTCTCCACCTGGAAGAATCGAACCACCACGACAGTCGGAAGCGATTTCTTCATGATCTCGTAATATTTCTTTTTGAGTGCCAACCTCTGGTCGTCCAACGCCATGACCCTTTGGGCAAGCTGATCCGCTTTCTCGTTGCTCATGCTCAGAAAGTTCTGGGCGTAGTCCTGGACAATCGCCAACTTCTCGTCCCCGAGCTTGGTCTGTTCGGCATTGTAGTCGCGGTAGATGGGCCAGAAAGCGGCTGCTTGCTGATCATTCAGCTGCATGGTTTCCTTGATGATCTGCTGCCTGGCGGCTTTCAGGTCTGAGCGCAGAAGCCGAACATATGCCTGATTGTTCAGCTCCTTGCTTTCGGCTGGGTCCTCCACCTTTTTTTCCTGGGCCCAAAGGGCACTCACTACCGTCAGAGCCAAAACCGCGACCGTTAATCGAATTCTCATGGAGCCCTCCAAGATTTCTTCCTTTTTTCGGGTGAGTCTCTGTGGGTCTTTAAGGCATGACCGGAAGCTGTACCGGTTGCTGCAACGTGAACGACAACTGGGTTTCACTGGGAATCTGCACCTGGTCACCTTTCTGTACGCCGGAGGCTACAGCGCCCGAAACCGCACCAATCGCCGCACCCATTCCTGCGTTTCCGGCGATGGCGCCGATGGCTGCCCCCAGCCCGGCTCCTCCAAGAAGCCTTTTCGCAGAGCGCTTACTGGAGCTCTTGCCTTGGGAGTCAAAAACATCGGTAATGATCGGAATGGCGTTTCCGTTGACTACGATTTGTGTCAGCTGAAGCTTCAGTTGCGACGTGCCCTTGGCACGCCCGGCTGAGTTCGCTTCCACCACCTGACCGTAGACTGTTGTGCCCGCATATGCGACCGAATAGCCATTGGCGGCAAGATTGACAGACAAGGTGGCCGAGAATACCTGGCCCGTGTAGGCCGTGCTTGTATCCAGGCCTTCAACCATGCGGACCAGAAGCACTGTTCCCGCCGGAACCCAAACCTGTTGCAGCGCCGGTGGAGGAGGTGGCGGAGTGGGGACAGGACCAAAAGCGAGAGATTCGACATCCTTCGAAGCATAGATCCGACTTATTCCATCTGGGCCAGTGAACTGGATTCCCGCCGAGCTTCGACCAAGAAAAGTGCCGGTGATGACCTGGCCGTCCTTCAATTGAAGCGTGTCGGCAAAAGCCGCGCACACCAAACCAATGCAGATTGCGGAGAACAGCAACACTTTCGATTTCATGAGTCCTCTCGGAGCGTCCGCGCCAATGCGCACAAAGTCCAGCCGTTTGGATCCGCCTCCGCGGAAGCATCGGCCCGCTCCTTATTTAGCACCCGGAGAGAACAGGAACTACTGACAAAACTTACAGTCCACTCACAACCATAAGCGAGTCGCGAGTGATGGGTATAAGCGCCAGACTTTCTAAGCATGGTTACACTTTTAGAGTGAGCGCTCGCTTCCGTGTCTGTGCCACAAAAACCTCGTCCTTCATCGAATCCAGGTTGATCTCGACGTTGGCGAGCGCGCCTTCGAGCGCGGCTTTGGCTAGAGCGATTGCAGTCGTCAGGTCGGATTTCATGTTCGGGTTGGTAGCCGGCTTCAACGTGGTTGCAATCTCGGCCACCTCGACTACTTTTTCGGCGACACTCAGGGGGATGCTGGTCGCTTGCCTGAGAGCGGCGCTGATCGCGGCATCTCCATCGGACGATCCCTTCGCTGCCTTGTAGGCCTTCATGACGACATTGTAGGACTCGGCGTCGGCGTCGATCGCGGACTTGAGTTCCTCGCGAAGCTGCGCGAGTCGCGCGATCGCTTCGCTGAGCTGGCTTTCGTATTGCACGTACGCTTTTTTGCCGCGCGACATGGACGCAACCATGCTTGCGAGTGCCGCGGCCATGGCTCCGCTGGCGGCGGCGGCGCTGCCTCCTCCGGGAGTGGCGGTGGGAGCGGCTAGTTGTTCGATGAAGGGCTCGACTCCGGCGCGCAGGCCGCCTACGGCCATCTTGCCGCCCATCACTGCGGCCAGGCGGTTTTCGAGGATCAGCGAGGAATCAAAATTTTCGACTTGCAGAAACCATTCCGCGGCCTGCTCTAGAGCCCGCTTCGGAATCAGGCCGACGATCTCGCTGGAGACGGGGATGACGCCGTAGCGAGCGGCTTCACGTTTCACATATTCGAAAACCCGGTGGATGGGAGTCTGCTCGAAGTCGGTAAGGTTCATCGAAACCTGAGCCAGGCCGCGGACCAGGAATCCCGCGCCTTTGACGAAACGCAGGCCTCCATTGGAAAAGCGGACAGCTTTCGCAATTTTCTTGGCGATGTCGACGTCAGGCGTATTCAGGAAGACGTTGTAGGCAACCAGGAACTTGCGCGCGCCGACCACCGTGGCTCCGGCGGTGGGGTGCACTCGGGGCTCTCCGAAATCAGGCTTGCGCGCGGGGTTGGTGGCGATTTCGGCACGAATGCCTTCGAACTGACCGCGGCGAATATTCTCCAGGTTCTGGCGTTCGGGCGTGGTTGCCGCGGCTTCATAAAGATAGACCGGGATCTGGAAGCGTTTTGCGATCTCGGCTCCGACGTGGCGCGCCATGGCGACGCAATCTTCTATGGTGACCCCGTCGATCGGGATGAACGGCACAACGTCGGCTGCGCCCATGCGCGGGTGCGCGCCTTGATGCTTCGTAAGATCGATCAGTTCGGCGGCCTTCCCGACCCCGCGAATGGCGGCTTCCTGAATGGCTTCGCGCTCGCCTACCAGCGTGATCACGCAGCGATTGTGGTCGGAGTCCATTTCCCGGTCGAGGAGATAGACTCCGGGGATTTTCATGGCTTCAATAATGGCATCGACTTTGGCCGGGTCTCGGCCTTCGGAAAAATTCGGAACACATTCGACAAGAGTGCTGGGCATACGCGAGAAGGATAACGGGCGGTGGTCGAGTGAGGCAACTGCCTGGATTTGACAGGGCGCGAGTGCAACAGGCAGACTGCGAAGCTAAAGGATGCGTCATGTTACGTCGATCTCCAGCATTCCTGTTGCTTGTGTTGTCCTCTCTGGCGGCAAATGTCCAGCCGGTTCCGGCTCAGTCTGAGGCTGCTTCTGCGCCGAAAGAGCGGCACTTCATTTTCCACTACGCATTCACGGTGAAAAATGTCAGCCCCGGTGAACGCGTACGCATCTGGATTCCAGTGGCGCACTCCGATCGCTTCCAGGATGTGAAGGTCACTTCCAAAGGCGGCGACCTGCCGCTGAGGCAGGTTCACCAGCCGGAATATCGGAACGAAGTTCTTTACGCCGAAACGTCGAAAGCGGATAAGGGCGAGTACAAGTTCTCCGTGGACTACGACGTGGTGCGGAGAGAACACGTCGTGCTGGTCAATGGAAAGCCGCTCCCTGACGCGAAATCTGCGCCCGTGCCGCACGTTGAGCTGGCGCGATTTCTAGAGGCGGACCGACTGGTGCCGGTGACGGGAGTTCCGGCGCAATTGGCGGCGCAGGAAACAAAAGATGCGACCACGCCGCTCGAAAAAGCGCACGATATTTACGAATATGTTTTTCGTACCATGAAGTACGACAAAAGTGGCGAGGGCTGGGGACATGGCGACACGCTCTGGGCCTGTGATTCGAAGCATGGCAACTGCACCGATTTTCATTCCGTTTTTATTTCGATGGCGCGGGCCGAAAAGATTCCAGCGCGCTTCGAGATCGGGTTCCCACTTCCGGCCGACAAACACTCCGCCGAGATTCCTGGCTACCATTGCTGGGCGGAGTTCTATCTGGATTCGACCGGCTGGGTGCCGGTAGACATTTCGGAGGCATGGAAGCATCAGGAAAAACACGATTACTTTTTCGGCGCACACGATGTCAACCGGATGCAGTTCACCGAAGGACGCGACCTACGGCTTGCCCCCGCGCAGGACGGAACTCCGCTGAACTATTTTGTTTATCCGTATGTGGAGATCGGCGGGAAGGAATATCCGAATGTTTCGATCGCTTTCTCGTTTGAGGATGTCGACTCCTCGCCAACGAAAGTCAGCGCTTCGCGCTAATAAAGATTGTGGTGTCTCGGGAACTTCCGGCAGTGCTAGAATCCGGATTCGCAGTCGCAGCAGTCAGAGCTTAAACGGCTGGAGGGGCAAATGCCGAAATATGTCATCGAGCGCGAGATTCCGAACGCCGGTAAATTGACTCCGCAGGAACTTCAAGGCATTTCGCAGAAGTCCTGCGGCGTTTTGCAGAAGCTTGGTCCGCAGGTTCAGTGGCTTGAAAGTTTTGTCACCGACGACAAGATCTACTGCGTCTATATTGCACCGAACGAAGAGATGATCCGTGAACACGCTCGCCAGGGCGGGTTTCCGGCGAATCGAATTTCCGCCATCCGTTCGGTCATCGGTCCGACCACTGCGGAAGGCTGATCTCTGACCACCGGCAGACCAAGGATCGGCGTGTTTGACTCAGGTGTCGGCGGCCTCACGGTTCTCCGGGCGCTCATCGAGCGAATTCCCGACGCCAGCTATCTCTACTTCGGCGACACGGCTCGCCTTCCTTATGGATCGAAATCAGCAGCCACGGTGGCGCATTACGCGGTTGGGGCCGTGCGCTATTTACAGGATCAGGGAGCGGAGCTGCTGGTGATCGCCTGCAACACGGCGACAGCGTTGGCGCTCGACGAGATCAAAGCGGCGGCCGACGTGGAGGTAATCGGCGTCGTTGAACCCGGAGCGGACGCCGCCGCGGCGGCTAGCCACAAACGGAGGGTAGTCGTCATCGGCACCGAGGCTACCGTCAGCAGCCACGCCTACCGGCGCGCGCTTGAGGCGCGCGGAGTCGCGGTGCGCGAGAAGGCTTGTCCTCTGTTTGTGCCGCTGGTCGAAGAGGGTTGGGTGGAACATCCGGTGACCGAGCAGGTGGCGCGGATTTATTTGTCGGAAGCTTTCTCGGGCGACGCCAACGATACAGAAGACGCCAGCGACGCGGACGTGCTCGTGCTCGGCTGCACCCACTATCCTTTGATCAAGCCACTGTTACGGCGAGTGACGCCGGGGCACGTCGCGATCGTGGACTCCGCCGAATCGACTGCGCAGGCCGTGGCGCGTCGATTGGGGCACCCGGCGAAGATTCAGCTGCTGCCATCTTCAACCGCGAACGAACGTACAGGCGGCCCGCAGCTTAAGTTTTTTGCCACGGATTCGGCGGAGAAATTCAGGAAGATGGGAACGCGGTTCCTGGGGCTTCCGGTGGAAGATGTGCTGCACGTGGATTTGAAGGAGTAGGCGGCGGGAGCCGTGTTGCTCACGGCTGGACGGGCGGGCCGCCCGTCCCCACACATAAACAAGAACGGCCGCTTGCGCGGCCGTCCTGTGGGCTCCCAAATTCTCCCGGCAAATCCGGCTTCAGTACAAGCGGAAAGTGACTTCGACGCTGATCTGCGCCGACACCGGTTTGCCATCTTTCATTGCCGGCTCGAAGCGCCAAGTCTTTACCGCTTCGACGGCTTTTTCATCCAGACCCAATCCTAAAGTACGGTGCACCTGGATATCGCGCGGCCTGCCATCCGGACCGACCACGAGCCAGACCACGCAGACGCCTTGATACTTGGCCTTGCGGGCTTCCTCGGAAAATTCCGGCTCCGGCGTATAGATCGCTTTCGGAGCAGAAACCCCGTTGCCCACGCGGAACACTCCACCTCCAGTGCCGCCACCGCTACCCGGGCCGTATCCGGGACCCGAACCTGAACCGACACCGCCGCCGTTGCCGGAGCCAATGCCGCCACCATAGCCCGTTCCATTCGAAGCCACGGTCGGCAGATGCGACATGGGATCGCCCAGGTCGAGCGTTTTCGGCTGCTGCAGGTGAATGTCGGGGGGAACCACGATGGTCGGGTCCATTGCCAGTTTCGGATCCGGGTTGCGCACCACAGCCATGGGCGGAACGAACTGCTGCTTCAAGGACTGCTTGGGCAAACGGCCCTGCGACGCCTGCAACTTGTCGCGATCGCCACCACCGCCGCCACCGCCGCTCTGGTTCTTCGAGGGCTGAAGTACGGGAAGGTCTCCGGGATCGAGCAGGATGACAGTTGCTTTTGGCTTGGCCACGTCGACGATCTTCCGTCCCAGGTAAGTAACAAAGATGATGAGGGCCACGGCCAGCACGTGGATGACGGTTGAGCCAGCAACTCCGCCTTTCTTGTAATTGTAGAAGCCCCAGATGTCGCGCACCGGGACCGGCTTCGAGGTCAGGACCAGCGGAGGAAGTTTCTTGGGGAAGAAGAAGTCGTCAAGGTTGCGAAACAGGGATCTCCAGACAGGCTCGTCCAGAGTCTGATTGTGCAGGAGAAGATGCAACTCGGGCTCTGGACCAAGTGCTTGCGTATCCGGCTGTGTTTCAAGTTCCGGCATATTTTCCCGAGCGCCAACCCCTAGTTCACGGTGTGAGAACCGCTGATTTAGATGCGCGAGCGATGCCCAAAGATCGCTTGCAAAACAAACGAAGCTTGCCGCTCAAAGTTCCCCAGTCAGTTGGATGCTTGCAGGCTTCGAATCTACCGAAAATTGTACACTTTTTTTGCGTAGGAGAAACAGTACTTTTTGAATTCGTTCTGAGTCCGGCATCTCCGTTAGCCGTGTCCTTCCGCGCTCCCTATATAATGAAAAGATTCAATCAGTTGGGAGAACCTTGCGAGTGCCGACGGACCTGAAATCCACCATTAATTTGCCCAAGACCGGCTTCCCCATGAAGGCGAATCTGCCCCAGAACGAGCCCAAAATACTGGCTCGGTGGGAAGAGCAGCGAATCTACAACCGCATCCGTGAAGTGCGTAAGGGCGCGCCCACCTATGTGCTGCATGATGGGCCTCCTTATGCCAACGGGCCCATTCATCTGGGAACGGCGATGAATAAATGCCTGAAGGACTTCATTGTGAAGTCGAAGAATATGGCGGGCTTCGATTCGCCGTATGTTCCGGGATGGGACTGCCACGGGCTTCCGATCGAAATCAAAGTGGACCAGATGCTGGGCGGGAAGAAACTTCAGATGGCGGCGGTCGATGTGCGCGGCGAATGCCGGAAGTACGCGGAGAAGTTTCTGGACCTGCAGCGCTCGCAGTTCAAGCGTATCGGCGTGTTTGGACGGTTCGACCGGCCTTATTCGACGATGACACCGCAGTATGAAGCGGCAGTGCTTAACATTCTTTATCGCTTTCTCGAAAACGACTTCGTCTACAAAGGACTGCGGTCGGTGTACTGGTGCGTGTTTGACGAGACGGCTTTGGCGGAGGCGGAAGTCGAATACGAGAATCATACCAGCCCTACGGTGTGGGTGAAGTATGCGTTGGCGGGCGATCCGGCTGCGATTGATGCGGCTTTGCGGGGTAAAAAAGTTTCTACCATCATCTGGACCACGACTCCGTGGACGTTGCCGGCTTCGATGGCGGTAGCGTTTCATCCGGACGAAGAGTATGTGGCGCTCGATATGCGCAACCTCGGCGTTTACATCGTTGCCGAGAAACTGGCTCGGGAAACGATGAATCGTTGCTTTCGGCACGATCCCAATGGGCCGCTCCCGATTGTTGCTCACTTCCCCGGACGGAAGCTGGAATATGCCGACTTCCGGCATCCGTTTCTGGATCGCAAGGTCGTTGGCGTGCTGGCCGATTACGTCACCATGGATCAGGGGACGGGCGTGGTGCATACGGCTCCCGCGCACGGCGCTGAGGATTTTGTTACCGGGCAGAAATATAAGATCGATCCGACCTGCAACGTGGATAAGGCCGGCATCATGCGCAACGGGCTGCCGGAGTATGAAGGCAAGCGGGTGTTCGATGCGAATGCTCCGATCGTCGAACTGTTGAAGGCGCGCGGCGTGCTGATGCATTCCGAAAAAATGGAGCATTCGTATCCTCACTGCTGGCGCTGTCACAACCCGGTGATCTTCCGTGCGACCGAGCAGTGGTTCATCGGCATGGAGACGCCCATGAAAGGTGACCATCTTGGCGAGACCATGCGCAGCCGCACCCTGGCTGAGATTGCCAAAGTGAAGTGGGACCCGGCCTGGGGCGAAGAGCGCATCTCGAATATGATCGCCACGCGCCCAGACTGGTGCATCTCGCGCCAACGAGTCTGGGGCGTGCCAATCGCGGTGTTTCTGTGCGACAAGTGCGGCAAGCCGGTCAACGATCCGCATATAAATCGCAAGGTGGTGCAGTTCGTTGCGCAGCATGGCGCTGATGCCTGGTACACGCCGGAGGCGGACGCGATTCTTTCGTCGGGCCACAAGTGCGCGCATTGCGGCGGCACGAAATTCAAGAAAGAAACAGACATTCTCGACGTTTGGTTCGAGTCGGGATCGAGTCACGCTGCCGTCCTTGGCCACGAACCGAACCTGCCCTGGCCTGCCGATCTTTATCTGGAAGGCGGCGACCAGCACCGTGGATGGTTCCACTCTTCCCTGCTCTGCGCCATTGGCTACGAAGGCAGTGCTCCCTATCGCATGGTCGCAACCAGCGGATGGACGCTCGACGAGCAAGGCCGCGCCCAGTCGAAGTCACTCGGCAACACGGTCGATCCGGTCGAAATCGCAGACACGCTGGGCGGCGAAATCGTCCGCATGTGGGTCGCGTCGGTCGACTTCCGCGAAGATGTTGCGTGCTCGCCGCAGATCATGCAGCGAGTTGCGGGAATCTATCGCGATATCCGCAACACGTTCCGCTTCATTCTCGGGAATCTCGATGGCTTTGATCCGGCGAAAGACGCGGTGGCGTTCGAGGAGTTGCAGCCGCTGGATCAGTACATGCTGCGGCAGGCAGTGGAAGTATCGGCGGACGTACAGCACTCGTATGAAGAGTTCGCGTTTCATAAGATCTATCACCGCATCAATAATTTCTGCGGCGTGGAATTGAGCGCGTTCTACTTCGACGTATTGAAGGACCGGCTCTACACTTCCGGGCGCAGATCGGCATCGCGGCGGGCGGCGCAAACTGTGATCTGGCGTATTGGCGAAGCGCTGGTGCGTCTGCTGGCGCCAATCATGAGCTTTACTTGCGAGGAAGTGTGGCAGTATTTGCCGTCAGTGGCAGGAAGACTGGAGAGCGTGCATCTGACGACCTTCCCGGAGGCGGCGGATCTGCTGGGCGCGAACGAAGCTGCCATCGCCGCCGATCCAAGACAAAATGATCCTCGACAAGCTGGGTCCAATTCGAGTGAAGACTGGAAGACAGTGCGGGCCGTCCGCGAATCGGTGCTGAAGGCGCTGGAAGAGGCGCGCAACCAGAAACTGATTGGAGGCAATCTGCAGGCGCAGGTTACGTTGACTGCGGTTGATCCGGTGTTTTCGGTGCTGGAGCGCTTCAAAAACGACTTGCGCTATTTCTTCATTGTGTCCGCTGTCGAAGTTAAAAAGGGGGCGGGGAACGGCGACTCGCCGGTTGTGGTCGAGGTCGGCAAAGCTCCGGGAGTGAAGTGCGAGCGCTGCTGGAATTTTTCGACCCATGTTGGGGAAGACAAGAAATATCCCACGGTTTGCGAGCGCTGCAGTGCCGTGCTTAAAGAAATTGAAGGGGAGTGACCGCGGCCACCGCGGACGCGATAAGCTAGAGTCATGTTCCGCAAGTTCGTAGCATAAATCCATACGGTCATCCTGAGCGAAGCGAAGGATGACAACTTAGACTTATGTCGCAAGAGACGCGGCATAGGTGAGCAACACAAGAAATCATCGGGTCATGCGCAAATATCATTTTTTGATCGCGTTGTTCGTCATCGCTCTCGATCGCGTGACCAAGGGGATGATCGCACACCGTCTTTCCTTGCACGACAGCATCATCGTCATTCCGGGATTTTTTCGCATCATTCACGCTGAGAACCCGGGGGCCGCGTTCGGTATTTTTGCGGATTCTCCTTCGCAATGGAAAGTCGGGCTGCTGATCGTGTTCTCTGTGATCGCGCTGCTAATTGTCTCCCTGCTGCTGTGGAAGAACAGCCACACCCTGACCTCGACTGGCATCGGGCTCTCGTTGATTCTTGGTGGTGCGATCGGCAATCTCTGGGACCGCCTGGTGAGCCGGCACGTGGTCGATTTTCTGCTCTTCTATATAGGGCCGCATCAGTGGCCGGCTTTCAATGTGGCCGACAGCGCGATCGTCGTCGGAGCGGGGCTGCTGGTCTTCGAGATCCTGTTCACAAAGTCGCCCAGCCAACAATCGGCTTAGATCAAGGTCTGAGGTCAGATTGCAGAGGTAAACCACAAGGGTCCTAAGTTTTACTTCTGCAATCTGACCTCTCACCTCTGCAATCCGTTTTTACGGCGTTCCGTAAAGCTGCCGATACACATTTGCATTGCGCAGAATGGCTTGCACGTATTCGCGAGTTTCGGTGAAGGGGATGGACTCTACGAACTCCTGCGGATCGCGGTAGTGGCCTTGTCCGAGCCAGTCTCCTACGCGGTCGGTGCCGGCATTGTAGGCGGCCAGGGCGTATTCGAATTGTCCGTTGTACTTGTCGACCATCTCTTTAAAATAGCGCGTGCCGAGTTCCAGGTTCACCGCCGGCGTGAACAGTTGCGGCGCGCTGTATCCCTTGAGCTTGACTTGTTTGGCCACGGTCTTCCCGGTCTTTGGCAGAAGCTGCATTAAGCCTACGGCGTTGGCGCGGGAAAGAGCCAGCGCGTTGAATTCGGACTCCTGCCGGATCAGCGATGCCACTAAATAAGGATCGAGGCCATTTTCCTGCGAATATTTCCGCAGATCGGCCCAGTAGGCTTTGGGAAACAGCGCTTCCCAGTAGGGGCGCGGCAGGTCGGGAATATCGATGGCGAAATAGTTGGGCGTGGTGTGCTTCATGATCTGGATGCCACGATCGTAGCGGCCGAGCTCCTGATAAACGCGGGCCATCTCGGGGGGCGCCCAGGTTCCGCCCTCCTGGCTGGCGGCGGCCTGCAACTCGCGCACCGCCGCATCGGCTAGCCCGCCATTCGAGAGCAGACGCGCGCGTTCGACGCGCAGGTTGTCGTCGGGAGGATCGACCGCGGTAATTTTCCCCGTGGTCGGAAGGGGAGTAATGTGGTCGAGCAGCGTGTAGTGCACCAGATCTTCTTTCAGCGACGCTTCGGTTGCCGGGCCCTGCTTCGGCAAGCTTTCACCGGCACCGGGCAAGGCTTTCAAGCGCTGCCTGCCGAACTCCGCGTAGTAGTAGTTGCGAAAGCGGTCGGTGAGCTTCTGATAAAATGCCCGCGCCATGGCCGGGTTGCCATCTTCTTCGGCAAGACGCGCACGCCAGTACAAGGCGTTCGGAATTTCCGGGGAATCGGGATAGAGCGCGATTTGCTGTTCGAACTCTTGCCGCGCCTCGTCCGTTCTCCCTTGGCGGAAGGTCAGCCACGCGGCCTTCCAGTGGGCGGAGGATGCGTGCGCGCCATTCGGAAAGCGCTGCTGCAACTCGCGGTAGTAGTCGATGGCGCGATCATAATCGCGCTTCAGCAGATACATGTTT
>Ga0181523_10001296_pt1 | contig 26771 bp, 22 predicted proteins | sample PEATcosm2014_Bin_43_FD_119752 | JGI IMG/M metagenome (GOLD analysis project Ga0181523, IMG submission 119752) | Peatland microbial communities from MTU Mesocosm Facility, Houghton, MI, USA - PEATcosm2014_Bin05_30_metaG | ecosystem: Environmental > Terrestrial > Soil > Wetlands > Peat | place... | reverse complement strand
TTAAAACCAAAATCCTCCCTACGAAGAAGGGGGCCTGGATGCAAGCACCGATCGAGGTCCCAGGGAGAGGAGTGGAGAAGTGTCTTTTGCTTGACATCCCCTCTCATAGGATGAGTGTAATCGCCTTCCATGAGAAGGCCGGTCGGAGTCAAGTGGGTTCCTTTGTTTTTTCGTTGGACAAGGTTTTTTCTCCTGCCGAGATCTACTGCCGCCACCCTTCCATCCGCACTCTTAGTGGAGCGATTTTGTTTTCGCTCGGTGCCAGTTGGGTGTTCTCGTTGCAGCCGGTGCTGCCACCTGATTGTCGACCTCTGTTCCCTCGTTCCGATGGAAGCTGGGCCAGGCGTTAGACGCAGTCACCGGAACTCGGCGTGTGGGCTTTTGCTTTTCCTTTCGAAGAGCGTTTTTGTTTCATGCAGCTACCGGCATTGCCCTCGGGGTGCTGTTGCGCAACGGTTCGTAAACTTCACCGCCCACCCACAAATGATGCAGCAATACCGCTAACTTTCGTGCCGTAGCAATCACCGCTCGTTTCTTTCCGTTCCTTCCGCCGCGCTCGGCTAGTTTCAGTCCCCAGCGCCGCAGATCGCTGTCCGCGCCAAACGGTCCCAGAATATGGTGCGCTCCCTGCACCAACAGCGTACGCAGATACGGATCGCCTTCCTTGCTGATGTGCATCTGCGGCTCACTCTGCCCCGAGTTCCTCCGTCCCGGCTGCAATCCGAGATAGCAGCCCACGTCCCGGCTTTTGCGAAACCGTTGCGCGTCTTCCAGCGTCAGCAAGAACGTGAGCGCGATCAGCGTGCCCACCCCCTTCACCTGCTTCAGCCGCGCCACCTGGGGATAGCTCTGCTGCGCCAACTGCTCGATCCCTTCGTTGTACTCACGGATCCGTTCGCTCAACGACTCGATCCCCGCCAGCAACGGCTCCAGTGCTAATCTTCTTCCTTGTCGCTCTCCTTTATCTCTTGCGCTTCAAGCGCGTCGATAACTTGGGAGCCTACAGCATCCCGTCGGAGACCGGCCTTCTCATCCCAATCTGGTTTCAACAGTTACCGCTCCCACGTACCGCCCGATGCAAAAGAAACGCCGCTCGAAACCGAGCCCCCGTCTCTGTGCTCTCGTGCTCGCTGCCACTTCTATTTCAGCGATGCCAACGGTGCCTTCATTGGCGATACGTGGGCGGCTTCGGCCTGGGTCGGGTGTTCTGTCGTCGACGGCGGTTCGTGGTAGCCGATCGCCTGCTCGGCGGGTGCGCCGAACAGTTCGGGATGCAGGTAGCGTCCTTGCTCCTGCGGAGGCTTTTCTACTTCCACCTGAATGCGGTGGGCGTCGGCGTAGGCGTCATGGCGGATGCCCGTCACTTCCCAGGAAACTTTTCCGCCAGCCTTGCCGCCAGAAATCCGGAAGCGGTTGTCCGAAATCTCGCGGGCCACATAGAGGCTCGGTTGCGGCCGGCCGATCGAAGTTAGCTGATAACGAAACTCCTGGTTCAACGCCCCAAAATACTCTGGCAGCGTGATCCAGACTGAGCCCCGCCCGTCCAGCGTGGCAACGCCGTTGTAGATGTTCATCATATCGGGCGATTCCACAAAGGAGTGGTAGAGATACTTGTTCGCGGGATCGAGCGGGTGGTCAATCTCGAACGAGCCGCTGCCCTTGCTGAGGGTGCCCGTGATGTGAACGTTGCCCTGAAAGTATCCGGCGTAGCCGCCACCCGCAGCGGTGTTCACGCCCACGACGGCGGTACCGGCGGGGCTCGCCGTGTAGAAGGCTGCCCCGTTCGCCAGACCGGAGGTCGACGTGTTACTGCCGTAGACTGCATTATTTACTGCGCCGGAGATTGCCGAGATGGTGTTGCCGCCGGAACCGTTGTCGCGCACATCAAGGGTGGCGGAGGGAGCGGTGGTGCCGATGCCCACGCCGACACTGGCGGTGGCACCGTTCACGCCGTTGATGCTCCCCAGCACCATGGCGTTGGTCCCGCTCACCTCAGCAAGGGAGCCGATAGCCGTGGCATTGTTGAGGCTCCCGGTTGAAAACATGGCATAGGCCCCCACAGCGGTGTTATTGTACCCGGTCACGGAAGAACTATCGGCCGTTCGTCCGGCATAAGAGCCTGCGGCGGTGTTGTAGCTGCCCGTGGTGTTGTCGTAGAGCGCGGTGAAGCCGCTGGCGGTGTTGACGTTGCCCGTGGTGTTGAGGAAGAGCGCGCCCTCGCCGCTGGCGGTGTTTTCGCTGCCCGTGGTGTTAGAGCTGAGCGCGAATACCCCGCTGGCGGTGTTTTCGATGCCCGTGGTGTTTAAGGAGAGCGCGACTGCCCCGCTCGCGGTGTTGTTTATGCCCGTCGTCGTGGCGTTTCCGGCGAACCCAATGAATGCGTTCCCATTGGCGTAGGAGCCGAAGGCGAAGATGTTACTTCCCAGCTTGTAGCTGGTCGCGGCGTTGACCGCGCCATTGACATCGAGAGTCGCGGCGGGAGTTGTCGTCCCAATGCCTATATCGCCCCCCGTGCCCTGATACAGCTTGGAATCGCCCAGCTTCGTGGAACTCAACCACAGCGGAACGTAGTTCTTCGTGCCTGTCCCGGCTAGTGCCGGAGCAGCACCACTCCGAGCCGCAGCGCTGTTCGCGCCATCCGTCACCACGCTTTGCTGCGCCTGGCTCAGAAAACTGCACAGCACCACGATCAACGTTGAAATCATCGACACGCGAATCTGTCTCATACGACACCTCTCCTGTTTTGCGAATGTTAGTTTCCCATGGCGCCCGAATTCTTACGTCAAAAGCCGAGGTGGAAGTCGGTTTAAGGGGAGATAGAGGAAGAGCGAACACGCCCCGAATGTGGGGAGAATTATGTTTGACGGCATTGGCTTTGTCAATCTGCAAAGATTTGGAGCCGTAAGGTGGCCTAACGTCGCGCCTTTCGACATTAGGGTGGGATTCCACCGTCGCCTGAAGTATGGGATTCTCCCGGAAGTAGTAGAGGAACGTGAATTGTCCATCGCGTCTTGAGCCCCAAACTTTTTTCATCACATCCAACCAGTGAGTCCCATCACAGACACCCACCTGACCGAATGCAACAATGACCTGACTCGACAAAGCCGACAGCCAATACTCTTTTATAAACCGAGGTGTTCAGCGGATGAGGGCGAGCCCATGTTGGAGAAAGCGGGAATCCGCCCCCAAAACGGGAATTCAGGCGGAAAATCGAACTTAAGTCCATATTCCTGAAGGTAATTATCCCTTGACAGTAGGTACGCATTTGAGCTATATTCTTACCTGAAAGTAGGTAAGGATCATGGCCCACAACAACCGCAAACCGAACATGCTCCCATACACGCTGAAAGACTTCCAGCGCCAGTATCCCGATGACGCGACTTGTCTTGAGTGGTTGAAAAACCGCCTTTACCCGGATGGCATCTTTTGCGAAGCGTGCAACACGATCACGAAGCACCATCGCGTTAAGAGCCGTCCGTCGTATTCGTGCGATCACTGCGGGCATCATGTTCACCCGACCGCTGACACGATCTTCCACAAGTCGCCCACTCCGCTCACGATTTGGTTCTACGCGATTTATCTCATGGCCCAAACTCGTTGCGGCATTTCGGCAAAACAGATTCAGCGCGAGACTGGGGTCACCTATAAAACCGCTTGGCGCATGTTCAAGCAGATTCGCTCGATGCTGGCCGACGAAAAGAGCGGCCCGATTGGTGGATTCGGGCGCAAAGTGGAAATGGATGAGACTTACTACGGGAGCAGAAGTGAAGGGAAGCGCGGACGCGGAACCGACAAAACTCCCGTGGTTGGCATGGTTCAGCGCAAGGGACAGGTTCGCGCTTTCGTCGCCGCCGACGTAAAAGCCGATACGCTCAGAGGACTCATCAAGGAGCACGTGCTCCCCCGAACGATGGTATTCACCGATGACTTCCGCTCCTACAATGGCCTTGATGCTCGGGGTTACACGCACCAGAGGATCAACCATAGCGAGAGAGTCTACGTCGCTGGCGAAGTCCACACGAATACCATTGAAGGATTCTGGAGCCTCATTAAGCGCGGGATTGGTGGCGTCTATCACAACGTTGGCCGTCACTACTTGCAAACTTACTTAAACGAATACAGCTTCCGCTACAATCGGCGCTTCGATACACAGCCGATGTTCACTAGTTTCTTGCATCAAATCGAGAAGCGCGATGCCGTTGTGCGCCTTGCTCCCGTAATGGCGGAACCGTTCTGACTACCTACTTTTGCTCGGACAACTTGCGCGTTGCCTTCGTTAGCGCGGCCTCGAACTGGGTTTGCGTGAATGGTTGTTCATCGCGTTTCCTCGCAGTGTCCGAGCGCGGGACTAAACCGCGTACTCGGCCCAAATCTTCGTCCGAAAGTTCTCTAATTTTTTCCATACCTGGTTGAAGAAGTATCTCCAAGATTTTTGTTGCTGGTGTCACGATCCCGATACCAAGATTAACCCCGTGCTTCTCCACATGTTGAATTGCGGCTTTGTTTATCTCAGATTCTTTTATGTCCCAATGCCCCTGCATCACGCCTAACAACTTGAACGGACCCGGAGCGTACAACTCCGTGATGCGTTTATCGGGAAGTTGCAGTTTCACTATTTCGGTGCGGCGCACAAAGACAGGAGAACCACTTAATCCGCCGATGGAGCGAGCCTCTATTAAGAAAACATCGCTATAGCCCAACTCTGTCTGAATTTGATGGTCGGGGATCATGGCAACATTCCCGTGGCGCACAATCGGCATATTGCGCTTTTCGCCGGGTGCGGGCGTGAATAATCCCGTCATAAAAGCCTCGTCGCCTATATCCACCCAGTCGCGGTTAGCAATGTCCTCCGCAGTAACAAAATCTTTTGTTAACACAGCCAAATGGTCGGTGCCGGGTTGCTCGGCAATCTGGAGGACTGCCACATCTGCCGTAGGATCGCTAGGGTGAAAAAACCAATACGGATGCCAGTTCTTCAAATAGATCGGCTTCTCACCAGTTTTTGAATTAACCAAAATGTAGGGCGTGCGATCCTTCAAAGCATTGGCAACATGTTTGGCTGTGACGAAATAGGGGTAGCGCAGCTCTGGGAAATGTTTGCTTCGTACCGAGACGAAGAATCCCGTTGCATCAAGATCGCCAAAGACTTCGCCTTCTGGACTGCGGACGGCTGCCCCGATGAAGGCTACACACTTAAGAACCTGATCTGGCACTCGCACACTAGGATCGTATCCTCTCTCGATCAAAAAATGACCGGGCGATAGGATCACAGTATCCGAGTTATATGTACCTACTGTCAAGGGATAATTACCTTCCTGAATACTTTGACAATAAGTCCTTTGCTCTGAAATCTTTACAGGCAAGCGTCCCCAAACGGCAATAAATCACTTGACACATATGTGCCTTTAGTATAGTATTTCTGCATGGCACCCAAAACACCAAAAACCCTCCAAGAAGCGGTCGTTTATTTCTCCGATTCGCAGCGGGCCTTCGACTATGCCGTTAGCCTTCGCTGGCCAGATGGCAAGGTCACCTGTCCACGTTGCAGCGGGTCTAAGCACTCGTTCATCAAAACCCGCCGCATCTGGTTCTGTTATGACTGCAAAAAGCAGTTTACGGTCAAGGTCAAAACCGTATTCGAGGATTCTGCGATCTCGCTCGATAAGTGGATGATTGCGGTCTGGAAGCTGGTCGCCTGTAAGAACGGAATCAGCAGTTACGAACTCGGGAAAACTATCGGCGTCACTCAGCGGACAGCTTGGTTCATGCTCCAGCGCATCCGCAAGGCTCTGCATCGTGGTTCGTTCGGAGATACTACCAAGATCGGGGGTGGAACTCCAGAATCCCAAGTCGAGGTTGACGAGACTTGGGTAGGCGGTAAAGCTAAGAACATGCACAAGGACCGCCGCCTGCGTTACGAGCAATTGGGCGGGCATCACGGTAAGGCTGTGGTACAGGGAATCCTTGACCGTGATCTGCGGCAGATTCGCGCTAAGGTCATCCCGAACACTACCCGCGAAGTTTTGCAGAATGAAGTTCTGCATAATGTGAAATTCGGAACCAAGGTCTACAGTGACAACGCCGTCGGTTACGACAAACTCCATTATCGTTTTGTACATGAGTTTGTGAACCATGCCGAGCGGTATGTTGACGGGCGTATCCACACAAACGGATTGGAGAATTTCTGGTCGCTGTTGAAGCGCGGTCTCCGTGGAACCTACGTTGCTGTAGAGCCTTTTCATTTGTTCCGTTACGTCGATGAACAGGTGTTTCGTTATAACAACCGCAAGAACCTGACCGATGCCCAGCGGTTTGCGCTGGCAATGTCTCAGATCGGCGGCAAGCGTCTTACCTACGCCGAACTGACCGGGAAGGACGCCGACGCGCTACACTCGCCCAAGGCAGGGACGGGGGAAGCGTCACAAGTTCCCTTCTAGTCCTTGTCGGTGTCTTCCGTTTTGCGGGCGCTAGACGCTGGCGTCCGCTGTTTCTTCGGTTCACTTTCGGGCTTTGGAGTTTGGAAGAGAATCTTCATCGCCTCCTCAAACTTCGTCGCAACTTTCAAGCCTTCTGCATATTCATATTTTGTCAATCGGTACACCACCCTCTTTCAGAATTTCCAGTATCTTCGGCCATTTTGTGCCGTCATCTTCTACGGAATCGCCAATTTTAAGTTTCCTCCCTAAATATATCCCCATGTCGGGATCATATCCCTCCCAAGGATCAGCGACAGTTGCTTTTAGCGAATAAGCAACCAACTTATCAGCGAAATCTCTCCCAAATACTTCGCGTATCCTCCATAAAACATCAGCGTGACCGATTAATCCCAAAATAGATTGCGGATCACAACTCATCGATTCACGGCCACCCCAAAAGCTCCAATCTAAATAGTCTTTGAATGCGCCTTCGAGCGCGATAAGTCTAACGAGGTCCCCGGCTGATTTGAAGTTACTTGGGGCGGGAACAATGTAATCTATATAGAGTGAAGTCACCACTCCCCTATTGGCAATACAGTCCTTGCCGATCTTAAATGTTGAACGGAAAATTGGCTTTGAGGGGGGAAAACTGCCGCCACTGCAATTAGCGTTTCCGAGCTCTACACCAATCGTAGGAATTTTCCCTGGCACTGGAATATCAAGACTAGCTAAGTAGTTTTTCATTCTACCTAGATCATAGGTGATGACCATTTTTCGCCAACCGCTAAGCAGGTCAGAATCCTGAAACACTAGGTCGATGTGGTTTTCGTGATCATACTGTTTGTAAATACCCACACCAAATATCACCCAATACAAGATGCCTCCCGCCACTGCTACGGAGCGCCCAGTCTGCGTCCATTTAAGATCGCACCATAACCCACACAGCAGCACGATCACGAATGCTGCTACGTAGATGCACGTATTGGCCCACCAAGGAAACATTTGTCCAAGACTTAAAAATGCGAGATCGATGCCAAGTGCGAGCGTACCGATCCCGAATGCCCACTCTTTTGTGAGTACTGGTTTTGTTGATTTGCGTTTGCGCTTCGGGCTAGGCAGAGGCAAAAGAAACCGATCCAAAACGAACAACATGACGGCATAGATGACGAATGCCCAAGTACCCCAGTCATCCACCACCGATCTGCACATGACGCACACCTCCGCTGACCTTGGAATATAATCCAAGTGATTGACTCAGCGAGGTTAAACAAATCAGACATGTGCGTCAAGTGATTTGATACCCCCCAAACCCATCATTCCAGAGACTATAAGAAGGGGGTGGGGTGGTAGGGGGGTGGGGGGCATGAACAAATGGGGTATGCCTCAAAAGTAAACATCCGGAGCAAGCAGTAGGATTCAGGAAGAACGAGAAAGAAATCGCGCCCAAAATGCCCGTGACGCAAATACCGCAGCGCCACCGCAACGCGCTCACACACGATCCGCTCCGATCCTGCTGCTCGAACCCAAGTGTGCAAGCACGGCCAATACCGAACGCCTGACTTTGGTAATCTGCCCCGCAACCAAGGTCTGATGCCATACTGACCAAGAGAAATGTCCTCCATCGCCAGCACGCAAAAAGGACACCGCGGCCAGCGCGTCCGGCTGGGAGGCTCCATCCTAGCTCTGTTGTTGCTCGAAAACGGACGCCAGATCCGCGGCCGCATGAATCAGCTCTCCGTCAACGGCGGTCTGCTCTCGCTCCAAAATCCGCTCGACGAGGGTATCCGCGTGACCGTCCTGTTCCACCTCGGCTGCACCAGCATCCGCTGCCGCGCCCAAATGTTGTTCCCCATGTGGGCGACGCAAGGGTGCCTCCAGCCATTTCGCTTTTTGGAATTGCCCGAGACCAGTCACGCCAGCCTGAACCGCGAATTGGAAAACCTGGTCCGGGCCGGCGCATCTCAGGAAGACGAAGAAACCGAGTAACCGCTCACTCTTCTGCCGCTGCAAAAATTTGTTCCAGCGAATATTTCTGCAATTCCCCAATCCGCTCAATCGTGATATCCGGCTTGGGATACTGCGCCACCAGCGCCGCATCCAGCGCGTAGTGTCCCTGTCGCGGAAACACCGTCGTCACCCGCGATCCCCAATACTTCTTGATCGCCGCCAAAATCCGGACCTTGTCGTCCACCATCACGTAGTGCGTCGCCGGATACTTCGCCTCCACGTCGTCCAGTTCCTGTTCCTTATGGATGTAGATCAGAACGTGTCCTTCGAAGATCTCATACAGACCCGACCGGTCGATCTTGCGCGGCTGAAAAACCACATCGCGGTCGCTCAAGATCACTGCCCGACCCAAGCGCCGCGCGTGCTCAACCGTATCCAGCGACTCGGGAAACAACCGGTTCGCAAACGGATAATCGATCATGAAGTGCGACACGGCCAGCAGCTTCGGCTCCCGCGGCTGCTCGACACGATAACTCTGCAGCGCGCCCAAATAATCCGCATATCCAAGTTCGTCGCGCAGCTGCTCGAAGATTTCCCAATAGCGTTGAGCGCTGCCCTCGCCTACTTTATTCGCGAGGTAGCGTTTCAAATCCTCCGCCACGCGATCGTTGTCAAGCAGAGTATCGTCCACATCGAAAAGAAATGTGACGCTCGGGTTGGCACCAGCGCGATTCACCAGATCTCCAGAATGATGTTCTTCAGAATAAGCGCTTTGGAATAAACGGTATTGCCTTTATGATGCCAGAAATCACCGCCCCAGGTGGTAACCGTCACAGCATGGATTTCCGCCCGTCCTGTACACTTGAGCCATTCCGAAACATTAGAAAATTGCGACCGTCACAAAGGGCTTGTCAGGTTCCTTGCCTTGTAGTACAAAAGCGGCGGTCAACAAACGATAAATCAACCGAGTCAGAATATTGTGACTCTGACTCATAAATCGAGCCGATCCGTACTGGCCCTCCTAGGAGAACGCCTCTCGTGGAACACATCGATCCAGCCATCATCAATCGCTTCGACACACGCTCCAGCCGGCCGTGTGAATACTGCCGGGAACTCGATCCGCAATTTCAGCAACGCCGCCCGCTTGACCAGATGGTGGCCACGAGCCGCAAGGCGATTGCTTCCGCCCATTTGACGGAGGATGGCTACGTCCGCCACCGGATGCTCGAACTGCGCCGGCTTACTTCCCGACCGCCGCTCGTTGCGGCGTAGGCGGGAATTTTTACCCCGGCAGCTTTCTACCCGAGCGCGAATTTCTCGCGCAGCTTTTGTGTGCAACTTCCGCAGCGGCGGCGCATTCTAATGGTTCAGGCTTCAAATTGGTGTACCTTGGGCGGGGGAGGCTTTCCCATGCTGGCCGGTATGCGAGCGCGCTTCTTGCTCACCCTTTTGTGGGTGTTTTCCGTCGCCGCATGTTTGCCCGTTCAAGCTCAGATTAACGGCGTTCCCCCTTCGGTAACTTCCATCGGTTTCGGCGGACGTTTCATTAATGGCGTTCGTCCCAGCGTGACCTCCCTTGGGCCAAACGGTTACGGCTATGGCAACGACTGGTTTGTTTTTGGAAACTGCTGCTCCAACTTCCTCTTGCCGCAGAATCCCAATTCACCGCTCTCCTCCGGACGCCACCACAGCCGCCGAGATAGGGATAAAGATCACGATCACGCCGATTTCGCTGCTGGCATCATTGAGCCGGCCTACATTCCATACCCGGCGCCCGACGCTCAGGCGGACGATGAGTCAACCGACCTCGACTACGTTCACGCTCCTGGCCCGCCGAACCAGGATCCCCCCACCAAACGCGCTCGATATCGGGATCCGGCCCCGGAAGCGGACGCTTCCGCCAAACCAACTCCCGATGAGCCGGCAGAGCCCGTGACCGTCCAGCCCCCGACCGTGCTGATTTTCAAGGATGGTCACCAGTCCGACGTGCTCAACTACGCCATCGTGGGTGATACTCTGTTTGACTTTGCCGCTGGCCGCACGCGCAAGATCCTCCTCGCCGACCTCGATCTCCCTGCGACTCACAAGGCTAACGACGACCGTGGCGTGGACTTCCAGGTTCCAGCGAACACAGCCCGGCAATAAACTCCCGGCCACAAGTGGCCGCAGAAACCCGATTTTCCCCTGTGTTCCCCGTGTTCCTCGGTGTCCTCTGTGGTAATCACTCTTCGATTTCCTGCTTGACACCACCGTCCCGTCACATGGATACTTATGCATAGAAGTGGATTTTTATTCATGTCGAAAACAGCGCGTCACAAAGCCATCCTCGACCTGCTCGACGACGGTCCTGTTGAAAGCCAGGACTCGCTCCAGCACAGACTCGAGCGCAAGGGCTTCGAGGTAGGCCAGGCAACCCTATCCCGCGACATCCACGAACTCAAACTTGTCAAAGGACCCGAGGGCTATCGGCGCGCGGATGAGGCCTTGGCCGCGGACGGTTTTCTGCCTTCGGTCATGCATCTCGCTCGCCAGTTCGTGGTCGAAATCCGTCAGGCCCAAAACCTGCTCGTGGTGAAGACCACGGTCGGCAGCGCACAGCCCGTCGCCGCCGCATTAGACACCTCGCACTGGCCCGAGGTCCTCGGCACAATCGCCGGCGACGACACGGTGCTGGTCATAGCCACCGACAAGAAGAAAGCGCATGCCCTCGCCCGACGCATCGGCGAGCTGTTGTAAGCGGTTTGCAGGATTAATTGACCAACTCCTCGAACTGCGGTCAAGTTTTTCCGGAAATGGAGTATCACGAAATGCACACGAGAACCGATCCCATGGCCCTGATGAATCCGTCAACGTCAGTGATGAAGCTGAAGACGACCCCGCCGCAGCTGCTGGCAGAACCGGCTGCGCCGCGCGATCTTGTCTCCATCCACGACCTCGCCCCCGCCGAGGTCCTCTCGCTCTTTAGTCTCACCTCCATGCTTAAGCAGCGTCCTGCGGACTTCCGCGGCGTTCTCGCCGGCAAGCAGATGGTCATGTTCTTCGAGAAGCCCTCCCTGCGTACCCGGCTCACATTCGAAGCCGGTATGGATAGTCTCGGAGGCAGCACATTCTTTGTCGACCAAACGGCCAGCCGCCTCAACGCGCGCGAATCTCTTTACGACATCGCCCACAACCTCGACCGCTGGATCGACATCATCGTGCTGCGCACTTTCAGCCATGCGGTCGTCGAAGAGATGGCCACCTATGCTGACGTTCCGGTGATCAACGCTCTCAGCGAACTCGAACATCCGTGCCAGGCGCTCGCCGACTTCTTCACCCTGCAGGAGCATTTCGGCGATCTCAGGAAACTTCATTTCGCCTACGTTGGCGATGGCAACAACATGGCGCATTCGCTGCTGCTGGCGGGTGCCTCGGTGGGCGCGAAGGTTTCGATTGCGACACCAGAGCGCTATGGGCTTAATCCCGTCATCGTCACCATGGCGAAGGCGATTGCCGACGAGACCAAGGCCACGCTCCGCATCTTGACCGACCCGCGCAAAGCGGTTGCCGGAGCCGATGCCGTTTACACCGATGCCTGGGCCAGCATGGGACACGAGCACGAGGCGGAAGAACGCGCCACCATCTTCAGCCCGTACCAGGTAAACTCGGCGCTCATGCAGCTTGCCAAGCCGCATGCGCTGTTCATGCACTGCCTGCCCGCGCATCGCGGCTGCGAGGTGACCGACCAGGTCATCGACTCGGTGAAATCGGTCGTTTTCGATCAGGCGGAAAACCGTCTGCACATTCAGAAAGCCATTCTCGTATGGCTGTTGGGCGGCGGCGTAGGTCGCTTCCCATCTAGGAGCGCACATGCCTGAAAAGATTGTTCTCGCCTACTCCGGTGGGCTCGATACCTCCATCATCATTCCATGGCTCAAGGAAAACTATGCTTACGAAGTGATCGCCATGGTCGCCGACGTAGGCCAGGGAGATGATGTCGAGGCCGTCGTTGATAAGGCCTACAAGACCGGAGCCGCCAAGGTCGTAGTCGAAGATCTGCGCGAAGAGTTCCTCACCGGTTACGTTTGGCGCGCGCTGAAAGCGGGCGCCGTATACGAAAACAAGTATCTGCTCGGCACCTCGCTCGCCCGGCCAGTGATCGCGAAACATCAGGTCGAAGTCGCGCTGCGCGAAGGAGCCTCGGCCGTCAGCCACGGATGCACCGGCAAAGGCAACGACCAGGTTCGCTTCGAGATGGCTTACCAGGCGCTGGCTCCGGAACTGAAGGTGGTGGCGCCGTGGCGCGAGTGGGATCTGAAGTCGCGGGAAGACTGTCTCGACTATGCCGAGAAGCGCGGCATTCCCGTGACCGCGAGCCGCGAGAAGATCCACAGCCGCGATCGCAATATCTGGCACTTGAGCCACGAAGGCGGAGAGCTCGAGGACGCCGGCAACGCGCCGTTCGCGAGCACTTGGCAGATGACGAAGTCGCCCCAAGAAGCTCCCGATCAGCCGGAACAGGTTGAAATTGGATTCGAAAAGGGCGTGCCTGTTTCAGTCGGCGGCCAGTCTCTCGATCCCGTATCGCTGGTCGAATTGCTGAACGAGATCGGCGGACGCAACGCGGTTGGCCGCATCGACTTGGTCGAGAACCGCTTCGTCGGCATCAAGTCGCGCGGCTGCTACGAAACTCCCGGAGGCACGCTACTGCTGGCCGCCCACGGCGAACTCGAAGCCCTGTGCCTGGATCGCGACCTGCTGCACTTCAAGCAGCATGTCGCGCTCAAGTACGCCGAACTCGTTTACTTCGGCCTGTGGTTCACGCCACTGCGCGAAGCCCTCGACGCCTTCGTGGAAACCACGCAAACCAATCTGACCGGCTCGGTCACCTTGTCACTGTACAAAGGCAACATCAGCATCGTCAGCCGCAAGTCCGATTACTCTCTCTACCGCACCGACCTATCCTCATTCACCATGGGAGCGAGCTATGATCAGAAAGACGCCGAAGGCTTCATCCGCATTCTGGGATTGCCCTCGCGCTGTCGCGCTGAGACGCAAGAAGGTCGCGCTGTGAACACGTTGCACGAATTGTCAAAGTAAGTTTCGTGTAGGGACGGGGCTTGCCCCGTCTGGGATCATAAGAGAACACTGTTTTGGGCAAGTTGTGGGAAGGGCACGGCTTCGGCCGTGCCGCAAGGGCATTAGCGTGACCGCGTCTTTAGGCGCTGGCTTCCGGATGCGAACTGGCGAAACGCAGCCCCTAACAGGGGATTCTGACTTGAACAACGTTCGGCATCGCTCAAGCGACGCCCTGACACGAACCTGAGTTTTTCACCAGGCTGCTGGAGGTTCCGCAATGAAAATGTGGTCCGGCCGCTTTCGGCAGCCGCTTGACCCCGAATTTGAAAAATGGCAGCGCTCGTTTCCCTACGATCGACGGCTGCTGCCATTCGAATTGGCCGCCAGCCGCGCCCACGCCAACGCTCTCGAACACGCGGGAGTGCTCTCCTCCGAGGAACTTTCCGAGACCGTCAAAGCATTGGAAGAAATCGGCCGCCGAGCCCAATCATCGCCCGAATTCCTGAACGATCCGGAAGCCGAAGACGTCCACCATTTTGTCGAAAAACAGCTCGCGGCGCTGATCGGTGCAACCGGCTACAAACTGCATACCGGCCGAAGCCGCAACGAGCAGATCTCCACTGATCTCCGGCTCTACGTGCGCCAAAGCATCGACACCCTGCAAAACCTGATCGCTGATTGGGTCGAGGCACTGCTCACGCGCGCCGAAGCCGCAGGCAGCAACGCCATGCCCGCATACACGCACCTGCAGCCGGCAGAGCCTGTGCTGGTCGCGCACTGGCTGCTGGCTTATATCGAGATGTTTCTCCGTGACGCTTCGCGCCTTGCCGACTGCCGCAAACGCGTGAACCTTTGCCCGCTGGGGTCAGGCGCAGTGGCAGGAGCCACACTCACGCTCAATCGCCAAGCCATCGCCACGGAGCTGGGGTTCGATGCTCCAACCGCAAACAGCATCGACGCCACCAGCGACCGTGACTTCGCCGTCGAATTTGTCGACGCGCTTTCGTTACTCACGCTTCACCTCAGCCGTTGGGCTGAAGAGATGATCTTGTTCTCGACTCCCGCGTACGGATTCATCGAGTTGCCCGAGGCCTACTCCACTGGCAGCAGCGCCATGCCGCAGAAAAAAAATCCCGACCTGCTGGAACTCGTACGCGGCAAAGCGGCGCGCATCATGGGATGCGCCACCACGCTGCAGACTGTAGTGAAGGGCTTGCCGCTTGCCTACAACAAAGACCTGCAGGAAACGCAGGAGCCTTTATTCAACGCCTCCGACACGGTCATCGGCATGTTGCCGCTGGTGACCGGATTTATGAACACCGTCGAATTCAACGAGGCCAAGATGAATCAGGCTGCAAGTTCGGGTTTCATGAATGCCTGGGCCGCAGCCGCCTATCTCGTCGAACGCGGAGTGCCTTCGCGCCTCGCCCACGAGGCTGTCGGGAAGGCCGTTGCTTTGGCCCTGGAGCGTGGATGCGATTTACAAAAGCTTCCGCTCGCCGACCTGCAGGCGATCCACTCCAGCTTTGACGCCGCTTTCCACTCTTGCCTCGGACTAACTGAGGTACTGGCGCTGCACGATGTTCTCGGAGGCACCGCGCCTCGTCACGTCAAGCGCGCCCTGCAGACGGCCCGGGAGCGCATTGCTGCATTGCGGTCTTTGGAACAGGACCAGATTGCGAGCCGTTAGCTAGGACATGCTCCTGTAGATCAAAATCCCCCGTCTATCTACTCCGAAGCCTGAGATTGACGGCAAACCCGTGAGCACGTATATTAGTGCTGCACGCATATGTGTGCTGATCGTCGCCCATGAAAACCAACATCACTTTGAAACTTGATGCTGCTCTGCTGCGCGAGATTCGCATCTTGGCTGCGGAAGAGGGCACCTCCATCAGCGCGATGCTGGCGGCTCGTCTGGAGCAAATCTTGCGCGAGCGTAAGAGTTACGATCGCTCACGGCGACGCGCCTTGGCACGACTGCGCGACGGGATGAGCCTGGGTTGGACTCCTCCCCGGTCGCGCGACGAACTTTACGAGCGTTGATCCGTGCCAGCGTGATCTGTACGAACGTTGATCTGTACGAGCTATGACTCCGGCAGGCCCCAAGTATTTCGTCGACACTAACATCTTGATTTACGCCCATGACCGCGAGGCTGGCCTGAAGCACGCACGCGCCCGCCAGCTGATTGAGCATTTATGGACAACCGGGCAAGGAGCTTTGAGTACGCAAGTTCTGCAGGAGCTCTGCGTGAATCTTCGGCGCCGCGTGGCGCATCCGCTGCCGGGCGACGAGATCGCGAAGCTGATCGAGGACTACCTGAGTTGGGAGATCGTCATCAACACTCCGCAATCGATCGTCGCAGCCCTCGGGATCGAAGCGCGGTACAAGCTTTCGTACTGGGACGCTCTGATCCTGCATGCCGCCGAGAGCTGCGGAGCGGCGGTCGTCTACTCCGAGGATTTGTCGCACGGCCAGCGTTATGGCGCGGTTGTGGTGGTGGACCCGCTACGAGATTAGTTGTGTTTCCCAGCGCCGTAGTGCTGGGCTAATCTCGGATGCCCCTCCGAGCTGGATTCTCGGACATTTCGCTTCCACGGAATCAACGCATGCCTACCGTGGCGTACAGCCGTGCCAACCGGTGGGCGTGCTCGTCATAGGCTGCTTCAAAAAGCTCAGCGGACCGCTGCTCGCCGATCAGTGCGCCAGCGGTCAGCACCTTGGGAGGCGCTCCAGCCTGGGTGAGGAGAAGCGCGACTTGAGCCTTGATGCAATTGACCAGAAGGCATCCACCGACCGTCGATCCCGGCGAGACGGGAGTGTCCAATCCAGGAATGTTCACCATGGCGTCACCCACCGGCGCTCCGGTGTCAAGGACGAGGTCGGAGACATCCTGGAGCTTTTTTCCCTCAGGATGACGGCTGCGACTCTTAGCGCTGTGTTGGGCGCTCACGATCGAAACCACGCGAATGTGGTTGCGCTGAAACTCCTGCGCCATCTCTACCGGGACCACATTGCATCCGCTGGAGCTGATGACCAATGCGGAATCGTCGGCGGATAGAGAAAAGTTGCGGAGGATGCGCTCGGCCAGTCCATGCACATTTTCGAGAAACATCGCCTGACGCTGTCCGTTGGCTCCGACGACAAGGTTATGGAACGTGAGAGACAGTTCAACGATGGGATTGAACCCGGGAAACGATCCATAGCGAGGCCACATTTCCTCTACCATGATCCGGCTGTGGCCGGCGGCGAAAACGTGGACCATGCGACCCGCAAGTATGCTTTTAGCAAACCAATCCGCCGCCTTCTCAATGGCGGCCTGCTGCGACCTTACATGCTCCACCAGGGCCGCGCATTTAGTCAGATATCGCTCTGTCGGCGTCATAGCGCTCCAAGTTTGAATGTGTGCCCAGAGACTACACCTGCGAACAGCGGCGAATCAACCGGCTGCGGCGGTCACGTCACGGTCGTAATCCGCGCATCTTTTGGCCGAGCCTTCCACTGCCCGGAACGCATCTAAGAAAGGTAACGTTGCGTCGTTTTTCTTGGAGCCTTAAACCTGATTATTAGTCGAGTTCTTTTCTTCGCGCTGTTTCTCTTAGCGGTCTATGCCGTACAACGATTCTGGTTCGTGCGGGCGTGGACGTGGATTGGTTCGTTTTCCAACGTCAACTGGCGTTTTGGTCTCCATGCCGTATTGATCGCGCTCGCCGCCGCGCTGCTGGTTACGATTCTCGATCCGCTGCTTGGGCATTGGATTTCGCGGCACAGCCCTGACAGTTTCAGCTTCGGCGGCTTGAATCTGGGTAAGTCGCTCGTCACGATTTCCCGCTTGTGGCTGGTCGCTTCATTCTTTGGATTCCTGGCGGTTGAATCGGTGGGAGCGATCGAGTGGGTCACGAATGTCGCGGCGCGGCTTCGACCTGGAGCGGTCGCGGGTGGTTTCAGTCCTTCGCGCCGGACTTTTTTTCATTACGCCGCCGTGCTTGCCGGAGGCTTTCCATTTCTTGCCGCTACTTATGGATTTGCCGCGGGTCGCTTGCGCTATACGATCGAGCGCGTCGACGTGCCGGTGGCCAATCTTCCTCCGGAGCTGGATGGTCTGCGCATCGCTCAGCTGAGCGACATCCATATTGGCGACTACATGCCGCCTCGCGAAATTGCTCGCGCTGTCGACATGGCTAACGAGCTGCAGCCCGATATTTCCTTTGTTACGGGAGACTTCGTCTCCAGCGAAGGTGATCCGCTGGACGCTTGCATTACCGAGTTGAGCCGGCTGCGCGCTCCGCTTGGCGTCTGGGGATGCAATGGCAATCACGAAATTTATGCGGGAGTGGAAGACGACGCGGAGCGGCTCTTCCTCGAAAAGGGAATGCGGCTGCTGCGCGCCACGAGCACCGTGCTTGAGCACAATGGAGGTCGCTTCAATCTGATTGGCGTCGATTACCAGCGCGACCACATGGTGAGTGGCGAGCGTACCGGGCCGATGCTTGCGGAAATTGAGCATTTGGTTCGTCGCGACATGCCGAATTTCTTGCTCTCGCACAATCCGAATTCGTTTCGGCGGGCCGCCCAGCTGGGCATCGAACTCAGTCTCGCCGGGCACACTCATGGCGGGCAGGTGAAGTTTGAGATTGTGGATCACAGCGTCAGTCCCGCTCGGCTGATTACTCCGTTTGTCGCGGGGCTTTATCGGCTGCCGCTGAACGGGAACGGTGGCGCCCCGTCCGCGACCAGTTTACGGAAAACCGGCTTACAGAACGCTGCTCTTTATGTGAACCGCGGCCTGGGAACGTTTGGCTTTCCGGTGCGGATCGGCGTCCCGCCGGAGATCACGCTGCTTACGCTGCGCCGAGCCTGAGAGTCGGAGTGTCGGAGTGTCGAGTGCACATCTCAGTACATTGGTATTTTGCAGACCCCTAAGAAAGGCATATAATTTCTACGATGCTCGACTTGAGCATCTGCAGCTGCGGTCGCTCCGCTGTGAAGATAATTAGCCGATCGCGCCATAAGGCGTTGGTGAGTGCACGTGAACGGCAACCGGTGGACGCCCGGCGACCAAAGCGCAGCCCCGAAAACGCGTTGGTGTGTCCATAGTTTGCCCGCGCAGCCAGCAAGCGAAGGGCGTGTAGCGCAAGGGTCGGCCGTCTATCTGATAAAGACGGAAATCTAATCAGGCCTTGCCGCGAGCGATGGCTTCCCTGAGGCAAATCTCAGCTTCTGGGCCGACACTATAATTGTGTCCATTCATCACAAGGGCCGCATTTGCATTCTCAACTCCATCGATTTTGAGAACTTGTCACTCGGTAGTCAGCCCGACTGCAGAGACCATCGGCATGTTAATCGCGTCAAGGCATTTGAAATAAGCAGGGATCCGAGGCTCGGCAAGCTTGTCGCCCTAGTTGCATCTTCTGCAACGACCGAGGAGGATCTCGCGCCGTCTGGATGTTTCGTGGAGGTCGGTGGCGTGATCGAGTACGTCCATCTCCGCCGCAGAACCAAGGTGAAGCTCAATTTGATCTACGCCGCTGGCGACAGGATCGCTGTGGAAAGGAAATCTAGCTTCAAGCGGCGAGCTTACTATCCTGTTCCGGATCGCTAGCGCGGTATCGATCAAGGGAGGGAACTGTCCAATGTAAAAAATAGATCCGATCGGTTCGAATCGCGCCGTAGAGGGATGCGCTCCTCTTCGGCTTTTTCATTCAGCGTTGGTATCGGCCTGGGGACCTAAATCTCCTGGCCTTTTCTTTGCTCAAAAATGACTGGACTGTCCAAATTTGTCGGGGACTTTCAACACCTTGCCGTGACGCTGCTGATTGCCTTCTGCGTCCTGAGCCGCTGGGCTCGGTCGGCGGTGAGGGAATGCAAGCGGTGGCGGTCTCCGAAATCAAAACGCCAAAATAAGTCCAAACGAAGAACTTCCCGCTAGATTATTGACGCCTCCAGGGGGAGAACTCGGTCCCCCGCTCTAAGTGTGTCTACGCGAAGTGTGGTATAATTCTCAAGTAAATACAGTCAGATAATGCCTGTAGATGCAAGAACTTAGCGAGATTTTTAGCGAGACAGAACGCGCGGAGCTTTTGCTCCGCTGGACAGCCGACGGCGGCCGTCCCTGCGCAAGTTTTTACTGACAACTGAGAACCGAGAACTGACTTTCATGGCTGACGATCCCCAAAATCCTGAACTTCCTTTGACTCCTCCTCCCGGAGGCGACGGACAAGGTCCTACCGGTCCGGGCGCCCTCAACATGCAGCCGGTCAACATTGAAGAGGAGATGAAGCGGTCGTATCTCGACTATTCACTGTCGGTGATTATCGGCCGCGCTTTGCCCGACGTCCGCGACGGACTGAAGCCGGTGCATCGCCGCATTCTCTACACCATGCAGCAGATGGGCCTGGCTCCGGGACGCGCCACGCGCAAGTGCGCCCGCATCGTCGGCGAAGTGATGGGCAAGTACCATCCGCATGGGAACCTCGCTGTATACGACGCGTTGGTGCGGCTGGCGCAACCGTTTGCCATGCGCGCTCCGCTGGTCGATGGTCAGGGCAACTTTGGCTCGGTCGATGGCGATCCGCCAGCGGCCGATCGTTATACCGAAGCTCGTCTAACTCGTGTCTCTACCGCACTGCTCGAAGATCTCGACAAGGAAGCGGTCGACTTTTATCCGAACTACGATGGCACCGAGACGCAGCCCGCGGTTCTGCCTGCGCGTTATCCCAACTTGCTGGTCAACGGGTCTGACGGCATCGCCGTAGGCATGGCCACGAAAATTCCGCCGCACAATCTGACTGAGATTGTCGATGCCACCATCACGCTGGTGAATAATCCCGGCGCGCAGTTGCCGGAAATTCTCAAGTTCGTGCAGGGACCCGACTTTCCGACGGCGGCAATCATTCACGGCCGCGCTGGAATCTTCGAGGCTTACCGCACGGGCCGCGGCCGTTTCATGATGCGGGCGCGCGCCGCCATCGAGAACGTCACCAAAGACAAGCAGGCGATCATCGTCACCGAGATTCCTTACCAGGTGAACAAGGCGCGGCTGATCGAGCGCATCGCCGACCTGGTGAACGACAAGACCGTCGATGACATCTCCGACATTCGCGACGAAAGCGATCGCGACGGCATGCGCATCGTGATCGAGCTCAAGCGCGGAGCCGAACCCCAGATCGTGCTCAATCAGCTCTTCAAGCACACCTCGATGCAGGAAGGCTTCAGCATGATTCTGCTGGCCGTGGTCAATGGCCAGCCGAAGGAAATGGGGCTGATCCAGGCAATCAAACACTTCATCGATCATCGCGTCGATGTGGTGCGGCGGCGCACTTCTTATCTGCTGAATAAAGCGCGCGATCGCGAGCACATCTTGGAAGGCTATCTGACCGCACTCGATCACCTCGATAACGTGATCGTGATTATTCGCGGCAGCGCCAACCGCGCCGACGCGCGAGAAAACCTGGTCACGTATTTTGGCGGCAGGAAGATCGACATCAATACCACGGGGCGCGCTCCCAAGCTTGATCCCGAGAAACCTTTTACCACCAAACAGGCCGACGCCATCCTCGAACTGCAGCTGCATCGGCTCACCAAGCTCTCGATCGACGAAATTTCGAACGAGCTGAAACAGGTGCGCGAAGCGATTGCCGAGTACGAATCGATCCTCGCGTCGGAGACGAAGCTGCGCAAGGTCATCATCAAGGAACTGGAAGACGTTAAGAAGCTCTACGGTGACGCGCGGCGCACGGTGATCGAAGACGAAGCTGCGGAAATCATGCTGGAAGACCTGATCGCCGACGAGCAAGTTGCGGTTACAGTCAGCCATTCCGGATACATGAAGCGCACTCCGATCTCGACCTACCGCATGCAGCGGCGCGGAGGCACTGGGCGCACCGGCATGAAGACGCGCGACGAGGATTTCGTCGAGCATCTGTTCATCGCTTCGACTCACGCCTATATCCTGATCTTCACCAACACCGGACGCGTGTATTGGCTCAAGGTCTATGAGATTCCCGACATTGCCGCCGCGGGCAAGGGCAAGCACGTCGGCAATCTGGTTGGCCTGCAGCCCGGAGAAACCGTGCGCACCATGCTCGCCGTGCGCGACCTGGAAGAAGAAGGCAGGTACGTCTTCTTCGCCACGCACAACGGCACGGTGAAAAAGAGCGCCGTGAAAGATTTCTGTCACGTGATGTCGCGCGGCATCATCGCCATCAACATCGAACCCGGCGACGAACTGGTCGCGGCCTCGCTGACCGATGGCAACCAGATCGTCTTCCTCGCCTCGCATGACGGGCAGGCGATTCGCTTCGACGAAAACGACGTGCGTCCCATGGGACGCAACGCCACCGGCGTGCGCGGCATGAATCTCGCCGAGAAGGATTACATCGTCGGCATGGCTACGACGATCAAGCCCGAGGCCAAGGCGGTGTTGAAAGAAGGCGAGATCGCTCCGGAAATCGCGGACCTGATCCCGGAGAAAGGCTCGCTCATTCTCTCCGTAACCGAGAACGGATACGGCAAGCGCACTCCCGCCGACGAGTATCGCCTTACCAATCGCGGCGGCAAGGGCGTGATCAACGTCAAGACCACCGCGCGCAACGGCAAAGTCGTTGGCATTTCCCAGGTTTCGGAGAAATCCGAAGTGATGCTGATCAGCCAGTATGGCAAGATCATCCGCATCGAGTCGAAGTTCATCCGCGAATCGGGCCGCTCGGCGCAGGGTGTACGGCTGCTGAACGTCGAGCCGGGAGACCGGGTCGCGGCGGCAGTGGTAATTCCGCCCGACGAGCCCAATGGGAATGGGCTGCTGATTCAGTAGACTCGCGTACGGGCGGACGCATTCGTCCGCCCCGGCATTACCGCAGTCACTTCAAAATAACCCCACTTTCGTTTACTGTTAACCGTAGTGACACTCCTCCCCGTGTGTGCCCGCGCGGTTGCAGACTATTTGTATGCGAGCGATCGTACATAACATCGTGCATAACATCGACATCGCAAAAACTGAACCGCCCGCGTACCAAGAACTTCTTAGCCGGCCGATTCGCGAGCTCGGCCTTACGCTTGCCGGGTCGCCGGTGGAACGCTTTGTTGAACAGCTCTATCGCGAGCTGGACGCCAAGGGGCTGACCAAGTTTCGTCCGGCGGTTTACCTGACCGACGAGTGGGGATGCCCGTCGGGCGAGCCAATTATCGGGATTCCGTTTTATCTGGCGCATACGGCGCTGGCGCAACTGGAAAAAGAAACGCATGACCTCGAAGACGCGAGAGAAATCATGATGTACCTGCGGCATGAGGCGGGGCACGCGTTTACCTATGCCTACAAGCTGCACAACCGGCCGGAGTGGAAAACAATCTTCGGGCCGTTTCGGCGTCCGTATCACGATAATTACCGGCCAGCGCCGTTTTCGCGCGACTATGTGCGGCATTTGCCGGGATGGTATGCGCAGAAGCATCCGGATGAAGATTTTGCCGAGACGTTTGCGGTGTGGCTGACGCCGCGCTCAAACTGGCGCAAGCGCTATCGCGGCTGGGGTGCGATGGAGAAATTGAGTTACCTGAACCGGCTGGCGCGCAAGCTGAGGAAGACAGACCCTCCGCGACGACGCGGACAGGCCGACATCACGGTCGATGACATGGAGACCACAGTCGCCGAGTTTTATCATCAGGATGGGCACCAGAATTGGCGGGAAGAAGTTGCGGTCACCGAACTTGGCGTTAGTGAATTAACACCGGATACGGACCTGCGCGACCTTTTCCCCGTGTCCAAGCGGCGCAAGACGGCGCTGCCGGCGCACGAATTTCTGCATCAGCACCGCAAAGCGGTGATTGACAAAGTCGCGCAGTGGACGGGGGCGCAGCGGCCGTTGATCAAGGCTTTGATGGACACGATTGAAAAGCGCGCCGGTGAACTCGACTTGCGCACCGACAAAACGCACAGCGCGGAACATCTGGCGGAAGTCACGGCCTATGCCACCGCGCTGGTGATGACCTATGTGGCGAAAGGAAAATTTATTCAGCCATAGTAGAAGCTACTGGCCGCTGGCTTCTGGCTTCTGGCTTCTGACAACTGCTATCCGAGGAGACATATGATCGGAGCAAAACTTAAAATCGCGCTGCTGTACGACTTGTGGAACGAAGACCCGGTCGCGGCGGCGGCGGCGGAAGAGTCGGCGCCTGTGCCGGTGCGCAAGCCTCGCAAGAAAGTGAAGAAGGTCAAGAAAGAAAAGACTGACCGCGAGGAAATCTTCGAAGCGCTGCAGAAGCTGGGACACGAGCCTTCGTACTTTGAGCTGGATGGTCGCCCGCAGTCCTTGCACTCGCTCTCGCGTTGCGATGCCGACCTCCTTTTCAACCTGACCGAGTCTTTCGGCGGCGATGACACCAAGGAAATGAACGTGGTCGCGTATGTCGACTTGCTGGGATTGCGCTACACCGGCGCTGGCCCGCATGCCATTTTCATGTCCCAGGACAAAGCGATTGCCAAGAAAATCTTCGCGTTTCACGGCATCAAGACTCCGTTCTTTGCGACTGCCTATCGCGGACGCATAGAACACGCTCACGACATTTCCTTTCCACTCATCGTCAAACCGTCGTGGGAGGATGGATCGATCGGCATCGATGCCGGTTCGGTCGTGAAAAACATCAAGGAGATGATGGAGCGGATCCAGTACATCCAGGATGAATTCGATGCGCCCGCTCTGATTGAGGAATACATCGAGGGGCGCGAAATTTACGCCGGTATTCTGGGCAGCTACGAACGCACGCAGGTTTTACCGCTGGTCGAACTCGATTTGTCACGCTTACCGGAAGGCACGCCGAAAATCGCCACCTATGACGTGAAGTTCGAGAAGAATACCGAAGTCTACAAGCTGACCAAGTCGGCCATCGCGGAAAATCTGGACGAAGAGACGACGAAGCGGCTGGAAGATACGGCGCTGGCCGCGTACCGCGCACTGAAGCTGCGCGACTATGGACGCATCGACATGCGACTGGCTCCGAACGGCGATGTCTATGTGATCGAAGCGAATCCGAATCCGTGGCTGGCGAGCCGTCAGGAATTTGCCATGGCCGCGAGGGCGTCGGGACTTTCCTACACTGAGATGATTGGGTCCATCATCGATCTGGCGATGAGCCGCTATCTGAATGCCAACCTGGTGAATGCCGCGGCGATGCGCTAGAGACACTCTACAAATTGTCATCCCGAACGAAGTGAGGAATCTGCATTTTGCGGCCTACCTTGCCGTGGTCGCTTTCGCCGCCGGTTGCAGTCTTTCAAATGCCTCTTCGGCGCGGCGCAGGGCATCCTGCACGTTGTCGCAAATATTCTCGGGACCAACCAACTCCTCAAACTCCGTCTGCTGGATCAGCTTCAACGGCTGCTCCCTCGCACCACAAAGAATCAACGCGCGGCCGCTTTTCTTCAGCGTGCGCGCCACTTCTTCCAGGGCGAAGAGTCCGGTGGCATCGAGCGCGGTCATGTTTCGCAGGCGGAGAATGACGACCGGCGGCAGTTCGTGAAGATGCTCCGTTACCACGTCAATCTTGTCCGTCGCGCCAAACAAGAACGGTCCGTGGATGCGAAAAATGGTCGCGTAGTACGGGATGTCCTTATCCTGCAAAATGTGGACGCGTCCATCCTCAACATAGTCGTCGGTGACCTGAGAAACCGTGGTGGTGGCGGCTACGCGGCTGATAAAGAGAAGCGCCGCCAGGATCATGCCCGCCTGCACGGCTACAGTAAGGTCGGCGAAGACGGTGAGCGCAAACGTGACCAGCCACACGCTGACGTCGGTTTTCGTCAGGCTGAGCAACGACGGAATCTCGCGCCACTCGCCCATGTTGTAGCTCACCACCATCAGAATGCCCGCTAGCACCGCCATGGGCACGAAACTCACCAGCTTCGAAGCAAACAACAGAATCCCCAGCAGGGTGAGAGCGTGAATCATGCCCGCCACCGGCGTTTTCGCTCCCGCCCGGATGTTGGTCGCGGTGCGGGCGATGGCGCCGGTGGCCGGCAGGCCTCCGAACATCGGCGAAACCACGTTGGCGATTCCTTGCGCCACCAGTTCAACATTCGGATTATGCCGGTCGTTGATGTTAGTGCTGTTGCTCATGCGATCGGACACCACCGCCGACATCAGCGACTCGATCGCGCCCAGCATGGCAACCGTCAGGGCCGGTCCCAGAAGTCCGTGAATCAAGTCGGTGCGAAACACGGGAATGTGCAAGTGCGGCAGGCCGCTCGGAATTCCATGGAAACGCGTGCCGATGGTTTCGACCGGAAGTTTGAACATCCACACTGCCAGCGTGCCGAGTACCAGGGCTACAATCGCGCCGGGGATGCGGTTGGAAGCTGCACGGCACGCAAGGATGATCACGATGGTGCCGGCGGCCAACAAGGTGGCTTCGAACGATAAGGTATGAAAATTCTGCGCCAGCGCTTCTATTCGCAACCAGAACACACCCGGAACTTTTTCCAGCTTGAGGCCAAAGAAATCCTTTACCTGCGTGCTGGCGATCAGGATGGCAATGCCGTTCGTGAAGCCAATTACGATGGGCCGCGGAATGTATTTCACCGCGGAGCCCATGCCGGTGAGACCCATGACTACGAGAATGATCCCCGCCATCACCGTGCACATGAACAGGCCATCGACGCCGTGAAGGGCGACAATGCCGGCGATGACCACCACAAACGCACCGGTCGGGCCACCGATCTGGGTCGTCGATCCACCGAGCGCGGAGATGAGAAAACCGGTGACCACGGCGCAGTAAATGCCGGCTTGCGGCGTGAGTCCCGAGGCGATGGAAAACGCCATGGCCAGCGGCAGGGCCACCAGCCCTACCGTGATCCCGGCAACCAAATCATGCAGGAATTTATTCAGAGAATAATCGCGCAGGCAGAGAACTGATTTGGGAAGCCAGCGCTCGTCGACAAGTGTGAATTCCATTGGAAACAACAATTATCGCAAGTAGGAGCCGCGGGCCATAGTCCCCGAAAGGGGTATGGCGAAGGTGATCCTTTGGGTACAAAGCTACGAGAGAGCCGCTCCGCCCCTGCTGCGCTCGGCTGGGACGGGGCAAAGCCCCGTCCCCACACGAGCTTTTGCTAGAACATGTTCCACAGGTACTGGTTGTACACCTCGTGGTGGAATTGCACTTCCGAGGGTTTGACGATCGTGCCCAGCAGGCGCGGGCAGCGGTCGGCTGATGCCTGCTTCAGGTCGGCGTAGCGGCCTTTCACGTCTTCGCCGAGGAGTTTGGTTGTCCAATCGGCTTTGCGGAAGTCGTCGATCGCGGTGTAGATGTTGTCGGGCAGGTAGCGTTCGGCCGAGCGCAGATTCTTGATCTTGGCCGTCTCG
>Ga0181523_10001294_pt1 | contig 26777 bp, 21 predicted proteins | sample PEATcosm2014_Bin_43_FD_119752 | JGI IMG/M metagenome (GOLD analysis project Ga0181523, IMG submission 119752) | Peatland microbial communities from MTU Mesocosm Facility, Houghton, MI, USA - PEATcosm2014_Bin05_30_metaG | ecosystem: Environmental > Terrestrial > Soil > Wetlands > Peat | place... | reverse complement strand
TAAGAGCGAACAGCCAGGAGCTTTTCCGATCAAGCTTTTCCAACCTAAGGAGCGCATACATGAATTTCAAGACTATCCTGATCTCGACTCTCGTTCTGCTTTCGGCGTCCGCCTGGGCGCAGATGGCGCCCACGCCCGGCTCGGAAGTGAAGAAACTCGATTACTTCGTGGGCACGTGGACGACGGAAGGAACGATCGCACAGGGTCCATGGGGAGCGGGCGGAAGGTTCAGTTCCACCGACACCACGGAGTGGATGGCCGGCAAGTTCTTCGTGGAGGGTCATTCCGACTTCAAGATGCCTCCGGAACTGGGCGGCGACGGCAAGGCAGTTTCCTACATGGGATACGACACGGAGGAAAACGTCTATACCTACAACGAATTCAACAGCCAGGGACGGCGGGAGAATTCGAAGGGCACAGTCAGCGCCGATACTTGGACGTGGACAAGTTCGCAGAACTACGGCGGACAGGACATCAAGCAGAGGATGGCGATCAAGGTGCTGACGCCGACCAGCTACAGTCTGAAGTTTGAAGTATCGGTGGATGGCACGAACTGGATGCCGTTCATGGAGGCGAAGGCCACGAAGAAGTAGGGATGCTTAGCCCAGAGATGGAAGGCTCCAGCCGTGGGCTGGAGCCTTTTTGTTTTAGCACATCGGGCTCGGAGAAACTCGCGCAACGAACCTCAGGGGCTAAAGCCCGGTGATCTTTCAGCCGCCCTATCGCAGCGCTGAAAGCGCTGCGCCACCAAGACCGGGCTGTGGGTGAATTTGAATCGTTCAGCCACACCTCCAAAACCGAGAGCAAGCCAGATCTCGCATATGAATTGCCCAGATCAGAGTTATTCGGCAACTTTGAAAGTACGTTGCTCTGCTCGACAGATAGGTGGGGCGACAGGCTGTAGTACGATTGCGTCATGAAAACGATCTACTTCATCTTTGGGTTGGCGTTGGCACTCGGATTCGGAGTGCTCGGCGTTTCGGCGGAACTGCACGCACAAGAGGCGAAGCCCTCGGGGGATGCGGGGGCGAAGCCGGCGGAACCGGGCGCTGCTCCGCGAGCGGGCGCGAAAAGTGAGCCGGCATATTCGGGGATGTACGCGTTTCTGAAAGAGGGAGAGTTTGTGCAGGTGACGGTGGAAGACACGGGCCACGTCACGGGATTCGTTTCGCGATTCGTCGACGGAGACAACGACAAGGGAGAATTCCTCGACCAGTTTTTCAAGAGCGCCAAACTTGAGGGAAATAAGCTGAGCTTCACCACAGAAATCGTGCGCGGAGTGGCATTTGACTTTACGGGGACGGTCGAGCGCGGTGAGGGGAAGAATCCGCGAGATGAGGCTTATTTCGTGCTCAAAGGAATGCTGACCGAGAATGCGAGCGACGCCAACAAGAAAGTCACGTCGCACTCACAGGAGGTGGCGTTCAAGATGTTTCCGCAGGATGCTGCTCCCCCCGCTGAGAAGAAGTAAGGGGACACAGCGGCCTGCCAGGGATTGAAGTTCCTCAGGGGCTAAAGAGTGTGCTGGAGAACTCGATTCTCAGCTCCGCGGTGGAGCAAGGACTCCGCTTTCAGCCGCGAAGCGGCGCAAGAATAAAGCCCACGGCGTAAGCCGTGGGTGCAAAGTGGGAGAGAAACAAGCCCCGAAGGGGCGAAAGAGCAGTTCTCACGCACACTCTAAAGCCCTACATGATCAGAAAGGCAAGATCGCAGCGCTGAAAGCCATGCGGCACTTGGCTCGTGATGAAAAATCAAAACCTGCGGCCCGATAATTCTGGGCCGCCCAGACGGACGAATGCGTCCGTCCCCTACACGAGCCGTCAATCCTACGCGAGCATTGCTAGTTTCCTGATCTGACTGATTGTTATTGTCCGGCGCGGATAGGGGAGAGGTTCAGGCGGCCGGGAGCTTTCTTGCGGGCGCCTTCGGTGCCGTAGACCAGGTCGGGGCTGCCGTCGGAGTTGTTGGAGGCTTCGGCCAGGGCCGCGGCCAGAGCACGATAGGAGCGGCTGATCTCAGGACCTTCCTGCAGGACGACGGGCGTGCCCTGGTCAATGGAAGGCGAGACGGCATGGAAGGCGTTGGGAACCTTCCACAAAACCTTGCAGTTGGTGACCTGCTGAACATCTTCTTCGGTGAAGCCGGGAATCTTCTTGTAGCGATTCAAAACGATGCGCAGGCGATCGCGGCCGCTGCCTTCTTCCAGGAAGGCGTGAATGCGTCCAGCGCTCCACAGCGAAACTACGTCGGTCTGGGCTACGACGAGCACGGCGTTGGAAAGGTCGGAGAGCAGGCGCGTGGTGGGGTCAAGACGGCTGGAGGCGTCGACAATGACAAACTTGTAGTGATTGACCAGCAGATCGAACAGGCGCGCCAGTTCGCCGGGCGTGGGTTCGGTCGGATAGGGCTGCTGCGGTCCGGCCAGAAGATGCAAACCTTCCTTGGTCGGGCTCATCAGGCCATCGAGCAAAGAACCATCGAGGCGGTGCAGGTTCTGCAGCGCGTCGAGGACGCCAAACTGCGGCCGCAGGTTGAGGTGAAGAGCGGCGTGGCCGATGGGAGCAAAGTCGACCAAAACGACGTCTCCGTGAGTCTGCTGCAGCGCCACCGCGGTGTTGACGGCGGCGGTGGTGCAACCCGCGCCACCTTTGGCGCTAATGAAAGTGAATACCCGCGCCTTGCCTTCGCCCCCGAGGCTGCGGGTGCGGGCAGAACTGAAGCGGGTGAGAGCTTCGAGCAGGGGCTCAAAGCCCGCAGAGTCATCCAGATATTCGCCAGCACCCGCGCGCATGCTGGCCACAATGCTGGCCGGACGCGTCATGTCGCCGTTGGCGAAGATTCCGATCCGCTGCGTGGTGGCTCGAATCAATTCAATGGTGCGAATGGCGTGCTGTGAGTCTTGCGCAGGAATGTTGACGATGACGACTTCGGCGCGCGAATCCTGAAGCTGGCGCAGGATGGAATCGGTGGGTCCGGCCGGGAATCCAACGTGGCTGAACACGGCCTGGCCCAGGCGCGTCGCTTCCAGACGAGTTTCTAGCGCAGATAAGTGGTCCTGGTCCTCGGTCAGGAGGGCGACGGCGATGCCATGCATAGCGCGGTTCTCGCTGATTTCTCTCGGTGTCTGCATGTTAGAAAGAGAACCTGCTCTCCGCCAAGTGACCTAGGTAACCAAAACTAACGTGCCCTCCTCGCCAAACCCGCGACGGCAACCGACGACGCAACTACGTGATCTGCATCTGGGGAGGAAAACACAAACGGTAGAAAACTCAGGCTGTCGCCTTTGTTAGCAGACATTGTAAGCCAGGATCGGCAAAGTTGAAAAGAAGTTCATACGGGCTCCGGTAGATTCAAACCCAATTCGGACCGGAGAGTTGCTGAGCCAGAACCGGGAATGCTCAATTAGCCCAGGACTGGACGGGCCGAGGAATGGGCCAGGGGGCGGTCGTCGTCGTGGCGGGGGTCCTGGTGGGAATGGAGGGCGGAAACGCGCGGAAATGCGGCGGAAGACACGGAGGACTCGGCCAGATATTCGTAGCCGTCGAAGCGCACCGCGACTCCGATTTTGGTTTCGGCGAGGGCCGATCCGGAAGCTTCGTAGGCCGATTTGGCAGCGGGCCGAACTACGCGCAATACGCGGCCGCGGCAGCGTACGGGCATGCTCTCGCCCAGCGTGATCTCGGAGGGCATGCGCAACGAGAGTTCGATTTCGGTGCCTTCGGCGACGGGCGCGTCGGTAAAGAAGAAAACTCCGCGCGAACTGAGATCCTGGGTGAACCCCACGCCTTCCATCGAGGTGCCAGGCTGGCGCAGCGAGAGCGGCAGAAGGTACGGGAACCGCTGTCCGACACGGCGTTCAATCCCCACTGGAGGAGTGGTCATAGTAGCTTGACTTCCTTTGCCGAATCGCCGTAAGCGCAGGCGCTACTTTAGCGCACAGTGGGCGGGAAGAGAAGTTCGAAATTCGTTCCAGAGCGAAATATTCCCAAATTGGTCATTCGCTGGCACTTGGAGGCTCTGCGGGATGGGGTTGCAGGCGGCGAAGAGGGGCTGACCTGTGGAAAAGTCGGGCGCGGAGCTGATGTTCTGCCGCGAGCGGGAAACTTGCTCACGATATAGTAGTGCACACGATGGTGTGCAGTCATCCCGTGTATTCATATTAAAGAAACGAACGTGGCAGATTCGAAAGTTCCCATTCCAGAAAGTGCGCCGGCGAACGGCGAACCCGCGGCCGAGAGCGTCGCACCGCGCTGGCAGGCTGCCGGGCGCGCGCTGCGGCATCGCAACTTTCAGCTTTTTTTCAGCGGACAACTGATTTCCCTGATCGGCACCTGGATGCAGACCGTGGCCCAGTCGTGGCTCGTCTACCGACTCACCGGCTCGGGATTGAAGCTCGGAGCCGTGGGCTTCGCCAGCCAGATCCCGGTGTTTCTGTTTGCACCGCTGGGCGGAATTGTGGCCGATCGCAGCAACCGGCGGCATGTGGTAATTGGCACGCAGGTCGCTTCGATGCTGCTGGCGTTCGTGCTGGCTGCGTTGACCCTCACGCATGCTATCGACCATCGGGTGTGGCTGATCTTCGTGCTGGCCGCGTTGCTGGGGGTGGTGAATGCGTTCGATATCCCCGGACGGCAGTCGTTTCTGGTCGACATGGTGGGCAAGGAAGACTTGATGAATGCCATCGCGCTGAATTCGTCCATGTTCAACGGGGCACGCGTGATTGGACCGGCCATCGCGGGCATTCTGGTGGCGCGGCTGGGCGAAGGCTGGTGCTTTTTCGCCAACGGGGCCAGCTACATCGCCGTGATCGCCGGACTGATGATGATGAACGTCCACGCTCCGGCGCGGGTGTCGGCGAAGACTTCGCCGTGGGAGCACATCAAAGAAGGATTCCAGTTCGTCAATCGGACAGCGCCCATTCGGGCGCTGATGGTCCTGCTGGGGCTGGTAAGCGTGGTGGGCATGCCCTACGCGGTGCTGATGCCGATTTTTGCCGACCGGATTCTGCACCATGGCGGGCAGGAATTCGCGTCGCTGATCGGCTCGCACGATCTGGGCGCGGTGCGGCTCGGGATTCTCATGGGCGCAGCGGGCGTGGGAGCGTTGCTGGGCGCGCTCACCCTGGCCATGCGCTCTGGCGTGAAGGGCCTGGGACGGTGGGTCTCGGTATGCTGCGCCGGGTTTGGCGTGAGCCTGATGCTGTTTTCGTTTTCGAAATCGTTCTGGCTGTCGGTGCTGCTGCTGATGCCGGTGGGATATTTCATCATGCTGCAAATGGCGTCGTCGAACACGCTGATTCAGGTAATGGTGCCGGACGCGCTGCGCGGCCGGACCATGGCCGTCTATTCGATGATGTTCATGGGAATGGGGCCGGTCGGAGCACTGCTGGGTGGCGCGCTGTCGGACCGCCTGGGTGCGCCGCTCACGGTCGCAATGGGCGGATTTGCGTCGGTGATGGGAGCGTGGTGGTTCGCCCGCCAGCTGCCGAAGATTCGCGTGGAAGCGCGGCAGTTGATCATCGCGCAGTCAATGGCCGGCGGCGAACCGCCGGAGGAGATGACAGCGCCAGTGGCGGAGGATTAGCGCAGTGGCAGCAGTGGCCGGACTCAGAGGTCAATAAGTTAAATCGTCTGGAAGCGTCAAGAACCGAGGTCCGGCTTGATTGTGTGTCCGTGGAAGCCTTTCCAAATGCCCCAGAGAATCAAGAAAACGCATCCGATACAGATGGTAATCGTAGTAATATCCCCGGCTTGCGCTTGCGTCTGGTTCTCGTATTGCAGTTGCTTCACAAACTGCCTTGTGGGAAGAAGGTGGAACCGATTATTTGCGGCACCGAATATCAGCAGCGCCCCCAGCAGCATCCTCCCCCATCCGAACTGCGCTCTTGGTCGAGGGTCGCCTTTCGCGATCGATATTGCGCGCCGTCCAACCGTGAACAGGTAGGCGGCAAGAGCAAGAAACAGAAGGTAGGCTACGAGGAGCCAGAAGGCATGGGGCCCTCCGGCGAAGCCTCGCGTAATCCCGGTGAAGACTCCTCGAATCAGCAGGAGCGCAAGGCTATAGCCCGCGATGACAGACAGCCAACCGAAGATCTGAATGCCACGGCGTTTTGCATTCATGGGACACCTCTTGCCGGCTCATTCTAGCCTATGTTTGGCCTAACATCTCTATTTCAGGTGCATCCCACGCTCTGTGGTCTGAAGGCCTGCCGAGGCGTCTATAATTCTGCGCCATGAAGGCTTCTCGGCGCATTGTTTCTCTCTCGGTCTTCCTTGTTTTCAGCGCAGTCGTTCTGGCTCAGACCGCGGCCGTCGATCCGCTGGCTCCCACGCAGGGCATCAAATCGGCCGCTGAGATTGATCGTGAGTGGCAGGCATCGGTAGCGAAGTATGACGGTGCGCGCGCTGCGATCCTGCGCGAAGTTGAGCGGCAAGACAACGACGGTCCCTTCCGCGCCGACTGGGAAACGCTGCGCAAGTTTGCGATGCCGCAGTGGTATAAGGACGCGAAATTCGGCATCTTCATTCATTGGGGAGTGTTCGCGGTTCCGGGCGCGATGAATGAGTGGTATCCGCGCAATATGTATCAGCCCAAGGATCCGACGTTTCAGGAGCATCTGAAGCGCTACGGGCCGCAGGATAAGTTCGGATACAAAGATCTGGTGCCGCTGTTCAAAGGCGAGAAGTGGGATCCGGCGGACTGGGCGCGGCTTTTCAAGCAGGCGGGCGCGCGTTACGTGGTTCCGGTCGCGGAGCATCATGACGGATTCTCGCTGTATGACTCGGGCTTGTCGGATTGGACTGCGGTGAAGATGGGGCCGAAGCGCGACGTGATTGGCGACCTGGCGCGCGCAGTGCGAGCCGAGGGATTGCACTTCGGAGTGTCTTCGCATCGCGCCGAGCACGATTTCTTTTTCGACGGAGGGCGCACGATCCGCTCCGATGTGAACGATCCGAAATACGCTTCGCTCTACGGGCCGGCACATGCCTGGCTGTCGGACCCTGAGCAGAAGCTGGCGAATGACTGGACCTATGTGAGTACGGAGTATGCGAACGACTGGCTGGCGCGGGCGACGGAGATTGTCGAGAAGTATCAGCCGGAGGTGATGTATTTCGACTGGTGGATCGGGCAGCCGAACTTTCGGCCAAACGTCACCAAGTTTGCCGCCTTCTATTACAACTACGCGGCGAAGCACGGGATCGCGGGCGTGATCAACATGAAGGATTACTCGCTCGACTGGCACGCCGGGGCGCGCGACTTTGAGCGCGGATTGAGGGAAGGCATTGAACCCGGGCACTGGCAGACGGATACGTCGATCAGCAATTTTTCATGGGGCTACCTGGAACACGATCAGTTCAAGACGCCGGAATTCCTGGTGCATCAGTTGATCGACATCGTCAGCAAGAACGGAAATCTGCTGCTGAATATTGGGCCGCGTCCCGATGGCACGATTCCCGACGAGGTGCGCAACACGCTGCTCGAGATGGGCGGCTGGCTCAAGCAGAATGGCGAGGCCATCTACGACACGGTGCCGTGGACCGTGTATGGCGAGGGGCCAACGAAGATTCAGCCGGGGTTTGGGCATGACAAGGACACGAAACCGTACACGGCGGAAGATTTTCGTTTCACGCGCAAGGGAAACGCCCTGTATGCGATTGAAATGGCGTGGCCGGAGAATAGACGGACGGTGATTCATGCGTTGGGAGCCGGCGCGAAGGGGTTGCAGATTAAGAATATTGAATTGATTGGCAGCGGTGACAAAATCGAGTGGCACCAAAGCGACGACGGAGTGCAGGTGCAGCTACCGGTAGTGGCTCCGGGGAAGTATGCCTATGTGTTGAAAGTTACGCTGGGACCATAGTCCAGGCATCTCAGAGGTGAACCCCGTTGGGCAGTGTGCTTAATGCCTTTCCAGAGATCCTTTGAGTCCAGTCTGATGAGTCCCGTCTGAGAGATCGGAGGTGCGTCTAATGAAGAGTTGCGATCACATTTCGAATTCCTATCGCTGAGCAGGCGGCAAGAATAGAGGAAACTGCGCAAAGCGGGTAAATGACCCATCGCGACTTCGGCAACCACGCATTGACCGAAAGCAAGATGAGCGGAATAGCCGGTATCACGAATCGAGGAAAGTCCCATCGAGCCCACTCCAGTGAGTTATAGCAGAACAGGAACATCAAGTAAGTAATCGCGAAAATCCCCTCGTTCGTTTGTTCCGCTGTCCGATCACGGTAGAGTTTCACTCCGATTCTGCACCATCCCACAGCAGCAAGCCCGATCCATCCGCCGGTGAGCATAACGTTTGTCCAAGGACCCCGGTAGTACCAGTAACTTACCGCAATGATATGAAAAGGCCAGGTCACAAAATATCCCGATTGCCAGTCCTCGTGTTTGTATCTATGGAACTGATAAAGCGGATCGTGGAAGGCGATCCAGAACGGCATTAGGTAAACGAACCCGATCAACGCGGCCACTACCGTACAAAAAAGCAGCCTCCTGTAATCCTTCCGAAGAAGCAGAGTGAGACCCAGCGCGAAAAGGACAAATACGCCCACGGGGCGGGTTACGGTCGCCAAGGCCGCCAGCACTGACGCGGTGATCCAGCGATCCCTCCGGCTGAACCAGAACGAGGCGAAAACAAGCAACACGAACAATGGCTCCGAACCGCCTAGAAACGAGGTCTGCAGCCATGGGATGCTCAGGACTGTGAAAAAAGCTGCGATCCATGGACCCCAGAGATCTCGAGCAAGAAACATGCTCCCTAGAGACGAGGCCATGGAAATGAACAAGAGACTGAGTCGCTCAGATAAATGGAATTCCGACAAAAGCGCGATCAGATACGACAGGCCCCACCCCTGCTTTGTTTGGGCGGCCCGAAAATCCCAGCGTTGGATCGCCTGGGCTGCAGATATGTATTGGCCATTATCGCCAGCGTCGCCGACTTTCTGCCAGTAACTTTGAAAATGGGATATTACAGTGATGAAACAAATCGCACCGATCAGCCACAGCAAGACGAGTTCTATTCGCGAGGGGCCATTCGATTTGAATGCTGCTTTCTGTTGCTCTGGTTCAACGCCTGAAAGGGCAAAAGGTTGATGATTCACGACTCGCATCTCGATTGACGACCCGTCCATTCCTATAGCTCAAACCTGCATCGGCATTCTTGGCAAACAGATTAGCACACGCTGTCGAACGCCACCTTGCCACTTGCGTGTGGCGCTGATCCGATCATCTAGCGATACTTTGTCAAGGGGATGAAACTGTGTCGTTGTTGATCCTGAGCGGTGCGACTGGAAGGCGTGCTACCCAACTCAGCTAGAGGCTGCGGAAGCGCTCTTTCACTTCGCGGACGAAATCGACGAAGCGCGGCTGGGTGATGATCTGGGGATGCCAGCAGAGATCGCGTTCAATCAAATCGTAGGTCTCGACGATATGCGAACCCGGCAGGGGATTGCCTTTCGCGTCATGGTCGCGGCCCATCAGCCAGAGGTGGTCGGCGACGGCTGCGGCGGCCGTTATGTCGTGGGTGACCACGATGATGGTATTGAGGTCGTCCATGTTGGCGACCTTCTGGATCAGTTCGCTGGTTTTTTCCAGCATGAGCAGGTCGAGGCCGCTGAAGGGTTCGTCCATCAGCAGGAAATGTTCGGAGCAGAGAATCTGCTGGATGATGGCGCAGCGCTGCCGCTGTCCGCCGGAGAGCTGCACAGGGTAGAGGCGCGCCTTGTCGAGCAAGTCGAACTCAGTCAAATACTGGACAACTTTGTCGTGCGCCGCTTTGTCGTCTTTTTCTTTCTGGTTTGCGGCGAGCAGCAGATTCGACATCACGGTGCGATGTTCGAATAGAGGATAGTCCTGGGCCACGACGCCCACTTCCCCAGGTTGCACCGGGCGGTCGAGGCCGTTGATGGTGACGCGGCCCGAGGTCGGCTTGTTCAGCCCGGCGATGATGCGGAATAGCTGCGTTTTGCCGATGCCGCTGGGACCGAGAAATCCCACGACCTGGCCCTGCACGTGATCGGTACAAATGATGTCTTTGATTTCCGCGGTGACGTGTTTGAGGATGGGACGGCCGTCGTATTCGAGGGAAACGTCGTCCACCTTCAGCAGCGTTTTTCCGTAGGTGTAGGAAACCATGATGTCGTTTTCTTGCCGTTCTCTCCATTTATTACTTGCGACTGATTACTTGCGTTCCAAAGTCAGGTCCGCGTAAGGACAGAACACCTCACGCAGCAAGCCGATTCCGTAATCCTGCGCCAGCCCCAGCAGCAGGATGGTCAACTGAATGGCGAAGACCGCGGGCAGATGAAAATGCTTGTTCTGATTCAGCAGCATGGCGCCCACTCCGCCCTCGGAGCGCGAGATGCCTTCGACCATGGTGAGCATCATCCATCCCATGGCCGCATTCTGGCGCAGGACCTCGAAAGCTTTGTCGGCCTGACCGATGATCACGACTTCGTAGACCACCCGCCATTCGTTCATGCGCAGGGTGCGCGCCAGGTCGTACCTTTCTTTGGGGATGCTGGAGACCACCTCAGCCATGCCGGTGACAAAAAATACCGACACGGAAAAAACCAGCAGATACAGTTTGAGTGCGTGTCCGGTGCTGGCCATCAAGGTAAAGAAAAACGTGAGGCCCACCATGGAGAGAAAGCGCAGCTTGCTGAGCAGGGTCACGATCGGCCGAAAGAATGGGATGACCGTAAGGTAGGCCATGCCGAGCGAGAGCAGGGTAGCGAACGCGATGGCTTCCAGATTCAGAATGAAGCTGGTGATGAGCTCGCCGCCCAGACCCTCCATCCACATTTCGCCCAGTGCCTGCCAGACTTCTTTGGGCTTGGGCAGGAAGACAGTCGGCGAAAAAACCCAGATGAAAAAGAGCAGCAGCAGCTGGAATCCAACCATCCAGCGCACGGTCTGTTTGGAGATCACCTTGTTAGGTGAGAAAACCTCAATCGCCTGATTCATCTGCTCCTGCCGCTGCCCTCAAACCTTGTCATTTCGAGCGCAGCGAGAAACCTGCTTTTGCTTTGCTGCCGGCAAACAACAGGTTCCTCGTCGCTGCGCTCCTCGGAATGACAAGCTTTTTCAATATGCGATTTAGCTGCCGAGCAGCGTGATTTCCACGCGGCGGTTGGCGGCCTTGCCCGCGCTCGTTTCATTGGTGGCCACGGGATTTTGCGAACCGTGTCCGGCAATCTTGAAGCGGTTGTCGGGGAAGTTGCGCGGCGCGTGCCTCTGCAGCCAATCTTTTACCGCCGCCGCGCGAGCATCAGAGAGCGCCTGATTCACTCCCTCACTCCCGGTGTTGTCGGTGTATCCGTCAACCTGAATGAACAGCCCGGTGATGGCCAGGGAGTCTTTCAGTTCCGACATGGTGCGCACGCCTTCTTCGGTGAAGGTGGCCTTGCCGGTATCGAAATTAATAGAGTACGACCGCTTCGAAACCACTGGCCCCGTTTCATTGGCGGCATATTGCGGCGCCTCACCTTCGGCTCCGCCGCTGCTCATGCGCGCCTGCGCTCCCGTGATGTATGACTTGTCTTCAATGTCTTTCACGTCGGGAATGGGCGTGTCTTTGAACAGCGCGGGATACTGCTGGGTCGCGATCTTGGCGAATACCGTGTAGGTCGAGCGGAAGTTATCGTTGGAGCCGGGCTCGAGGCCGAACAGAATCAGGTTGTCGGCAAGGTTGTTGACGGTCGAGCCGCCGAGATCAACTTTCAAGTTTTGCGCGTCGGTCTCGGTCACGCCTTTGTAGTACTTGTACCAGTAGGCTTCATCCTGATCGTTGTAGACCTTGGCGCTGATGGCAGAAGCTTTGTGCAGCACCTGATCGAAGGCCTTGACCTGATCCCCGGCTTCGAACGTGGCGGCGAGCATGCCTTCAATCTCGGCGCGATTGTGCTCGAAGAAGTTCTTGGGACCGAGAATCACGGCGGGCATCTGCGAACGATATTGTTTGGAGCTGACCACTTTCACCAGACCGCCCTTTTGTTTGGCGACGGTCACATCGCCGGGAGTCCAGGTCACAACCGCGTTCACGCAGACGTGCTTTTTTTCTCCCGTGAGATGGCCGTCTTTCACGACTTGGCGATCATCACATTTTCCAGCGACGTAGTCAGCAGCAGCCACGTTATAGTCGGAGGCGTTGATCCAGTTGACTGCATCCTCATCCCAAGTCTTCTCGTCAGGATTGTTCTTGATGCCGTTGTCGCCTTCCCACTTCTGCGCGATGTTCCAGTCGCCGTCGCGCAGCACGCCCTCAACCAAGAGGCCTTTGGCCTTCTGGGGATCGCTCTTCACTTCCGGCGGCGCCATCAGTGAATCTTCGCCCCGGCTGTAGCCGGTCGCGCCAATCACCTTGGCCTGGTAGTCGTTGCCAAGCTTTTTCAATTGCGGATTGATGGCTGCGAGAAACTGTCCTGAGCCGTCGCCCATGATGACCACGAAGTTGGCGCCATTGGAACACTGCGACGAGCCACTGGAAATCTCGCGGGCGCAGGCGATCAAGTCTTCCTGCATTTTTCCGGTATCGTCCTGACGAATGAGCATCAGGTTGACGCCGTGCTTCTCCATCAGCGAGCCTTTGGTGGTGCTGGCGCCGCCGTTGGCGTAGATCATATTGATCTGGGCATTCCACTCCCAGATTTCACCACGGATCAACGTTGCGGGCACGCTCGCGGCGGACGAGGCGGGAAGCGCGACCGGCTCGACGTTCTGCACCAGGGCATCTTTCACATCCGGCAGTGCAGCCTTTTCCGGCACCAGCGCTTTCATGACGCCGGGAGTGGGTATCCAGCCAAGTTCGGCGGCCTTGCGCAGTCCAAACACAAAGCCCACCACGAGCAGAATGATCAGAATAATTTTAGGGCCAGCCTTTAGATGTGCCATGTCTTGCGTTTCCTCCCGTGTACAACTCTTGCTGCGCTGATCGTCAGCAATTCTGACTAAAAGTTCTGCCTAACGAAGATTCGTATCAGGGCATGTCTTCAGGCATGCCACATCAGCGAGCAACACGTACCCGGCTTTAGCCGCTGCGTCGCGAACCGCAGCGGCTAAAGCCGTCAGCATTCGCGTTCTTCGTCGGCATCGCCAAAGCGATGCCCTGATACGAACCGCCTTGACGCGAACAATACTCCTCAAACCGCGCTTCTTCAAAATTCTCCGTTACTTGAACATGTCGCCGTAATCGCCTGCGCTCTTGGCTGCCGGCGGAGCGTCCGCGCTTTTTCCCGCTGGAACCGGCACTGGAGCGGCGGTTGCGCCCGGCAGCAGAAATGCCGTGTCGGTGGCGCCCGAGGTGAGCAGCTTCTGCTCGTAAGCATCGAGTTTTTCGAGGGCGTCGGTTTCGACTGCGCCATTTTCCAGGTCGATCGTGTCCATAAAGTTCTGCGCCAGGCGCTGGAAGTCTTCCATCTCGCCCAGCTTGCGTCCTGCCTCTTCGGCAAGATGCTCCATGGTCTGATCGTAGAGTTCTTTTTCGTCGCCCGTACCCTTGATAACGGCGAGCGCGGTGCGATAGGCGCGGAAGGCGGTGTTGATGGTCTTGTACTCGATTTCCGCCTGCTTGACTTCGTTGTCGGTGTCTTCGATATAGAAATCGATGTGGACCGCCCACTTGCTGAGCAGGTCGTAGATGTTTTGCAGCTTGTTCAGCAGTTGCTGGTAGCTTAGATTCGATTTCTGCAGCCGCCCCGCCTGGTTGGCTTTGGCCTTCATCTGCAGCGCCATGCGGAGTTGTTCGTTTTGGTCGGCGGTGCTGGTAGCGATTTTCTTGGCGTGCGCCGCCAGGCGCATGTTCTCGCTGGCCAGCGCGGAGTTCTTATCGATGATATTTTTCAGATACTGAATCTGGCCGCTGACGTTCGATATCTGCTGCGACATTACGTCGCGGCGCTTGCGCATCTGCGACAGGTGATCTTTCAGGATGCCGATGGGGTCGATGTCGATGATCAGCCCGGTAATGGCGCGCATGAGCAGACGAAACAAAAGATGCGTGCGGCTGCTGAAAACGACGAACAGAATCGCGCCCAGGATTGCCGCCAGGTAAACCATGTGCAGCGTATCGGCCAGCATGGAGACGACGAAAGGCACGATCTGCGCCCAGCCGTAAACCGCGGCCGCCGCTGCCAGGACAATGAAGATCATTCCCGTCTTGCCTTCGGGACGTGACCAGAACGACTTCAGTTGGTCGCCTAGATTATTCGGAGTGGACGGTGTAATACTCATGGGGCTTTATCCTTATCCTCAAACAACCTTTATCCCTGGAGAAGGCTGACGTACTTGGCCTTTTCCTGATCGATTTCAAGCGCGCGCCGCTGCGCCGCGATGGTGAACTGTGATTCGGCGCGCTGAATCTTGCCCTGCGCCCCCACCAGTTCGTTGGTGACGTCCGTGAGCCGCTGCTGGAGCTGCGCAATCTCTTTCTGCTTTTGTGCAATCGCGTCGGTAACTTCTTGCACTTTCTTCTGGCGATCGTCGATCTCATGCTGCTTGGTGGCGGCCGCAGAGGCGGCGAACGATTCCTGCTCGTTCTGCAACGCGACCTTCAGCCCGTCGAAGGTGGCGAGAATCTTTTCCTGGGACAGCCCCTCCTGCGCTTTCGCCTGCACCACCGCGGTCTTGAAGCGGGTGCGCTCGTCGAGCGAGGCGATGGCCGAGAGCGGATCAAGATACTTGTGGATGGTGGCTGCCACCTGCGTCGCATTGAAATTGGTTTTCGCCAGAATCCTCTGGTAGCAATGCTCCGTCTCTTCATTCATGGGCTGCGTGCTCGCAGGCAGCGGGCTCACGGACGGATAACCCGTGTTGTCTGTGTAAGCCGCGACTGGCGGGGCGACGGCGGGCGCGGCTTCGGTGTGCGCCTGACCCTGACCTTGTCCCTGCCCTGCGGGCTTGGGGTCGTCGTCTTCGATGATTACGTGCTTGATGCCGTCAAAGAATTTACTCATCGGTGGTTCTCCGTGCGCGCACTCCTAAAGCGTTTGGTCAATGTCTACGTAGTCATGTTACGTAGTGATGCTACGTGCACTCCCGCCACACAGTTCCCCGAGGACGCGGCGCTCCAATTGTTCATTTGTCGGTATGTTACTGAAAATGATCGCCTGGGCATAGCGTTGCGTGGGGATGGGTGCCTGCTCTACTAACAGCTCCGTCTACCGCGGGCGGACCATCCATGCGGCGTGGTACAGAGGATGCTATGTCCTGGGGAGGGGTATGTCAACGACAGGATTGACGCGGAATATTGCACTTCGCAAAGCCCAGTTTGCAGAAAGGCGCGGCAGTACGCAAACTATAATTTCGCGACACAGGATTGGGTCGGGCAGGAGGATCTATGCGGCGGGTTCGATATTCCGTGGTGACGAGCTTAGATGGCTATATTGCCGGACCAAAGGGCGAACACGATTGGATCATCCGGGATCCGGATTTCGATTTCAATGCTCTATTCAACCAGTTCGACACCATCCTGGTCGGGCGCCGGACCTTTGACACCATGGTGGCCGCTCAACGCGTAACCATGCCCGGAATGAAGACGATTGTTTTTTCGCGGACGCTGCGGCAGGAAGATCACCCTCAGGTCGTTATCGTCGCGAACGATCAACAGCTGACCATAGCCGCTCTCAAGGCGAGCCCCGGAAAGGATATCTGGTTATTCGGCGGTGGATCGCTGTTCCGCAGTCTCGCCGCAGACGGACTGGTTGACACGGTGGAAGTCCGTATTGTCCCGATTCTTCTGGGTGGGGGACTTCCTTTGTCGCCGGATCTGAAGAACCCAGTAAAATTAGCGCTCATCGCTAACAAGGTGTACCCGACCGGCATTGTCTCGCTGGAGTATGCCATCCGGGAATGATAGGGCCGCGGCTGATTCGAGTTCTATCGAAGGCTAATCCAGGCGCACAAGGAAGACCGAGCCTTCCGGGGTTTCGGTTTCGGCGGCGAGTTTTTCGGCGCGATCGTGGTCGTCGTCGAGGACGCGGATGCGGATCCACCAGTCTCCGGCGGGGCTCGCGAAGCACAAGACCTGAGCTGTGTGGTAGCGGCGCTGGAGGTGGTCGGCGAGTTTGTTGGCGGCGGGTCCGTGGGGAAATCCGCCAATCTGCACGGCCCACTTGCCGGGCGAATCGGGAGACGCGGATTGCATCAACTCCACTTTCACTTCGGCGACGCCGGGCTGCCATACGTCAAGCTTGCGGGCGGCGGCGAGCGAGAGATCGAGGACGCGTCCGGGAATGAAGGGACCGCGGTCAGTGATGCGCACCAGCGCCGCGTGCCCGGTCTTGACGTTGGTGACGCGCACGATGGAGCCCAGCGGATAAGTGCGGTGCGCGGCCGTCATGGCGTGCATGTTATAGACTTCGCCGTTCGATCCGCGGCGGTTGTGGTAGGGCGGGCCATACCAACTGGCGAGTCCGGTTTCGCTGGCGAGGGGCTTGGCGCCGGGTGGGAGGGTGGGCTCGGCTAGGTCGGCATCTTCATTCGTCTTGGCGGTCGGTCTGGCAGTCACGTTTTCTTTTGTGGTCGGAACGTTGGCGGGTGGCCGGGGCTCGGCCGGCTGGGTCGTTGTCGCCGAAGCGGGAGGCGGGGGGACGCTCACCTGCACTTGCTTATGCTGGCCGCAGCCGCTCAGCAAAAGAATCGCGATGAGAACAATCAGTAGCATAGCCATGCTGACGAAGCGGGAGCGGCGGCGTGGCGTGACTACGAAGTAAATGCTCGATCCGGCTACTTGGGCGGGTGGTGGTGCTGCTCCATGTAGTCGGCAAACTCCGTAAGTTTCTGCGAGGCTGTGCGCAGGGCCTTGGTGGAGTGCGTGCGCACGGCGGGGACTACCTCGTCGTTGAGATACTTGATGAATTCGGGAATCTCTTTTTCCAGACGCTCGGCGGCTTCGTTGATGCTCTTGCTCACACGTGCCGAAGCGTCTTCCACCTTGCGGTCGAAGTCGTTCATGGTGCTCCTCGCGATGACTCGGCGTGAATGGATTCACGCGGTGGTGCGGATGCCAGGCAGGGCTATTATTTCGCGGCCGGGGGGCGAGGTCAATGGAGTAGAAATGAATTCCGTGGTTCGCTCGGATCCGCCAGACAACATTTTCTGACCTAGGTTTGCCCGAATCGGAGTACTTGCCTCATGTAAAATGCGGACTCCGGCGATGCATCCTCCAACCAAATCGCACCTCGCGTTGCTGGACGGGGCGCAGCCATTTCGCATGCAGCTGCTGGCTTGGTATGACGCGCACGCGCGCGATCTGCCGTGGCGCGAGACTCACGATCCGTACCGGGTGTGGTTGTCGGAGATCATGCTGCAGCAGACGCGGGTTGCGGCGGTGATTGCGCATTATCGCGAGTTTCTGCGGCGGTTTCCGGCCGTGGAAAAGTTGGCGGCGGCGCGGGAAGCTTCTGTGCTGGCGGCGTGGAGCGGCCTGGGATACTACCGCCGGGCGCGCATGTTGCACGCAGCGGCGAAGGTTGTCGCGCGGGAACGGGCCGGCCAGTTTCCGGAGACAGCGGAGGAATTGCAGACGCTGCCCGGCGTGGGACGCTACACGGCGGCGGCCATCGCCAGCATTGCATTTGGCGAACCGGTCGCGGTCGTGGATGGAAATGTGGAGCGGGTGCTGCAGCGGGTTTCGGGGCGGCGGCTTGCGGGCGAGGATTTCTGGCTGGCGGCTGAACACCTGCTGGATCGCGGGCGTCCAGGAGATTTCAATCAGGCGATGATGGAGTTGGGGGCGACTGTGTGCACTCCACGGGCGCCGGCTTGCCTGACTTGTCCGGTGGTGGAGTTGTGCGCGACGCGCGGGGAAATGGCACGGGCGGCGAAGCCGGCGCGGCAGAAGAAGCGGGAGATTCATTACGCGCTGGATACGCGAGACGGCGCGGTGTTTCTGGTGCAGCGTCCGCGGGACGCGCGGCTGATGGCGGGGATGTGGGAGTTGCCGGAGCTTCCCTCAGGGGCTGAAGCCCTTTCCAATGGGGCACGCGAAATCACAGCGCTGAAAGCGCTGCGCCACCCAAAAGCAAGTCGCAAAGCACGTCGCGAATCAAATCGCGGCGACACCTACGTAGTAATCGGCAGCGCCAAAGCCTGCTTCACGCTGAAACACTCGATCACCGTGACCGACTATACCGTGCGGGTGTGGCGCGTGGCTGCGTCATCGCAGGTTGAAGGAAAGTGGATCCCGGTCGAGAGGCTGGAGCGGGTTGCGCTGACCGGGCTGGCGCGGAAGATTCTGCAAAAAGCGGAAATCATTGGTCCCATCCGGCAGTCTGGCGCTGTCATCTAAGATAGAGGACGGTCTTGACCAGGAATTGTGCATAGGCGGGAAGGATCCTGCCTGCACGGAGGAGTGATCGATGGGGGCATTGGCAAATGGGACGAAAGCTCCAGAATTTGAGCTGAAGACATTAGACGGGAAGAGGTTCTGGCTGACCGACGAACTGGCGCGCGGACCGGTTGTACTGGTGTTTTTCAAGGTGTCGTGTCCGACCTGCCAGTATGCGCTGCCCTTTTACGAACGGCTGCATCGGGCCTACGGGCACAAGGGCATTACGCTGGTTGGGGTTTCGCAGAACGATGCCAAGGAGACGGCGGCGTTTAACAAGGAATTTGGCGTTTCGTTTCCCGTGTTGCTCGACGACACTCGTTCTTATCCGGTGTCGAATGCTTACGGGCTGACCAACGTTCCTACAATCTTCTGGATTGCGCAGGATGGGGAGATTGAAGTGTCGAGTGTGGGCTGGGTCAAGGCGGACTTTGAAGAGATCAACCGCCGGATGGCCGAGGCGGGGAAGACTGCTCCGGCGGCGATGTTCAAACCGGGAGAGGATGTGCGCGACTTCCGCGCGGGTTGAGGGTCGAAGAACTAGCCGCCGGTCCGGCGGATGAAACCAAGGCGAGCTGCGCTCGGCGGACGGGCGAGTCGCCCGTCCCCACACGACCAAACCGAGAGCTAGCTGCGCGGCCGGATAGGTCCGGGCAGGCTCGTTGCTCCAGCAGTTGTTGCACTCTCGTGCTGCGGATTTCGCACTTCTCATGCAGACGGGTGCGGGACCTCCTTTACAATCCTTGCAAGACTTTCACAAAAAACAAGGCTTTCAGCGAGCGGCGCTTGGTGGAAGAAAAAAGCCTATTTATGCGGGGAATACTGAAAACTGCGTTGGCGTGTCTGATGGTGTGCGCGAGCCTGCTGGCTTATGCGGAGGGCGGCGCTGGGGCTGGCGGCGCGAAGGGTGGCAGAAGCACGCCTTCCGTGAAGCTGCCGGGTACGGCGATTGTGGCGCTGGAGACGATTACGCCCGAGCACATTCGCTGGCACGTGCGCTACCTGTCGCACGATCTGCTGGAGGGCCGTGGGACGGGACAGCGCGGCGGCGACATCGCGGCCGAATACATCGCCACCCAGTTTGCCGAGTATGGCCTGAAGCCCGCAGGCGACCATGGAACGTACATGCAGAAAGTGCCGCTGGTGGGCGTCACGACCCTGCCGGAAACTCAGTTTTCTATCGTGCCGAAGCAGGGCGAGACTATGAATTTGAAGCCGCTCGACGAGTATCTCGCCTACGATCAGACCCAGCAGGCGCAGTCGGACGTGGATGCCGAAATCGTTTTTGTGGGCTACGGGATTGAGGCGCCGGAATACGGCTGGGATGACTACAAAGGTCTCGACGTGCGCGGCAAAGTTCTGCTGATGCTGGTCAACGAGCCGCCGTCGGACGATGCGAAGTTTTTCAAAGGTAAGGCTCTTACCTACTACGGGCGCTGGACCTACAAGTATGAAGAGGCGGCGCGCAAGGGCGCCGTCGGAGTGATTCTGGTCCATCAGGCGCAGATGGCGAGTTATCCGTGGGAAGTAGTGCGCAATTCGAATTCCGGGGAGAAGTCGTTTCTGAAGCTGGAGGGCACGGCGCTGAAAGTGGCGTCGTGGGTACATCTGGACGTGGCGACAAGATTGGCTTCGGCATCTGGGATGAATCTGGAAAAAATGATGAAAGACGCGCAGACGCGCGAGTTTCATCCCGTGAGTCTGGGGGCGCGGCTTAAGGCGCACATGGTAAGCAAGGTGCGGAGTTTCGAATCGAACAATGTGCTGGCCATGCTGCCAGGTTCGGATCGCAACCTGGCCAGTGAGGCCGTCATTTACACCGCTCATTATGACCATTTCGGCATTCGTCCGGACATGCCCGGGGACAACATTTTCAATGGCGCCAACGACAACGCCACAGGATGCGGCATTCTGCTCGAACTGGCGCGGGCCTTCGGAGCGGCGTCGCAGCGGCCGCGGCGGTCGATCCTGTTTGCCGCAGTCACAGCCGAGGAGCAGGGGCTGCTGGGGTCGGAATATCTGGGCAAGCATCCGCCGGTTCCGGCGGGAAAGATTACCCTGGATTTGAATTATGACGATGTGAAGCCGCTGGGAGCGCCCGAGGAGGTGCAAGTCTCCGGGGCGGAGCGAACGACATTTTATCCGGCGGTCGAGGCCACGGCGAAAGAGTTCCGGCTGGCGATCCGCGGGGATGCGTTGCCGGAGGCGGGACACTTTTACCGCTCCGATCATTTCAGCCTGGCGCGCGTCGGCGTTCCTGCCTTCTCGATCAACGAAGGGATGAAGTACAAGGGGCATACCGAAGCCTGGGGACTCGAGCAGGAACACGAGTACGTGGAAAAGCACTATCACCAGCCCAGCGACGAATACCATCCGGAGATGGATTTTGTGGGGGATTCGGCGATGGCTCGATTCGGATTCGCGCTGGGGTGGGAAGCCGCGAGCCTGCCAAAACGGATCGAATGGCAAAAGGGCGACGAGTTCGAGGCGGCACGGGCGAAAAGCCAGTAGCTGCGGAAGAGGGTGCCCCATTTCTCGCGCTCTCTGCGAGAAGTGGGGATTTTAGGCGGTGGTGCAGTTTCTCCTTAACACGACTTTGTCGCAGTTTACCCTTTACATGACTTTGTCATCCTGAGCGTAGCCGTTTCTCAGGCGTAGCGAAGGATCTCCCGCTTAACCGGCCTAATGCGCAAGCCAAACTGCACCACCACCGGATTTTAGCCGACCCGCATGGACCCCCTCATCTCGATAATCCTGCCTAAAACCAACGAAAGCCAGAGTTTAAAGGCGGTAACCTAGGTAACTTTAGCGTCAGCGCTCTGCATGCTAACCTCGACATGTCCGTTTGAAATCAGCAACTTCCGAATACTCCTGATCCGAGGATGCCGAGAATTCCTATTTTTCGACTGGGTGGAGCGCCAGAGCGACCGGCGCCGCCGAATCTGGCTGCGTCCACACCTTTCGTTTCGCTGGAAGGAATCAGCGTCGGGGTCGATAACCTGCGGCACGATGTAGTGCTGAGCCCACGCTTCGTGGAACTGGCGCGGGCGCAAATTTCGCGGTTGCTGGCGCGGAACGGCGAGTTGGAAGGCTTGCTCTCGGCGGAAGCTCCGGCGGCCGCCCAGGGGCCGGCGTGGATGCGAAACCAGGCGGGAAGAGCATCTCGGCCCAAGATTGATCCGGCGGACTGGAAGGCGGCGCTGACCGAGTTGCAGGTCGGGTCGCTCAATCGAGCCAAGAAAGAGTTCAAGTTGTCGGTGGACCTGCTGGCGCGCCTGGCGGTGACGAAATTCCTGCGCGCGGAAATGAACCAGCAGTTCCTGCTGGTGCTGGAGCGCTGCCGCGTGCTGCTGAAAACCTACGACAACCTGCGGCAGCAGAAGGCACACGAGTACCGCGAACGGCTGGCACAATTCCAGGTGCGCAAGAAAATCATCCTTCGAAAAACCGGGCAGGAAATCTTTGAGACTTTGCGCGAGGTGGAAAAGAGCACGCTGGTGCGCACCCGGCGGTCGCTGTTTGGCGAAGAAACCAACGGTGGAAGCTATTTCACGTATCCGCTATTTCTGAACCGGCTGCTGTTTTCCGAAGACGGGCGCGACGACTACCTGTGCGCCGAGTACTACGTCATGCTGGGCAACTGGGATCGCGATCCGGACCGCTATGGCCGGATGCGCGAGGTGGTCTCGGGATTTCTGCGCATGCAGTATGGCGAGGAAGTAAGCGCCGAGACCCTCGACTCGTGGATGAATGTGCCGGAGAACGCGCGAGCGTTGGTGGGGACGGGGACGCCGGAAGATTCTGACGAAGGGGCGGCGCAGCAGGAACGGCTGGCGGCCTGGGTGCGGCTGCTGGAAGACGAGCAGGTCATGGAAAACGTGATTGCCTCGTACTATGTAGTTCCGTTGCTGGGCGAATATGCGCCGCGCATCAATCCGCAGCAGTTGAAGAGCTCGCTGACCGACCGCACCGAATGCGACCGGGTGGAGCGCATGATTCAGGAGCATGGCAAGCTGACGCCGAACAGCCTGTACGCAGCGGTGGCGAAGGTCGCCAGTTGCCGCGGAGCGGAGCGCGCGAAAGTGGCCGCACGGTTCATGGGAGACTTCTTTCATTATCACCGCGACCTGCGGCGGCTGGAAGTTTTGAATGCAGCGCTGGATACGGTCAACCTGGTAAGCAATGAACGACTCCAGGAACTGTCGCGGGTGAACGGAACGCTCTACGAGTTTCTGCTTCCCGAAGAACAAGGGCAGGCCGACTCGGAAAAAGTCCTGCGCCACGTGGTGCTCAAGGCCGACGTGCGCGACTCGACACGGCTGACCCGGACGATGATGGAGAAGGGCCTGAATCCGGCGTCCTATTTCAGCCTGAATTTTTACGACCCCGTCAACAAGCTGCTGGAGAAGTACGGCGCGCGCAAAGTATTTCTGGAAGGCGACGCCATCATTCTGGCCATTCTGGAGCGCGAAGGCGAGCCCGGACTGGCGGTGAGCCGCATGTGCGTGCTGGCCCGCGAGATCATTGAAATTGTGCGCGGGTATAACGAACTGATGCAGCGCTCGGGCATGCCGGGTCTGGAGCTGGGCCTGGGCATCACGCTGCAGGAGTCGGCGCCGCTCTACCTGATGGATGGCGAGCATCAGATCATGATTTCCGAGGCGCTGAACGAAAGCGACCGGCTGTCTTCCTGCAACAAACGCGCACGCAAGGTGATGGAGCCCAAGGCGGGCCCGTTCCATGTGTATGCGTTTCAGGCGGCGGAACTGGACGAGAACGGCAATCCCGAGGACGTGATTATCAGTTTCAATCTGGGCGGCATTCGCATGAACGAAGCCGCCTTCGGCAAATTGCAGCAGGAAATTACGCTCGATCCGCTGAAGGTGCGCCTGCCGGCCTCGCTCGCCTCCGACCGAGGGGAATATAAGCTGTTCAGCGCCACGGTGGCCGTCGACCGCGACATCTTCCGCAACATTGTGGTGCGCGAGAGCCGCATTCCACGCATCGATCCCGCCGACTTTTCGGTCACGGGATGGACCGAGCGCAAGTACTACGAAGTCTGCACCGATCCAGCGATCTACTCGGCGCTCGAGAAGCGCAAGGCCGTTGGCCGCTAGCGGCATCGCCCGCGCAACGCCCCCCGCATTCCCCTCACCATTTTATGCACGTCTGGAACCAACAGGCTGCTGAAAAACTCGGCTCTGCGCTTGATTTTGGGTGGCGCAGCGCTTCAGCGCTGCGTTAACCGGCTCATTTTCAATGCCGGCTTTAGCCGCTGAGATCAGACTGCTGGGCTGAAAGTACTTTTCAGCAGCCTGCTAGAAATCAGATCCCACCGGCGCCGCCCGAAACGGAATCTGGAAGGTTGCTTCTACATCCACTGGAGTTCCGTTCTTCGTGGCGGGCTGGAACTGCCACTGGGCCACGGCCTGGCTGGCAAATTGGTCAATGCGATCGTCGACGCCGCGCAGGATGCGGACGCTCCCGACTGTGCCATCGGCGTGGATGATCGCGTAGAGGATTACCGTGCCGGCAACGTTCTTGCGCATCAACTGTAGCGGATACTTGGGATCGACTTTGCGAATGGCCATGGGCTGCGAGAGATCTTCGGTTGGCGCGTCGTGACTACTTAAGTCATGATTGCTCAAATCATGACCATTCGAATCGCTGGGGTCGCGATCGAGTTCGGCGAAGCGGATGACCCAACTGCCCGCTGCGGAGTTCAGGTTTGGCATGTTGAGGGTGAGCGAATAGAACTTGCGGCTGCCAAAAACGACGCGTTCGGCTGAGGAAAGTTTCGCAGAATCGCCGGGCTGCGAGGGACGCGGAGCGCTGGTCACGCGTGGCGGCGGCACGCTCGCCATGAGATTCGGGTTGACCGAGTTATTCGACGCCTTGCCGGGTTCGCCCGCCACGGGCGAGGTTTTCGCGGCTGTGCTTCCAACGTAGAGTCCCGCCGGCAAGCCGCTGGCTTCCTTCCGCGCTGATCCCGTTCCATTTTCTTTGCTACCGCCGTTGCCGTTGGCGCCGGGCGAACCGGAGGCTCCATTATGTCCGTCGGGCGTGGCGGCGAAAGCGCCGCGGCGATTCCCTGCCGGCGGGTCGGGGGGCGCGCCCACGGCGGGATGCAGATTCAGTGCAATCACCCGGCCGGGCGCGCCAAAAGATGCTCCCGAAGATCCCGTGGCAGAAACCGACGGGGGCGGAGGAACGACTTGCGGACCACCACCGCCAGAAGAACGAGATCCCGATCCTGCAAACGTGCGCTGTTCTGCGACCGGGAGGTCGGGCGCGGGCGCGATCACGGAACTGCGTCCAATGTTGAGATCGCCGATCGGACGCGCAGTTGCAGTTTCGACCACCGGCGGAGGCGCAACGATGGCGGGTTGCGGAGCCTGGTAGGCGGCCGGGTTCGAAGCGCGAACTTCCGGCGGGGGAGCGACCACAGAACTCTGCAGCGTCGGCGAATTCCGTCGGGTCTTGAGAGCGGCCGCGTCGGGCGGCGGCGCCACGACGGAGTTCTCCATCTTCGGCGCGATCCGGGTAATCTCCGCTGCCAGGGTCAGAGCAATGGGCGGAATGGCCAGCCGCGGCTGTTCTCGCTTGTCGGACCACGCCACAATATTCGGCAGGGCAACGTCGCGCTTCAGCTTGACGCTGGGTGGCGTCACGATGGTTTGCGATCGATTGTCGGCCTCCGGAGGAAGAGAAATGACCGGCTGGCGAGAGAATTCTGGATCCGCTCTCTGCGGCTGCGCCGACCGCGTCGTGCGGGTATCGATGGGAGGAAGATATTCCGACGGCTGGTAATAAATTACCTGCGCGTGGTCGAAGGTCGGCCTTGCCACCACCCGGGGTTGGAGCGCAAAGAACCGGGTCAATCCAACCAGCAGGGCCATCGCGACCACGTGATAGACGACCGACTGCAGAAATCGGGCCCAGGGAAGAGGGCGCGTCACGAATACGTCTGGCCAGAACGGCGCCGGAGCAGAACGCAGTGCGAGCGGGGGAAGACGGCGCGGAGAAACGAGATCGCGGAGATTGCCAAAGAAGACTCGAGGCCAGGACGGCAGCTCGACCAGAAGCCGTGGAACAGGCGCGGGTTGCGGGATTTCATCGACAGGCCGGACTGCAGTCATCTTTCCCATAGTAGATGCCTCCAGCGGGATTGGGGTAGCCGGGAGGACATCGTTTTCGCAGAATTTCGGGTCTGCTTCCGGACAACGAATGCGGTGGTTTCTCCCGCGCGCAATTCCCTCTCAAGAAAGAGCGTTTATAATCTTTTGTTTCGGCATTCTGCCGCATTTCTCACAGTTAAGGACATACCTTGCTCGATTTCTTAGGCGACTTACGACGAACTCATATGTGCGGGACGCTGCGTGCGTCCGACGCCGGCCAGAAAGCCGTGCTCATGGGGTGGGTAAACCGGCGGCGCGACCTCGGCAACCTGATTTTTATCGATTTGCGCGACCGCACCGGCGTGACCCAGGTCGTACTGAACCGCGAACTGGATGCAGCGGCGCACGACAAGGCAAATACCGTGCGCAACGAGTACGTCATCGCCGTGATTGGCATGGTGAAGTTGCGCGATGCCGACACGGTGAACAAAAACATTCCCACCGGCGAGGTCGAGCTGGTGGCGAGCGAAATTCGCATTCTGAACGAATCGAAGCTGCCGCCATTCTTGCCCTCGGACACGGCGCTGACCAATGAAGAGACGCGCCTGAAGTATCGCTACATCGACTTGCGCCGCGAGGTGATGCAGTTCAACATCGAGACACGGCACAACGTTGCCAAGGCGATCCGCGATTATCTTTCCGGACAGGGATTTTTTGAGATCGAGACGCCTTTCATGACGCGGTCGACGCCGGAAGGCGCGCGCGATTATCTGGTGCCCAGCCGCGTACAGCCGGGAGCATTTTACGCGTTGCCGCAATCGCCACAGATGTTCAAACAGATCCTGATGATCTCGGGATTCGACAAATACTTTCAGATCGTGCGCTGCTTCCGCGATGAGGACCTGCGCGCCGACCGCCAGCCGGAGTTTACCCAGATCGATCTGGAGATGACTTATCCGCAGCCCGAACGAGTGTGGGAAGTGGTCGAAGGATTTCTGACGGCGGCATTCCAGGCTGCGGGCAGTGCAATTAAAACGCCCTTCGTGCGCATGGACTATGACGAGGCCATCCGACTGTACGGGATCGACAAGCCCGATTTGCGGCTGCCTGCGTTTACCGACGTCCGCGAATGCTTCACGCCGGAGAATCTGCAGGAGCTGGCAATCAATGCGCATCTCCCGGTGATCGCCATCCGCACGCCCAAAGTCGGCGAACTGTCGCGCAAGGAGCGCGACGACATTAAGCCCATGTTCCACGCCAAGGGCGGCGCGAAGATTTTTGAGGATTTCAAACGCATCGGAAATAAATATCCCGACGCGGCGGCCGCGATCGCG
>Ga0181523_10001290_pt1 | contig 26837 bp, 21 predicted proteins | sample PEATcosm2014_Bin_43_FD_119752 | JGI IMG/M metagenome (GOLD analysis project Ga0181523, IMG submission 119752) | Peatland microbial communities from MTU Mesocosm Facility, Houghton, MI, USA - PEATcosm2014_Bin05_30_metaG | ecosystem: Environmental > Terrestrial > Soil > Wetlands > Peat | place... | reverse complement strand
GAGCAGGTCACGAATGAAGAGGCGGTTGAATACGCGCGGCGTCTGGCGAGAGAGGAAGGGATTCTCAGCGGCATTTCCTCCGGCGCGGCCGTAGCGGTGGCGGTTCGCCTGGCCAAGGAACCGGATTTGGCAGATAAGAACATTGTGGTCGTCTTGCCGGATTCCGGCGAGCGCTATATTTCCTCGGTCCTTTTCGAGGGAATTGGGTAAGTGTGCAGACGGCCGTGATGGGGTCGGTTCGCGGTGGGCGCGATCGGAGAGATTGTCATCGCCCTGTTCACTCTGGGAATGGTGGTGGCCGCTGACCGGCTCTTGCAACTCTGAAGGAAGGAGCCCGGTGGGCTGAGCCCCGAACTGGCTCAACCCGGGTATTGCTTTAAAGCCGCGAATACACACGCCCCACGCACGGCATCACTCGCTCCCTCCTTGCGTCGGGGGAATGAAAAATCCAAAGGGGAAGTAATGCTACCAGAAGGTGAACAAAATCTACGAGTCGTACTGATGGGGCTTCCGGCAGACATTGCCGAAAGCCTTAGCCACATCGTGTCCAAGCGGGGGGCAGTCTTGTACATCCCCCCGCTCTTCCCGATTCTTCGAAGCCTCGCTTTAATACGGGAAGCCGCTCCGAATCTGGCTTTTGTCTGGACTGGGGACAATCTGGGGACATCCCTTCTTGAAGCAGTGAGAAGGGCCGAACCACAGCTTCTCACGGTGGCGGTGAATTCTTATGTCAAGAGTCCGGAAATCCTTGACGCTCTTGATTCCGGCGCCGTGGACTACTGCATCCCTCCGTTTGACTTCACCCACATCCAAAGGCTTCTTCAAGCTAACGATAAGATCGCTTGTTGTTGATCTCGCCGAATAGCAATCCCCTTCATATGCTCGGCAGCAGTTGCAGTGCCCCCTGACGTGTGTCCGCACGGCCGTTTGCGGCCTGGGGTGCAGGTTCGGGATACATCCCCACATCAAAGGAGATTCTTACATGTCTTACGCACTTCCATTGAAAGGCAACACGCACCATTCACAACGATTTACGTCGCGGAGCCTTACAGTAATTCCATATGCGGCGCTCGCGTTGCTGCTGGTCATGGCGGCAGATGTGCGCCCCACATCAGCTCAGAGCCTGAACTGGGAAGGGCAAACGGGCGTCTTCGTCACCCCGCTCGCCTACACGGCCGCCTCCAGCAAAGATGGATTTGGAAAACCCATCGTTGCCTTCCACTTCTTGAACGGCGGAAAAGTCCTGGGCAACTTCTACACGGCGTCATTCACGGTGGGCGCGCTGGGCCGCACCGAATTCGGCTACACCCGTGATTTCCATTCGCAGGGAAGTACCGGTGGCCTCAGCAACCTGTGGGGCAACGGGTTTAACTCGTTTCATGGCAAGGTTAATTTCCTGCCGGAAAATTTCGCTAAGCAGAAATGGGTTCCGGCCATATCCGCCGGCCTCGTGGCCCGTACGCAAGTCTATAACGTGGGCGGCTGGATCGCCGGCAAGCGTACGAACAATGCCGACTTCTATGTCGTGGGCTCCAAAACGATCACCCAGACAAAGAAGGTTCCCATTGTCCTGAATGCCGGCTACAAAGTCACTAACGCCTCCGTCCTCGGTCTGGCCGGAAACGCTCCCGCCTATCGTGGGAGGGCTTTCGGAGCCGCCGCCTTCGTGTTCAAGGGACCCGCGAAGAGCACCCTGATCCTTGGGTCGGAAATTCTCCAGGAGCCACGCGACGTTCAGAACCTGCCGCATGCCATCGTGCCCACCACGATCACCTACGCCGCCCGCATCGTCCCGCTGGCGGAGAAGAAGTTCAACGTCGATTTCGGTGTGGCTCAGGCCGCCGGACAAATCATGCCCGGTGTCAACCTCTTTGCGCGTCACCAATTTGCGCTCGGCATCTCTTACGGGCTCTAGTTGCGCTTGTTGAGATGCGGGCTTTGCCTGGGCTGCTGAATCTTGTTGGTCACGCACGATGCAGCCGCCCAGGTTTGCGGGCGAGACGAATTGAGGCGCGGTCGCCAAGTGGTAAGGCCGGGGTCCGCAAAACCCTTATCGGTGGTTCGATTCCGCCCCGCGCCTCCAAATAATTGCGAAGTCGTACAAATCCAAAATCAGGAACAAGGAGACACAAAATGTCAAACAATGAACCAACCTACAAGCTGGGCACCCTGGCGCTACACGCCGGCCAGGTACCCGATCCGACAACCACTGCACGCGCCGTCCCGATCTATTCGACGACGAGCTACGTGTTTCACGATACCGAGCACGCCGCGAATCTCTTCGGCCTGCGCGAATTCGGTAATATCTACACCCGCCTGATGAACCCTACCACCGACGTCCTGGAGAAGCGCCTCGCGGCGCTCGACGGCGGCGCGGCAGGCCTGGCATTTGCCAGCGGCCAGGCGGCGATCACGGCATCCCTCCTGACGATTGTCCATGCTGGAGACAACTTCATCTCGGCCAATAGCCTTTACGGTGGGACATGGACCCTCTTCACTCAAACATTCTCAAAGCTCGGCATCGAGGTGCGGTTCTTCGACCCGAAGCAGCCCGAGGAGGTCAGTAAGCTGGTGGACAAGAGCACCCGCGCCGTTTACATCGAGACGCCGGGCAATCCCAAAAACGATGTGCCGGACTATCGCCAGATCACCGACATCGCGCACAAGCATGGCCTGCCGACGATCATCGACAACACGGCCCTGACGCCGGCGTTGTTCCGTCCCATCGAACACGGCTTCGATATCGTGGTGTATTCCACAACGAAGTTCATCGGCGGTCACGGCGTACACATCGGTGGTGCGATCGTCGACAGCGCCAAGTTTCCCTGGGCCAAGGATCCGGAGAAATGGCCGGAATTCACCGCGCCCGATCCCGCCTACCACGGCATCGTGTTCGAAGAAGCGCTACGACCTATCGGCAACATCGCTTATATCCTCCACATCCGCACCCACTGGCTGCGCGATACTGGCGCCCCGCAGAGTCCATGGGGGTCGTTCCTGACGCTGCTGGGGTTAGAGACACTACACCTCCGGCTGGAACGCCACTCGAAAAATGCGCTCGCCGTCGCCGAGTACCTCGAAAGACATCCGGCGGTGCTGTGGGTCAACTATCCCGGCCTCCCGAGCCACCCCGACTACGCCAGCGCCCAAAAATACCTGCCTGACGGCCAGGGGGCGATTGTGGGTTTCGGCATCAAGGGCGGCAAAGAGGCGGGCTCCAAGCTGATCAACAGCGTGAAGCTCTTCAGCCATCTGGCCAACATCGGTGATGCCAAATCGCTGATCATCCACCCTGCCACGACCACTCACTCGCAGCTCACGCCCGAGGAGCAGGCACAGACCGGCGTGACTCCTGAGTATGTTCGATTGTCGGTCGGCATCGAGGATGTGACCGACATCATCGCCGACTTGGATCAGGCGCTTCGGACGTCCCAAGAATGACCTTTGCGATTTCCGCAGAAGAAAGATTCAAACAGGTCCTTTGAGGATTCTCGACAAGCGGACGATCTCTACGCATCGTTCGCTTGTCCGGGTTGACAGTCCTCTCGTGGTGGGTGCAATTGGAGAATTGGTTATCGCGACATTTGCTCTGGCGATGGTGGTGATGGCTGACCGGCTGCTTCGGCTCTTAGTCGTGGTGGTTGGATTCTTTCCCCATTCGGCGTCACATAAGCAGATTTGATGCTGATAGTAAAAATATTTGATTGGACGGTGGCATGCACAGTGGATAGACTGCAGATTATTGCAGACCTCTTCAGTGTAGTTGCCGGACACGATCCAAAGTCTTTTATGATCAGGATCCTCCCAACGCGGAAGGCATGTTGTTCTGAGTGTTGCGCATTTGTGTGCCTTCTGGTGGAGGAATTTCACTGATGTAACATTTCAAATCCAGGGTTCAGTGAACCGACCGCTCGCCAGAAAACTAATCTGTCGAGCGGTTTTTGTTTTTGGGAACAGAGCGATCCGCTCAGGCGGTTACAGCGTACCTGGGACTGGTATGGATTCTCAGCAGGTTGATCGGCCGGTACCAAAGTTTGGGCGCAGTGCCCAAGTGGTAAGGGGGGAGCCTGCAAAGCTCTTATCATGGGTTCGATTCCCATCCGCGCCTCCAGGGATCATGCGGGCGAAATACAGGGAGAGGTTGCATCCGCGCCGCGGCAGCGGGCAATCGTCGGGTACCCGCCGCGGCCAAAGGCGGCAGCAGCTCCATTCTGCCCATCCGGACAAGAACCGGGGGTCGATTTCTCCCTATCCCGCATGTTGGGGGTAAAACATGACGGCAAGGCAACACGTCCAGTACCAGAAACTCCTGCTCGACAAGCGCTCCGAGCTGACCCGGGCGGGGGGAAGTAAAACAGGCTCGCTCCGCCAAGAGGGTATCCGCCACGCGGACTTCCTGGATCAATCGGCGCATGCCATTGAAGAAGCCGTTCAGGCACGCTTGCGCCAGACAGACAGCCGGTTATTGAAGGCCGTCGATGCTGCCTTGTTCCGCATTGAGCGGGGAACCTTTGGAGTGTGTGAGGTCTGCACACAACCCATTCCTTCCGCTCGTCTGAACGCCGTACCCTGGGCGCGCTTATGCCGGGACTGCAAGGAACAGCAGGACACCGGCGCCCCCCGGCCAGGCAGCATTCCGCACGAATCCCTCGAGTGGACCGGGTGACCCATCCGGATCCGCTGGTCCGCCGGGGTGAGATGCCGGAAGGGCGGAGCAATTATTTATGGGGTGATTGTGTTTGGTTAACCCCAATTGAGAATTCGAACGCATGCAGCATTGGTATCCATACATGATCCAACGTCCCCAAACCGCCGTCGTCACCACCCCCAACCGCTGTTGTTGTCTTTCCATCTAGCGGAGGCTGGGCGCCCATCCGCCCATCGCGCTATCAACAAAACCGCAACCTGACGCAAATAGGAGAGACCCGTGGCATCACTGGAAATCTTGGGCAAGACCCTGCTTCTCGACAAAGAGGGCCACCTGGCCAACGCCGGCGAATGGACCGAGGAAATCGCCCGCGAACTTGCCGCGCGCAATGGCGTTGGCGAGCTCACTGACCGGCACTGGGTGGTGATTAAGTTTATGCGCAAGGTTCACGAGCAGGAGGGCGAACCGCCTTCCATCCGCCGGATTACTCAAGAAAGTGGCGTCGACACCAAGGCGCTTTATCAATTGTTTCCCAACGGTCCTGGCAGGAAAGCCGCCAAAATTGCGGGATTGCCGAGACCCAAGAACTGCATCTAGGAGGATTTGACTTCCATGACTGATCCCCAATCGCGTCAACCTGTGGAAAGAGTCTCGATCATCGTATCGCGCGGGTCGCTGGAAGGCGTCTATCCCGGCCTGATTATGGCCAATGGCGCCCGCATGGAGGGCATTGAAGCATCACTGTTCTTCACCTTTTTTGGTCTCGATGCCATCACCAACAAGCGTCTCGACCACCTGAAGGTGGCCACGGTAGGCAATCCGGCCATGCACATTCCCACCGTGCTGGGAGCGATCCCGGGCATGTCGGCGTTTGCCACGCACATGATGAAGAAGGAGATCGAAAAGCTGAATATCCCGCCCGTCCGTGAGTTTCTGCAAACCATCCACGATGCGGGCGGAGAAATTTACGGCTGCAAAGCCTCGGTGGACATGTTCCACCTCAAGAAGGAGGACTTCACCCCCCTGGTTGACGACATCATCACGGTGGGTGAGTTCTACGAGAAATCGGCGGGAGCACAGATCATTTTCACTTAGCCCGCTGGTGAACTGAAACGCCGCAGGTGGGGCGGCAGCATTCCCATTCAACAAAGTCAGCACCCATTCCAGTTCAGAAAGGTACTCACATGCGCAACGTTTTCAAACGGTCCCTACGATCAATTGCCCTCACTCTGATCCTTACCACCCCCGTGATGGCGACCGACGGTTATTTCAGCACCGGCTTTGGCGTCATCCAGGAGGGACAGGGCGGGGCCGGCGGGGCCTTGCCGCAGGACAGTCTGGCGGCGGCCACCAACCCTGCCGGGATGGTCTTTGTCGGGAATCGTTTCGACATCGGCTTGACCCTGTTCCGCCCCATCCGCAGCAGCACCATCACCGGCAATCAACTGCCACCGGGTTACCCTGATGTAAACGGCAACTACGATGCCAGCCGCCTGAAGAATTTTGCGATTCCCGAACTGGGCTTCAACCATCTATTCAATCCCCGGCTATCGTTGGGAGTTTCCATGTTCGCAAACGGCGGGATGAATACTTCCTATCTCACGCCTATCCCCCTGCTGGGCAGCACAAATGCCGGCGTGGACCTGCAACAATTGTTTGTGGCCCCCACCTTGGCCTTCAAGGTGAGTTCGCACAATGCCCTTGGAGTCTCACTCAATATTGGTTATCAACGGTTCGCCGCATCGGGACTGGAGAACTTCGCCAATCCGGAAAATTCCGTCGATCCAACCCGAGTTACCAACCGCGGCTACGATTCTTCGGAAGGTGCGGGGGTCCGGGTCGGCTGGCTGGGCGAAGTTACCAAGACCGTCAGCCTGGGCGCAACTTTTCAGAGCAAGACCTACATGGGAAAGTTTAGCCAATACCAGGGACTCTTTGCGGAGCGCGGGGGGTTTGACATTCCCGCCAACTTCGCGGGTGGAGTAGCTTGGAAGGTCCATCCCAAAGTGACTGCACTCTTGGATGTGGAGCGCATCCTCTATGGCGGAGTCAAATCGATTGCCAATTCCGGCTCCAATCAGGCACTCCTGGGTTCAGACAACGGACCGGGGTTCGGCTGGCATGATATTACCGCAGAAAAAGTCGGGTTGAGCTACCGTGCGAGCCGCGCCTTGACACTGCGGGGCGGCTATAACCATTCGGGCGCGCCCTTCGACGGAAGCCAGAATTTCTTCAATCTCCTGGCTCCTGCTGTCGTGCAAAACCATGTGACCGTCGGAGCGACCTGGAGTCTTCAGAATGGTAAGGACATCAATGTGAACTATCTCCACGCCTTTGGTGAAACGTTAAATGGCATCTCCTCAATTCCACCGAACGCGGGCGGCGGCAATGCCAATCTGAGCATGTACCAGAATGCCGTGGGTGTCAGTTTTGGTTGGGCAAGAAAGTAGCAGGGTCGTGGTGCAGTTTGATTAATGCAGCGGCGGTCTGTGACCGCCCGTCAGCGCTCATCGATCGCCGCTACAGCAAACTGCACAACGACCAGTAGCAGAATGCACTCGATTAACGCTGCAAGCTGTGCTAAATTGCTCAGTTCAATAGTACTAATAATATAAGGAGCTATCATGGCCGATACACCCGAAGTCCGTCACACATTGGGCGAAGTGGCAGCACGCCAGCTTGCCAACACCACCAAGACCGTCCCCCAGATGAAGGCGATTACGCCGCGCTGGCTGGTCTCTTTTCTGCCCTGGACGCCCGTCGAGGCCGGCACCTACCGTGTCAACCGCGTCGTGGCGGAGCACCCCGAGGCGCCCGCCGATGTAACCTGCGGCACGCGCGAGGAGGTTGACCTTCCCGAGACTTTCGTCAACTACGATGAAAAGCCGCGCGAGTACACGCTGTGCGCGGTAACCACCGTGCTCGACGTGCAAACCCGGGTTTCCGATCTCTACCGCAGCCCCTACGATCAGATCCGCGAGCAGTTGCGCCTGCTCATCGAGCTGGTGAAGGAGCGCCAGGAGAAAGAGATTATTAACAACGCCGATTATGGCCTGCTCCATAACGTGGCGCCCGAACAGCATGTCAAGACGCGGACTGGCGCGCCGACGCCCGACGATCTGGACGAGCTCATTGCCCGCGTCTGGAAAGAGCCGGCCTTTTTCCTTGCCCACCCGCGGGCGATCGCAGCCTTTGGACGCGAATGCACGCGCCGCGGCGTCCCTCCGCCGACGGTGACGCTTTTTGGTTCACCCTTCCTGACTTGGCGCGGGATTCCGCTGATTCCCACGGACAAGCTCGCGGTGAAGAACGGCAAGACCAACATCCTGCTACTGCGCACGGGTGAGAAAAAGCAGGGCGTCATCGGGCTCTTCCAGCCGGGCCTGGTGGGTGAGGTTTCCCCGGGCCTGTCAGTGCGCTTCATGGGAATCAACCGCAAGGCGATTGCCTCCTATCTGATCTCGCTGTACTGCTCAGCCGCCGTCCTCACGGAAGACGCCATCGGCGTACTGGAGAACGTCCACGTCGAGACCTACCATGAATACAAATGATCCGGGATCGCGGGATGGGACGGTTCCGCCGCAGAGCGCGCCGGGGAGTGTGACGCCGCAAGGCGTTGCCTCGGCTATGGCCGCCCTGCCGGATCCGGCCGTCATCGCCCAGCTGGCCAGCGATTTCTTCGCCGCGCTGCCGGGAGCGTTGGGAGTTACTGGCGTGCCCGGAGGGGCGGAGCCGTCCGCGCTTCCTCTCGATGCCGGTTTATCGCCGGACGCCCCCAACCTGTTTTCCGCTCCGGGATCGGCGCTTCCCATGGACCTTTTGGAAGCGTTGAGGGTGCCTCCGCAAGAACCGGTCAGCGCGGTCGCGTCGCCGTCCGGCCCATCTTTCTACTTCCTGGAATTGGCACGCTCGGCCCCCGCCGAACAGGCGGGCACGTCCACAGCCGCCCCGTCCCTGCCGCCGGTCACCGAACTCACCCCGGCGCCCGGCGCGGATCTGCCGGCCGTCCCCAATAACCCGGTGGGGGGAACGGGACTGCCCTCGCAGGGGGGCGCTGATCTTCCGGGGGCAGGCCCTTCGGGGTCGTCCTTCTACTTCCTGAATGGCGAGACGTCCGCGTCTCCCTACCCTCTGCCATCCTCGTTACCGGTCAGCGAGGAGTTCACTTTTCCAGGCCTGCCGAAATTCGAGACCATGCCTGAAATTTCGAGTCAAACGGCCTTGCCAGTCACCGCGCCCGACGCTGGGAAGCTACCGGACGCGCTCGAATTGGCCCCATCGGCGCCCGCGGAAGCAGTGGGCTCGCCGCAAGTGGCTCCGCCTTTGCCCCCGGTCCATGAATCTATAACGGCGCCGGAAATTGAACTGCCTGGGGCCCCCCACCATCCGGTGGTAGCGGCGGGATTGCCATCGCAGGCGGGGGTGAGTGTCCCGCAGGCAGGACCTTCGGAATCGTCCTTCTACTTCCTGAATGCCGAGGCGGGCAAGACCTCTAATCCCGTGCCTGCCGTGCTGCCGGCGAGTGAACAGTTCTCGTTTCCCGGCCTGCCGGGTTTGCAGTCGTTCCCGGGGAATTCCGCTGTGCCGGCGTCGGAGCCCACGGAGGATGATCTGCGCGCGCTGCCCAGTTCGCTTGTGGGCGCATCGGCGGTCTCATCCGCATTTCCGGCGGCTGCCACGCAACCTTCGGGCCTGCCCTACTTTGCCGGCCCGGAAACGGCCGGCGCGCCAGCGGCCCCGCCCGCTTTAGGTGATAACCTGTTCGAACTTTCCCCGGCCATGCTTCCTGAACTGAAGCTCGGGCCGGGATTGTTTGACCCCCGTTCGATCCGGCGGGATTTCCCCATTCTTCAGGAGCGAATTCACGGGCGGCCGCTCGTGTGGCTCGATAACGGCGCCACCACGCAGAAGCCCAACGCCGTAATCGATCGGCTCTCGTCTTTCTACCGGCACGAGAATTCCAACATCCACCGCGCCGCCCACACGTTGGCCGCGCGGGCCACCGACGCTTACGAAGGCGCGCGTGAAAAGGTGCGCCGATTTCTCAACGCCTCCTCCACCCGCGAGATTGTCCTTGTGCGTGGCACCACCGAGGGCATCAACCTGGTGGCTAAAAGCTGGGGCGAGAGAAATGTTGAGAAAAACGATGAGATCGTCATCACCTGGCTTGAGCACCATGCCAACATTGTGCCCTGGCAGCAACTGTGTGAGGCGAAGGGCGCCCGGTTGCGTATCGCTCCGGTGGACGATCGCGGCCAAGTGAAGCTGGACGAATACGAAAAATTGCTCAACCTGCGCACCCGCATCGTGGCCTTCAGCCACGTTTCCAACGCCCTGGGAACCATTACCCCGGCGCGCGAGATGATCGAAATGGCTCACCGCCACGGGGCGCGCGTTCTCGTTGACGGCGCACAATCGGTCGCGCACATGCGGGAGGATGTCCAGGCGCTCGGTTGTGACTTCTTCGTGTTCTCTGGGCACAAGGTTTTTGCGCCTACGGGTATCGGTGCGGTCTACGCCAAGGGCGATCTGTTTGACACCACTCCACCCTGGCAAGGTGGCGGCAGCATGATCCTGGACGTCACCTTCGAGAAGACGACTTACAACGTAGCTCCGGCGCGCTTTGAGGCGGGTACAGGCAGCATTGCTGACGCCGTGGGGCTGGGAGCAGCACTGGATTATCTCAGCCAGGTCGGGATCGAGAACGTGACCCGCTATGAGCACGAACTGCTGGCATATACCACGGCAGGGCTAGCCACGGTCCCCGGTCTGCACATTATCGGTACGGCGCGCGAGAAAGCTGGAGTCCTTTCCTTTGTTATAGACGGAATTCGCACGGAAGATGTAGGCAAGGCACTCGATGAAGAGGGAATAGCCGTGCGCGCCGGCCACCACTGCGCCCAGCCCATCCTCCGCCGCTTTGGCCTGGAAAGCACGGTCCGCGCCACGCTTGCCATGTACAACACCTGCGAGGACATCGACACCCTCGTCGCCGCTCTATTGCGTATCCAAGCGGGACGTGGTCATCGCGGAGTTGCGCCCTAGCCCTCGGTGCACACGTCCGCAGATGGCGACGTGCGAATTACAACAAGACAAGAAGAGTTCTGTGGGCGCTGGACGGAAACCCTTAACCCAACTGTCATACTCTGCCGCGCAAAGCTGTCAGACACCCTGGATGGCATCCTCATCCTTAGGTTCCGCGCCCTGCCGCGCAGTAAGATGTACCGCCGTTAATTGGGACGATGCCAACTTACGACGCCGGGTAAGAGCGTTCTCTGCCGCGACTCGGACAACATGCTGGAGCTCCAGCCGGGCAAAAGGAGGGACGATAAAGTCGAAGGCCCCGCGCTCAATAGCTTGGATGTAGAATTTCATGTCGATAAAACGAGCCACAACGATGACGTTTACGGGGGCGGTGGCATTCGACGCCAGCGTGAGAACATCGGCCCAATTGCCGTCGGCCAGATGGACATCGGTAAACACCATATGGGGAGACCAGTCAGAACAGAGAATGTGTTCTGCATCTCCACAATTCTTCACCGTGCGAATTTCAATCGACTGCTCCATCAGCGCCAACTGGAGAGCTTCCAACGGACCGGGCCGAACCTGCACCAGCAAGGCCTTCACGTCTTCCTCCATAACCCCTCCCAACCCCGAAGAACATCCGGGAGGACTGAGACTCACAGAATGGCGGCCTACTGTCTCGCTGCACCAGCCCCCTATTTCACATTGCCCCAGGCTTCCCGCGCCGCAAAGCCCTTACTTCTTGACTGATTGAAAGTGATAGGAAATGGAAATTCCAACGTAGGATGCCAGCCGTACCCCTACCACTCGCTCGAAGGGCATGGTCTCATCCGGCAACGCGAGCGTCTCAGTTGTCTGCCCGGTGTAGCCATTCGCCAGCATCAGGTTGAGCCCAGCATCAAAGCGCTCGCCGAGCAGGCTGCGTACGACTCCCACGCGGAGTTCCTTGACCGGCACTGACCCGAAACCATCTCCAAGCGGCTTACGCCCCACATATTCGAATTCGCTTCTTGCCTGAAGGCGCAGCGGTAACCGATCAAACGTTCCCAATGCGTCGAAGATCGTGCGTGGCGCCTCTGGCGTGGGTAAACCCGTCAACGAGTCGCGAGCGTCGGCTTTCGACAGGGAAGCTTGCAGCATCCCGAAGTTGAACCGTTGCCGAACCAGCGCCGTGAGAAATCGCAAGCGCCCCGGTCCCTCATCTTCTTGCAAGCCAGTGTCAGGATCGATCTTGCCAAAAGTGGCATCGGTGGTCACGTGGCCCAGGGTCAGACGGAGATCCGTTTTCCTGACCAGTTTGTCAACCACCAGTTGGTAGGAGTGCGCCCTTTCGACAAGAGTCCCCCGGCTTTCTCCTATGCCAATGCGGGGATCATTGGTGAAGAAAGACTCCCCCCAACTCAGCGCGGCTGTCGGCAACCACGATCCCCCGCTCGGCACATAAGAGAGCGTAGCTTTGGGGTTGTTCACACCCGAGATGTGGTCAAACGAATTCATCGGGGTGAGAAGGTCATGATTGTTGAAGCCAATCTCGTCGCGCCGGAAACCCAGATAATACCGAAGGTGCCGGGCGACTTCCCCGTTCAGTGCCGCGTAAGGCGCTGCGTCATTGATCGTGATGTTGTTGGAGGTGATCTTCTGGAAGGGTCCATAAACATTGAAATCTTTTGATTGATTGTATCGATCCAAATCGTCCCGCCGTGGAGCGTCGCGGTCATAATCGATTCCCGCGAGAAACGAAATGTACTCACTCAGATGATGGATGTAAGACGCGCTGGCCCCTTCGACCGTGCGAAATTCGCTCTGCCGGATGAGTTGCTGCGCGAGCGGCGTCTCGACGTTCGAGGCTTGCTGGCCGAAATTGGAAAAGAGCGCGAGGTTATAGGTGCGAAAGAGTACGGAGAACCGTAGTTGCTGCGAGATACTTGGCTTCCACTCATCGTTGGCGATAAGTTCCGCTGTGTGGGTCTGGTCTTTCTGGCGCGGATCAATGTTGTCGCGAAGGTCCGGCGCTTCAATGGGCGCAAGACCGGGGACGTAGGAGAATCCATAGTACCCGATCCCCATCAATGTCATTTCATGCGCTCCGACGGCGAAAGCCCGAAGCCCATTCAGCTTGTATTGCTCGCGATGCTCCAAGCGCTGGAGAGACCCATTCCCGTATGCCGCTTCCATCATGAGCCACGCATGTGTTTCCGGATTGGACGGAGCGAATCCCGCGGTCACGTCGATATCGCGAAAGTCTGAAGTGACCGTGAGAAACGGATCGATCCTCGGACGGAGGCCATACGCAGCCGCCAGGTTCAGTGAATGATTCCCTTCCAGCACGTTGAACGCGCCGGCATCCACTTGAACGCTGTCAATAACCTGGGGCGCCAGAATGTTCGGATCAGCATACCCGTTGCCGTGGGCGTTGGCGGAAAGGTTGTTGGGCACCAGGTACGTGCCGACCGCGATGTATTGTGCAATAGGTTCCCCGTGGTCCCCAGCGACGCCCGGAACAAAGTACTGGGGTGCTTTGATTCCGCCCGAGGCAGTTTCAATAGGCATCCCGGGTATGGACACCGGTGCTCCAGGACGCCCGGGATTGGCGTCCAGCAATTCCTGCCTCACAAATACAGTCTCTCCCGGGTCGGGCGAAGTGATGGAGGTTTCCGCCACCCGAGCTGTCACCGTGATAGATTCGCTATGGACAGCCAGGCTCTGCAGTTGAACATCGAATGTCGTTGAACCAGAAAATGGAGTCACAGTTTTCGAAGCCTGCTGGAATCCGGCCGCATCAGCGCAAAGCAGGTAATCCATTTGTGCAATCGCCTGAAACTGAAAACGCCCTTCATTGTCACTTTTCGCCTCCTCCGTGGTTGCTGTCAGTTTCCGGGTTAGTTGTACGTTGGCGCCAGCCAGCGGTTTGCCTTGCGGGTCGGTCACTCTCCCCGAAATGCGCAATTCGGCGGCGTGGCTGGCAACTGAAAGAAAAAGGGGGAACGAGACGACGAGAATCGTGATGCGTGTCTTCATGTCATGCCGGCCGGGGTTTCTTAACACGGTTTGCAAACAGGGCGGTAGCGTGGCGAGTCCGGCGCCGCAGTCTAGTAGTCGCGCTTTACCACAGCGGTCTCTGCTGTAGCTGAGCGCGCCGCTCGCGCACAGCTCGCTCACGCTGCTCGGGGGTCACAAGAGGTGTCTCCGGCGGCAGCAGACGGCGAACATCCGCCAAGGCAACCTTCCGCAAGGAGGGGATCGGGGTGGAACTGCATTCGTTCCAGCGCCCCTGGATCGCGCCGCTCGAATAGCCGGCAGTGTCGAGCCAATTGAGAACGCCCGGATCTTTGGCGGAGATCACCGCCCGGAACACACCGTCGCTGTCGACTCGCGCCTGCGCGCCGTTCAGGCTGCTTTGGTTGTTATACCAGTCGGTCGTCTCATAAATATCGTTGGTCAGAATCACAGACCAGTAGGAGCACTTGTCGGGGACCTTCGCTTCCAGGATCAGTGCCTCATCCGGAGACAGTTCATAGGCGCCTTCATAGTAGAACTGGCCCACCAATCCGCCGAGATGGGAGACGTCAAATTCATGCAAACGGTTGATGTAGCCATCGCGCCGCAAGCCCTCGACGTGGTCAACCAAAAAGAAAGCCGTGTTGCCAATTTGCGCGGCGAGATCGCGAAGCCTCTCCTCCAGTTCGGCGGCATCGGTACGTGGACGCGCGACCGGTTTGTCGAGGCGCTCAATTGAGATGCTGGGATCGTGTTCATGTGCCCAATCGAAATCCACTTGCCGGAGCAGTAGTGAAGTTACACCGGGCTTGAGTTCCCACCATTCGCCGCTATATCCGGCTGGCCGGGTAGGACTGAGGATCACATCGAACTTTCCCGCTTCGTCGACATGGAGAGTGTTGAAGTCGTTGTACGCTTGGGCGGAAATGCCCGAGCTCGCCTGGGCGGGAGTGGGACCGAACTGCCCCAACTTGAATACCCGCAACGATCCGCGCTCCCCACGTAATCGGTACGAGCCGCCGGGAGTAATCTCGGCGCTGCGGTAGGTCGTGTCAGCATTCGGCTGATATACGTTCAGGGTGAAATTGGACGTAGGCAGAAAGACCGGATGATCGCCATCGGAGCCGATCGCGTCAATCGTACGAGTCGCGACCGCCTCGAGTAGCAGACGGCCCGCTTCCTGTTGGACCTGGGGATTGTCCCGCAGCCGCGGCGGAAGCTTTGCAATAATTTCGTTTCCCAGTTGGCGCAGTTGGTCGGCAAAGCTGTTCCACGCGGCAAACTGCGGGCTTGAAGTGTCTGCCGTTGCCACCGGTTTCGACTGCGCAACCGCACCCGTAATCGCACCTGCCATCCAGCCTGCAAGAAAAACAGTTTGGATTACGGCTCTTTTCTTAGTCATGCTGGAATTTGCACTTTGTTTCATGGATGAAATCCTTTTGGCTTGGCTGCATTCCATTACTGCGAACTTACACAACGAAATCCAACGTGGTTCGTGGCGGTTTCGGGATCTCCCTTTCCTCGGGCGCCCGGCATGTAGCGTTGGCAATACTGATCGCTACAAAGAAAGGACCCGCCCTTCTGCACACGCTTCGGCACTCCGGGCTCTTGTGGATCGAAGCTGTCGTTTGGCCCCTGCGGGTTCCGCGACAATCCGCTTCGTGACAATTGTGCGTAGTAGTCGTCGCGATACCAGTCTGCGACCCACTGCCAGACGTTGCCGGCCATGTCATACAGACCATAGCCGTTTGCCGGGAACGAGCCGACAGGAGCCGTGCCGACGTAGCCATCAACATGTGAATTATGGTCCGGAAAGTGGCCCTGGAAAGTGTTTGCCTGCCATTTGCCACCGGGCCGGAATTCATCTCCCCAAACATAGGTTTTACGGTCGAGCCCACCCCGCGCAGCAAATTCCCATTCGGCCTCGGTGGGGAGACGCTTGCTTGCCCAGCGGGCGTAAGCCACAGCATCCTCCCACGCGATTTGCACGACCGGATATTTCTCTTTGCCACGGATGCTGCTTTGTGTGCCCTCCGGGTGCCTCCAGTTGGCTCCTTTAACAAACTTCCACCAACGCAGCGGATCATCGAGCGGAACCGCACCTGACGGCGGCGTGAAAACCACCGAGCCGGGAACCAAGTCAGCCGGTGCCACACCAGGAAATTCCTTCGGCTTGAGTGGCCGCTCTGCCACGGTCACATATCCTGTAGCCTTCACAAATCGGGCGAATTCGTCGTTGGTCACATCGGTTTTGTCGATCCAGAAGCCACTCACTTCGACTTCGTGAACCGGTTGCGCATCTCCCATGTGATCGGTGCCCATCCAAAAACGTCCACCGGGAATCCATGCCATTCCCTGGTGGGCCGCAGGCAGTTTTGCCTCAACACCCAAGGCATCGTGGTCGTGCAAGCGTGCACTCGCGGCGCGCAAAGAATGCCGCGAGATGCCTGCGTCACAGTGCGGCTCCCCTTTAGGAGTTGTGGATGACTGCTCTTGTCGAGTAGCGGAGAGACAGAGCTGGGCACCCACAAGTGCCGAGAAGAGCAAAGCTGAAACTAAACTTCTCGCGGACATTTTGCGGCTTACTTCCTGGTTTCTGGATTTTGGTTACTGGCTGCCGGTTCCGATTTCTCTGCTGGCGAGATTTGCACAACCACCTTCAACAATTGACCATCGGGAAATGCAAAGGCCCCTTTGCCGGCATAGTCCTGGCTGACCGGCGATAAGCTGTTCCGTCCTACTTCCAGCGCGCCGAATCCGGTAATGATTGGCAAAATGGTTAGCGCAGTTTCGCCGACCTTTTGATCGTTGATGAACAACTCACCGGTGCCGCCAAATAGCAGACCGGGCGTGAACTGGAAGCGAAGCGCACTTTCTCCGGTGGGGACCTCAGCGCTCGACTTGAGTACCTGGTGGCTGCTGAGGTTGTTGTTATCAAATACCAGGTGGTTATCCTTCACGTAAAAGACGTAACCGGCACTCGAATCGCCTACCGACAGAAGGACACCCTCGGAATCGGCTCCCGCACGATTGACATGTGCCGTAAGACTGAAGCCGCCAAGCGCAGCGCCCGCAGCCCGCGCTGGAATACGCGCCTGTCCAGGGTAAAGGGTCAATGTGGAACGGCCCAGAGGCGGCGCAAGAAGGCTCCGCAGGGCCTTCACGCCGCGGCCATCCAGCGGTAGAACGCCATATTTCTCCGCTTCGCTCCACCACAGCTTTTTGAGTTCCTCGACCTTGGCGAGATTCGTTGCGGCCAGATCGTTCGTTTCGGAAAAGTCTTCTCTCAGGTTGTAGAGTTCCCAACGGTCAGTGTCGAAATCAGCGCCATCTTTGTGTTCGGTAACCAGTTTCCATCCATCCTTCCAAATGGCACGATTCCCAAGCTGTTCGAAATATTGCACGTGACGTGGATCCGGGGCAGAAGAATCCTTGAAAGTCGCTGCGATACTCGCGCCTTCCACCGGCTTTTGGGCAATCCCGTGATACACCTCAGGCGCTCTCAATCCGGTGATGTCCAGAATGGTGGGCGTGATGTCGATCACATCCACGAATTGCTGGCGAATTGCGCCGCGGTCTTGTAAGCCCTTCGGCCAGTGAATGATGAACGGATCGTTCACACCTCCGCCGTGCACAAATTCCTTGTAAAGTTTGAACGGAGTATTCCCCGCCATGGCCCACCCGCGCGGATAGTTGGTGGTGTTACGGTCGGTGCCAATTTCGTCAATTTCCTCCAAGCCTTGTGGGACAGTGGACTTCACGGGGATGAACCCGGAGAGTGCGGTATAGCCGTAGACGTAGTTCGTCCAACCTTCAAAGCCGCCTTCGTAATTCGCGCCATTATCGGAGATTAAAACCAGCAGCGTGTTATCGAGTTGGCCGGAGTCTTGCAGGAAGTCGACCAGCCTTCCGATTTGCTCGTCCGCGTGCTCGAGGAAGCCTGCGTATGCCGCCTGATAGCGTACAAACAGACGCTTTTCGTCGGCGGACAGTGAGTCCCATGGCTTAACGCCTTCGTTGCGTGGTGCAAGTTGGGTATTTGCAGGGATGACGCCAAGCTGTTTCTGACGCGCAATACGGTCTTGGCGGGTCTTGTCCCAACCTTTCTCGAAGACGGGAACGTATTTGTCAATGTACGGTTTCGGGACTTGATGGGGTGCATGCGCGGCACCAAAGGCGAGATAGAGGAAGAAAGGCCGGTTTGGAGCCGTGGTTTGCTCGTTTCGAATGTAGGTGATCGAATGATCAACAAGGTCTTCTGACAGGTGATAGTTGGGCCGGCGCGGATAGTCAATGTGGGTGTTGTCCTGAACGAGATCGGGATGATACTGATCGGTCAATCCGCCAAGAAATCCGTAGTAGTGGTCAAAGCCACGTTGCAGCGGCCAGTTGTCGAACGGGCCTGCTTCCGTTGTCTCATAACCCGGCACGAGATGCCACTTTCCGACTGCAAACGTACCGTATCCTGCAGAGCGCAGAATCTCCGCCAGTGTGGTGGCGTGAGGGCTGATGCGGCCGCGATCGTTGGGGTAGCCATTGAGAATGTCTGCCACTGTTCGCACGCCAACTGAATGCGAGTTGCGTCCCGTCAGCAGCGCGGCGCGGGTGGGAGAGCATATGGCCCGCGTATGAAAATTGTTGAACCGAAGACCCCCAAGCCCCAGCCGGTCAATGTTGGGGGTGTGGATCTCAGATCCATAAACACCGAGATCAGAAAATCCCACGTCATCGAGAACGATGTAAACAATGTTGGGGCTCCCGGCTTTGGGCTGTAGTGGATGCGCAAAGTAGGGTTTGGAATCCTTATCGGTTTTGCCAATTACGCCTTGGAAGTCATCATCCCCCGAGTTGTTGTTGAGCCGGAGGTTTTGCTGACCGCTGATGGGGATAGCAACGAGAAACAGCAGCGTTAGCGCCGCTGACAGTTGCCGGATGTAGTATGCAATTGCACGAGTCATCATAATCTCCGAGTTTGATAGTTGAGAATGTTCCGCTTCACGCCGCTCCGGACCAACTATCGGAGGCACAGCGTTTCTTACCAGTACTTGGTCCGGTTTCACTTTCCTGTGTAGGTAATCCAGAAAGGTGACGCCCAAACGAGCTCGCCATTCTGTTCTTCGCCGCGAACGTAGTAGTAGCTGCGTTTGCCCGGCTCGGGAGCATAGTCGCGCCAGCGAAATTCCACCGTCTTGGTTCCCGGCTGAGTCGTATAGACGTACTGGTTATCCTTCACGATTACCACTTTGGCAAAAGGCGAGGATCCCACCAGCTTGACCGAAATTTCCGGTGCCTTATCGGTGAGGAAGACGTCGCCCATAATGTGCGAACCGCTGCGCACATCGGCAATAATGTTGTCTGTGGAGGCGTAAATGTGCCGTTTGTGCAATGCATCGAGGAGCGCCTCCCGCGTGTCACTCGTCACCAGCACATTGGCATAACTTTGATGCGTTGAGATGTGGTCAGAACTCGCCTGGAAGCCGAACTCGTATCCTTTTTGCAGTGCCTCGTTGACGAATCCCTTCGGCCGCCAACCGCCGATGGAGTCCTTTGCCGTGTTGGCACGGGGGCCGTCAGGAATTTCATAATTCTGGCGCATTCCCTGGTAGATTTCGACAATGGGCTCAACATTCGGATCGTTGTCTCGCCAGTCCGTGCCCATGTCGGTGGCGCTGGTGTGGGAGGCGGTCACGCCGTGGTACTGCTTTAGATAAGCGTAGAACGATTGCGTGTCGGGAGCATGCCCGGTCGCATTCTCCTCCGATATGGGCAGCCTTGGCAGTGGGCGCACACCCCGTTGGGCGAAAAGCGCGTTGCGGTGCCCTTCAGGATACTGCACGCTGCGCTCATAGCTGAACAAGGGGGCAAACTTACCCGGCGTGTAGAAGACATCCGTCAACTTCTGGGTGGTCCACCAGGAATACTCCCGGCCGCCGCCGTTGTCATGATCGCAGCAGCCCACCCAATCCATACCGGCGGCGTCAATGATGTAACGCCATTGGTCGAGCAGGGTCCCGTCAAGGGCGCCGTCCATGGAAATTTCACTGTGGCGATGGAATTCCCCGCGCACGATCTTGAGGCTGTCACTACCCGAGGAAACCCGGTAGGCACGAACCGCGCTGACGTCCGCCCCTTCGGCCGCTGTCGTTGAAACCACCGCGGGCGCGGGAGGTGGACCAAGATCGCGCCCCGTCACCGGTCCCGGAGCGGGCGCGAGCGAGATCACATTGGCGTAGAGGTCGTTGTTAAAAGGATCGGCATAGCCGTAGCCCATCAGTTGCTTGAGGTCCCATCCCTGCTTCAAGAGGCGCTGGGCTTCACGGCGTGAATCGGAAGACTCAATGACCACCAGGTTGCCCGGACCGGTGGAAACAAGGGCGGGCCGGTTATCGAGAGTGTTGTCACTGCGGAATAGGAAGATCGGCTTCACCCACTGCTGCCCGTCGAACGACGTTACGTATTCCGTCCAGGAAGAACCCAGCGGTCCCCACACCTGCGGCGCATTCGTACGGAAAGCAATCCAGATGCGGCCCGAGGCATCAACTTGAAGCCTTGGCAGACTGTTGCGCGGATTGCCAGTGGGAAACGCGTGAGCATTCGGCTCGCGTCGCTGCCACAGCGTGGGATCGGGCTTCTCCCAGCCGGTATGGTCGGCCTGCGTGCCTTCGACCACATCTGAACGGATGCCGCTGATTCCGGGCAGAACAACCCCAGGATCGATGCCCGGATCAACCCGGCGACCTGTGGCGTCCAGTCCCACCAGCCGGACGGCGCTTGCCCAATAGAGCGGAACGCCCGAGCTATTGTGTGCGCCCCAGTCCTTGCCCCAGCCTTCCGGGCCTTCTTCATAAGCGATCCAGAGACGGCCCTGCGGATCATAGGCGATGGACGGATAGGCCTCATAACGAGCGGTAGCGGCGACGGGAATTTCCCGATCCCACGCTCCTGGAGCGGTAGCGGTTCGCGCATAGATGTCATAGTTACCATTGCGGTAGGAGTCCCACGCCACGGTCACACGCCCACGGGAATCAGCAGCAATCGCCGGGTTCCATTCGTTGGCGGTGGAGTTCGATACTGCCTGCGGCGTTGAAAAGCTCTCGCCTTGCTCGGTTGCGGCGAAGATCGAGGCTTTGGCGTCACGCCATCCTTGCCACGCTACCCAGACGCGACCCTGCGCGTCGGTCGTTGCCACCGCAAAAACATCGGCGCCCGAAGCTTTGGACACAACTGAATCCGACTGCGGTGTGCCATTCTCCAGTGCCCGGGCGTGAAGCTCGAAGCTCCCCTTCGGGTCCCGATGGTCAGACCAGAAGACCCACACCTTCCCCTTGCCATCGATGGCGATGGCAGGACGATAGAGATCGCCGCCTGCCGCGCTGACCGCAATGGGATCGCCCCATTTGTTGTCGGCAAAATGCTTGACGAACACCTGATCGCCACCGGTGGGCGTGGAGTAGGGGGCGAAGTCCTTGACTGGTTCGGTCAAAGGAGCGCGCAGCTTGTTATGGTCCGGATTGTGGCGAAACTGCAGATAAGCCAGCCAAATCTCGCCGTTTGCACCCACTGCCGCGGCCGGGTAGTCCTCTTCATCGGGGGTGTTGGTAAGCTGTGTGTTCGCGGGAACACGGTCAAGTGCCACGCGACCACCGAGTTCATAGACATATCTGCCGTATGGGAGATCGCTAAGGCGAAATTCGAAGTTTCCCTGCACAGTCTTCACTTTGATTTCCGCGTTGGGGTTCTCTTCACTCAGCCAGACAATGATCCCGTTGTCTCCTATCGGCGGCGTCCGGTGGACAATCAGATGAAAGAACGAGAGGACCGGGCGAGTGGAAATCTGCCACGAGCCGTCGTCATTGATCGCATCCTCTTTCCCGAAGCGCCACGGGTCCAGACGGGTGACGCGCGTGCCCTCCGCCGAAACCGAACCGTCCCACTTTGTGGCCGCCTCGTCCGTAACGCCGAGCAGCACACGCACCCCAATTTGAGCCTTGGCCGGTAAACTCACCCCAATCATCAAGGCCAGAAGTACACCAGGAAAAACCAGAGTCTTTGACACGTTGTTTCCCCTTTTCGTTTCTATTTGCTGCCGGACTGCGGGCGGTTAGGCCTCTGTCCGGGCCCATCCTTCTACGGATAGGTCCGACGCCGTTTCTCGAATGTCTTCCTTCACGATCGGCCCGTGAGCGGCGAGTTCGCTGCCCTCAATGTTGGATTTGAAAACCGGCCACATGAATTGTGCGTACCAAGGGTCCCCGTGGTAATGCGTGATTCCATACGCCTTCGGATACTGCCGCGAGATGTGGGCAGTGCCGAACAGAACGTCCCACAGGAACAACATGTTTCCAAAATTGCCCTTGTAATAGCCCACGCCGTCTTCCGAGGTGTCAGCATGATGCGCATGGTGCGTTGCCGGAGTAGAGATCAGCCGCTCCAACACCCACGCCACGGGATGGAGCGCCGGGTATCGGTATAAAGGCTTGTCCCACGGGATGCTGGAGTGTGCAAGCGCGGTGATGAGGCTCTTGATCACCAGGGCCACGGCGGCAGACCGTCCAAATCCCAGATACACCAATGCTGCAGTCGCGTAAATTTGCGAAAAGAAAATCGTGTACCAAACATTTTGCCGCGACGCCATGGCCATCCCCATGTAAGGTGCGGAGTGATGGGTGCGGTGAAATCTCCATAGCCACGGTATTTGATGGTGCAGCCGGTGGTACCAGTACTGGGTTAGATCATCGCCAATGCAGATGATGAGAAATCCCCAGAAGAAGGGCACCCACACAAACCGGTTATGGAGCCCCGGCAGCAGCAAGGGCAGGAATTTCGCACTGAAATAAGCGATGGCTGGCCCTGTGATCACGTACGGAACAGCAAATGAGGCAATGTCAAGAAAACGCTCGTTCCGGGTCCAGCGTGCTTCGTAAAGTCCGCAGGCAAACTCCACTACGCCAAGCGCCAACACAAAGAAGGCCAGCCAGTAGTCATGCAGGAATCTCTGCAGGTGACTGGCAGGAATTGTTGTGGACAACGGAAGGGTTTGGGTCCACGGCCTCTGGCCCGTCACCGCGAAGGCAACGAACATCAACACAACCGGCAAGGCATAGATCCCCGCACTCCAAAGAAGCTGCCGGGCGACTTTCCTGCGAACGCTGATTTCCATCTTCATAGAGCCTCCGGTCTTATTTCGCCTGTTGCGAAGATTGCGGGGAATGCGTTTTTGCAGCTAGCACCCGTTGCGCGAGATTCAGACTGCCGAGCAGGATCAGGACCGGCGCCAGGGCCAGCCCGATCCCGATCAGGATCTTTTTGCCGAAAAGTGTGATGTCCTGCCAATCCATCGCCTTGAATCCTCTCAGCCACGTGCGCATTCGGAGATATTCCCTGCTACTCGGTCACGGCGCTTCCGTAGGGAACGAGGGTCTTCACCTGTTCCGAACCCGCCACCTTGACAATTTTCCAGCGAGACGATTCCTTGCGCAGGAAGACGCTCTGAACCTCATTGCGATTGCTGTAAACGTACTCGACCCGTAACTGGGCCTCGGTGTCGCTGGGGCGGTCAGTAACGCTCACGGCCACGCCTTGAAAGGCCGTGTTTTGCGATTTAAGGTAGGCGGCGAAACCTGCTTCCGAGTTCTCCTTAACCACTTGCACAAGCTGGTCGTGCATGGCTCCGGAAAATGACGCCAGGTAGGTTTTAGTGTCTCCGGCGCGGGCGGCATCCAGCATCCCGTAAACTGCGTCCTCCGGGGTGGCAGGCGCTGACGAAAAGCTTCGCGTAACCCATGAAGGAAGAGGCAAACGCCAACCGTTAGTGCGCACGATGACAAGCACCAGCAACGCAACGATGAAAGAAACAGTGAAAACGATCTTACGATCCAGGATGGTGCTTTCTTCTGTGCGGCTCATCTCGATGTATCTCCGTTCGAATTGGTTGGGGAATTGTCGTCGCGGCGAACGATCGTGACATCGAGGTTCCCGTTCGAGTCGGCTATGACCTTCTTGATTTTGGGAAGAATCTGCTCCATGGCTTCGACATAAGCGCGTGTGGCCGTGACCTTGGGAGCCTTGGCATACTCAGCTGCAATTTCCTCAAAGCGTGCCGCGTCGCCAGCGGCGCGGTTTATTTTCCCGTCTTTGTAGGCCTGAGAATCTTCTGCCAGTTGCGCCGCCTCGCCGCGCGCCCGGGGAATCAGATCGTTGGCATACCCTTCAGCTTCGTTCACCAGGCGAATAGCATCTGCGCGCGCCCCGGCGACGCCGCGGAAAGCGTCCGCCGCTTCCGCCGGCGGGGTGACGTCTTCAATGTTGATGCTGGAGATCGTCACTCCCACCTGGTATCCATCCAGTGCATGCTGGGCGCTTTGGAGCACATCGTTTTGAATGGCAATTTTCTCTGTGGTGAGAATGTCATCGACCGGGGTGCGGGCAATTCGGCGCGCAAGTTCCGACTCCACCGCCGCCCTGACCACACGCTCCACGTCCGCGGTCTGGAAGAGGAAGTCTTTGGGGTCGCGGACCGAGTATTGCACCACGACACGAACATTCAAAAGGTTCTGGTCACCACTGAGAAATTCCGACGATGACGGCTCGGAGCGGCCCAGGATGGCATCGGGAATTTCCCCCCCGATTAGCGTTCGCTGCAATTGGCGCACCTTGAGCTTGTAGACTGAATCGACGGGCCAGGGAAGTGCGTAATGAATTCCAGGAGGGACGCGAGGGTTTACCACGGCGCCAAACCTTGTCACCACAGCCTGCTGATCCGCTGGCACGATGTAGGCGCCGGAAATGATCCACAATCCCAGCACCCATGCCCAAATATGGCGCTTCCGGCGCTTTTCCACAGGCACCAGAACTTCAGCGACCGCCTCCAACTCGGTTTGTGGACCAAGTAGTATGCTCACTTCGCCCCTGCCTCCCCACGGGTAAGAACCCTCAGCAACTCCGAGTCGGAGTTGAGAATAATCGTGGTCTTGTCATCCAGAACTTTCTTGTACGATTCGAGCGTGCGGAGCAGCTTGTAGAACTGGGGATTCTTGGAATACGCCTGCCCGTAAATGCGCGTGGCCTCAGCATCGCCTTGGCCGCGGACCTTCTCCGCGTCTTTATAGGCGGAAGAGATGATCTCTTCCTTTTGGCGGTCCGCACTCGCCCGGAGGATAAGCGCCTGCTGTTCGCCCTCCGCCCGATACTGCATGGCGATGCGTTCACGCTCCGCGCGCATGCGGGCAAACACGCTCTGCTTGTTCTGCTCGGGAAGATTCAGGCGCTTGATGCGGACATCGACGATGCGAATTCCGTATTGCTCGAGCGCTGCCCGGTCGGCGGTGGCCGTGAGCAGATCGAGCATGGGAGCAGCCTGGGCTTTGTCCGGAGTGGCGGAGACCAGCGTTTCCAGGTCCTGGGTTCCGAGAGAGGCGGAGAGGCCCGACCAGATGATGTCGTGCAGGCGCATCTCCGCCGCGGAAGTGTCTCCCACACTCTGCACAAAGCGGTTGGGGTCTTCGATTCGCCACGCTACGTAATTGTCAATCACCAGGTTCTTCTTGTCTCGCGTGAGGAACTCGGACGGCCGAGGATTGTAGATACGGAGGCGGCGGTCAAACCAGAGAATGCTTTGAAACGGCCACTTCACGTGAAGGCCCGCGTTCGAAACGGTCCGGACTGGACGCCCAAATTGGGTGACCAGGGCAAACTCCGTCTCCCGCACGCTGTAGAAGGATAAGTAGGCCAGCAGGAGCGCAAAAACCCCGGCCGCCAGAGCATATTTTTTCTTTTTCGTCATAGTTCCTCACTCTGCCGGAGGACGCAGGCCATTCGGCAGTTCAACTCCATCCTGCAGCAAATACAGATGCCGTTTGTTCTGGGTCTTGTCGAGAATCAGCTTCCTCTTGCCCGGCAAGACGGCTTCCATGGTTTCCAGGTACAGCCGCGATTCAGTGGCCTGGGGTGCGCCGCGGTAGGCCTGCTCCGTCGATAGAAAACGACTCGCATCACCCTCGGAGCGTGCCTTGCGCCCGATGCTGTAGGCGTTGGCATTTTCCACCATGGCCCCGGCATTGCCTCGCGCCATTGCCAGTTGCTCGTTTTGATAGCCCTGGGCTTCGTTGATCAAGCGGTTCTTTTCTTCAAATGCGTCGGAGACCTGCCGGAAGGCATCGACGACCTCCAGAGACGGATGCACATCTTCCAGCTTCACCTGCAAGACATGTACTCCCGCGCCATATCGAGCCAGGCGCTTTTCCAGTTCCGTTTTTGCGCGCGCCTCGATCTCCCGGCGGCGAAGCGTCAACACATCATCGAGTGAGCTGGTGGTGGTAATACCCTGAAGCACCGACTCCGCCGCAGCCCGCACCGTGGCGTCACCGTCCAACTGGCGAAACAGGAAGTCATCCGGATGGTCAGGGATATAGTGAACAGTCGCTGTCAGCTCGATCATGTTTTGATCGCCGGTGAGCATCAGAGACTCGTCTGAAACCTTCTGAAAGCGCCCACTCCGATGCTGGACATTCCATTCGTAGGCGGCGGGTTCCGACTCCGTACCGGCAACGTTCGACCGAAATCCGATCTCGATGACACGCACCCGATTGGCTTGAATCCGCGTCAGGCGGTCGATTGGCCAGGGCAATTTATAGTGCAGCCCGGGGGCACGGTAGGGGAAGAGCTTGTGCCCAAAGCGTTCAACCACGCCGGTTTCGTCCGGATTGAGGGTGTATATCCCGCTCAGTGCATATAGAGCAGTCGCCAAGCAGAGCAGGCCCTGCACGGTTTTCTTCCGATCGGGCAGTTGGGCGATGAACGCGTCGAGGAGGACGCTGAATTCAAGCCGAGCAAAAGCGCCCTGAATCCGTTCGACGCGCAGCAAGGCAGAAACGCGCGATCTTGCCGAGCGCACGAACGCGCCTATGCGGGATTCACCCTGCGAGGGGGTGCGCAGAAGCCGGAGCGAATTCATCATGACGAAGAACGATGAGAGTTGATGGGTGACCGCCGCGCCAGCTGGTCCAATCACTCCCGTGGCGGCACAGATCACCGCCGAGACATTCAGAACCCCTGCAAAGATAATGATGTTCTGCCAGGCCGTTTTGACAGCCCGCCGGCTGATCCGGAAAAAGTCCGGAAGGCAGTCGAGGGAATGATGCAGGTAGACGACATCAGCAGCTTCGGCAGT
>Ga0181523_10001289_pt1 | contig 26837 bp, 24 predicted proteins | sample PEATcosm2014_Bin_43_FD_119752 | JGI IMG/M metagenome (GOLD analysis project Ga0181523, IMG submission 119752) | Peatland microbial communities from MTU Mesocosm Facility, Houghton, MI, USA - PEATcosm2014_Bin05_30_metaG | ecosystem: Environmental > Terrestrial > Soil > Wetlands > Peat | place... | reverse complement strand
TCCGCGCAATTTCAAATCCGCCTCGGCGATGCGAAAGCCGTCCGCCGTGTCCTCCAGGACTTTTAATCGTTGCCGCGCCTCCTCGGTTTTCGCGCCGGAAACCAGGATGCATTGCGATTCATGTGCGTCGCGACCGATGCGCCCGCGCAACTGGTGCAATTGCGCCAGGCCAAACCGCTCGGCGTTTTCAATGAGCATGATGCTGGCGTTCGGCACGTCCACCCCCACCTCGACCAGCGCGGTGGCGACCAGCGCTTGAATTTGGTTCGCCCGAAAGGCCGTCATCACCTCGTCCTTTTCCCGGCTTTTCAGCCGTCCGTGCAGCAGGCCGACGCGGAACGGCGCGAGGGCGCGCCGCACGTTTTCCAATTCCTTCGTCACCGCCTTGATATCGTTTCCACCCTCCGTAGCAGGGCTACTGCGGAGGACGGGCGCCGTGTCCTGTTCCTCCACGCGCGGGTAAATGACGTAAACCTGCCGGCCGGCGGCGAGTTTCCCGCGGATGAATTCCCAGACTTTCGGCAATTTATCCGCCGTCCGCACAAACGTTTTTACCCGACCACGCCCGGCCGGCATCTCGTCAATCACCGACACGTCGAGGTCGCCGTAAAGCGTCAGGCCGAGCGTGCGCGGAATCGGCGTCGCCGTCATCACCAGCAGATGCGGATAGTTGCCCTTGCGCACAAGCTGTTCGCGCTGTGCCACGCCGAACTTGTGCTGCTCGTCAATGATGACCAGGCCAAGATTGGGAATATCAAAGCCGGACGTGAGCAGGGCGTGAGTTCCAACGAAGATGGAGGATTGAGAATGGAGGATGGCGGGGCGAACGCGCTTTCCATCTTCCATCTTCCATCTTCCATCCTCGCCGCTTTTCCGGCTTCCCGTTTGCAATTCCGCTTTCACGCCCAGCGGCTCGAACCACTTTTGAAAATTCCGGAAATGTTGTTCCGCCAGAATTTCCGTCGGTGCCATCAGCGCGGCGTTGAAACCGCTCTCCAGCGCCATCAACGCCGTGCAGGCCGCCACCACGGTTTTGCCGGAACCGACATCGCCTTGCAGCAATCGCCGCATCGGAGTCGCAGTTGTAGTGGCACGGGCGTCTCGCCCGTGCGTTGCTGATTCGGATCGAGCGGGCGAGACGCCCGCGCCACTCATGTCCGCGCGGATTTCGCGGAGCACCTTCGTTTGCGCACCGGTGAGCTTGAAGCCGAGCTGCGCCAGGAACGGTTTCATCAAACGATTGTCGCCGCCGCAGGGCAGGGCACGTGACCGGGCCTCGAAGTTCTTCCGGCGGAGCTGCATCGCGCTTTGCAGGGCAATGAATTCGTCGAGCGCCAGCCGCCGCCGCGCGATTTCCGCGTCCGCCCGTTCTTCGGGAAAATGAATCATGCGGACGGCATTGGCGCGCGTCGGAAGGTTCGGAGTTCCGGCTTTAGCCGGTTCCCTGCCGCCTGAAGGCGGAACTCCAAACGCAGGTTCGGCAATATGCCGTTCAAATTTTTCCAGCGTTCGCCAGATGAACCCGCGCAACCAGCGTTGCGGCAGGCCTTCCGTGAGCGGATAAACCGGCGCAATGCGGTTGATGTGGATGAAACCTTCCTCGCCGCCTTCAATGACTTCGGTTTCGGGATGGTCCATCGTGCGCGGCTTGGTTTCGACGAGTTTGCCAAAGACGAAAACCTCGTCGCCGACGGCAAAATACTTTTCCATGAACGGCAGATTCCACCACCGGCAATGCAACCGCGCCGTGCCGTCGTCGAGCACGAATTCAAAAACGGATTTTGAGCCGCCGCGAAAGCGTTTGAGTCCCTGCGCGACGATGGTGCCGCGGGCGGTGGCCGATTCGTCCTTCGTGAGTTCGGAAATTTTTTTGAAGTGCCGGCGGTCTTCGTAACGCCGTGGCCGGTGCAACAGCAAATCCTCGATGGTATGAATGTCGAGGCGCGCCAGTTGCGCCGCGCGTTCCGTGCCGACGCCCCAGAGCGAAGCAACCGGCGCGGCGAGCGGAGAAGTCTTGTTTTCCGGCGGCGACATTGGCCGCACGATACAAACCGTTCGCCGTGGCTTCAACGGGAAAGCACTGTTGGAGTTCAAGCTTTAGCTTGTTCGGGTACACGCTGAAGCGTGAACTCCAACGCAGACAAGCTCTTCAAATTTCAATCACCACGATCTCCGGCCGGCAATTGAAACGCACGGGAATGGGATACCAGCCAATGCCGGAACTGACATTAAGCGGACCGGCTTTGGTTTGAAACAGTCCGAGGTCGTATTGATCCACGCCGAAGGGGAGCATTATCGGCCCGTAAAACGGGATGCGGACCTGTCCGCCATGCGAATGGCCCGCCAGCAGCAGGTCAAATTTCTGATCGGCAAATAACTTCGCCCATGCCGGGTAGTGCATGAGCATAATGTTTTTCATTCCATGGACAGCGGAAGGCAAGGGATGTTTTGGGCCGATATGCGCCATACCGATCAGGTTGATTTTTCCACCGGCAATCACTTGCGGTTCGTCAACCAGCCAGGCGCCACCGGTCGCTGCGAAGCATTTAATCATTCCGTCAAACGGCACTTTGCTCCAGTAATCGTGATTGCCCGGCACGCCGAACATCGGAGATTTGACGCCAGAAAGAATTTCGAGAGCTTCGGGCAGATACTTTCCTTCTTCCATGATGTCACCGGTGAAGCATACGAAGTCGGGTGATAACGAGTTGATCCTATCCACAACCGACTGTGTATGCGCCCGGTCGCCTTTGTGATGCAAATCGCTGAAGTGAACAAAGCGGTGCGTTGGTTTGCCGTCGGTCAGTTTCAGACGACGAACCTTGACCCATTCCAGTTCTCCCCATCTTGCGTCGGCCGCGACGGCAAAAGGCGTCAACAACAACGCACCGAGAAAGATAAACCGGCGCCGGCTGATTTTGCTCAATTTCATTGATGGCCTGAAACGCAACCTGAAGCCAAACGTTTGGCGTGGCAAGGATTGCACAGGGCGTTCCCTGGCTTTAACTTTGAGCCTGTGCCGGGAAATTCCGTTCAAACAAACTGTGCGCCCACGCCACTATGGCTGCTGCTGCGCGTGAATGTCCGCCAGGGCTGGCGGCGGCTGTTGTCGGTGCGCGAGCAGTCCCGGCTGCTCACGGGCATCATCGCGCTGTTCCTGGGCGGGTATCTCGCCTTGTCGTTCTGGCTGTTTTATCACGGGATGAAATTCATCGCGAAGTTTCCGGGACTGGGCGTGTTGCTGACCGAGCGGCTGATGTATGTGCTGTTCGCGTTCTTGTTCGCGTTGCTGTTGTTGAGCAACCTGATCATCAGCTACACGAACCTGTTCCGCAATCGCGAGACGGCGTTTCTGACCGCGTTGCCGCTTTCAACCCAGACGGTTTTCCAATGGAAGTTCATTGAATCCACGGTGCTGGCGTCCTGGGCGTTTTTGTTTCTGGTCGCGCCGTTGCTGGCGGCGTTCGGCCTGGTGCACGGCGTTCCGTGGCATTTCTACCCGTTTACCGTTCTGCTCATCGGGCTGTTCATCGTGCTGCCGGGTGTGTTGGGCGCGGGCCTGGCCATTGCGGTCGGGAGGTTTCTGGACCGTCGCAGTTTTCAAATTGCAGCGGGGGTGACAGCCATCGCTTTGCTGGCGCTGGCAGCTTTTTGTTGGAGGGCGCAACCCGCCACGGACGAACTGCTCGACACGCGCACGCTGCAAGCGCTTGATCAGCTCCTCGCCAAGACGCGGTTCACGATGTTTCCTTTTTTGCCGAGCTACTGGCTTTCGGCATCGGTGTTGCAATGGGCCGAGGGTGTCCTGCGCGGCGCGGCATTTTTCGCCCTGGTGCTGTTGAGCCACGCGCTTTTTTTCGGCGGTCTCGCGTTCACGCGCTGCGGTGATTTGTTTTACGGCACGGCCTCGGCGGTGCAAAGTCGCGCGGGCGCCGGAAGCCGGTGGCATTGGCTTCGCGCCCGCCGTGAAAACCAGAACTCCATCGGCCTGCTCGAGAAGATTTTTGCGAACTTTTTCTGGATCGGTCGTGACAGCCGCGCGCTGGCGGTCAAGGACCTGCGCATGTTCTGGCGTGACACCACGCAATGGGGGCAGTCGGTAATGCTGTTCGGCCTGCTCGGCGCCTACATCATCAACCTGCGGAACTTCACGCACCAGTTGAACAGTGAATTCTGGGTCAATCTCATCGCGTTCCTGAATCTCTTCGCGTGCTCGTTGAACCTGGCCACGGTGACGACGCGGTTTGTGTTTCCACAATTTTCCCTCGAAGGCCGGCGGCTGTGGATCGTGGGCATGGCGCCGATGGGCCTGGCGCGCGTCGTGAGGACCAAATACTGGCTCACCAGCATGATGTCTCTGGTTGTGACCTCCGGCCTGATCACGCTGTCGTGTCATTTGCTGAAAATGTCGTGGGACCGGGTGGCATTTTTCGGCGCGGTCGTCAGTGTAATGACGTTTTCGCTCAATGGCCTCGCCATCGGCCTGGGGGTGCTTTATCCGAACTTCAAGGACGCGAACCCGGCCAAAATCGTCAGCGGTTTCGGCGGCACGTTGTGTCTCGTGTTGAGTTCGGTTTACATTCTTGCGTCCATCGCGCTGCTGGTCTTCGGCGCGGGCGGCCTGCACGCGCATGTGAGTTGGGCGCTGGAAAGCACCAGCGCATTTGTGCTGCTGTCGTTTTTGATCGGCTGGCTGCCGCTGCGATATGCGTTGCAACGCCTGGAGAATGTCGAAGTGTAAAATCGTCGGGGCGCCGCGGCGCAAAAGTCGCGGTCATGACGGGAAATCACGCCGGACAATTTTTTCCAGGGTTACGAACAACACCGGCGCGTGCGCCAGGTGCGCGGCCTTATTGTTGCTCAACAGCACGCCAAACCCTTCGCCGTAAGCCGGGCCGTTGACCACGCAGGCGTCGGTACGGCATTCGGTGATTTGTTGTTTGGCGGCGTTGAGGGCGTCGGCGCGCGCGCCGTCCGTCTCGAATTTCCAGCCCACGATGCGCGCCTGTGGAAACCACGCGCGCAGTTCCGGCAGGATTTTTGGCGTCGGCGCCAGTTCGACCAACAAGTTGCCTTCCCGCGTCGAAATTTTTTTGGCGGATTTGAATTCGGCCAGTTCGCCGGTTGGCGCGCGCAGCCAGATTTTTCCGAAGGTAAAATCGCTGACCGCCGCCGCGTGAAAAATCGCCTCCATGCTTCGCGACGCCAGTGTTTTCAGCCGGGTGCGCAAATCGGCGGTGGTGGTGAAAATCTCGACGCGGTGCGCGTGCCGTTCGCCGGAATAGGTGGCCTGTTCGCCGACGAGCAACGTCACTTTGTGCCCGCGCGCGGCCAGAAAATTGGCGAGTTCCGTGCCAAGCCGGCCGGTGGAAAAGTTCGTGAGCCGGCGCACGTCGTCCAACGGCTCGTAAGTCGGCCCGGCGGTGACGATGCAGTTCATGCTGGAGTCCAAGCTTCAGCTTGTTTGCGCCGGTCGGCAAGCTAAACCTTGGACTCCAACCGAGGAGCGCGAGTTGTCCCAACTCGCAGCGCGTCCACCAGGTCCACCCGCTGCGGATTGGGGACAATCCGCGCTCCAGCCCAATCAGGACACCGCCCATTTTTTCGTGTGTTTCGTGTGTTTCGTGGTTCAATTTCCGGCGCGCAACATGAGCAAAATCATTGGCATAGATTTGGGCACCACGAATTCACTGGTCGCCACGGTGGATTCGGGCATCCCGTTCGTCATTGCCGACGCTGCGGGCCGCCGCCTCACGCCGTCGGTAGTTCATTTTCCAACGGCGGACGTCGAGCCAATCGTCGGCCACGAAGCCAACCGGGTTCGTGTCATCAAGCCGGCGGAAACGGTTTATTCGGTCAAGCGCTTCATCGGCCGGCGCGGCGGGGACATTTCACAGGAGGAAATGCTTGTGACCTACCCGGTCAAGAGCGACAACGCCGGCGCGGTCACAATTCCAATCCATGGCAGAAATTTTTCGCCGGAGGAAATCTCCGCCGCGATTCTAAGAAAATTAAAGCGCGACGCGGAAAATTATTTCGGCGAACCGGTCACGCGCGCGGTCATCACCGTGCCGGCGTATTTCAACGACGCACAGCGCAACGCGACGCGGCGCGCGGGCGAGCTGGCCGGATTCACCGTGGAACGCATCGTCAACGAGCCGACCGCCGCCGCGCTCGCATACGGATTGGACAAGCTCAGGGAAAAATCGAAGATCGCAGTTTACGACCTCGGCGGCGGCACGTTCGACCTTTCGATTCTCGAACTGAACGAGGGCGTTTTCCAGGTACTCGCCACCAACGGCAACACGCGCCTCGGCGGCGATGATTTGGACAAACGGCTTGTGGATTTTCTGGTGGAGGAAATCGCGGCAGCGGGCGGGCCGGTGCTTGCAGGACAGGCGTCGCGCCTGTCTCCATCTTCAAATGAAAAAAATCAGAGACAGGCGCGACGCCTGTCCTACGCCGATGGACTTGCCGCGCTTTCCCGGCTGCGTGAAGTTTCAGAGCAGGCGAAAATCACGCTTTCGACTGAAACGGAAACCGAAATCACGCTGCCGTTTCTCACGCCAGATTTCAGTTTCAGCTACAAACTCACCCGCGCCGAACTTGAGAATCTCACAAGGGACATCATTGCCCGCACGCGGTCGCATTGCCTGCGCGCACTGGCGGACGCAAAAGTCGAAGCGAAGGATTTGGACCAGGTCATCCTGGTCGGCGGGCAAACGCGGATGCCCCTCGTCCGCAAATTTGTGGGCGAGCTTTTCGGCTGCGCCGAGTTTGAAGAGGCGCGCGGTAGCATCCGGCTGGGCCGCGACCATCACCAGGCGGCCGGTCCGCAGCTCAACACATCGCAGAATCCGGATGAAGCGGTCGCGCTTGGCGCGGCGATCCAGGCGGAAATTTTGTCCGGCGGCTTCAAAAACGTCTTGCTGCTCGACGTGACCCCGCTTTCGCTTGGCCTCGAAACGTTCGGCGGCCTGATGAACGTGCTCATCCCACGCAACACGACGATTCCGGTGAAGGCCGGCGAGATGTTCACGACCGCGGTGGACAACCAGCGCTCGATGCTGATTCACATTTTGCAGGGGGAGCGCGAGCGGGCGAAGGACAACTGGAGCCTGGGCAAATTCACAATTGAGTTTGAGCCGGCGCCGCGGGGCCTGCCGCGCGTGGGCGTGCAATTTGAAATTGATGCCGACGGCATCCTCCACGTGCTGGCACGCGACACCCGGACCGGCCAGGAGAAAATCGTGGAAATGAAGTCCGCCGTGGACGTGGACGACGCGGCGGTCCAGCAGATGGTCGAGGAATCCGTCGAGCATGCCTTCACCGATCTGGCCGCGCGCCGGTGGATTGAGGCGAAGTTGCGCGCGAAAGCAACGCTCGCCGCCACGCGCAAGGCGCTCGCGGATTGCCCGACTGAAATGGATCCCGGTTACCGCAAAAAAATCGAAAGCGCCGCGCGCGGGGTGGAAGACGCCCTGGCCGCGGAAAATGCCGCGAGCGGCTCCGGCGACTTGAAAAACCTGCAAGCCGCGGTAGCCGCGCTGGACGAAGCCACAACGCCACTGGCGGATTTACTCATGGACAAAGCGATGGCATCGCTGCTGCGCAAACGCGGTTTGATTCAGTGAGGGGGGTAACTTGCCTTGTTGATCAGCCACAGAAGCGCGGCAAACAGCGCAAGAACGATGACAAGGAAAAACACGGTGAAGAACCGCATTTGTTTCTGGTGAAGGGACGGATTGTCTTTGCGCCGATTATTTTTCCTGAAAAACACGCCGCAGCCTACTGCAAACCAGCGCCATCTGCAAACTGGTTTTGAAAATTACCTGAACAGCCACGCGAGCAGCGGCGCCAGTGCGAGGCCCGGCAGAAAATTCGCGAGTTCAACCTTGCGGACTTCAAGAATGACCAGCGCCACGGCGCACGCGATGAAACCGGCGGCGGCATTGACAGAATTAATCAGGTCATGCCCGTGCAGGCTGCGCGAATCCAAAAACGGCGCGGCGTAAAGCCGGCACGCGAGCGTGATTCCGCCCAGGAGAACCCAAACCGGAAAGGCTGACAACGCCACGGGCCAGCGGAAGATTTTTACGAAACTGGTCATCGCCAGGGCGTCCATGATGGCTTTCACCGCCAGCAGCCAAAAATAACCCGACAACCCGTCCGTCACCGCGCCGAGCCAGCCGAGTGGCGCGGCGCAAAACAACACGGTGCAGGCGGCAAAGCCGTCGCCGGCCTTGCGGGGCGCGTCTGTCTGCGCCGGGGCAATCACATTGCCCGTGCGCCGGCCAAGGCGATTCGACCATTTTTGCAGCCCCAGCAGCCTGCCGAGCCAAAAACCCACCATGACGGCCAGCAGGGCAACGAGAATCTGTCCGAGCATGGATAAAAATGTTCCGCCCAGGCTCAACCAGACCAGCCGCAATCCGAAGAAAATGGCGGACAGGCCGAGGGCGGAACGGAAGATAAGCTGCGTGCGGAGGGAGGGCGGCTTGCGCACTGCCAGTCCCCAAAACCCGCCGACCAGGATGCCGATGGCGTTCAGAAATGCGCCAGTCATGCGCCCACTCAACGCGGCGCGCGCCCAAAGCGCAAGCCGGAAAATTTTTGCCCGGACGGCTTTAACCTGTTACTCAAGCAGTGATGGCCGATGCAAAAACAACTTCCCGCAGTCCGTGGTTCTGGGTGCCGAGCCTGTATTTCTCGCAGGGCATTCCCTACGTCATCGTGATGACGATGTCGGTGGTGATGTACAAGCGGCTGGGCATCTCGAACACGGACATCGCGCTTTACACAAGCTGGCTGTATCTGCCGTGGGTCATCAAGCCGCTGTGGAGCCCGTTCGTGGACATCACGCGCACGAAACGGTTCTGGATCGTGCTGATGCAATTCCTCGTGTCGTTCGGGCTGGCGTTGATCGCATTTTCGGTGCAAGGCAGCGCGTTTTTCAAATGGTCGCTGTTCCTGTTTTGGATCATGGCGTTCGCGTCGGCCACGCACGACATCGCGGCGGACGGCTTTTATATGTTGAGCCTGTCCAAGCACGAGCAGGCGTGGTGGGTCGGGCTGCGCAGCACGTTTTACCGGACGGCCATGATCGTCGGCAGCGGATTGCTCGTGGTGCTGGCCGGCGTTCTGGAAAGCAAAAACGGGCTGCCGCCGGTGGAAATTTCCGTGTCCGCAGAAGCGAAGGCTGCGATTGTTTCAAGCCGGGATCCGGCCTCGGTGAAAATTTCAGAGCAGCCCGGCGAACTACGCGTGGTAGCGCAACCAGGGAGGCTCGACATTCCGCTGGCCGAACGCAGCGCGAACGAAGCGAAGGCGGTAATCAAACAGGCAAAGTCATGGAACGCGCAACACGGTTTTGTGGCGGACGACAAACCGGCGGCGGAACCTGCGGGCGAGAAAAATAATTCATGGTGGGTGGGCCATTTTTCCGGACCGCTGCGGAATTTTCTGACGGCGCATTTTCCGAAGCCGAAAAAAACCGAAACAGCCGCCACCGCCGGAAATTTCGGAGTGATTTATTTTGCGCTGTCGCAACCGCCGCCGGCGGGTAAGAAAATCGCCGTCAATTTTGCGCGGAAGCCGAGCGGCCTTGAATACGTTGGCCTCGGCAAAAGCGACAGGGGTTTCCGGCTGATGGAGGGCGAACATTTTGTGTTCAGCGCCACGAACTGGAACCAGCCCGCGATGGCCGTCATCCAGCTTGACCCCAAATTAAAGCAGGACGCTTCGGTCATTTTTCTGACCAGCTCCGGCAACATCCCGCTCGCGTGGTCCATCACGCTGTTCGCCGTCGCCGGACTTTTTCTCATGTTCAGTTGCTGGCACAGCATCATGCTGCCGCGACCGCCGAACGACGGTCCGGTCGTCACCCACAAAAGCCTGACCGGAGAATTTTTCGCCACGCTCGGCTCATTTTTTCAGAAGCCGGGAATCCTCATGGCGCTGGCCTTTATTTTATTCTACCGCTTCGATGAAGCGCAGTTGTCCAAGGTCATTTCGCCGTTCCTGCTGGACAGCCGCGCCGCCGGCGGTTTGGGCCTGGCCACGAGCCAGGTCGGGCTGGTTTACGGCACCTTCGGCATTCTCGCGCTGACGTGCGGCGGGTTGCTCGGCGGATTTTCGGCGGCGAAATTCGGCCTCAAAAAAATGCTGCCCATCATGGTCGGCTCGATGTATCTGCCGAAACTCGCGTTCATTTTTCTTTCCTTCACGCAACCGGAAAATTTTCTCGTCACCTGCGGCGCGGTCGCGGTCGAACAGTTCGGCTACGGCTTCGGCTTCACCGCGTTCATGCTTTATATGCTTTATTTTGCGGACGGCCCCCACAAAACGGCACACTACGCCCTCTGTACCGGATTCATGGCGCTGGGCATGATGATTCCCGGCATGTGGAGCGGCTGGGTGGCGGATATCGTCGGCTACAAACATTTTTTTGTGTGGGTCATTTGCTCGACGGTTCCGGGCCTGGTGCTCGCTTTGCGGCTGAAAATCGATCCGCAATTCGGCAAAAAGGCCGCCGCAAATTGAAAAATTGAATTGCTTTTAACACAACCCGCTTCCCAGAATCCAAGTTCACAATGAAATCAAACTGTTTCAACTGTTTTGGCCGGATGCTCATGGCTGGTTTGCTGTCGGGAGCGGTGTTACCTGGATTTATGCCGGGAGCAAACGCCCAATTGTCGTTTGTTTTTACCAACCAACCGCCGCAGGTCCTTCCGCGCCGGCCCAGCATCATCTTGATTGTTGCCGACGGCCTGGGTCATGGCGATTTGAGCTGCTACGGCCAGACGAAATTCCAAACGCCGAACTTGGACCGGCTTGCCGCGGAAGGCATCCGTTTCACGAGCTATTACGCAGGCGATGCCGCAAGCTCGCCTTCGCGCGCGGCCTTGCTGCTCGGCAGAGATTCGGAACATTTGCGGCAGCGCCCCGATGCGAACGTGCCGCAGGCAGCCAGCGAAGTCACCGTCGGGCAACTCCTGAAACAATCCGGCTATCACACCGGCTTGATTGGCGAATGGAATTTGGGCAGCGACGGCATCGGCGGCGCCCCCTGGCTGAGTGGCTTTGATGAGTTCGCCGGTTATCTCGATCCGAACGACGCATCAAATTATTACGCCGATTACATATGGCGATACGCGCCGCAGAGCATTCTCACGACGAACAATCAGAAGGAAGATTTTGCCGGCAAGGAGATGATTTATCCCAACACCGGCGGCCAAAAAGGCCAGTACATTCCTGATTTATTCACGAAAGCAGCGCTGAATTTCGTCAAGAACAACCAGCCCGACCCATTCAACCGTTACCGCCCGTTTTTCCTGATGCTGAACTACAAAATTCCGGGCGCCGGACGCGGAGCGGTGCCGACCGACGCGCCTTTCTCCAGCGAACCGTGGCCGCAGCCGGAGAAAAACAAGGCCGCCATGATTGCGCGGCTGGACGGCTACGTCGGCCAATTGCTGGAGCAGTTGCAAAACCTCGGCCTGACAAACAATGTGGTGATCTTCTTCACCAGCGACACTGGGCCGCAAAATGGCGCCGGGGCCGACCCGAATTTTTTCAAGAGCATTATCGCCTCCAACAGCTTGCGCGTCCCGATGATCGTCCGCTGGCCGGATAAAATCCCTGCCGGTCAGGTCAGCGCCTATTCGTGGACGGCGTCGGATTTTCTGCCGACGGCGGCGGACATCGCGCTGACCAAGGCGACCGCCAACATTGACGGTTGTTCGGTTTTGCCAACGTTGTTGGGCCAGACGCAAACCAACCGCCACAATTTTTTCCGGAAGTAGGAATTCATTGGTGTGCGCCGCTGGCGGGCGGTGGCGCGTTCACGTTGCGTTCCTGCTTGACTCTCCGGACCTCGAAGCTCATCCACAACATCGCCAATGCTAGGCCCAGCAAAAACGCCCCGAGCACAAACCACGGCCATTGGTAACGAGGCGACGGCGGTTTTTCATTCTGGTCGCTCATGCGGATTATTGTAGCGGCGATGTGTGACCGTCGCAATCAGGGAGGGCGGTTCGGACGGGTGAGCCACGATAATGCACGGTTGGAGTTCCACCTCAGCCGGTTTGTTGAATGGCCGGTCCTCTGCCGCCTGAAGGGGGAACTCCAAACGGCTCGACCCGCGCGGATTTTCCGTTAAGTTCTCCGCGCCGCGCCCATGCACGAAGCCGAATCGCCAGAAAATCTGCCGTTGCCGCCCGCGAACACTGACGGGGACCATCCGTACGCCCTTTTGAGGAATCGGGATTTCGCGCTTTATCTCATCGGCCGGCTGGTGGCGGTGCTCGGCCAGCAAATGTTTGTCATGGCCCTGGGCTGGGAAATCTATGACCGCACCGGTTCCGCGATGGCGCTGGGCCTCGTTGGACTCACGCAAATGATCCCGATGTTTTTGTTCACGCTGCCGGCGGGGCATGTCGCGGACAATTACAATCGCAAACGGATCGTGGTGCTGATGACGGCGGTAATCGCGGCGGCGAGCCTTGGCGTGGCAGTCATCTCCGCGCTCCGCGCGCCGGTCCCTTGGATATACCTTTGTCTGTTCATCGGGAGCACGGCCCGCACATTCATGTGGGCGGCCAACGCCGCATTTCTGCCGCATCTGGTGGAGCGCAAGGAATTCCCGCGCGCGGTGAACTGGAGCGCCGGTGTGTTTCAACTATCCTGCATTGTCGGCCCGGCGATGGCGGGCGGAATCATCGCCTGGATGGCGAGAAATCATTCGGCGTCTCCTGCGGCGCTGCTTTACGTGATTAACGCGCTGGCGTCGTTGGTTTTTTGCGTTCTGATCGGCATGGTGCGCCGGCAGCATACCGTTGCGGTCAAGGAACCGATGACGCTCCAGGCGTTGCTGACGGGTTTCAAGTTCGTCTATGCGAGCAAAATCATTTTGGGAATCATCACGCTCGACATGTTCGCGGTGTTTTTGGGCGGCGCGACGGCGCTGCTGCCGATCTATGCCAAAGAAATTTTGTTCGTCGGGCCGACCGGACTTGGATTTTTGCAGGCGGCGCTGCCAATGGGCGCCTTGTTCTGCGCGTTCATTTTGAATCACCAGCCGCCACTGCAGAAAGCCGGGCGCGCGATGCTTTGGGCGGTCACGGCATTCGGTCTGGCCACGATTGCCTTCGGATTTTCGACCTGGTTTTGGTTCTCGCTGCTCATGCTGTTCACGTGCGGGGCGGTGGACAACATCAGCGTCGTGGTGCGGCACACGCTGGTGCAGATGCTCACGCCGGACGACAAACGCGGACGCGTCTCCGCCGTCAACAACCTTTTCATCAGCACGTCGAACGAACTGGGCGGATTCGAATCCGGCACCGTGGCGCAAATCTTCGGGCCGACGATGGGCCACACCATTGTCACCGGCGCGGTGATTTCTGTTGTGTCCGGCGGGATTGGGACGATGATTGTCGTCGGCGCGGTGGCGCTGATCTGGCCGCAAATCCGGCGTTACGGGAGACTGGCGTAATTTTTTTCGTCCTCGTTGTCGTCCTCGTCCTCGGAATCGAAGGAAATAAAATCGAGGACGAGGACGAGAAGGAGAACGAGGACGATTTATTTGGATTGAATCCGTGTTAATTCGTGAAATCCGCGTCTCAAATGAACGCTGGACAACGAAAATCTGCAAATTGCCTTCTCCTTCTTCGCGGGGACCTCTTACTTCAACTTGACGTGGCGGACAAAGAGGTTTTTCATTCGGGCATGAAAAAAATTTCGCTTTGGCTTTTTATTCTGGTCTTTACCACGATGGCGGTGCGCGCGCAGGACGCCGAAACCACCGAGCGCCTCAACAAGGTGGAAGGTTACGTGCAGGATTTGCTCGCGGCGCGGGAGGCACAGGACAAACATATGGCTGCGCTGGAAAAAGAAATTGCCGATCTGCGCGACAAATTGAACCAGCCCGGCGCGAACAACTATGCCAGCGCGGATGATCTGCAAAAACTCGCCGGACAGGTCCAGGAACTTGCCAAAAAACAACAGGCCGACAATGACCTGATTCTGAAGGAAATTGAAAAGCTCGGCAAAATCAGCGGCGGTTCGACGGTGAGTCACAAGGCGCCACCGAGCGTTGAGACGACGACGCCGACGGACAACCCAATCCCCGGCGGGCCGCAGAAGGGTTATTACTACACAATTCAGGACAAAGACACGTTATCAGCGATTGCCAAGGCGTATCGCGCGCAGAATATCAAAGTGACGGTGGACCAGATTTTGAAGGCGAATCCGGGATTGGATGCGAAAAATCTGATTGTTGGAAAGAAAATCTTCATTCCCGCGCCGGCGCAATAGATTCGCGTCTGGCATCCGGGGCCTGGCGTCTGGGGCAACAGGCGTTTGTCTGTCTATTCCCGGAACCAAGACGCCAGAACCCAGACCCTGAATCAACACGAAAAAAATCACGATGGCCTGCGTGAGGCGACACCCCGAACGCTCTCAGCGGGGAAGTTTGAAGTGGATGACCAGCACGCCCGCCGCCGCCACCAGACAATAGTAGCCGAAAAATTTCCAGCGTCCGCCTTCCAGCCAGCGGGAAAGCCATTTCAAAGCCAGCAGTCCGGCGAAGAAGCTGAAGACCATGCCGACGAGGCTGGGGGCAAAAAGCTGCAGCACCGAACCGTGACCGTTCTCGGCTTGGGCCTTGAGCAGGCGCAGTACTTCCCTGGCGATGACCGGCGGCGTCAAAACCACGGCGAGGGCGAAGCTGAATTCCTCCAGTTTTGGCTTGGGCAGGCCGAGCAGCAATCCGGTGGAGATGGTCGCGCCGGAACGCGAGAAGCCGCGAAAGGGCAGGCAGATGCCCTGCACGATGCCAATCCAGCACGAGTGCGCCGGCTGAATTTCGGATTGGCGTGGCGATTTTTCCTCCCGCCACCCGGAGTAAATGATCAGCAGCCCCACCGCCGCCAGCGCGCACGCAATCAGCGGCAGGTTGGAGAACAAATCCTCAACCTCCGCGTGCGGCACGTGGCGCATGAAGATTTTCTCAATGAGCATCTTCAGGCCGTACCCGACCAGGCCCGTGCAAACGGTCGCCATGACGACCAGGATGGCAAACCATTGGAGCTGGCCGGTGGAGGCAAAGTAATCGCGTTTCCAGCCGCGCCAGAAATAGACGATCACGGCAAACATGGTTCCGGTATGCAACATGACCAGCAGCATCGTCATTTCGGGACTCGATGGATCCAACTTCATGAGTTTTTCCGCAATGATGACGTGCGCCGAACTCGACACCGGCAGCAGTTCGCACGCCCCTTGAATCAGCGCCAGAATCAGGATTTGAAAATAATTCAGCATGTTGGTGAAATCTTTTCGCCAGCTTCAAGGATGGCAACGGCCAGCCCCTCAGGCATGGCGCGTGGTTAGACTCGAAACGCGGCCGGCTGGCAAGGAAGAAAAGTCACGAGCCGGAATGGGTTCACTTGCCCACCGTTGCTCAAGGCAGTGGTTGTCCATTTCGGAAAAGGAAGAGATAGCGGCCGAGAACGGGGGTGTTCGTACTGTTATAGACAAGTCCGGTTACGGTGTTGGTATCCATGAACGCGCCCTCGACACCGGAGCCGGGCAATTCATAATCCGTGACGCCGTCCGAGTAGCCCGCGCGCGGCGGATACCCGACGGAGACATCACCCCATTCCCATTCCACCCGGTTGTAGTTGAATTCCATGTCAAAATTGCCCGGGGCAATGTCCGAGCGGTCAACGATCACCAATTGACAGCTTAACAGTTTATCCGCGTGAGAATTATAATAGCCGACGTTCACCCAGTCCACGCCGAAGGCATTGTGGCCGTGGACGACGTTGGTTCCGTATTGCACGACATCCGAAGCGGGGTTGCGAGTGTCCACGTCCGCCCAGAAGGGCGCGATAATCTTCACACCCGCCGCAGCCAGACTGACAGGCGAATAAGCGCTCAACGGCTTGTCAAACGACACATTGCCGTTGTTATTTACGAACAGCCCGGATTCGGGGTTGCCGAGGAAATTGATGATGAAGGGCAGCGGCACCAGAGGCGTTGAACTGTCGTCATTCGCAGCCAGGATTTGCTGGTCAAAACCGGGTCGGATGGGGCCGCCTAGCATGAAAAATCCCTGCGTCGGCGGAAGGTTGGTCACGACTGGATTTGTCTGGCCCGGCTCGCAACGCATCACCCGGCTCCAGTTGCACGGGGATTCAAGACTCGTCGTGAAAAACACATTGTAAACGTTGTTCGTTGCCGTCACCGGAACATAAATGGCAAGGGACGCCGTGTTGTTGGTGACGCCGGCCAACTGAAGCCACAACGTATTCGAGCCATACGAGTCCACGCTGCCCAGCCGAGGGCTTGGTGCCGGCTGAACGGGCGCGGCCATCATCGGACCGTGCCAAATGAAACCAATTGAAAGAAACAAAATGATGCTGGCCAAAACTGCCCCGACCCTTTTCATAAAATATGTCTAGAAACCTCTGTAATCATAACGCATTTGCTTATCCGGTGTAAAGACAAAAGATTGGAAATCGGGGTGCGCGAAAAAGTCACCGCGCCACTTGGTGGCCGGAGAAGCCGCCCGGAAGGGCCTCCGGCTGTCAAAACCAGCCGGCAAGAAAGATCATTTGGCCCTGCCGAAGAAGGTTTTTGATTCCTCGGCGTGTTGTTTGACTTTGAGCTGGCCGAGGATGGAGTGCCAGCCGATGTAGATTTTGTGCCACTGGGTTTCGATGCCGCGCAGGGCGCCTTCGCTCATTTCGCTGAGGTAACGCAGCGACGGCGCGTTGCCGATGAGCGCGTGAACTTCGTCCCGCGTGGGCGAGGCGACCTCGACGGCGGCGTAAATCAATTCCAGTTCCTGCACAATGATGCTTTTGATTTCGAGGAAATGGTTCTCCTCCGTCGGTCCGAATTTTTTGTTGCGGGCGACGGAAACAAACTGGTTGAACTGTTTCCAGCACTCAATATGGGTTTCAATTTGAGTGACCAATTGGTTGAGTTCTTTGGCGGTCATAGGCGTGATCAGGTTGGCAGTGGGGAAAGTGCGGTTTGCGGGAAGAGGAAAATGACGGCGCCGCCGCGCAACTCACGGGCGGTGATGCACAGGCTGACGAAATGAATATTGACCTCGGCGAGCGGCATTTGGGCCTCGCGCGCCTCGCGAAAGAGCACCAGGACGTCCCGCCCGATTGCGCGCAGCAGGTCTTTTGAATAGGTGGAGGAAACGGTGGACGTGACCACGTTGCCCTCCCGGTCCACGGCAATGCTGCCGCTCGGCAGTTGCTGGACCGCTGCGCGGGAACGGATGCGGAATAGTCTTTTTAAGAATCCCATGACGCGATAAGTTTTTTGCTTTTTTCCAACAACGGTCCGGCTTCAACATTCGGCGGCCAGCCGACGAGGTACGATTTGTCCTCGCGGGGTAAGACGAGCAACTGGCGTTCCAGATTGTGCGCACCAAGGTGTGTCAGCGGTCCGGCTTCAATGTGTTCGCCGAGCCGTCTGGCGACTTCCGCGGCGCGTCGCGTCCAATGGGCAAGCGGCTGGACGGATTGTGTGCCCAAAGCTTCGACTTCGCCCCGGCCTTCAGCGGGGGCGGCGATAACGAATTCCGCGTTTTCGCGTGTGAGCAGCGCCAGTTTCCAGATGGTTTTACGGTGCGCGGCCTGTTCGACGGATTCAGGTTCGACGGGGTTGGCCGTTTCGTCCATGGCTTGCGCGGATTCAAGGAGCAGGGCATTGACGGATTTGGTGATGGTGTGTTCGCGGTTGGGTTCAGCAGGCAGGTTTTCAAACGTGCCGGATTTCCACGCCAGGATTCTCCGGAACGCCGTCTCGCCACGGGTGCCCTCGGCCTCGGCGTCAATCAATTCGCCATCCTGAATCCACAATTTTGCCACGAGCGCGCCGCGCGTGAGGCGCAGCACGGTGGAACTGCGCGAGAGGCATTCCATCTGGATGATGTCCATGAGGCTTTTGCTTTGAATGCCGCGGAAACCACCATCGGTTTCGCGCCCCAGTAGCGATTCGAGACAGTCCAGGTACATCTGCAGGTTGCGCTGCATCTCAGTTTTGAGCCAGAACAAGTCCACACCCAGCGCGTAGGCGCGGGAACGAAATTCCTCGTCCTCGAGCGCGCTCAAGACAACCGTGCGCAGTTCGGGAAAGCGGCGGCGGACAATGGCGAGCACTTGCAGTCCGTCAATGCGCGGCATTTTCAAATCGCAAATCAACAGCCGGAACGGCTCGGTTTCCATCAGCGCCAGGGCGCGCGCGCCGGACGTGACGGTGCGGATTTCAGGCTTGCTGGGAAGATGTGTCAGCAACTCGCTGCTCAACTTGAGCCAGTCCGCGTCGTCGTCCAAAACCAGGATTTTATGCCTTATCTCCATTCCGATGGCCACAATCGCTAACGCCGTTGCTGCACAAATACAAGCGCGAAAATGCGCCAACAGCATTATTTTTCTACAGAAGCAATCGCCGTTCCCGCCGGGCGGAAAACATTTAAGGCCGCATTGTGGACAAACCACAGACAAATCAGTCCAACGGTGGGACAATCTTTCCGACCGGTTGCCCAAAATCGTAAACCGCTTGTGACAATCGAAATAAAAAAGGTCATGGCGCGCTTCCTGCTAAATTTCATGGCAAACCTATCCGGGTTGATAGGCAGCGGAACATGCGAGTAATACCAAAGATCATGAAAACGAAGTTTGTCGGGTTGCTCCGAGGCCTGCTCCACCGCTTCGATGAGCATGAAGTGAACGCGGTGGAGTTGCCGCGACCCATCAGTGACGCGCCACCCGATGACAACCCGCCCGTCGTGGCTGCGCAACCGGAGCCGATTTTTAATTCGCCGCCAGCACCGATGGAAAGCCAGAATGAGATGGATGAGTTGGAGTTGCCGTTGCAAACGGTGCTCGCCGCGTTGCCCATGGATTTGCGCGCCAAAATCATGCAGGTGCCGCCGGCAGGCGCGACGATGATCATAGCAATTGAAAAAGTCCTTTCGCAGCTCGCGCACGGCTCGGTAAAAATCAGTTATGGCGAATTGCGCCTGGCTGCGCCCACCCTGTTCGCGAACTCCGGCGGCGAGAATGACTCCCGACCGGTGACCTTGCCGTTGAACGAAATTCTCGCGCGGCTCAACCCGGCTTTGCTGTCGCGTCAAGCCGCCCAGAAGAAAGTCGAGGTTGCCGACAACATCACCGGACCGTTCGAGGGCCGCGGTGAGGGAATTAATTTTACCACCACGCCGCTCAAACCCGCAACCGCGCCGGCGCCAGCGCCGGTGCCGCGGACCAGGTCGCCGGTTTCGTGGCCTGCGGTTCCGCCCCATCCGCTGACGCCGCGGCCGTCGTTTGCTTCACGCGCCATCACTTCGATGCCGGCGACCGCCGCAGCGGCGCCGACAACCGCCGGCCCCGTTCCGCGCAATGGCGCGCCCCGTGCTAATTCCGTTGCACCTGTTCCACCGGTGATACCCGCCGCACACCCGACCATTTTGCCGGGGCACAGCCAGTCAATCATCTCCGCGCCGTTGGCCGCGCTTTCGGAAGAGTGGCCGGAGGCACTGCGGCAGGAAATCGCCCAAACGAATTTGACAAACGCCCAGGTCGCCTTGCCGGTGCATCTGGTGGAACCGGCGTTGAAACGCGGGCGCGTGATCTTCTCATGGCGTTACGTGCGTTCCTGGATCCGGCCGGTGCCGCCGCGAGTTTCCGTCCATGACGGGATCGAACTCGAACTGCCGTTGAAAGTCATCGCGCCGCTGTTTTTCGGACAACAGAAAACCGTGGCCAGACTGCAGCGGAAAGTCACCCTTACCCCGGAAATCCCCGATCTGTTTTTCGGTTTTCCGCAGCCGCAATCGCCGCCGGAAACCGGTGTGCTGCAGTCGGAGCTGTCGGCGCCGAGGCCGGAAACCACTCGTTACACGCCCAAGCAGGCGGACTATAAACCAGCCGACACGAATTTTTACATTTGGAGCGACAGCAGCGATACGTTGAAGGTGGAGGAGGACGAATATAAGCGTCCGCGCACGCCGCTGACCGATTTTACCAGCCGTCGGGCAATGCCGAAGGAGGTCGTCGCCCACGCCATGGAATTGCCTGGTGTGGCGGGCGCGCTCGTGGCGCTGCAGGACGGTTTGAAAGTGGCCAGCCAGGTGCCGGCGGATTTGAACGCCGACACACTCGCCGCTTTTTTGCCGCAGATTTTTGACCGATTGGGCCAGAGCACCCGGGAGTTGCGCATGGGTGCGCTGAACAACGTGAATTTCACCGTCGGCAACGTGCCCTGGAAAATTTACCGCGTGAACGCAGTCTATTTCGCCGCGTTCGGTCGCGTGGGCGAAGCGTTGCCCACGGCGCAACTGGCCCTGCTGGCCGCCGAACTCGACCGCAAAAAACAATAATTACTTTATGGCCATCATCAATCAAGCAACCAAGGAATTGCAGGTTAAAATCGTCTATTACGGCCCGGCGATGGGCGGTAAGACGACCAACCTCGTTCAAGTCCACGACCACGTCCAAACCGCCGCGGGCAACAAGGGCAAACTCGTCTCGCTGGCGACCAGCTCCGACCGCACATTGTTCTTCGATTTCCTGCCGATCGAGGCGATGACCATCAAGGGTTTCAAGACGAAGTTCCAGCTTTACACCGTGCCCGGCCAGGTGATTTACAACACCACGCGGCAACTGGTGCTGCGCGGCGTGGACGGCATCGTGTTCGTCGCCGATTCGCAATACGAAAAAATGCCGGAGAACGTGGAAAGCTTCCAGAACCTCCTTGATAATCTGAATACGCTCAAGCTCAACTTCGCGGACATTCCCTACGTGCTGCAGTACAACAAGCGCGATTTGCCGAACGCCGCGCCGGTCGAATACATGGAGTTTCTCCTGAACAACCGTGAGTTGCAGGTGCCGTCGTTCACCGCCACGGCGCACAAATGTGAAGGCGTGTTTGAATCGTTGAACATGATCACGCGCCTGCTGCTGCAAAAATTCATCAACCAAAGCGTTCCGCAATACGCATGACATGGCTACTCTGCCCCAACTCGTCGAGCGCGATATTCACCTGTTGGACGAAACGCTCCGCACATTCATCGCTCACACTGAAGCGACGACGGCGCTGATTATCGACAAGGGCGGTTTTCTCCTCACGCATCAGGGCGATGCCGTGCAATTTGATTTGACCACCATCGGCGCGCTCGCGTCCGGCGCTTTCATGGCCAACCAGACCATTGCCGGCCTCGTCAACGAATCGAACTTCAACAGTATTTACCAGCAAGGCGAAAAATACAGCATGTTCGTCACGAACGTGGATGAACATTGCCTGCTGGTCGTCATTTTCAAAGCCGAGGTGGGGGTGGGGGTGGTGAAATTCTATGCGGGCAGTACCGTGAAACGCCTCGCGCGCCGGCTCAAAACCGCGCGGGAGCGCAATCCCGACGGCGGACTCGACCTGTCCGTGCTCAACGTGGCCGACCCGCAACAGCTCTTCCGGAAGAAAGAGGCGTAATCTCCGATCTCAATCTTAATCCGTTTGCCGCATCAGAGCAGGATCAGGAACGAGATTACGATTCAATTCACGGCAATCCAGCGTGGCTGCCGTCGCAGAACGGCGCGTTCTTCGAGTGCTTGCAACCGCACCAGGCGACGGTCCTGTTCTCGGCAATGTCCACCTTTTTCGGGGCGAAACCCGTGCCTTTGTGCGAGCCGTCGCAGAATGGCTGGCCTTTTGACTGGCCGCATGCACACCACCAATATGTGCTGGGTCCGGCTTTTTGGACAAACGGAGATTTTTGCGCAATGTTCGGTTCCATAGTTACTTGAATGATTAATGACTAAGCACTAATGACTAAAGAATGACACAAACCCAAATGAAATCAAATCGGCGACAGCCAATTTCCCCTTCGGATTTGGGATTTATTTGGACATTCGTCATCAGGATTTGGTCATTTTCCACAGATTAGGTTCCGATTGGCAATGAGCCTGGCTGGGTTTAACTTTCCTGCACAACCATGCCCGACCAACCCATCACCTACCGCCAATGGGGCGCGGATTTGGACGCCAACGCGCTCCAGCAGATGGAGAACGCCTGCCAACTGCCCGTCTCCGTCGCCGCTGCCCTCATGCCCGACGCCCATGTCGGCTACGGCCTGCCCATCGGCGGCGTGCTCGCCACCGACAACGCCGTTATTCCCTACGCCGTGGGCGTTGACATCGCCTGCCGCGTCAAACTCACCGTCCTCGATTTGCCGCTGGATTATCTTCGTCGCCACGAGACCGATCTCATCCGCGCCATCGAGGCTGAAACCCGCTTCGGCATTGGCTCCGAATTCAAACATCGCCGCACGCATCCGGTGATGGACGCGGACTGGTCGGTCAGCCCCGTCACGCAACGTTTTCGCGACAAGGCCGCGGCGCAACTCGGCACCAGCGGCAGCGGCAATCATTTCGTCGAGTTCGGCGAATTCACCGTCGAGCACAAGGAACTCGGCCTCGAGCCGGGCGTGTATCTCGCCTTGTTAAGCCACAGTGGCAGTCGCGGCACCGGCGCGCAGGTTTGTGACCATTACAGCCGCGTCGCGAGGGCGAAACACAAGGATTTGCCCAAGGAACTCAGCTATCTCGCGTGGCTCGACCTCGATTCTGCCGACGGCCGGGAATATTGGGCGGCAATGGAATTGATGGGCCAATACGCCTCCGCCAACCATCACCTCATCCACAAACACATTGCGCGGCACCTCGGAGCGGGCGTGCTGCTGGACATTGAAAATCATCACAACTTCGCGTGGAAGGAACGCCACGGCGGACGCGACCTCATCGTCCATCGCAAAGGCGCGACGCCGGCGGGCGCGGGCGTGCTGGGGGTGATTCCCGGCTCGATGGCCAGCCTGACGTTTGTGGCGCGCGGCAAGGGCAACGCCCACTCGCTCAACTCCGCCTCGCACGGTGCGGGCCGGGTGATGAGCCGCCACAAGGCCAGGGAAAGTTTCAACTGGAAGATGGTGAAACCTTATCTCGAAGAACGCGGCGTGAAGCTGATTTCCGCCGGTTTGGACGAAGTGCCGATGGTTTATAAAAACATCGAGCAAGTCATGGCCGCGCAGACCGATCTCGTGGAGCCGCTCGCGAAATTTTTCCCGCGCCTCGTCAAAATGGCCCCGGCCGGCGATCGGGCGGAGGATTGAAAAGCTCGATTGATTTGGTGAAAAAAGTTTGGACGCTCGCCCTCATCCCTGGCCTTCTCCCCCAGGAGAAGGAGAATCGTTCGCCGCGTCTTTGGAACGTCGTGCATCTGGGTTGGCAGGACAACTTTCCGCCAGTCAGAAATCGTGCGTTGGTGTGTCCTCTCCTTGGGGAGAGGAAGCAGGTGAGGGAGGTCGTAGGGACAAATCAAGGAATCTGACGGGGCCGGAGGATTTAATGAAATCGGGTGGCGACAAAGATTAATACAAGAGCATGTTCCGCACGGCGTCAATGAACGCGTGCACCGTGGCGGGCACGGCCAGATTGCCGCTGCGCCGCCAGCCTAACGAAAGGAAAACACCCACGGCGATGTGGATGCACGGCAGCAGAACTATGAGCTTCATCAACGGCAAAATTCCTTTTGTCTCCACAATCGGCAGGTGCCACCAACCCCATAAGGTGGAAACGAAGAATGCTGTCCACCATTGGCCCTTGTCTCCCGGCTGAAAGACATGCGAATCAATGGCGCCGCGAAACACGACTTCCTCCAGCACGAAACAAACCGGCACGTAGAGCAGGAAACTACGGAGACCACCCAGTACATTTGTCCACGTGAAGGTCACCGGCACGTTGTGCATGTGCGAGACAACCAGGCGCGCGAGAAAGGCGAGCAACATGGTCAGACACCCGATGGTGCCGGCGGTGCCGGCGCAAAAACCGAGTTCTTTCCAGGTCTGCTTCGTGAAATGGCAAAACCCGAAGGCCGCGCCAAATGCTCCGATGATACAACACACAAACCACAAGATTACCGGAGTGTGGGACGGCCAGGCCGCCAGGCTGAAAGTCTGGATCAATTTCACTGCCGGCAAAACGGCCAGGACAAGTCCAAGAACAATTCCCCAAGCGTTCAATCGAAAACGCTCCGCGTCCCGGATCCAAAGCGTCGCGAGCGGCTTTTTACGCACCAGGAGCTGAAAAGCTACAACCAGCGGAACCCCAACCACCAGATAACTGTCCGCATCAAGATGAAACAGCCAGCCAATGGCCATCCAGATGCCGACCAACGCCATCACGTGCAGGCATCGCCGGAATTGATTCGGCAAAGAGTTCGTTTGGAGAACTGGCGGTGTTTCGGGAATGGCTGTTGCGTTCATGGGCTTGTGCCAACTGGATCAGGTTATTGCAGCGCCCGGGTCCGGCAAGGACTCAAGCGTCAGGCAATAGTCCTTGTAACCCACCGCCCGCCAGAAAGCAATGGCGGCGGTGTTATGAACCAGAACTTCAACCGTCAGCCGCTTGTTTTTCGGCCAGATTTTTGAGCGCAAAGTTTCCATGGCCTGCCGCCCGATTCCCTGCCGGCGCCGGTTGCGAACGACGAAAAGCTGCCGCAAATAAACTTCCTCCGGCTGCTCGCGATACAGCGCGTAAGCGACCACTTCACCGCCATCTTCAAAAAGCACCGCCGCGTATTCAGACGCCAGCCAGCCTCGCATCCGCGGCTCCAGTTCGGGAACCTTCATCGGGTTCCGATGTCCCTCGTCGCGGATCAACTGATGGTTCAGTTCCGCCAGCAGGGCACAGTCATTCAATGTGGCGCGTCGAAAGTCCAAGTTTTCTTTCTTCCTTTGGCTCCTGTTTCATTTTCCGGCTCGGCATGAAAACCAATCCGCCGCCTCGGCGGTTCCGGCGGCAGCGGCGGCGGATCGAGAATTTCCATGACCCGCCTCAGCACGTCCACGATCACGCTCTCCTGCACATCCAGACGAGCGGTCAGTTTCTTTTCCAAGTCGGCCAGTTGGCGCGCGAGTTCTTTCGTGCCGCCCAGCAGGTCTCGCATCTGCATCCCGCAGTGGCGGGACGCGCACCACAAACACGCTCATCCGCACCGCCGCCGGGCTGTTGAGGACATTGGCCGCCATGATGGCGCCATTCTCGGTAAAGGCGTAGGGCAACTTGCGTTTTCCGCCGTGGGAACTTGAAGTGCCAATTTGGTACTTCAAGTTTGCTGATTCTTCCAGCGTTAATTGAAAGATAAAATCGTCCGGAAATCGCGCCAGGTTGCGTTTCACCGCCCGGTTGAGCGCTTTGGTGGGCACACCGTAAATACGGGCCAAGTCAAAGTCGAGAATGACCTTCTGTCCGCGAATTGTGCGGATCAGCGAGCTGATGTCGTCTTTTTGAACCAAGTTTCCCATACCTGTATTATCCGGTTCCGTCTAAGTTTTTAACATCGCAGTTTGCGACCTTAAAGCGGATTACTCGTTACCCCAAATAAACCCATCGCAAAATGCGATAGGTTCAAAACTCAACTTGAAATGCCAATTTGACACCTCAAGTTTTCAGATTCTCTGCGCCAAAGCCTGTCAGTGGTGATTCGCTGAACCGGTCACAATTTGTGGCCGGATGGCTGCCCGAATCAAGGTCGCATTTTGCGACTTTAAATAACTGAAAAGATGGTTCAGACGCTCGCCCTCATCCCGGCCTTCTCCCCCGAGGAGAAGGAGAATCATCCGCCGCGTGTTTGAAATGTCGTGCGACTGGTTTGGCCGGTTGATCTTTCGCCAACCAGAAATCTTGCGACGATATGTCCTCTCCTTGAAATCCCTCGCCCGCAGGAGCGGGAGAGGGTGGTTGAGTGACAGCGAAACCGGGTGAGGGTTGTGGGGAAACAACAATCTATTGCGAACAGGAAACAGGTGAGGGAGGTCGTATAATCTCGAAAGCCCCGATTGCCCCTTTCCGGCAAGGCCAATCGCGGATGGCAACGAAGATTCCGCTCCTCACGGTGCACCTTCGGAATTTTTCTGAAACTTTTCGCCCGGCTGCCGTGTGTTTCTAATAGCGGGAGCTCCGGGCTCCCCAACAGACCGATTAAACCAACAACTGATAAGCTTATGAAAACAATGATCCATTACCCCCTGGCAATCGCCGTCCTCGCCGCCGGCGTCAGCCTCAACGTTCTCGCCGATCCTCCTCCGGGCCAGGTGGATTTTGGCAAATTCATCCCTTCCGGCGACGGCGGCGAATTCGTGGAAATCCAGATCAAGAGCAACCTGCTGTCGCTCGCCGCCCAAGTCGTCGAAAAACAGGAACCCGATGCGGCCAGGCTTTTGCGCAGCGTGCAACTCGTCCACGTGAACGTCATCGGGCTGACCGACGCAAACCGCGCCGACATGGTGAAACGCGTCCGGCAAATCCGCCATGACCTCGAGGCCCAAGGCTGGGACCACAACGTTATGGTGCAGGAGAAGGACGGCCAGGACGTTGGCATTTACACCAAAACGCGCGGCGGAGAGGCCCTGGCGGGACTCGCCATCACGGTGATCGAGCCGAAGGATGAAGTCGTGCTGATCAACATCGTCGGCGACATCCGGCCCGAACAGGTCGCGGCCCTGGGCGAGAAGCTGGACATTAAACCCCTCAAAGACGTTGGCGCCGCCCTGAAAGATGCGGCTCCGAAAGACGCAGCTCCAAAGAAATGATTGGTCAGGTTATGGGCCGCGCCGGCTTTCAACCGGACCGGCGCTGCCCCTCTCAAAATCTCAACCCACACCGCCCATGAATCCGTCTTCCCTCTCGCCGGTATCGCGCCGGCCGGCCCGGCGCCTCTGGCTCTGGGGTCTCCTTGCCGTGCCGTTGCTGTTGCTCGTCTTGCTT
>Ga0181523_10001288_pt1 | contig 26864 bp, 16 predicted proteins | sample PEATcosm2014_Bin_43_FD_119752 | JGI IMG/M metagenome (GOLD analysis project Ga0181523, IMG submission 119752) | Peatland microbial communities from MTU Mesocosm Facility, Houghton, MI, USA - PEATcosm2014_Bin05_30_metaG | ecosystem: Environmental > Terrestrial > Soil > Wetlands > Peat | place... | reverse complement strand
GGTGTGGGCGAACACGGTGGCCAGATTCAAAGCGGTGGTGGATTTCCCTTCGCCCGCGCCGGCGCTGACCACAACCAGGCTGTTCAATTTGTCGTCCTTGCGCGAGAAGAGCAGATTGGTGCGGAGCACACGGTAGGCTTCGGCGTGTGTGCTTTCAGTGCCTTCTTCCCCGAGAAAACCGACGTTTTGCGGAATGACGCCAAGCACCGGCGCCTGAAATGCCCGTTCAACGTCGTCAATCGTCTTCACACTGGTATCCAGATATTCAATGAAGAAGGCCAGACCGATGCCCATGACCAGGCCGAAGACGACGCCGAGGGCAATATTCAAGGTTTTGTTGGGCTTGACCGGAGCATCACCCGGCGTCGCCGGATCCGTGATTTGAACCATGGCCGATTTGGGAATTTCAGCGCTAAGGTTTTCCGTTTCGATTTTGATGGCCAGCATCCGGTGAAAATCCTGCGCCCTTTCCAATTCCCGCTTTTTCTCCCAATAAGGCAGGCCTTTGAGGAATTCCGCCTGGTCTCTGGCTTTGGCTTCCTCCATGGCGGTGGTAAATGCATCCAGCGCGGCCTTCTGGGATTTCACTTCGCTGTTAAGGGCCGCCATAATGCCGGCAACCCGGTCGTCAATTTGATGGTTCAACTCGTCAATCTCGGATTGGACACGGACGACGCTGAAATTATTGGTCGGGTTGTAGTCATTGGTCAAAACGACATAATCCTGTTCAGCCACATGCAGTTTATCCAACAACCCGGACAACGCCGTGTCCGAGGTCACCGTGGGCAGAACGTCCCTGAGTTTGTCCAGGCTGTAAGCCTGCAATTCCGTCACCCGCGTTTGTATTTGTTTGTAGAGTTTATCCCCTTCGATTTGCTGGTCGTTGAGGTGTTGTAACTGTTCCTGATTGAGCGTGGGGGTTGGACTGATTGAGTTCGGGTCGAAATCATGGATGCCCAATGTCGTGCGCAGATTATCCAAATTGGTCTGGAGGGCCTGAATTTGTTCTTCCTCCATCTGAAATCGCGCTTCCAGAACGTCAATGCCCTTTCTTGCCATTTCTTGCCGCTGTTGGAGCCGGTAATTCTGATAGGCGTTCGCAACCGCGTTGGCGAGCTGGGCGGCGGCGTCCTTGTCCTCGCTAAAGACGGTAATAGTGATGTATTTCGTATTCCGCACCGTGTCGAGGTGCATTCGTCGCTTGAGGAACGCGATGGTCTCGGCGGTTTTGAGCGTTTCACCATTATAGTATTTCTTCCCCCACTCGACGTTTAAATTCAGCGTGCTGACGACATTGCTCAAAACGGCCTGGGACTGGATCAGTTCATAGGTCGTCTGAAGGAAATAAGGGTCGTAGGCGGCTTGGGCTATAGACCGCTCTTCCCCCATGCTGATGTCGCTGACGTCCGGTTCGACAATAATGCGGGCGGTACTGGCGTAGGATTCCGGCAAAATGAACGTCACCGCCGTGGCAATAATGGCGGTGATTAAAAAGACGGTGATGATGATCGCCTTGCGAATACGAATAATCCGCCAATAATCCAGGAAATGCAGTTTGGTTTCCTGCGGCGGTGAAGACTTGAATGATTCCATACGTCAAAAAAAGCGGGTGCCTTGATTAATCAGACCGGGCCTCCATCGGAACGTTCAAAACATTTGTTAAAACTGCCGGCTTAATATGTCGCGGTGACCCCTATGTAAACGCGATTGCGCGAGTAAGGGCGCCCGGGAATATTGGACTGGAGGTCGTCATAATTGTAGCCCGCATCAGCCGAAAAATGCGGAGTGAATGCGTAGGAAAAGTTCAACCCAAGCGAGTAGAAGTTGTCGGCTTCGTTGTTGTAGGCACCTTGAGTATAACTCGAATATTGCCAGCTCCCGATGAGTGTTCCCAATAACTTTGGCGTGATTTGGTGGTTGATGGAACCGTAAAGATATGTGCTTTCCTGATTCTGGGTGATCTTGCCGTTCGACGTATTCACATTGACCACATCCGTCGAGTTCTGCATCTGATTGAGACCTAATTCCACATAGTCGCCGGGGAGGTAGGTGTAGATTACCGACACGACCGCATACGGTGTAGTGGATGGTGAACCCAAAGGATCGTTGTAAAAATCGCTGTATTGCACGCCGACTTTCGCCGAGGCATTCAGATTGGAAAGAAAGTTGTGCTGAGCGCCGACATATCCGAAATACGAGCGGTAGTTACGACTCTGGCTGTAATAGAAAAAATTGCCTGTCTGGGCCCCAAGCTGGGGCGAGTAGGCAATTGGCTCGTTTCCGTAGTAATTCACCCACTCAAATGCGCCGCCCACAAAAGCCACCGTTTCCGGGGCAACATGCCATTGGAGATCCAATGATACAGTTTGATCAATGCGATTCAGTGACCCCGCCAAACTGGCACCTGCCGCCGGAGCACCATTGTAAGGCAAACCAAAGTAATTATCAAAAATTTGTTGCTGAGTCGCGCCACTGTTCTGGTAGTCGGCAAACGCATTTTGATAATTCAACGACGTGCTGAACAACCTCGTCCAATCCGTGTTCAAGGTGAGGGTTCCCGTGTTGGCGACGTTGTTGCCATCGACGCGGTATGGCAGCGCCCCCGGTGCGGAATTCGGGTTTAGCAACTGCGGCTCCTGGCCCACGACAAACGTGTCCATCATTTTCCCCTGCCATCGCTCGGTGAATGCGTGATCCACCCACAAATCAAGCTGGTCGCTTTGATCAATCGGATCCTGGCCCTGATTACTCCTGTCCTCGTAATACGTCATCCCGTAAGTGTTGCGCAACCCCAACTCCGTTTGTTGCAAAGGCACGGCCAGCATGATTTGGGGTGAAAGTTCAAACCCGTAGCTGCCGCGCACGTTGCTGTTTGCCGTGTTGTAGTTGTCGTCGTAAAATCCGCGCAAGGTGGCCGAAACGTTCCAGATCTTGGTGGATGACAGGGGGCCCAAATCAGGCGCGTATGCGGCTTGCAAACTGGCGGTTCCGGCTGCTGCCAGCCCCATAGAAACAAAGAATTTTCTCATAACTCTTCTGGACGTTCTAGTTAGACCGCTGACATTCCTCATCATTCAAAAAATGTGCTCGCAACCAAGGACTGCAAGAGATTGCCAACAATGCCATCCCAGTGTCAAAGACAATTTTCAACATTTTTTTGGCCTCAAATTCACCCCGCAAACCGGCGTCGCGGACGCGCTGACGTTTCAATTTAAACGCGCTTCTGCTTCAATTCCTTCGCCAGTGATTCCAAGGTGAGAGTGTTGACCACGTCCTTTCGTTCCAGCCACCCTTTCCGCGCAATCCCGGCGCCCAGCCGCAGAAAGCCCGCGTGCTCATTGCGATGCGCGTCGGGATTGATGACGCATTTCACGCCCTTGCTTTTCGCGTATGGCCAGAGCCGCCAGTCGAGGTCGAACCGGTGCGGATTGCAATTCAACTCAAGCCACGTGCCGGTCGCGGCGCACGCGTCAATCACCGCCTGCGCGTTGACCGGATACGGCTCGCGTTCCAGGAGCAACCGCCCCGTCAGGTGGGCGATGGCGTGAACGTACTTGTTTCCCGCCGCGCGAATCAGCCGTTTCGTGTTCTCCGCTTCGCTGCTGGCCGGAACGTGCAGGCTGGCAACCACCACGTCCAGTTCCGCGAGCAGGTCGTCGTCGAAATCCAGCCGGTCGCGCAAAATGTCCACTTCGCAGCCGGTCAGCAGCCGGAAATCGCTGCCGCGTCCGGCCAGTTGCCCGTTGAGTTTCTTGACTTCCTTGATTTGCTCGCGAACCCGTTTCGCATCCAGCCCGTTCGCCTGAAACGACGATTTTGAATGGTCCGTGATTGCCCAATAATCAAAGCCGAGGTCGTCCATGAACTTTGCGGTTTCCTCAAGGGTGTTGTGCCCGTCGCTCCAGGTCGAATGATTGTGCAGGGCGCCGCGCAACTCCGTCCACTCGATGAGCCTGGGCAAATCATTTTTTTCGGCGGCGGCAAATTCACCATGGTCTTCACGCATCTCCGGCGGGATGCACGGCAAATCCAGTTTCGCAAAAATCTCCGCCTCGTCCCGGCAGGGCACGAGCAATTTCAGGTCACGGGTTTCCTCCTTGGATTTGAACAGGCCGTATTCGTTCAACCGCAGGCCGCGCGCAATTGCCCGCTGGCGCATGACGATGTTGTGCTCCTTGCTGCCCGTGAAATACGCCAGCGCGAACGGAAATTCCTTGTCGCTCACCACGCGCAAGTCGCACTGGATGCCGCCGTCCAAAATCACACTCGCCTTGGTGTCGCCCCTGGCGGTGACCTTGATAACGCCCGGCTGCTCGACAAAAAATTCAATCACCTCCGCTGGCTGCTTTGACGACGCCAGCAGGTCGATGTCGCCGATGACTTCCTTGAACCGACGCAAACTGCCCGCCGCGCTGCAACGAATCACTTGCGGATGCGCGCGCAGGTTTTCGAGCAGTGGTTCGGCGGCGCGCAGAGCGTCGCTCAGCAAGTGTTTCGACGCGTAATTCCGCCGGCGCTCGATGCCTTCGAGAATGTTCGCCTGCGTCTTTTCGCCGAAGCCGTCGAGCCTGGCGACCTTGCCGGATTTGCAGGCCGCCTCGAGTTTCTTGACCGAATCAATGCGCAGCTTTTGATTCAGCGCCTGGATTTTCTTTGGGCCCAATCCGGGAATTTCCAGCATTTCAATCAGCCCCGGCGGGATGGACGCTTTCAATTCGTCGTAGTAAGCCAGCGTGCCGGTTTCCACCAACTCGGTGATTTTCTTTTCGAGGGCTTCGCCAATGCCTTTGATTTCGCCCAAGCGGCCTTCGGCGACCATTTTCGCGAGCGGCTCGCTCAGACTTTCAATCGTGCGCGCGGCATTCAAATAAGCGCGCGTCTTGAAAGGATTCTCGCCTTTGAGTTCCAGCAAGGTGCCGATCTCGACCAGGATTCCCGCAACGTGATCTTTGTCCATGCGCTGAGCATGGCGGCGCCAGTGGCCGATTTCAAGCCGGAGCATTCCGGCAGGAACCGGAAGACTCAGGATGGACAGGAGCAAAACCGCCCACGACCACTGGCCCGCCTGGCCGCCTGCAACTTGACACTGCCGCCAATGCACGGTGCCGCGGTGTGCCCCAACAGGTCATCGCATCAAGGATTGTGATGCAAAGTGGTTTCGATGGTTTCAATTTGTTGCTGCGCCGAACTGTTCGCAGGGTCAAGTTGCAAAACCGTGCGAAACTCAGCCAGTGCCTGGTCGGGCTTTTTTTGAGCGGCCAGGATTGCTCCCAGATACAAATGAGCCGGAGCAAAGTCCGGACGATAATGAACCGCCTCTGCAAATTCGCCTTGCGCTCCCTCACTTTTCCCGTTGGCCGCCAATTCAATTCCCAGCATGTAATGCGCCTGCCAAAAGTCTGGTTTGGCTTTAAGTAGCGCGCGCAGGTCTGCCATGGCTTCATCCCACTGAAATGCAGCGGCAGCCGAGTTGGCTCGATGGAAATAATCGGCCGGCCCCTCCGGCTCCAGATTCGCAGCCTTCTGATAATTGGCCATTGCCGCATCAATTTCGCCCTGATTTTGCTGGAGAAATCCCAGATTCAGATACGTGTCCGCATACCTGGGCTTTGACCGGATTGCACGCTTGAACCATTGGATGGCCTCGGTGGTTTTTTGTTGGTCCGCCAGAATTTCTCCCATCGCATCCTGCGCTTCCGCGTAATCGGGCTGGACGGCCAGGGCGCGGGAAAAATAATCGGCAGCTTCACTGATTTTCCCTTCGCGCACCAGCAACGTGCCGGTGTAATAATATGCTTTGGGCAGGGGAATCAATTCACAGCACCGTTTGGCTTCAGCTATGGCTTGTATCAGGTTACCGCCTATTTCCAGAAAACTTTCAAAATTCACATGCAGGTGGAAGTCATCCGGGGCCATTGCCAGTGCCTGCTCATACATATGCCGCGCCTGCTCCGGCGTCTGCGTATTCATCAGTGCTTTGGCTTGGTTCCACTTCGCCTCGCATTTCTTTAGAAAAGCAGCGTGGTCAAATTGCCCGGTAAATGGCGGCGCTGTTATCCGGTCAAATATCGGCTGCCACACGCGCTGCCGGTCCCAAACGGTAACCGCCAGGCGGCGCTCACACAATTCCTCCGGCGCCCAGCTTCCTTTATCACGGTCGCTGATGAAGCTTGGGAGCAATCCTTTGAGTTGTTCGGCAAAGTTAAGCGCCAGCAGATAATTGCCCGCAAAGTTCAAATGCACGTGCTCGTAAAAGAAGTCCAACCCGGGAATCCCTTCCGGCGAATCCTGTGCCAGGATTTTGGCGGCATCCACCAAATGGACGCCGTTGTCGGCGTACCGCGCCGCCTCATCCCGGATGGCTGAATTGATTCGAGCATCCGCTCGAAAATCCAGCGCATCGTAATCCCGCGCCAATTTGAAATTCTGCAGTGCTTGGGCATAATTTGTCAGCGCCACATCGCAGTTACCCATCCGAAACTGCAGTTCGGCATATTGTGGGTCTATGTTGGCAGCCTCCCTGTAGCAAACCAAAGCCGCCTGGTACGCACGGCTCGTTTCATTGCTAACACCTACCTCAAAGACTTTATTCCACGCTGACAGTTGGTTGGTGCTTAAACCGCGTTTATGAATCGAAGCAAACGGCGGGCAATCTTTCAAATTGACGGCGACCGTGCTCAAGACAACCGGCACACCGGCTCGACGCGCTATCAGCAAAATGTCTTCCAGGTTTCCTCTGAAATTTGCGTAAGCCCGCAGCCGGGCCGGATCGTCGAATCCGATGCGGCCATTCATGAACATTTGCATACCTCCCCATTGCTTCGGAGTTGCCGAACTGCCGCGCAGGTCGCGAATAATATTGTCCAGCAACTGGCCGATTCGCGTGGCTTTGATGGCCACAACGGTCCGGATAACCCAAAGCGGCGGAGCTTGCAGTCCATACGCTGTTTCGGCGCCAAACGGCGGTGGCGCGCTGTTACCATTCGAGAAATCGGAGGCGAATGGAACCATCTTGATTGCGCCAAATGGACCCACCATTTCGTTGTTGCCCATGTAAATAACCCACAAATCGCCCTGATGCCGGGCGCAGTCCCGCGCTATCGGCAGGATAACGTTCGAATCAACAGCCGTGATGGCCACGCAAATTACCTCAAAGTGAATTCCCGGATAACGTTCGTTCAGCAAGACTTGCAGGTATCGGCCCATACCGTAACTCGAATCCGGATCCCCCAAGGCAGCCGATTCGCCAAATAAAAAAATTCGATACGTGTTGGTTGATTTTATTGCTGCAAATCGAAATGCTGGAATAGTACGTGTGATTGCCGGCGGAAAGAAACGGCAACCGAACTCTTCATTCGGCACATAGAAATCTCGTCCGCCAATCCGGACTCGGCTGAAAAAATTGGTGTCGTAGCCGTAACCTGCCAAACGAAGCCCCAGTTCAATGCCACTCAACACGAACAATGGAATGAAGATCATCGCAAAAAGGCGCATCAGCCAGAGACGACGCTTTGAAGAATGGGCTGTAACATTCATAAGGGCAAATCCTGCAAGAATCCGCTTCCTTTTTGATTTTCGCCAAATTCTCGCAAAACCATGTTATTCAAGATGCAAGGTGTTTAACGGTAGCAAGATATCAAATTCAATAAAACTCCTGCTTTTAATATAAATTTTAAGATCGTCCCACAGGAAATACATTTAAACCCCGGAAAACAAGGGCTTTTTGAGCGATCTCCAAGCTGTGGGACGGAGAGTGCCATGAGAATCGCAGCCGAAAATGGCAGAAAGACCCTAAAAATCAATTGTTTATGCATTTTACCTATGGGACGGCACCGCACAGACTTGATAACAATTAACTTCTGTTTCCACTTTTTTGCAAAAAGTTGTTGACAAAGTCAGCAAAACATAATACAAAAGAGCATGATTCAGCGGTAACAGTAATACAAGCAATAACGACAAGACCCAAACAAAACTAAAAATCTATGAAAAAAACCCTTTTGATAATGCTCAGTGTAATGGGAGTCGTTGGTTGGACCAGTATGCAGGGTCAACTAATCGATGTTAATTTTACTGACGGTAACATCAACGCGGCCTACGGCGGCGGCGATGCCACTCCTACTCCCCCGGGAACTGTGATGACAGGCGCGGCGGTGCTTGGTGCAGCGGGTGACGTTTGGAATGGCTTGGGCGGATTCACCTACGCAAGTGCCGGTGGGGCGGCTTCGTACACCAGTGGCGCCTTGGTTGATTCAACGGGCGCCCCTACGACGGTTTCGTTGAGTCTGGCGGCTCCCAGCGGCACCTATGGTGCTAATTCCGTAAATTGGGGCAACTACAGCACATTCTCATGGGCTTCTTTAGCTGCCGAACAGGCAGGCCCTATTACTAGCCCCCCATACACCCCATACTCAGCCTTGTTCTCGCATACTCTCGTCGCCAATAGTGCTGCTGCTGATGGATCCGTCGTACTCAGCGGTCTAACGCCTGGAACGTATAATCTGGTTCTTTATAGCGCGAGTGACGTGAATGTTGGTGCTGGGAGAACGAGCACGTTCGTGGTCAATGGTGTCACCCAGACCTCTACCTGGACCGCAAGTGGGGCCACCACCCTCATCAATGGAGTTGACTGCGTCGAGTACGCAGGAGTCACGACTACCGGGACACTATCCATAAACTTTGGCAATTTGATTGCCAGCGAAAGTGATCTAAATGGTTTGCAACTTCAATTTGAAAGTAATGTCGTCCCTGAGCCCAGCACATTGGCGCTTTTTGCCGGCGCGGCATTGTTGCTCGGTTATCAACGGCGTAAAGCGTTGCGCAAGTAATCTTGTTCTGTTAGATTTCACTCCAGCCCAATCCAGCGGTCGCGTTGGATTGGGCTGTTGCTTTGCAGACGGGCCGGTTCCTGGTACACATCTATTTCGAATCGCCCCCAGGACCGTGACCCTTTGACCCGTGGATGGTTTCGAGGTATTGCTGCGCTGATTGGTTGGTGGGATCAAGCTGCAAGGTTATGCGATACTCGGCGAGTGCCTGATCCAACTTTCCCTGTTTCGCAAGCATGACGCCGAGATTCAAATGCGACGGGGCAAAGTCTGGACGATAACGGATGGCCGCCGAAAACTGCGCCCGGGCTTCCTCGATTTTTCCCTGGGCCGCCAGTTCAACCCCGAGCAGATAGCGGGCTTGCCAGAATTCCGGTTCGAGTTGAATGACCATTCCAAAAGCTTCAACCGCCCTTGACCCCAAGCCCAGCGCACTAGAGGCAACCGCTTGGTCAAAATAATCCGCCGGGCCTTGTGGCTGAAGGCGGGCGGCCTGCTGATAATAAGCCGCAGCTTGTTTCAAATCTCCCCGGTTCTGCTCCAGAAATCCCAAGTTAATGTAGGTTTCCACGTCGTCTGGATCGACCCGGAGGGCACGTCTGAAATATGCGGCCGCCTCCTTGGTTTTCTGCCGGTTTGCCAGAATCTGCCCCAGCCCGTTCAGCGCAGGCACATAATTGCCCTGGAGGGCAAGCGTACGCGAAAAATTTTCCGCCGCTTCGTCAGTTTTGCCCTGAGGAATCAACAATTTGCCGGCGACATAATACAGCCCAGGCAACTGTGGCATCAGTTCGCAGACGCGTTGAAGTTCTTCGGTGGCTTGCGCCAGGTCCCCTCGCGCTGCCAAATATTGCGCGAAATTCCAATATAATTGGCCGTCTGTTGGGGCCAGTGCCAGCGCTTGTTGGTACAGTTGCCGCATTTGCTCCGGCGTCTCGGAATCCACCCGCGATTTCAGTTCTCCGAGTTTTTCTTCGTACCGCTTCATCGTGGCGGCATGGGTCAACTGTTCGGTGAAAGGCGGCCCGGAGACGACGCTGTAATCTTTCTGCCAGACACGCTGGCGGTCCCACGCCGAAACCGCCAGCCGGCGGTCGCAAACTTCCGTTGACGCCCATTCTCCTTTGTCCTGCGCCGCAATTGATTTCGGAAGCAGCTTCGCCGTTTCTTCGGCCATCGCGCGCCCCAGCAGATAATTGCCCTCGAAGTCCAAATGCACATGCTCAAAAAACAGTTCGTTGCCGGGAATGTTTTCCGGCGAATTCTGCGCCAGCATCCGGGCGGCTTCCAAAAAATAAACGCCTCTGCCAGCATAAGCATCCGCGGCATCTTTTATGATTTGATTGATGCGGGTGTCCGCCCGGAAAGCCAGCGTGTCATAATCCCGGGCCAGTTCAAATTCGCGCCGGGCTTGAGCCGCATTCGTCAGCGCAAGCTGACAACTTCCCAGGCGAAACTGCAATTCGGCATATTGAGGATCTATGGCCGCCGCCCCGGTGTATCGCTTCAGCGCCCCCGGATAATCGCTCACCGATTCGAGGGCAATGCCACTCTGGTAAATGCCATCCCATTCCGCCTGTTGCGTCTCGTTTAACGTGCTCACATGAAGCGAAGCAAACGGAGCACAATCCTTTAGATTACTGCCGACCGTGCTCAAAATAATCGGCACCCCGGCCTCGTGGCCCGCGCGCAAAATGTCCGCCAGATTCTTTTTGAAATTTTCATAGGCCCGCAGCCGGTTCGGATCATCATACCGAAGCTGGTGCTGTTCGAACATGTTAAGCCCGCTCCAGGTTTTCGGGGTGGACGCATGCATCCCCCATCGTTGCATCAGACTGTCCAGCCACTGCCCAATCCGGGTGGTTTTGATCGCCAGATCGGCCCGGACCAAACCCGTTCCCGGCGCCCGCGAACCGAAGACGGTGCCCGCGCCGAAAGGACCCACCATCTCGTTGTTGCCCATGTAAATAATCCACAAATCGCCGTCGCGCCGGGCGCATTCGCGCGCGATGGGCAAAATCGCGTGGGAATTGATGGCCGTCATCGCCACGCAGACCACTTCAAAGTCCGTTCCGGGAAAACGTTCGCGCAAGAGGGTTTGCAAATAACGCCAGGCGCCATAACTCGGGTCGGGATCGCCCAACGCCGCCGATTCGCCAAACACAAAAATGCGACAGGTATGGGGAGCTTTTTTTACGGCCATGCGTTGAGGCGAGGGTTCGCGGGCCAGGGCGGGCGGAAAAAATCGGTAACTGAATTTATCATTGGGAACATAATAATCCTGCCCCTGAATCCGGATTCGGCGGAAAAAGCTGGTATCATAACCGTATCCAGCCAAACGAAGCCCCAGTTCAATGCCACCCAACACGAACAAAGGAATGAAGATCATCGCAAAAAGACGCATCAGCCAGAGACGACGCTTTGAAGCAGGGGCTGTGGTATTCATAAAGACAAATTTGCAAGGATCCGCTTCTTTTTTGATTTCTGCCAACTTCTCACAAAACCATGTTACTCAGGATACAAGCTCTTTAACAATGCAAGATATCAAACTGAATAAAATTCCTGTTTTAAATACAGATTTCACAGTCGTTCCATAGGGAATGGTTGAAAAACCAGGAAAAGAAGGGCGTTTTGAGCGTATGCGGCTGACGGGCCACGTCTGGTTTCTCGTGCTGAATTGTGAAATCATGGCGGCATAAAATCTTCAGAAAATGGATCAAGCCGGCGGTATTGGACTTCTGAACGTGAGCAAAAAGATTTTCGGAATGCCATCCGAACGCCGCCAGCCAGTTTGGACGCACTGGAAAACGGTGCGTGGGCGGACCAGGTTTCATTGACGAAAAGCAACTGCTGGAACGGTTGCCTCCTGCCACGAGTCTTGTATCCGCAACTCCTTTCCGATTATAATACCTGAGTGTCACGTCGGAACTTTTCAAGGCGATTATCAATGATTCCATGGGCGCGACTGGCCATCCCCGGCACCCTGATCGTTGTGTTTGTCTGCTTGGCCTATTTTCCGGCGCTGCGCGGCGGTTTCGTCTGGGATGATGAAGCTTACGTGACTAACAACCCGCTGCTTACCGCGCCGGACGGCTTGACGCGGATTTGGTTTTCAACCGAGCCACCCTCGCAGTATTTCCCGCTCACCTACACGACGTTTCGCATTGAACGCGTGCTTTGGGGACTTAATCCCGCAGGTTATCATTTGGTCAATCTTCTGCTGCACGCGGCCAATGCCCTGTTGGTCTGGAGATTGTTGAAGCGGCTGAACGTGCCCGGGGCGTGGCTGGCGGCGGCCATCTTTGCGCTGCATCCGGTCCAGGTGGAATCGGTCGCCTGGATCGCCGAACGCAAGAATGTGTTGATGTGCTTTTTCTTCCTGCTGACTTTGCAGGTGTGGATTGGATTTGTCGAAGGGGGAAAGTGGCGGTTTTATTGGCTGGCGCTGGTGTTCTACGCGCTGGCGCTTTGCAGCAAAACGACGGCTTGCACGCTGCCGGCGGCGTTACTTCTGATTTTGTGGCTGAAAGGAAGGCCGATTGACTGGCAGCGGCTGGCTCAAACTGTTCCGTTCCTGGCGATGGGTTTGGGGATGGGACTGCTGACGATGTGGTGGGAACGATATCACGTAGGCACCCAGGGAAAACTTTTTTCGCTTGGCCTGCCGGAGCGTGTTTTGGTAGCCAGCCATGCCGTTTGGTTTTATTTGGGCAAACTGTTCTGGCCGGTGAATCTGACGTTCAGTTATCCGCATTGGACAATCAACGCCGCCAATCCATCAGCTTATGGTTGGCTGGTGATGGGAATTGGATCAGGCACGGCGATTTATTTCACCAGACGATTCGTCGGGCGCGGGGTTGTGGTTGCGACATTGTTTTACGTGGCAACGTTGTGTCCAATGCTGGGGTTCGTCATGCTTTACACGTTTCGTTACACGTTTGTGGCCGACCGTCGCCTGCCTTGGTCCCATCGCCCTGGTGGCGGCGCTGGTGGTGCGGGCGGCTGAAACTCTGCGCACCCCGGCGGTGGTTTATGGGTTTGCCGCAATCGTGCTGCCGGTGCTCGCCCTCCTGACCTGGCGGCAGGCCGGGATGTACACGGACATGGAAACCCTCTGGCGGACGACGCTGGCCAGGAACCCGGGTTGCTGGATGGCCTACAACAATCTGGGTGTTCTGCTTAGAGACCAAGGGCGCGTTGAAGAGGCGGTGGAACTCTACCATAAGTCCGTCGAGATCAATCCGAATAACTCCGAAGCGCAGTTCAACTTGGGTACCGCTCTCGCCGCCAGGGGCCGGTTTGATGAAGCAATCAAGAACTTTCGCATGGCCATCCAGATCAATCCGAATTTCTCCGAGGCGCTGAACAATCTGGCGTGGGTGCTGGCGACCAGTCCCAAGGCTGAACTCCGCGATGGGACGCAAGCGGTACAACTGGCCGAACGCGCATGTGAGCTGACTCATTATGGCCAACCCGCGTTCCTCGGGACGCTGGCCGCCGCTTATGCCGAATGTGGACGTTTCCCGGAAGCGGTGACCACGGCGGAAAAGGCGGAGCAGCTCGCAACCGAAGCCGGGTCTAAAAAGCTGGCCGGGAAAAACCGGCAATTGCTTGAACTCTACCGGGCAGGCACGCCCTATCATGAGCCCGCTCCAACGGGGCAATGAGTTCTGTTGAACTTCGCAGATTGGGAACGGAGAAAACCTTGCTGCCGCAGTTCCAGTTGGTGTTTATCCAAACCTTCATTGCGCTTACCACCGAAGTCATGGCGGATATACTGATCAAGCTTCTGGCGCAGCAGCCGGTTTTCGTTTTGCAGCCGCACGATCCTGCCTCGTAGGCTGACGGCTTCAACCGGCCAGCGCCAGGTTGCCTTGGGCAACCGAACTTCTTGAAACTTTACCTTCGCGGGAACGGCGTCCCGTTCCAGGCGCAACCATTTGCCCAGGGTGGTTAGCCCGATGCCGTGCCGGGTGGCGGAATCCTGTTGGGTTAGTTGACTTTGGTGGAAACCCGCGAGCAATCGTTGCCGCTGTTCAGGAGTCCGACGCCGCGGTCCTGATCCAGTTTTTGAAGAATCCATGCCGCCATGGTTTCACAATCTGATGCCGGAAACCAGACGTGGACCGTCAGCCGCATACTTTTGAGGGACCTCAAGCCGTGCGACTATGTGTAACGTTAAAGTAGACAGAAATGGCAAATAAAACCAATAAAATCATGTGTTTACGCATGTCTCCTATGGGACGGCACTGGACAGATTTAATGGCAGTAAATCTTTGTTTCCTTTTTGCAAAAACTCTTGACACAATCAATCAAATGTAGTATTTTTTAATCACAATTCGGTACAACCTAACAAAACGAATAACAAAGCAACAAACTATATTATGAAAATGTTCCCTAAAGTCATTGCTGCTGCTTTCGGCGTAGTCGCGGCATATTCAATCAGCGCACAGGCCCAGGGCATTGTGGATCCAAATTATAGCGGCCCCTATACGGCAAACCCGATAACCGTCGCGGGCGTCGACCAAGGTTGGGCACCCTTCAGTGCGGGCCTGATAGCCACAACGCCCACCTACAATGGGGCTCCGACTTCCTTGGGCTTGGCCTTGGGCGCCCAGGATGGCTGGAATACTCCAGGCGCCTATCAAATAGACAGCGGCGTCACTCCGGGCCTAAAGTATACGGTCAGTGCGTGGGTTTACCAGACAGCGCCTGCCACAACGGCGGGTGGGCTTCTTCAGCTTGGCTTTGAAACGGCCGCTTTGGGTGGTATAAGCACCGTGGAGAACCCGGGCAATACCGTTGGGATAACGATAAATGGGCCGCTCGATGTGTGGACCGAATATTCTGTTTCGGCGACCGCGCCCGCAGGATACACAGACGCCGTAGTGTATACCATGGCGCAGGATTATAATAACGCGAATCCGTTAGCATTTTATTTTGATGGTGTTTCCATTGCAGTGCCCGAGCCGGCCAGCTTGGCGCTCTTGGCTTTGGGTCTGCCCCTCTTCTTCATCCGTCGGCGGAATAGCTAATACGCTCACAGTTTAACAAAAAGGCCACCCGACATAGGCGGGTGGCCTTTTTTGTTTTGAAAATGAGCTTCAAAAATCGGATTGAGCTCTCTGAAAACCACGATTCATCAGCGCACAGTCTTCTGCCGGCGGCATTTCCTCAAGAGCGTTGGATAGCGGCTCTCTGCCGAGGAGCCGCTTCGTCGTTTTGAGGAGGGTTCGGATTATTGAAGTGCGAGGGCTTGCGCTCCCCGTTGCAATCCATGAAACGATTTCAAATCAGCGAACTGAATTTGTCACGACGTTGTCATAGACCCGGACATAATCCACCTGCATCTCGCCCGGGAAAATAGTATCGCTGTCTGGATTGCCGCCGAAGTCGCCGCCCACGGCCAGGTTCATGATAATATAAAACGGCTGATTGAACGGCGCCGGATACGCGGCCCCCGCCGTGGACCAATTGGTTTGCGTTTCATAAAGGTGATTGTCCACATACCAATTAATTGAGTTGGTCGTCCACTCCAGAAGATAGGTGTGAAAGTTGGTGGCTCCGTCATTCAGGGGAAACCTGTACCGTCCCGAGGACTGAAGATGGCGGCCATCCGCGCCCGCGTAATGGATGGTTCCCCCCACCACCGCCGGATTGTTTCCCCTGTTTTCCACGATATCAATTTCACCACAGGCCGGCCAGCGGCCATAGGCCGAATGTTCGGGCATCAGCCAAAGCGCCGGCCAATAACCCCGCCCCCCGGGGAATTTCGCGCGAAATTCGAAGCGACCGTATTCTTTGGCAAAAAGCCCCTGACTTTTCAGGCGGGCGGACGTGTAAAAAGTTTCGTTGGTAGATTCTCTTCGAGCTGTAATGTGGAGGACGCCGTTGCTGACACAGACATTCTCAGGACGGTCGGTGTAATACTCCAATTCGTGATTTCCCCAGCCACGATGATTTCCAATCTCGAACGTCCAATGATTCGTATCAATCGAGACGCCGTTGAACTCGTCGCTCCAGACCAGTTGCCAATCCCCTCGCGCCGTGAACGTTCCCAACGCGATCGCCGCGCCAGCCAGCCACGGGCGCAGGCCTCTGGCGCAAAACAATGAAACGAAGGGCTGGGGCATTTGAAAATGCACAGGTCAAACGGCGGAGCCTTCGCGAACCCATTGGATGGCGTGCAGCATCAATTCGGTGGAGTTCTTCAAATTCAGTTTCTCTTTGATCCGGTTTCTGAAGGAGTTGATGGTGGCGATGCTCAAATCCAGCTCCTCCGCGATTTGCCGCGTGGCTTTGCCCTCGCCCAACATCCGAAAGACCTCCAATTCGCGGTCGCTCAATGATTCAATGGGCGAAGCCGGCGGCCCGGCCTGACCGCCGCGCATGAATTTGCCCAGCATGGTAGTCGCCATTTTTTCGCTCAAATGGATCTCCCCGCCGAGCACCTTGCGGATGGCCAGTTTCACCGTCTTGGCCGGCTCTTGTTTCATCACATACCCTGCGGCTCCGGCGCGCAACGCGCGTTCCGCGTAAAGGGACTCCTCGTGCATGGAAACCACGAGAACCGGCAGGTCCTCATCCTTGCTCTTCAGGGCCTTGATGAGGTCAATGCCCGTGGTGCCGGACAAGGAAATATCGGCGATGACCAGATCGGGTTTCAACTCATCAATGTTTCGCAACGCCTCGTCGGCGTCCGCCGTGTCGCCGCACACGGTCAAATCCGGCTCGCGGTCAATGAGATACCGCAAGCCTTCGCGAAACATGGCGTGGTCATCCACAATGAAAATCCGGCTCTTGACGGACGGGCGGATATTTCCCTGTGGCGAATCAACCGGATTGGCAGCGTCTTTATTCATAATGGATGATTGGTGGGAGTTTTAGGCGGTGGCATAAAATACGCAACTGATTTGAGTGCCGTGTCCCGGCTGGCTTTTCAAGTCCAATGCCGCGCCGATGACGCGCGCGCGGTAGCGCATGATGCGGATGCCCATCCCGCTGGAACCGTGGTCGGACACCTCAAAACCCGAGCCGTCGTCACGGACGGCCAGAATCAAACGATCGTTGGCGCGCCCCAGGGAGATGGAGACGGTGGCGGCCTGGCCGTGTTTGGCCGCGTTCAACACGGCTTCCTGCGCGATGTAATACAAATGCAAGGCAACGCTGTCTTCCACTTTGGGAAGCTGCCCGTCGGCGGAGAACTGGCATCGGACCTTGAACAGATTGCTGGTATTGACGGCCAGTTCTTCCAACGCCGACACCAACCCATTTTCCTCCAGACTGATCGGGAACAGTCCGCGCGCCACGCCGCGGGTCTGGTTGATGGCTTCATTGACCAGTCCGCCCACCCGTTCGGCTTCGGAAGATTCGGCCACGCCTTTCTCCTGCAATTGTTCGGCCAGGATGTCCATTCGGTAGGCGATGGCAGCCAGTTGCTGACAAACGCCGTCGTGCAGATCGTGCCCGATGCGGCGTTGTTCCCGGCTGCTGATTTCCAAAATCTCGCGCTCCAGCCGTTTTCGCTCGGTGATGTCGCGCGCGACGCCTTCCACCTCCATTTGTTTTCCCGCCCTCCCGACCAGGCGCGTGCTGATCTCCAGCCGGATGCGTTGTCCCGCAGAGTTGAGGCAGTCCCACTCCGCCGGCGGCAATCCCGCGCTTTTCGTCACTTGTGTGAGCCATTGGGCGGCGGCGGCGCGCTGTTCTTCGACCACGAACTCAATCAGGTTTTTGGACAGGATGGCGGCGCGGGGGCGATCCAGTATTTCTTCACCGGTTTTATTGATGGACGTGATGTTTCCAGACATGTCGTGGGTAAAAACCATGTCGTTGGCGTTTTCAAACAGATCTTCGTAACGTTCCTTCAAGGCCGCCTCGGTCTGAAGTTGCTGGCGGATGATCTTGGTTTGTTTCTGGACGCGCCGGCGCAGCACACCGGCCCACATCAGCACGACCAGCACGATCACGCACAGGAGGCCCATCATCCACAGCAATTTCTGCAAATTCCACCAGGGCGGCCTTTGCAAGACAAGAATGTCGCCCGCCGAACGCAACAAGATGCGGAAGGATTTGGTACGCCAGTCGGGTCCGACATGCCAGTCATTGCCCCGTTCGATCCGGCAGACGCCGGTGACGGTGATTTTGCAGTCGTTTTGCAAATACGCAAAGTCCACGCCAACGTTCTTTCGCTCCAGATAGGCGTTGAAAATAAATCCGCCGGATTGCAGCACCAGAAATTGTTCGCGGCTGTACCGCGTCCGATCCAGCACGGTGGCTTCAATCCGCACGAGGCGGCAATCGTGCGTCCCTTTCAACGCCTCGTCGGCAGTGACGGGGTCCGGCGCCAGCAACGGGCCGGCGCCGGTTTTCCGGAAGATGGCATCCTGCAACATGGGGTTGTACTCGCCTTTGGCGGGAAAACCCAAAACTTCCACCTGGTCACCGGGAAGCAGAGAATTCGTTTGTTGCGTTTCCACATACAGCCCTTCCGTTTTATCTTCGATATACAGCGCCTCGTCGCGCCGGTAGATGACCGTGCCGCTGACTTTAACGCGGTGACCGTAAGGACCGCTCGGGGTGAATTGCAACAGTTTCTCGATGGGGCGCGTGGGCGCGTCGAACGGATGGCGGGGCGCGGGTGTTTCAATCACCAGGTCCGCGGGACGCGGCACCAGCAGCCGGAGATCGAACAACTGCCGTTGCAGATTAAAACGGCTGACGCATACACCGCGGATTTTGACGGTGCTGTCCTCCAAATCTTCCTCCCGCCGGACGGGCAGTTGCGTCGCCAGCGCCGTCAAACGGCCGCCGCCCGTCGCGATCTCAACCGAGTAATATTTGGTTTGCGCGTCAAGGCTGACGGCGCGGACAATGCCGTGAATTTCCACAAACTGGCTGTCTTCCTCGCCGCTGGCCAGGGCTTCATAAGAAACCGGTTTGGCCGGAGGAAAGGTTCCCGCGCCCAAAAGTTTAACCCGTTGCGGCGTGATCGTCGGCGCATATTCGCCGGGGCTGGTCTGGCCTTCGATCTCCACCAATGCTCCTGTCGTCGGGGCTGCATTGGTCAACGCGTCACTCGGAAAAAGATAGATGCCAGCCGTGTCGTCCTGAAAAAACCGGTAAAACTGGCTTTCGTCAAAAAACGTCAGCACCCCGCGCAACCGCACCGGATAATGACGCGCGGCCTGCTCCGGAGTCAATTGCCGGGCTTGCTGGGCCGTTTGCAATTCCGGCGGCGAAGCCTCCTGGCCGGCCAGGCGCGGGACGGTGAGGAAAAACAAAAGGCCCGTCAGCAGCGGCACGGCGCCCGTGGCCGCGCCCGGAATCCTCAACCCCACCGGTCGGATGGTTGGCTTCATAACAGGGCCTTCGGGAAATTGAATCCGATCATTTCCAAACCGGATTATGCACATTCAACTGGAATCTGCCAAGCTTTGTTCGAAAGGCCGCCGGATGTAAAAGACAATTTCATTGCGCGCGAAGGCCAATCTCAGCGGTTCTGTTGGAGGCGGTAGAATTGCGCGCCCGCGCCAATGGGAACGGTCACGATGTTTAGCGAGTTGGTGGGAATCGGCGAGTTCGTTACGGTGGTCCAAAGGTTGGTGGGTCCCAGCACCGGGGTTTCTTGCAGCAACCAACTGGTCACCGACGCTGGCCAGGAAATCACCGCATTGGTCCCGACTTGGGCAATGGCCAGTGTTGGCGGGAGGGCGGGATAAACTTCAAATTCGTACAGCGAATATTTGGAGGAAACATCTGGCATCCAATCCGACCAACAACCAAGACGCCAGCCAATATTTTCAGGTCAATCCGGTTTCATGGCTGGCGTGCCAAAGCCCTCAGACGGTCATGGCCCCAAGACGGTACGGTAGAAACGAACCGGATAGGCCGGGGAATTGGTATCCACCCAAAAGAATGGCAACAACGGCAAATTGGTTGTGAATATTGGAATCCAGGAAGTCAGGTTGGTGGAAGCCATGAGCGTGTAGTTCGTCCCTGTATTATTGGTGTTGATCCAAAATTCAAACTGGCCGTTGGTGATGGAAGCGCCATAGAGGGCAGGCACGATTGGCTGATTGGGCGTGGCACTGACCTGGATGGAGTTGGTGCTATCACAGCCGTTATTGACCGCCAAAACCACATAGTAATATGTCGTCCCATTCGTCACCACGGAATCAGTGTAGTTGGTAACTGTCAGTCCGCTGGACAACAGGGTGTACGGCCCACCGCTGACCACCGAGCGTTTCACGTTGTAGCTGGTGGCTCCGCTTACTGTGTTCCAACTCAAGGCCACCAGCGAGTTGCTTGCGGTCGCCGTCAAACCCACCGGCGCGGCCGGCGGCGGGAGGAGGATTTCGATGCCGCTGGATTTGGCGTTGTCCTTGATGGTGACGTACTGGATGACAATCGCATTCGTGGTGTTAGGAGCCACCATAAACTGTTGGATGTTCGCCTTGTCCTCGGCGCCGGACACGGCGAAAACGTCGAAGTTCGTCAGGACTTCATTGCCGTTAATGAAAACGTTGAATATCCGATCGTTTGTGGCAGTCCAATAAATTTCTGCAAAGTGGAGGCGCACCAAGTAGTTCACGCCCTGCGTCAAGTTGGTGAAAGTGTAGGTGAAGTTGCCGTAGCGTTCGGTTTGATAAACCGCCTGGGGTGCGGGAGAGGTCACGGCGCTGGTGTCGATTGCCGCCGTTGTCGAGGCGGCGGTGCCGCCCGAATAATATGCGTCCGCGATGAACTGGTTAGCCGCGCTGCCACCCGAGTTCACGGCCAATTCGAAGGCGCCCAGTGTCACGGCTGACTCACTCGAGTTGGGGCTTTCGCCAAGAGAGTTCGTGGCTGAAACCACATAGTAGTAACTGGAGCAAGTGGAAACAGCGGTGTCAACGTAGCTGTTCGCGGTGGGACTGGCGATGGTAGTGTACGGTCCACCGCTGACCAGCGAGCGTTTCACATTGTAAGCGGTTGCACCGGTGGAGGCGTTCCAACTCAGATAAACTGCCGCGTTGCCGGTGCCCGCTGTCAATCCCGTTGGGGCGGCCGGAACCGTAGGTATCGGCGTACTCAAGCCAATCCAGTTGATACTAAATCCATTAGTGAGCACTTCCAACCGCAGCGCCTGACTCCCGATGCCGCCCGCCAGGGAAACTGCTGGCAAGGTGACGGTCTGCCAGCTTTGGGAGCCGCCGGTATTGGGAATGTTGACTGTGCCCACCACGGCACCGTTGAGCCGCACCCGCAGTTGACCGCCGGCCGCAGGTGCAGCCACACGGAGGCTGATGGTGTAGTTGGCCGTGGGATACGGCAGGTTGACCGTGTATTCCAGCCATTCACCGGTGTTGAGCGAGTTCACGTCATAGCCGCCGCCCGTGTCCGAGGTGGGTTCAATCCCCACGTCATCCGACCGGTAAACCCCGCCCGGATTGCCTACCGTGGTGTTGTAGTAGGCCACACTCTCGCCGCCAGTATCGTAGTTCTCCGCTTGGATGATGTTCGTGCCTCCCGACATGGTGGGAACGGTCCCCCCAAAAGGCTCTTGCGGTTGCGAATAAACTTGCAGTTCCGTCAGCGAATAACCAGTGCCCGGCAAACCTTGCTGCGTCCCGTTAATCTGCACATAGCGGCCGCGGCCCGAAACCAGAATGTCCTCGGTGCCGCCGACATCATTGTTGGTGCTGAACACTGCCGTCCCGTTGGTTCCGTCAGGCGAAATTTGGATCGTGTAGCTGCTGGCATAATTGCTGTTCCACAGCAGCCGGACCCGGGAAAGGTCTTTTATTAAACCGATATCCACCTCAATCCATTGCGGGTCGCTGGCCAGCGAAGTCCAGGTTGAGGTGGTATCTCCGTCCACGGCGGCCGCACCCGGAGTGTTCGTGGAAAGCACGGAGGAAACGGTCACGGGTTGATGAAGCGCCGCGTTGGCCAGATCACTGGAAGGAACCGAACTAACCGTGAAGGCCCCGGTCAAGCGGATGTCGCGCGAGGAGGCCCCGACCAGGACTTGAAACGTGCCCGGCGTCACAATCCAGCCGCGCGCGACCGGGTCCCAATTGGCCAGGTCTTCACAATCCAGATTGAACGTGACGTGCTGCGTCTGGCCCGGCGAGAGGGTGATTTTCTGGAATCCTTTAAGCAGCTTGGGCGGCTCGCCCGCGGCGGTTGGAAAGCCCAGATAGAGCTGGGGCACTTCAGCGCCTGTGAGATTGCCCGTGTTTGTCAGATCGAAGCCGATTTGCACCTGCCCCGAAGGACTCACCGCGCTGACCGTCAGATTGCTGTAGCCGAAAGTGGTGTAGGACAAGCCGAATCCAAACGGGAAAAGCGGAGTCACGTTGTTTGCGTCATACCAGCGATAACCGATTTCCAACCCTTCGGAGTAGGCCGCGTGAAGGTTGATGCCGGGCCATTGGGCGGTGGTGCTCGTGGGTACCTGGCTCGCCGAGGGAGGTATGCTAACCGGTAATTTTCCAGAAGGATTCACGTCCCCGAACAGGACTTGAGCCAGCGCGTTGCCATTTTCCTGTCCCGGATACCACGCCATCACAATTCCCGCGACCTGACTGGCCCACGGCATCAGCGTAGCGGAAGACTCATACATCACGACGATGGTATTCGGGTTGGCGGCGGCCACGGCACTGATGAGGGCGTCCTGGCCGTTGGGCAGGGAAAGGTTGGCGCGATCGGAACCTTCGCTGGTCTGCTGGCCCACACACACGATCGCCACGGCAGAATTGCTGGCTTGTTGCACCGCGGCGGCGAGGCTGGCGCCGTCACCCTGGGCATAATTGATGGTGACACCGCCGCCTGCGCGGCTGGTGATTCCCGCCAGCGGGGTGATGTTGTACGGCAGGGGCACGCTGGCAGAACCGCCGCCCACTGAAATCGGTGACACGCTCGCCACAGAACCAATCACGGCAATTGAATGCACCGACGAGCTCAGCGGCAGCACGCTGCCATTGTTTTGCAACAAGACCATTCCCTCCGCAGCGGCGTTGCGCGCAAACAGATTATTGGCCGAGCTCGTCACCGTCGAAGTTAGATTTCCGGTGGGGGGATTGTCGAAGAAACCGAATTGAAACATGGTCGTGAGAATCCGCAGCACCATGCCGTCCAGTTCTGAAGCCGGGACATTGCCTGATTGAATGGCGGTAGTGATGTTATTGGCTGTAAATGTGTTACAATACATGTCCATATCGAGTCCGTCATTCATGCCACCCACGGTGGTGAAAGTCGCTCCCCAATCGCTCATGATCCAGCCATTGAATCCATACGCCTTTTTCAAGTCGGTATTGAGCGCTGGCAACTCGCACGCATGAACGCTGTTCACCAGATTGTAAGAGGCCATGACCGCGCCAACCCCGGCCCGCACGGAGGCGCGAAACGGCGCCTCATAGATTTCCTGGAGGGTGCGTTGGTCCACGTCGGCGCTGATCGTTGTGCGGTTGATCTCCTGATCGTTGCACACAAAATGTTTGGCAGTGGCGATGACGCCCTGGCTTTGGATGCGGGGAATTTCCGCCGCAGCCATCGCCCCCGACAGGTACGGATCTTCACCGTAGCCTTCAAAAGCCCGCCCGTCCTCATACACCCGCGCCATGTTCATCATCGGCCCCAATAGAACACCAACGCCTTTGCCGCGGCATTGGGCACCGATTTGGGTGCCGTATTGCCGCGCCAGCGCCGTGTCCCAACTCGCCGCGATGTCAATTGGCGCCGGAAAGGCTGTGGTGCTCGTGTCTGAAAGACGAAGTCCGGCAGGTCCGTCGTTCAAAAACAACCATGGAATGCCCAGCCGGGTGTTGTTGGCAATGTTGCCTACATAGTTACTGCCAGTCGGGCCTGCTACGCCGTAGACCATGGCCGCCTTCTCACTGAAGGTCATTTGAGCAAGCAAAAGGCTGCCGCGCTGGCTTGCCGAAAGAGTTGTGTTCGTCCAAGCCTGCGCCTGGAGATGGAGTGGCAAGGCGCAACAAAGCCCGATGAGACAAACCGGGCGAATGACATTCAGCAGAATCCAAGAGCGAAAAAGACGCATAAAATGTCCCGGCCGGCGCTCTGCCGGACAGCCGCTGACCCGTGTCTTTGACAGTGACTTAAACGGCAACTGGCCCCGCCGTAAAAGCGGCGGTTCGGCCTCGACCCGTTCCCGCTTCTTCAGCCAGGCAGTTCCAACCGGGAACAAACCCGGCACCGTGGTAAAAAACAATCGGCGTATCATAATAAATTGCGGGTCTTCGAAAACCCGGGTTCTCAAATCGTGCGGACTGCTTCATCATCCTGCGGGTGACTTGCAGGTAAAGCCCCGCTCATCGTCTTAAGGCGACTCCAACCGATAAAAGACGCTGGTGTTATTGGGATCGGGCGATGCCACAAACGGACTTGTCGTGACACTCGTGTCAAACCAATTTGTGCCGGTCAAGCTGTTCGTTTGAATTTGCAAGTGGCAAACAATATTGGTCGGCCAGCTTAATGTGAAACTTCCATTCGGCTGTGGCGCCACGGAAAGAGCGAGCGGCGCTGTTTGTTCATACACCCGCACATAATCCACCAGCATTTCCTGAGGAAAGGTGGTGGCGGCTTCAATTGTGGCGACGCTAGGAGTGCCAACGTAGGTACCCCCCACCGCCAGGTTCATTATGAAAAAGAACGGAGCGTTGAAAGGCGTGGACAAACCAGTGTCATTTTCGTAGAGGTTACCATCCACGTAAAACTGGATTTGTCCCGGATTCCAAACTAAATCATACGTGTGCCAGTTGGTAACAGAGTCTGGGCTTGTAAAATAGTACTTGGCCGTCCTGCTGATCTCGCCGCTGCTGGGTCCCCAGTGAAGGCTTCCCTGTGAAAAAGTTGGAGTTGTTCCATTATATTCCACAACATCAATCTCCCCACAGAGGGGCCAGCCGACACCCGGAGAAGTAATATTGGTGCCAAGCATCCAGAGCGCCGGCCACATGTAGCTGCCGCCGGGCAATTTGGCGCGCCATTCAAAACGCCCCCACACCGGGGTGCTGTAAAGGCCCTGCGTTTTCATGCGGGCGGAGGTAAAGCTCTGTCCGCCGTAGGATTCCTGCTGCGCCACGATGTGCAGGATACCGTTGCTAACGTAGGCGTTGTTTGTCCGGCTGGTATAATATTCCAGTTCACTATTGCCCCAGTAGCAATTATTGGGACAGTCAGTGCCGATATCAAATGTCCACTTGGTCGTATCTATGGACGTGCCGTTGAACTCGTCGCTCCAGACGATGTTCCAATTTGTATTTTGCGCCAACACTGGTTTCGCTGAAATCAAACCGGCCACAAGAATCAGACTTGCCACCACTCTGGCCAATTCTCTTTCGAGCCTTCCAGTTCGAAGGAGATTACAAACTAACGTCATAAACTGGGAAGTTCGACCATCCTTGACTGTCCGTGTAAAAAATATGCTTACTTATGACAAGTGCTCACTGTAAAAAGCCATTTCAAATCCTCCCAGGGGGGTTGACCCGGGATATTACAAGTATTGGCGCCAAACGTTTTTGGCTGTTCGTTTATCATGTAACCATCCGTCCATCTCCGGGTCTCCGCATGTCCGTCGGCATACGCCATCACGCTTTCATTACCATGCAAAACCGCCGGAGAATTTACCCAGGTTGTCGGTTGTGTAGGATCTTCGACCATATAACCATCGTCAATGCTGTTTGGATTTTCTTCCATAAAAACCCAGGTCGCGGCCGGGCCAGGGCACCGCATGTCCGTCGTCTTTCTATAAATCTGGTAGGACCCATTCCAGGCGTTAACGGGTCCCACCCAGCAATTCATGGAATAGGTGCGCAGGGCATCCGAGGGACCGACGATCGTCGTACGGGGAACAGTGGAATGGTCGGCCGGGCACTTATAAGGACCAATACTCTGGAGATAAGGATAGATGAGACCCGCCATAATCCAATTGGCGTAGGCGCCGTTGCGAGTATCCTGTGAATCCTGCAAAGTACCGGGACACCATCCAGCATTCGGTCCTCCGGGTTGGTATCTGGGATCGGTCGTGGGGTTTAGGACATACACGTACAAGCTAAGGTCTGTGTTTGGCACGAGACCATCAGTATATTCTTGAGCATACATTTGCCACCCAAGGATCAACTGCTTCTCATTGGCGAGACATTGCATGGTCAGGGCCCTCTTTTTGGCCGAAGCGAGAGCCGGCAACAGCATGGCCGCCAGGACGGCAATAATGGCAATGACCACCAACAACTCGATCAAAGTAAAGCCGGTTGAACCAAATTTCCGTTGCCGCCTTGTGCCACCATCACCGGGCATGCCGCGTCCGAAAGCGGGTTTTTTTCTCAACTCGTTTGTGCTCATATTTTGTAATTCTCAATCCCAAGGCCGGCACCGATTTTAATTCGGTGCCGACCCGGTTGTTTTTTAACTCAATTCAAACTCGCCAATTCATTATTTTACTGGATCCACACCTTATAAAATCCGGGCGACCCGCTTGTGCTAATCGGCACAATTTTGATCGTGCCGTCACCGCTAATGGGACCGGCCACCGCCGACCAGGTCCCGCCCTTCAGGCTGTTGTTGTAAAGCACCGTATAAGCATTACCGGTATGGGTTGGGAACTTGAGCGAAAGGGTGGTTCCGCTCACCGAGGCGGCCACATTCACCGATTGAGTGACTGGCACAAACATATAGTAGTTGGCATTGGGATTGCCTCCATAGGTGGGATCCCCGCCGCTGGTCAGCTTGATGGTATTGGTGCCGCCCAGAGACATCGTGACCATCTGACCGTTCGTGTTCAACAACGGCACCCAGTGCCATACCTGAAAGCCCGATGCATTTGGATCAGCGAACGAACCCTCCAGTTGAGTGGTTTGACTGGTGGTGCCCCACCCGCCGGTTACCAGACTGAGCGTCGTGCCGCTGTAAGGGCCGCCGCCGGCCAGCCGGCCATAGACATAATAATTATTCGTGGGGAAGGTGCGCGTGTAGTTAAGCCATGACCCTCCAGTCCACCAGCCCACATCATAATCCGAGGCAACCCCGGGCAAT
>Ga0181523_10001287_pt1 | contig 26868 bp, 25 predicted proteins | sample PEATcosm2014_Bin_43_FD_119752 | JGI IMG/M metagenome (GOLD analysis project Ga0181523, IMG submission 119752) | Peatland microbial communities from MTU Mesocosm Facility, Houghton, MI, USA - PEATcosm2014_Bin05_30_metaG | ecosystem: Environmental > Terrestrial > Soil > Wetlands > Peat | place... | reverse complement strand
GCCTCTGACGAGCTCGCCAAACAACTCTGCGATTTCGTGGCCGACCGCATCGCCCACCACAAACAGCCCCGCGAGGTTCACTTTGTGGAAGTTGTTCCGCGGACACCGTCCGGTAAGATTTTGCGCCGCGAGCTGCGCAAAATCGTCGCGTGATCCTTGTCCGGTCAGGCGGGAACACCCGGCTCTCCGCCGGCACGTTTTAGCGATGTAAAATAATCTTTGCGCTCATGACCATCACGACCTTCGTTGCCAAGTCCGCCTTTCGCAACAAGCGGCGCAGTCTGCTGACGGTGGCCAGCATCGCCTTTTCTCTGCTCCTCCTCTGCATCATGCTCTGCGTGTGGCGCAGCTTTTACATCGACCCGGGAGCCCCGGACTCTGCGCTTCGTATCATGACCCGTCACAAGGTCTCACTCGCGAACTTCCTTCCTATTTATTATCGCGACAAGATCCGCGCCATTCCTGGCGTCGTGCATGTCGTTCCTATGACCTGGTTCGGCGGCAAGTATAAGGACGACAAACCGGAAAACTACTTCGCTCAGATGGCCACCGACCCCGACGAATACTTCGACGTCGCCGCCGACAAGGTCATGCCCGCCGACCAACTCGCTGCCTGGAAGCGCGACCGCGCGGGCTGTGTCGTCGACGCTGACCTTGCCAAGAAACACAACTGGAAGATCGGTGACCACATCATCCTGCAAGGCACCATCTTCCCCGCCAATTTTGACCTGACGCTGCGTGGCATCTACACCATCGATCCGCCACAGAGTAACCTCTACTTCCACGCCAAATACCTGGAAGAATCTGTCGACTGGTTTAAAGACACGGCCGGCTTTTACTTCACTCGCGTCGACACAGCTGAAGACATGCCGCGAGTGGCACGCGCCATCGACGATATGTTCCATGGCAGTCCGGTTCCCACCAAGAGCGAGAGCGAACAGGCTTTCAAAGCCGATTTCATCTCCATGCTGGGCAGCGTCAAAGCATTCATCCTCAGCATCTGCGGAGCCGTCGTCTTTACCACGCTCCTGGTGTGCGCCAACACCATGGCCATGTCGATCCGCGAACGCACCCGCGAAGTCGCCGTCCTGCGCACCCTCGGATTCACTCGCGGAAGCATTCTAAAGTTGCTCTTGACCGAATCGATCGCCATTTCTGTAATCGGAGGGTTGGTGGGCATCACGCTCGCAACCGTGGCGATTGTCTTTATGGCGCGTCCTGGTATCGGGTTGCCCGTTTCGATGCACATGACCGTTGCCACCGCGCTGGTCGCCATGTTTGTAGCGTTTCTTGTGGGGATAGCCAGCGGACTCATTCCTTCCTATCGCGCTTCGAACCTCGGCATTGTCGACGCGCTGCGCTACATCGGCTGACGCAATCTCGAACGTCCACTTCCTTCAAAGTGCTAAACTCGCTTCGCATGCGGACGGACATGCTGCCCCTTTGCGACCAGCACTATCGCACCATGGAGCCCGCTCTAGCTCCTTACAGCGCCGACTTTTCGATTGAATTCTTTCGCTGCACCGACAAGTTCTGCCACCGCTGCTTCGGAGAGCGCGTCGGCTACACCACGCCCAAGCGCGGAGACGCGCCTGCGCTCACCCCCAACCAGCCCATCTGCGAGCGTCACAGGCGCCCCATGTTCATCATCAGCCTCGACCGCCAGCGTAACCACGTAACCTACGCCTGCCCCGAACCTGACTGTGGCGAGCGCGTAGTGCGGACGTAACTCGCACACGCTGCTTATTTTCCGTTGTTAGCTGATTTATTGGGCACGCGGAATGAGGCGACAGAGGGACAGGCGGACTTACTCTCCCACCAGCCATCCGTACTGCGCCGCCGACAGGGGCACTACACTCAAGCGTCCCTGCCTCACCAGTGGCGACTCAGCAAAAGCCGCCCGCGCCTTGATTTCAGCTAGCGTCTTCGGCTTCGCGATCGCCTTCCCAACCTTGATCTTCACCTGCGGCGTCTTGGGGTCGCTCGCGTCCACCGCCGCCACCGACGCCGTCCCTACCGCGCTCTTCTCGTCTCCGGTGTGATAAATCACTAATCGCTCTCCCGGCTTCATTTCGCGCAGGTGCTTCACTGCCGCTGGATTTGTCACGCCATCCCAAATCGTGGTTTTCTCGCGCTCAAGATTTGCGAAGGAATACACGGTCGGTTCCGTTTTCAGAAGATAGTCCATGGGCAGGTATTGTAAACAGAAAACCAGATGGCAGCCGGAAGAAATCAGTGGAGAGCCGGGCGTCCTCGCCCGGCCCGACGGGCGAGACGCCCGTCCCTCCATTTTGTTACCGCCGACACTTCCCTTCCGCGCTGGTTTCGCCAACAATAGAAGCTTCTTGTGACTGAAGCCCCGATTAACCCGGGCGGGATCACCATGGCCAAGGCCATCGAGCGCTATTTTAATGTGGCGCTTTATCTGCTCGTGGTCTGTGGCTTCGGTGCTCTGGCTTCGACGGGAGGCCTGGATCTGCCAGCAGTGGTTCTGGTGGGACTGGCGCTGGCGCTCCGCGGATACCAGCTTCTGACACGGCGCGAGTTTGTCATCCCCGAACGCTGGACCACGTTTCTGACGCTGATTTACGTTTTCGTTTATGGCGCCGACTACCTTTTTCTTTCGCGCAGCTTTCTGGCAGCCAGCGTTCACCTTGTGCTCTTTACCATGGTTGTCCGCCTATTTTCGTTGCAGCGAACGCGCGACCACTACATGCTTGCGGTACTTTCGTTTCTGATGGTGCTGGCAGCCGCCGTGCTTACGGTTGGCGGTGTGTTCCTGCTTTCCTTCGCGGCCTTCCTGCTGGTTGCAGTCATCACGTTTGTTCTGATGGAAATGCGGCACTCGGTCGCGGCCGAGCAAAACGCGCAAGATCCACGCGTCGCCGCTCCCGCCCGGCGTATGGCTTACGGACTGCTGGCGATCGCTCCGGCGCTCATGCTGATGATTTTGGCTGGAAGTTTCCTGATCTTCTTTCTTCTTCCCCGCATTTCGTCGCGGTACATGAGCGCCTATAGTCCGACAAGCGAGGTCTCCACCGGCTTCACCGATCATGTCGAACTGGGCCGCATCGGACAGATTCAGCAGTCCAGTGCCGTGGTCATGCATATCGAGATTCAGAACGACGCGCAAGGCGCTTACGACTTGAAATGGCGTGGGGTGGCGCTGAGCGATTTTGACGGAAGAGTCTGGACGAATTCCTACCATCAAACCCAGCTGCGACCGGCGGGAGATGGAAGCTACCGGCTGGCGCCACCGGTGGATCCTAGAGGCGCAACAGCGACCGCGGGCCGATCCATTCGTTATCGCATCCTGATGGAGCCGGTTGGGACGAATGTCTTTTTTTTGGCCGAGAGGCCGCAGAGTCTCAGGGGAAATTTCCGGCTGTTAAGTACGGACGCCGGGGGAGCTGTCTACAATCTCGAGGCCGATCATCCTATCAACCGCTACGAGGCCGAATCGCAATTGCCGGTAATCGACGGCGAGGAGCTTCGTCTGGCGGCGAATACGGCACCCTTAGGACTGGAGAAGTACTTGGAACTGCCGCCGCTCGATAGCCGGATTGCGAAGATGGCGGAGGAAATCACGGCGCAGGCTCCCAGCAACTATGACAAGGCAGTCGCGCTGGAACAGTATCTATCAACCCACTTCGGATATACGCTGCAATTACCCCGCACTCTGCCGCAGGATCCGCTGGCCAATTTCCTGTTCGAGAGGAAGACGGGTCACTGCGAATATTTCGCCAGTTCGATGGCGGTAATGCTGCGCTCTCTACACATCCCGTCGCGAATTGTGACAGGGTTTCGCGGAGGTGAGTTCAACGACCTCACCGGCCAGTATGTAGTGCGAGCCAGCGACGCCCATTCCTGGGTTGAGGCTTACTTCCCCGGATCGGGTTGGATCAGCTTCGATCCGACTCCGTCGGGGAGCGTGCCGACGCGAAGCGGTTGGTCGCGATTGCGTCTCTATGCGGATGCGGCCGCATCTTTCTGGCGGGAATGGATCATTAACTACGATGTCGGCCACCAGCGCGCGTTGGGGAAGGATGCGACTACCAACTCGCGTCGGCTCTTTGACGAAGCTCGCCTGTGGATTCAACGCCAGCACCGGGCCATGCTGCAAGGGGCACGGCGAGCGCACCGGCACTTCACCAAATTTCCAGTGCGATGGTTGGGCGGGCTGATTGGGTTCGTGGCGGTCCTGATCCTGCTACTGAATCTCCGGTACATGGTCGGCGGGCTGCGTAACCGTGGACTGCGGGCGCATCCGGAGCGTGCTCCGCGCGAAGCGGCCGCACTCTGGTATGACCGGATGGTGAGCCGCATGGCAGGTCTGGGCTGGCGCAAGTCGCCGTCACAAACGCCGCTGGATTTCGTCGCGGCCATTCAGGAAGAGGCGTTACAAAAGAAGGTCGCCCGCTTCACGCGTGCCTACGAATCCGCGCGTTTCGGCCAGTCGGTGGACGATGCTCAGAGCCTGCCGGAGCTCTTCAAAGACATCACTGCCGCGGACGGGGCGAATTCCGAAGAAACGTCTGACCGCGCAGCCGCAAGCTAGAAGCGGTAGGCTACGCCGGCGCCTACGTAGTAATTGTGCTGACGGCTGGTGCCGGTGGTGACATTCAGGGCTGGGTTACCGGAGTAGAAATCGCGCGCTTCGGCCCGAAATCCCCATTTGTGCCAGAACCACACATCCAAGCCCGCTCCGAACTGGACTACGCCGGTATTGGTGCCGGTTGGGCCAGGATTCGATCCATAAAAATTGAGATCCGAGGATTCACGGAAGCGGCCATAGCCGCCGCCCACGCTAACCCAGGGGTTGACCGAGTCGCCGGAAAAAGCGTCCAAGCGCAGCGATGGTGTTACGAACAGCGCGCCGATGTCTTTCGGAATCAGGTTTTGAGGGGTGTTGAGGTCCATCTTAAAATACATCGCTATCGGCAATTCCGCATACAGTCCGAAAATCCCATGGCTCTTCAGCAGGCGGCCGTAATTGAACGCGACGCTTGCCGGGTTTCCGAAATGAAGGGGGATATCCAAACTCTGGATCGTCTGGGTGCTGACGAAAGTTCGCCCCGCGGTGACGGAAAGCTGATTGACTGGCGTCGAATTGCTGGAGTCTTGCGCCAGGGCACTGGAGACGAGAACTAAAACGGGCACAATCAGAACGGCGAGGCGTTTAGCCAACATCTCTCCTCCGGAGTATTGAGGATGTGTTTTTTGTTTCCATAAGATTAGCACGGGTGGCACGAATTGGCTGAATACATATTGGCGGAATACATATAAAGATACCCTCGGTGGTGCCCAGGGTTCCGGCCCCTTCTAGGGCGGATGTCGCAATGCCAGATGCTAAAATCGTATAGATCTGTTTCCCGCTGATCATTGTCAGCATCGTCCCAGTGCCCTTAAAGAAAAACATATCCGCGAGTTCGGAGCCGACTGTCCCGGCCAAGGTGGGGTTCGTGAGTCTCGGCTGCCCCAAGAACCTCGTCGATAGCGAGGTGATGATGGGCATCCTGGCCCAGGCTGGCGCCGAGCTTACTCCCAACGCAGAGGAGGCGGACGTCATCGTGGTGAATACCTGCTCGTTTATCGGCAGCGCGCAACAGGAATCCATCGACACGATCCTCGAAATGGCCTGCCACAAAACGAAGACCGGCGGCAAGGCGAAGAGACTGGTGGTGGCCGGTTGCCTGGTCGAGCGTTTTCACGACGAAATCCGAAAAAACATTCCTGAAGTGGACGCGATCGTTGGCACCGGTGAATTGGAGAAAATTCTTGCCGCTGCCGGAGTGGCGGAGACGCACCCCACGCCGTCCCCATTCAACATTCTGAGTTCAAACACGCTAAGTTCAAACACGCTGACTTCGCGGCCCGAGGGCGATCATCGCCGCAGACAGGGGCGATTTGCGCGCGACTCCTGGGACGGCGCGGTCGCCGATCTGCCCAACTACCTTTACGACGACCATACGCCCCGCGTTCTGACCACTCCGCGATCTTCAGCCTATATAAAAATCGCCGAAGGATGCGATCATCCCTGCAGCTTCTGCATCATTCCCCAGCTCCGAGGACAGTTTCGCTCGCGGCGTTTCGAATCGGTCATCGCCGAAGCAGAGCGGCTGGCGCAATCCGGCGTGCGCGAGATCACGCTCATCGGACAGGACACCACCTGCTACGGCGAGGATCTTGGGCTGAAAGATGGCTTGGCCCAGTTGCTGGAGAAGCTCGCGGGCATTGAAGGCCTGCACTGGATTCGCTTCCTCTACGCTTATCCGAACAAAATCACAGGGCGGCTGCTGGCGACCATCGCCGCCCACGACAATATTTGTTCGTATGTTGACGTGCCCCTGCAGCACGCCTCGCCGGCAGTTCTCAAGCGCATGAAACGTGGTGGCGGGGCTGAGTTATTCCTGCGCTCAATCGAGAAAATGCGCCGTGTGATTCCCGGCGTTACTTTGAGAACTTCGTTCATTGTGGGCTTCCCGGGTGAAACCGAAAAAGAGTTCGAGGAGCTTTGCGGCTTTGTGAAGGAGGCCGACTTCGACTGGATGGGAGCTTTCGGCTACTCGGACCAGGAAGGCGCGGGTGCCTTCCATCATAACGAGAAAATTTCGCCACGCGAGATCGAGAGCCGTCGCAAATCGCTGATGTCGATTCAGAAGAGGATTAGCCGGACAAAGAAGAAATCGCTGGTCGGACGCGAATTCAATTTGCTGCTGGAAGGGACTTCGACGGAGTCCGACCTTCTGCTTGAGGGCCGCACGGCGATGCACGCGCCAGAGATTGACGGCAAAGTTTTCGTGAACGATTATCCCGAAGGAAGCCAACCGAAAGAGGGAGAGTTTTACCGTTGCCGCATCACGGCGGCGCACGATTATGATTTGGTGGCGGAAATCGTTTGAGGTCAGAGGTCAGAGGTGCGATTGCAGAGGTCAAAATCGCCCCCCTCTACAATCTCACCTCTGACCTCCGCAATCTACTATGCCGCGCAAGCGTTCCATCAAACTCCGCTGCCCGATTTGCAAGAAGCCCGTAAAGTCGGCGGACTCGGACTTCCCTTTTTGCAGCGAGCGCTGCCGCCTGATCGATCTCGGCAAATGGGCCAGTGGCGCGTACGTAATTTCGTCGCCGGTTGCCGACGCCGAAGAAGCGGTTCGGCAAGACAGCCTCGAAGATGAGGACGGGGACTGATGAATCCTCCGTCCGAAGGCGGCGACCGCGCTGCTCCACGGTCGACCGCTCCGCTGTGGGCCTCGCTGGTGGCGACTTTTTTCGGCGCGGGACGCCTCAAGCCTGGTCCGGGAACATGGGGATCGTTGGCTACGGTTCTGGTGTGGGCGCTGGCAAGTTCGCGGATTCCGGTCGCGAGCCGCACCTGGGCAACGACCATCGCAGCGGTGGCTGTGACCATCATCGGAATTCCTGCCGCCACGCTGGTCGCGCGCGGCTCCGGCTTGAAGGACCCGCAATTTGTCGTCATTGATGAAGTGGCGGGACAACTTGTTGCACTCATCGCCGTCCCGCTGGCTTGGAAAAGTTTTCTCGCGGGCTTTATACTTTTCCGTGTCTTCGATATTTGGAAGCCGTTTCCGATTCGGCAACTGGAGCGGCTGCCCGAGGGCACCGGCATTGTGGTGGACGACCTGGGAGCGGGCTTTTACGCGCTCGCGGTGATGCATCTTCTGTTGTACTTTAGACTTCTAATGAAGTAGCCGTTAATCAGGTAACCGGGCCCCCGCCGGAACAAACTCATGAGCATCTCCGACCGTCTGCTGGGAAAAAAGAACGTCAACGGCAAGCCGCACATCGAAGCGGTCTCGCCCAATTTCGCTTTGCCTGGAGGCGAGGTTCGTATCATTGGGAAGAGCCTGCGTCCGCCGGAGTTGCGCCGTCCGAGCGTGCGCTTTGGCGAGATCGAAGGCTCGGTGTTGATCAGTTCCGACGATTTCGTGGTGGCGCGTGTGCCCGAGGGAGCGACATCGGGGCCGGTCGTTGTAAGTACGAACGGGGTAGGCACCAACGGGCACGTCAGCAATGCACATCCCATCAAGGTCGCGGTACTGGTAGCCGAGAACATGCATCCAGTTACCAATCCTGCGCTCGACCGCGAAGGCAACATCTATGTGACTTTCTCCGGATCGCCGCGCGGACAAAAAGTTCCAGTGTCGATCTACAAGGTTGACACGAATTACGACGTGAAGCCGTTTCTCAGCGACATGATGAACGCGACATCGATCGCTTTCGATCGCGAAGGCCAGATGTATGTCTCTTCACGGCATGACGAGGCCGTGTACAAGGTGGCGCCGAACGGCACAATGTCGACCTATGCCGAAGGCATGGGGGTCGCAACCGGGATTGCGTTCGATCCCGAAGAAAATCTTTATGTGGGCGACCGCAGCGGAACCATTTTCAAGATCGCTCGCGACCGGCAGATTTTTGTGTTCGCGACGCTCGAGCCGAGCGTCTCCGCCTATCACATCGCCTTCGGTCCGAACGGCGATATGTTCGTCACCGGCCCCAGCACTTCCAGTTTCGACTGCGTCTATAAAGTCGACCCGCACGGCACCGTGTCCGTGTTCTACCGCGGACTGGGGCGTCCGCAAGGCCTGGCTCTTGATGTCGATGGCAATATCTATGTCGCCGCCTCGCTGGCGGGCAAGCGCGGCATTGTGAAGATCACTCCCCAGGGTCAGGCCAACCTTGAAGTCTCCGGTCAAGGCTTGGTCGGGCTGGCGTTCGCACCGGGGAAATCGGCCATCCTCGCCACCAACAGCGGAGTCCACCACATTGCCTGGAATATTCAGGGACGGCCGCTGCTGCCAGAATAATTGATTCTCGGTCGCACTCCTCCTTTTTTAGCCGCTGCCAACCGCAGAGGCGTACGGGTAGGGAAATAAGGATTCTTCGTGCTCTTTCAGTTCGTGGATCCAGTGCTGAATTTCCTGTTGGGCAATCGGCGACAAAGGGTAGAACTCAAATCCGGACTTGGCGTCACTGCTGTGGCGGACAGTCGCCAGCATCTCGATGGGAACATCTCGCAGTGGCAGCTGTATCACCACGGTTTCGCCCACCCGGGGCGCGCCACAGACCAGCGCCGACATACCTCGTAGGCTGATATCGAGGCTTACACCACGAGTGACGAACGGTCCGAAGCGCAAAAAGCGCTGCAACGTGACTGGGACGCTGCACACATAACGCGGCTCCCGCCGGCGGACGTTGAACGCACGGGAACGGATCAACGCTCCCCGGCTGTCTAGGTACATATCGCTCTCCTCGTGAATTGGCCCAGGAATAGGCTCGCAAGAACCAGGACCGCTACGACGGGATGCCCCCACCCCAACCCCAACCGGCTCGCAGGCTGGCGCGAATCACTCCCAGCAACTCTTCGTTATCGGCCGGCTTCTGGAAAAAGGCGACCGCGCCCGATTCGAGAGTGCGTTTTTCATTGCCCTCGGGATCGCGAGCCGTAAGAACGATTACCGGGATGACGGAGAGCGCTGGGTACTGCTGCAAGCTTTTCAGCACGGCAAATCCGTCGCCCGCCGGCAGCCCGAGATCGAGGATGATCAAGTGTGGCTTTTCCTTCTGGGCCATCGCGATGGCGGAATAACCGTCGCAAACGTTCACAGTGTCGAAGTTATTGGCCCGCAGACGCAGACTCAGGGCCTGTCGAAGATCGGGATCGTCGTCGACCACCATAATCTTGGCTCGATTCGTGGGCTGTCGCTCGCTGGTACTTTCAGTGCGCATGCTTGTGGTTCTCCTTTTCGGTGAAGTTATTTCCGCTCGGTTGTCCTTGCTGAAGTCCTTGCTGAATGATCTCGCTGACGTAATCGGCAACGCCCCAGATTTGTTGTTCCAAGGTCCTCGGGTCGGCAGCCGGCGGGCCGGGGATCGTCTCGGCCGTCACGCGCAAGGTGCCGCTGGGTTTCAACTGAGGCAGCGCGCCGACCTGGCCGCGAATGCGATCCATCATGATGGAAACCCGCTTCATATCGGTGGAGGCGACCACAAAAAATGTCTCGACCGGGGCGCTGGTGCCGGTGGGTGGAAGAACCAAATCCTTATCGACGTAGATGCAATGGCGCAGGACTTCCAGACAGCGCTGGCAGGTTTCTTTCCAGCTTCCGCGCAGTGCTTTGGACAGCGGGGTCAGCTCGACGCGCACCAGCACAAGCGACTCCCGCAAACGTCCCTGGAGAGCGACTACCGGGAGCAGCAGCTTGGCCAGGGAATAGAGCGGCAAGGTGAAAGAGAACGTGCTGCCGCTTCCGGGTTCGCTCGCGACCCACATCCTCCCGCCGTGAAGAGTGACGATTTCCTTGGCAATATAGAGCCCCAGACCGAGGCCGGTCCGGTTACCATCCACCGCGTCGGGATCCTGGTAGAGACGCTCGAAAACCAGGGGCAGCGACTCCCGAGGAATGCCACGGCCGCTGTCGCACACCGACAGATAAGCGGAAGTCGGGTCGGTCTCCACCCGCGAGGCTTTCACAATCACCGAGCCATCGGGTGGGGTGAATTTGATGCCATTGTCGATAAGGTTGATGAGGACTTCGAGGACGCGGTCGGGATCCGCATAGACGAGGGGAATGGCCGGATCCAGTCCGGCTTCGAGTCCGACGCGTTTTTGGGCGGCTGTGGGCCGCATCATCGCCAGCGCTTGCTGAACCAATTCACCAACGTCGATGCAGCGCGGTTCGACGCGCAGCTTGCCGCTTTCGGCGCGGGTGGCTTCGAGGAGGTCGCGAATCATGGCGTGCAACTGATTCACACTTTTGAGGACCGTCTTCAGGTGGTCAGTCTGGTCGGGCGCCATGGGACCAGCCAGGCCATCCAAAAGAAGCGTGACGTACTGATGAATGCAGGTTAAAGGTGTGCGGAGCTCGTGCGAAACGTGGGACAGAAACTGGTTCTTGAATTCAAGTTGCTGCTTGCGGGCGATTTCCAGGGAACGCAACAGTCCCTGCCGTTCCACCGCATAGCGGAGAGCGCGCTCCAGTTGTTTGCTGGTGATGTCGCCTTTGACCAGGTAGTCCTGAACGCCCTGCTGGACGGCTTTCATCGCCAGCGTCTCATCGTCCTGTCCCGAAAGGATCACCACTGGCACGTTCGGCGCTTTTTGCATGATCCGGCGAAAAGTTTCCGCGCCGTGGCTGTCGGGAAGGTTCAAGTCGAGCAGCACCAGCGAAGGTGTTTCCGCATCCAGACACGCGAGCGCGTCGGAGAGACGAGGAACCCAGTTCACGTGGACATCGGACTTGCTTTCCACTAAACGCAAGCGTACAAGGTCCGCGTCTCCCTGGTTATCTTCAATCAGCAAAACGTTGGCAATTTCGTGTTCCATCACTTCTTATTTTTCCTCTCGGGGCAGGCTCGCTGAGCCAAACCAGAATTCTTCAATTGATTGCATCACCAGGAAATACTCATCCAAATTTCCGGGCTTGCTGACATAGCAATTGGCACCCAGTTCGTAACTGCGCTTGATATCCAACAGCGCGCGCGAGGTGCTGAACACCACCACCGGGATAGTGCGAAGATCCGCATCGGCTTTGGCCTCCGCCAATACCGCGCGGCCGTCTTTCCTGGGCAGATTCAGATCCAGGATCACCAAGTCCGGACGAACCGCATTCGCGTACTGGCCGGCGCGATGCAGAAACGCCATTGCCTCCTCGCCGTCCAGTACGTGGTTGATGTGGCTTTGATGCCTGCCCCCGACCAACGCCTCCCGTGCAAGGCCGGCGTCGGCCGGGTTGTCATCCACGAGAAGGACCTGAGGCATTTGCTTCACCTTCTGGCTCCCCCCTCCTCAACGTGATGACCGGCAGGCAAACTGAACGTGAAAGCCGTCGCCATCCTCAAACCTCACCCATACGCTTCCATCGAAAAAGTTCGGTCAATGCCGGCAGATCGCCAAGCCCGATGCCGATGCGCGCGCACATCTCTCAATCTGATCGCTACATGGTCATAGCTATCGGCACCGCCCAAACGTGCTTGAGACCCTAAAGACAACCCGTCTCTGGCAAAAGAACAGATGAGGACCTCCATCTGGTCATGTCCATATAGACATACTTGGGAAATGCTGGAACGACCCTCGTGGGAAGGTACTTAGAACCGGATTTGCGGAGCTGTCGTCTATCCATCAGTCGAGGAACGGACGCGGGGGACAAAGCTCAGAATCGGTTGTATTTCGCGGAGTAGGCTTCTACTTTCTGTACACAGTGGGTTGCGGGCCCTTCTCGAGCGTCTCGCGGTCCCAGATCATGCCCTCGCGGGTGAAACTGGCGAGTTCGAAATCCTGCGTGAGTTCGAGTGCATCGGTAGGACAAGCATCCTCGCACAGGCCGCAGAACATGCAGCGGCTCAGGTCGTAGGTAAAGTTGACAAGCTCTTTGCGGCGGGTCTTTTCATTACGCTCGCTGGTGACAACGATCAGGTTCTCCGGACACGCCAGAGCGCACAGGTCACAGGAAATGCACAGGGACTCGTCGGTGTCTGGATTGACGTTCAGCCGCGGCGCGCCGCGGTAACGCTCGGCTACTTGCGGCCGCTCCAGCGGATACTGCTCGGTATAGATTTCCTTCGGATCCTGATAGCGGAACGTCACGCTGAGTCCCTGGATCAGATCCACCAAGAACACTTTTCGGAAGATGCCGGTGATTCCCATAACCGGATTAGGATACCACTGACGTGATAGGCGCCGGTGTGAGGCACGTCACAGAGGATTGAAAAACGAAAACAGCCCCAAAATCCTTGGCGGACTTTCAGGGCTGCTTCAATCGTTCGCTATCGTATCACCCTAGGTGTAGGCGCTACGGTTTGTCGCTATTTATTTACCACTTGCGTAGTCACTTTGTACTGGGTGGGAAGATAATTCGCATCGCCGCTGTAGGTTGCCATGACAGCATGCGATCCCACGGGAATGGCTGAGGTTGTGAGCTGGGCAATACCACCCGTCAGGGTTGCGGATCCGAGTACCTTGCCGCCCGCTACGAACTGCACGGTGTCACCATCCGGCGGCGGCCCTGCAATCGATGTCATGGTGGCCGTGAACGTCACCGGCTCTCCCAACACCGAAGGGTTCGCCGACGAAGTGAACGTCGCTGTCATCTTCGGGACCAGGAGATAGCCGCCCTTGTTGGTCGAGATTGCAATCACTCCAAAGTCATTTACCTGCACCGAGTAAGGCTGCTGGCCGCTGGCCAGACCCGCCAGGACAGTAAAGTCCTGCATGCCGCCCGATGGCGTCCACAAGAAGCCATGCAGACTTCCCTTCCCAGTTGTCGTAAGGGAAGTACCTACGATCCATCCCTGACTGTTGATGCTGAGAGCGGAACTTTCGTCGCCGCCCAGAGTGCCGAGGTCTTGCATTCCCGCGCTCTGCGTCCAGGAGAACGCGTGCCGGTAAACGCTGGAAACGGGCGATTGCCCCACCACCGTCCCCGAGGCGTTGATGGCATACGCGAGAGTGCCAGCCGATCCCACATTCTGGAGACCGCCGTCCTCCGTCCAGACAAAGCCAAGCGGATTACCGCTGCCGTTGGGAAAGTAGTAGCCGGCAATCTGGTTCGACGAATTGATGGCAACAGCCGTTGCGCCACCGTTGCTGGTGAGAGCGGGCGTCAGATCCTGCATCCCGCCGGCCTGGGTCCAAAGGAAGGCATGCTGCGAATTCGTGGCGGTATAGGATAGCCCAACCACCGCGCCTGAATCGTTGGTCCCGCTGGCAGCACTCAGGTTCCCGCCGAGTGTTCCCAACCACTGTATGTTTCCCGTGGGCTGCCATACGAAAGCTTGAATATAGCCCGATTGGTCGGGATCCGCCGCGCCGACCACGTCGCTAGAGTTGTTAATAGCGGTCCCACCACTGTTCGTCCCGAGTGTCCCCAGGGTCTCCGACTCGGCGGTACGGCTCCAAACCGACACCTGATACGAATCGCTGGTACCCGCATTCACCACCACCTGGCTGCTGTTGTTGATCGAGATCAAAGCATCCGGACTCGATCCTGGCACCGCAACCACACTGAACACTTTCTGCGAGAACGCGAAGCTCGAAAACAACAGGGCAAATACTGCCACCACCACGATTCTGTTCGTATTTTTCACAGTGATCCATCCTCCTCTGAGGAGTGCCGATAACGAATGACTCTGGGGGAACGGAACACCTACCACAGGTGTAAGGTGCACGCCTCGTGCCATTTTGGAGCGCTGGTGCCGATTTAAGAATTGAAGCTAACTATAAGTAAACTAGTCGTTTATTCTGACGCCTGGATGGACCGATAGAGCTGTTGTCGATATGTGCAGAAGAATGCGAACACCACCAATGAGAACGAAACTTCCCACACCAAAGGTAACCATCCCTAGGCAGCCATCCACCCGCTAGAATGGATTGGTCGGTCCGCAGGTTCACCTCTCAGCTGGGAACTTGGTGGTAGAACTGTGGGCTCGAGAACTGATGGACTAGCTACCTGGCAACCCGCCAACGGGTGACGGACAACTGCACTCCTTCGACGAAAACGACGAAAATTTCTCGGATGCGCTGGCCTCTGACGGGCCTTCGTCGCACGCGCTTTCGTCTGACGAACTTTCTTCTGACGAACTGTGGATGGAAGAAGCCCTACGCTGCGCGCAGCGTGCACTGGAGGCGGGCGAAGTGCCGGTGGGAGCGGTGGTGGTGTGCGCAGGACGTGTGCTTGGACGCGGATGGAATCGCAACCTCACCGACTGCGATCCAACCGCGCACGCTGAAATCGTGGCGCTGCGCGAAGCGGGACGAAACGTCGGTAATCACCGGCTCGGCGACTGCGAACTGTTTGCTACAATCGAACCATGCGCCATGTGCGCGGGAGCGGCAGTTCATGCTCGCCTGCGCCGCCTGGTGTATGGTGCCGACGACCCGAAGGCGGGCGCCGTCCATTCGGTTCTGCAGGTGGTGAATCACCCCAGTCTGAATCATCAGATGGAGATCCGGGGTGGGGTGCTGGCCGGACGTTCGGCGGAGATGGTGCAGGAGTTTTTTCGAAATCGTCGTTAGGTTTTTGGGAAGGTCACGGCTTCAGCCGTGACGCTCGTGACCAAAAACGACGCGGGCTTTAGCCTCTGAAGGTGAGACCGCTTCTACTGACAACTGATTTTCCGGAGAGGTGCGTGAGCGGTTGAAACGATCCGCCTCGAAAGCGGACATACCTTAACGGGTATCGTGGGTTCAAATCCCACCCTCTCCGCCATTCCTCTAAAGTGTGCGGTTTAGCGGTGATTCAAATCATCACTTACAAAAGCATGAGCATCGTCCTTCGTTGACTAGCCTTCCTCCCATCCTTAATATTCCACCCTGAGTCCAAATGCCACCCATGATCAACCAGACAATCTCGCACTACCGCATCATGGAAAGACTCGGCCGCGGCGGAATGGGCGTGGTCTACAAGGCAGAGGACACGCGGCTTCATCGCTTCGTCGCCCTCAAGTTCCTGCCCGAAGACGTTGCCCGCGACCCGCACGCACTCGCCCGCTTTCAACGCGAAGCCCAAGCAGCATCCGCTCTCAATCACCCCGGCATCTGCACGATTTACGACGTTGGCGAGCAGGACGGGCAGGCGTTCATCGCCATGGAGTTTCTGGATGGCGTGATGCTGAAGCACCGTATTGCGGGCCGTCCGCTTGAAACCGATCTGCTCCTGTCGCTTTCCATTGAAATCGCCGACGCGCTCGATGCGGCTCATTCGGCGGGCATCATTCATCGGGATGTAAAACCCGCGAACATCTTCATTACCAAACGTGGACGGGTCAAAGTTCTCGACTTCGGGCTAGCGAAGAAGACTGATGCGGGCACCAAGCGAGAATCCGACTCGGGCTCGGACGATCCCACGATTGGGGAGAAAGACCTCACCGCCAGAAACATCGCTCTGGGCACAGTGAGCTATATGTCGCCCGAACAGGTCGCAGGCAAGCCTCTGGACGCACGCACCGATCTGTTTTCCTTTGGGGTGACGCTTTACGAGATGGCAAGCGGTCGTCTGCCCTTTGAAAAGGAAACTGCGGGAGCGACGTTTGGGGCTATCCTGCACGAGGGCGTGGAATTACCCAGTCACTGGAACCCGGAGTTACCTCCTCAGTTCGACGAGATCATCCGCAAAGCTCTGGAGAAAGACCGCAATCTGCGCTACCAGCATGCAGCGGAGATGCGAGCCGACCTGCAACGGCTGAAGCGGGACTCCGAGAGCGGATACCGTTCTGCTACGGCAAGCGCGGGCACGATGACGGCGGGAGAAACTCCTGCGGTCCGGGTTGCGAAGGTTTGGAGGATTGCGGTTCCCGTCTTGCTGGTCCCCTTGCTCGTGGCGGGCGGGCTTTACTATCGTTCGCATCAGCGAAGCACGCGCCTCGCCGAGAAGGACACCATCGTTCTCGCCGATTTTTCCAACAGCACGGGCGATGCGGTATTCGACGACACCCTGAAAACGGCGCTCAGCGTCTCCTTGCGGCAATCGCCTTTCCTGAACCTTCTTTCCGACGACGGCGTCGGCGCAACTCTCAAGCTGATGACCCGCCCGGCTAACACACCACTTACACCTGAGGTCACACGCGAGGTCTGCCAGCGCGTCCATAGCAAAGCGTATATCGCGGGCTCGATTGCAACTCTAGGAACCGAGTACGTGCTGGCGCTTAAGGCAGTGAATTGCCAGAATGGAGATACGCTGGCTCAGGAGCAGGTGACGGCGGCGTCCAAGGAGAAGGTGCTAGATGCGTTGGGCGGCGCGGCGTCCAAGCTGCGAGGCGAACTGGGCGAATCGCTGGCTACGGTGCAGAAGTTTGATGTCCCGCTCGAACAAGCCACCACGTCTTCGCTCGAAGCTCTAAAAGCGTTCAGCCTTGGCAGAAAGGCCAATAACGAGAGAGGCGCTGCCGCAGCCCTACCTTACGATCAACGTGCCATCGAGCTTGATCCGAATTTTGCCATGGGCTACAAAGCACTGGGCAGCGACTACACCACTCTCTCCGAGCTAGGGCGGGCCAGCGACTACTTCACGAAGGCATTCCAGTTGCGCGAACATGCCAGCGAACGGGAAAAACTGGCAATCACCGCCAGCTACTATGACACGGTCACCGGGGAACTGGAGAAAGCGGTACAGACGTATCAACAGATGATTGAGAACTACCAGCCGGACGCCAGTTGGTGCAACAATTTGGGCACAGATTTCGCTGCACAAGGGCAGTATGAAAAAGCCACGGAGATGACGCGGCAAGCCTTGCGCCTTGCGCCGGATCGTGTAAGTTCTTACGTCAATCTCGCCAACGATGCCCTCTCCTTGCAGCGCTTCGACGAGGCGCGGGAGAGTGTCCACGAGGCGCAGGTCCGAAAACTTGATGACTACATACTCCACGATGTTCTCTACGCCGTTGCCTTTCTTGGAGCGGACTCTGCGGCGATGGCGGAACAGCAACATTGGTCGGCGGGCAAGCCTGAATATGAAAACTTTGGACTGGCGCTCGCATCGGATACCGAGGCATTTTCCGGTCATCTTGGCCAGGCGCGGGAACTTACCAAGAGGGCTGTGGTCTCCGCAATACAAGCCGATAGCAAGGAAAGCGGGGCAATATGGCAGACGAATGCGGCTCTGCAACAAGCCGCCTATGGCAACGCTGCGGAAGCGCGGCAGTCAGCGGCAGAGGCTTTGAAGCTGGCTCCAGCGAGTCTGGGCGTCGAGAGCGAAGCCGCCCTTGCATTTGCGATGACAGGCGATGCGGCGCGGGCCGAATCCTTGGCCCAAGACTTAGAGAAACGATTCCCACTGGACACGCAGATGCAGTCCCTCTGGCTGCCAGCGATTGAGGCGCAATTGGCGCTGAATGGTGACAGAAAGAACCCGGCTGCCGCCCTGAACGCGCTGCAAGCTGCCTCACCCATCGAACTGGGCAGCATCTCGTTCGTCAACAATATTTCGTGCCTCTACCATGTGTATATACGCGGAGAGGCATATTTGGCAGCCGGACAAGGCAATGCGGCCGCCGCCGAGTTTCAAAAAATTATCGACCACAGCGGCATCGTCTGGAACTGCTGGACGGGAGCGCTGGCGCGTCTGGGTGTGGCACGGGCCAACGCTTTGCAGGCGAGAACTTCGCAGGGAGCGGATGCCGAAGTAGCCCGCGTCCGGGCGCTTGCCGACTACAAAGATTTCCTCACACTCTGGAAAGACGCCGACCCCGACATCCCCATCCTGAAGGAAGCCAAAGCGGAGTACGCGAAGTTGCAATAACCCGTTTCATTCGACGTTGCTCAGTACCATCGTTCCATCGCTTGAGGCATAGGCCTCCCGATCGGCTTTTGGCCGTGCTCGTTGCATACATGCTTCAACATGGCACGAGCGGCCTGCGTGCGACGGCTGCCGAGTCTGTCATCAAACTGGTTGACGTGCTCAGTATGTGGGCAGTCAAGGCAGACGAGGATTATGCCGCTCGTATCTCTGCTGATCGCGTACATGACGCCGAGCATACCCGCAACCTTTTCCGGTCGGTGTGATCGGGATCACTTTCCCATTACCTTCGTTTGAGAGAAGGGGTCGCGTAGCGAACGGTTTCTTGGAAGGCCTGCGAGCAGCGCAAAAGAGGCTCTAGCCACCACCCTCGCCGTGTGGCATAATACGTCCGCCTCTCCGAAGAGCAGTTCCCGCTATTTGAGGCGCAGCACGCCTTGAGGCGAATGGACTGAGCACTGCGATGTGGGTCGTGAATCTGAGATGCCGCCTGCTGTCCCTCCTGAGAATCCACCATCCGAACTGTGAAGTCTGCAATGCTCGTGAAAAGTACGGACTTGAGATGCGAAAGCGGTTGGAAGACTTGAGCGAGCGGACGCAGCCGCATCCGCTCAACCATGGAAATCATGAAGAGGCAGTGGAGGTCTTCGATTCCCGTCCCGGCGAAGTTGTAAGCACACCTGTTTCGTTGAAGGCGCAGAAGCGGAAGAAGATTGCTTAAAGCCAACTAGCCCGCCGCGAGTTATGCGATTTTATCCATGGTCAGAATGGACTCGCGAAGAACTGCATTGAAATCCACCCTGTGATGGAAATCAAGTTCCTACAACACAAATGCGGAAAAGATTGAACATAGTGTTAGGAACCACTCAAATCGCTTGAACCGGAGCGCCGTTCATGGCAGTCGCTAATTTCTTACCTTCAGCAACAAAGATTCCCAATTCTGTCGGATTGAGTTTGTCTGGCGGGGGATTTCGTGCCACGCTTTTTCATCTTGGTGCCGTGCGGAGATTGAACGAATTCAGCATTCTGCCAAAGCTCACAACCGTATCGTCTGTCTCTGGCGGCAGCATATTGAACGCATTTCTGGCCTCTCGACTCCCGGTCCCGCTCACGAATGGTATCGCAGATTTTGACGCCTCGGCGAGCAAGCCAGTACGTGAGTTCTGTTCTCTGGATATCAGGCGCTGGCTTGCCCTTGAAGCGGCGATACCGGGTACACACAATAGTTCCGGTCTTGCCAAGCAGTACGACAAGCACCTGACTTCCGGCAAGCTGCTCAAAGACATTTTCGGAACTCCGATTCATATCCTCTGCTCGACCGATCTGGCTTACGGCGTGAATTGGATGTTCAAGAAGCAGCAATGCGGCGACTATCAGGCGGGATTCCAAAACACGCCCACGGACTGGCTCTTGGGTACTGCGGTGGCCGCTTCCTCCTGTTTTCCACCTGTCTTCAAGCCTTTGAATCTCAACCTTGATCCAACAAAGCTGATCGCGGGCAAGCTTGCCTCCAGCCCACAGAGAGACAAGGTCATCCGGGAGATCACATTTAGCGATGGCGGTGTATATGACAATCTGGGGCTTGAGCCCATCTGGAAGGATCACGAGATCGTGCTTTCATCGGATGGTGGAGCACTTTTTCCGGTCGGCGGTGACAACGGATTTGCATGGGAGATAGGCAGGTTCATATCAATTCCAGAGAACCAAGCTCTTGCTTTGCGCAAACGATGGCTGATTTCAAACTTCGCAGCGAATCAAATGAAAGGGACATATTGGGGGATCGGAAGCACGGCTTACGATTACGGGATTCAGCAGGGATATTCGAATGATCTCGCCAAGAACTTCATCGCCGCGATCCGAACCGATTTGGACAGCTTTTCCGATGCGGAAGCGTCGGTCTTAGAAAACCACGGATATTGGCTGGCCGATGCCGCGATCCGGAAACACGTGCCTGAGTTGCTTCCGCCGAACATTCCACCGTTGAACGTTCCGAACCCGGAGTGGGCGGGACCTGAAGACAAGATCAAGGACGCACTAAAGGATAGTAGGACGCGAACATTACTCGGGCATGGCTGAGGGCACGCCCGAGATCGCACTCCGATGAATTTCTGACCAGTACTCCTAGTCGCCGGTTCCGCACGTGCAAATGCCTGCGCCGCTTCCCAACTGCTGCATCATGGAGCACTCGGTTGCCAGGACCGTCGTTTGCGTGCTGCTCAGCGCGCTGGTTGAAAACGTCTCTTCCGTGACTTCGTAGGTGCCGTTGGAGGCTTGAACGTTCGTCCCCCATCCAATGATTTGGCCAGCCGGAGTCAAGGAGCCGGCATTACATTGTGGATTCTGCGTGGGATCGGAGGACACGACTTCGATCACTCCTGCTACCGGTTTTTTCCCGGTCAGAGTATTGGCCGTGAGATCGTTGAGCAAAGAGAGCGTCAGCAACCCGCTGTCCGATATCGAGCATCCACAGCACTCGTTCAATTCCTGATTCCGGTCGAAGACGTAAATCATGGCGCACAGGTTTCCGAAAGTAACGCCCGGATTGGTGAGCCGAATGGTGCTGTCGAATCCTGAATTTTGCGCGTTGGCACGATTAAAGTACTCCACGGTGAGTAGTGGCATCACGGTGAGATTCGACGACGCCGTAAACCCGCTGCCCTGGGCGAGGATCGTCGTTGATCCGATCGTCTCGGCTGTCGTCAGTCCACTACTACTCACGATGGCGATGGCCGGCTGCATCGAACTCCAAGTTACGGTTGCAGTCTGGTTCTGCGTGGACCCATCGCTGAAGGTTGCAATCGCCTGGAGCTGGGTACTACTCCCCAGGAGCATGGATAGTGGCGCCGGAACAATGTTCAGGGCGACTTCCGCAGCGGGAGTCACAGTCAGGCTCGCGGTTCCGGTCACGTTGCCGGAGTTCGCACCGATCATCGCCGTTCCAACTGCGTTAGCAACCGCCATGCCTGTCGGGTTCACACTAGCTATCTTTGACCCGGACGAACTCCACACCGCGGATTGCGTCAGATTTTGAGTGCTTCCATCGGTAAAGTTCCCGGTCGCGGTAAACTGCTGGGTTTCGTCTATCGGCAAAGAGGATTGGTTCGGACTGACCGTAATACTGACCAATGCCGGCGGTCCGACGGCGACCGACGCGCTGCCGGACATCCCTTGATAGGTGGCCGACACTTGGGCGGCGCCTTTGCCCGCAGCTTTCACGGAGCCTTGAGCGTTGACTGCGGCCACGGATGACTGGCTCGTCTGCCAGGTCGCCGAAGAGCTGACGGTTTGCTGGGTCCCATCGCTCATGCTGGCGATCGCTTGCAACTGACCGCTACTCCCCAGGGGCAGGGATAATGTTGCCGGAACAACGTTCAGGGCGACCACCGCTGCGCCCGTTACCGTCAGGCCCGCGGTGCCGGTCACGGATCCAGAGGCCACACTGATCGTCGCCGTTCCGACGGATTTGGCGGCCACCGCACCCGCTGGGCTCACACTGGCAATTGCCGCGGACAAACTCCACGTCGCCGATTGCGTCAGATTTTGCGTGCTTCCATCAGTGAAGTTTCCGGTCGCGGTTAGCTGTTCGGTTTCACCCACCGGCAAAGAGACCTGGTTTGGACTCACCGTGATGCTGGCCAATGCGGGTGGTCCGACAGTGATCGACGCGCTACCGGTCATCCCTTGATACGCCGCAGACACTTGGGCGACACCTTTTCCCTTAGCCGTCGCATAACCTTGCGCGTTAATTGCGGCCACGGATGTTTGGCTCGTCTGCCACGTCACCAACGAACTTATGGTTTGCTGGGTCCCATCGCTCATGGTTGCGATCGCCTGCAGCTGACTGCCACTACCCAGCGGCAGGGATAGTGTCGCCGGAACAACGTTCAAGGCGACTAGCACTGCGGGGGTCACCGTTAGGTTCGCCGTTCCAGTCACGGAGCCCGAGGTCGCGGTAATGGTCGCCGTTCCGACTGCGCTGGCAACCGCGGCACCCGCCGGGCTCACACTGGCAACGGCCGCGGACAAACTCCACGTCACCGATTGCGTCAGATTTTGCGTGCTTCCATCGGAGAGGGTCCCGGTAGCGGTTAGCTGCTCACTTTCTCCCACCGGCAATGAGGATTGGTTCGGACTCACCGCGACACTAACCAATGCGGGCGGTCCGACCGTGACCGACGTAGTGCCTGTTACTCCCTGATAAATCGCGGACACTTGGGCAACGCCTTCGCCCATGCCGGTCAATTTGCCTTGAGGGTTTATCGCGGCCACGTCTGACTGGCTCGTCTGCCACACTACGGCAGTGAGGACTTCCGTAGTGCCGTTGTTATAGGTCCCCGTAGCGCTGAACTGCAGATTTGCGCCCTTCACAATTGACTGGTTTGCGGGGCTAATCGCGATTTGTGTGAGTCGTGGATTTCCCGATCCGCAGTTCAGAAGGAACGCGGAACACATGAGCACACTAAGAACACTGATCGACTGCGCGGCTGGACGAAGTCTCATAATGGGCGCCTGACAACCTGGGGGGAGGGAGCAGGTATGAACTAACCACTCGGAACTATATCGATAGAACTATGCCTTTGCATACTCTCAACTCGAATTAACCCATTTGGAGTAGCACATCAGTGGGGGCCCAGGACACAAGCCAATGCATGGCCAGTTTGCGATTGGTCGTGTGTGGGGCGCGCATTTACTAGACGACGAATTGAAGGCCACTGAGGTAGCTCGGAGATTTCTGTCCGCGCTTCACACTCCAACGCACTTGCATGAGCGCGGGAATCGAAACCGGAGAATCGAACACCGGAAACTTGCAGCACACGAAAGTGGCCGCCTGGAGCGGACTCGAACTAAGGATGCACACACCGCCGTTGCTGAAATTATGAATGCGACAGTCAAATTCCTTGGGCCGGGGACCCGTCGCCTGACCCGACAACAAACTCCGCGCATGTACTTCGAACGCTTGCGGAAAGCGCTCATGCTGGCGCCGTTCTCCATCTAGAGGGTTGTGCACAGGTAAAGCATGATGCACGAAGTCACTGTCCGCGTATATCCTTCAATCGGACTAATTCGCGGCGGCTAATGTCAAAGGAGCAATGCTTAATTGCTTGGCTTAATTGCTTGACCTGGATCCTGCAAGCTTCCCAGCGATTCCAGAACGCGTGGAAACTTTCATTTTAACCATCACCAGTCGCAGAAACGCCTTGACTGTGTTTGGACTAATCTTCATGCGGGTTGCGATCTCTTTGCTGGTGAGACCTTGCAGCAGGTACTCCACGGTTTCGCGTTCTCGTTGGGTCAGATCAAAGCGTTCAGTCAGTTCTGTAAGCGTCGTGCTGCCTGCCGCATCGCGCTCCAGCAGTACCGCGAAAGCGGGCCGCGGAGAATAGTGTCCGTTGCAGTCGACTTGAAAGCTCTTGCAGATGTAGCGGCGTTTACCCGACTTGAACTCTTTGACGAAGGCCTTTTGCTCATTCTGTTGGTCGAGAAGGGTGGTGCGCACGCGATCGGCAAGAAAGACTTTGGGTTGCTTGATCCGGTTCGCCTCGCTCGGAAAGCAGAGGATTTGCAGGGCGGGATCGTTCGATGCAATCAGATTCAATTCGCCATCCAGCAGCAAAAAGCCGTTGTTGCTTGGAGCCATCGACACGGTGCTCTCCTGTAGTTTTGAAAACGGCTTGACCCAGTTGAAACTGCGATCACGCAGACAAGCTCTAGCCTGGACTCCGGCTTGAGGCGGGGGGAGTGGCTCAACAGCCACAATACCATAGCCCGAAATCCGACGCAACAGTATCCGCCGTAAACGCTCGCCCTGTCAATAGATAATGCAAGAATAGAGAGAAATGGGCGTGAACATTAAGCTGACTACGTTTGTACTACTCCAAATGAACTAAGTCCTGGCTCCTAAGCAGGTGGGCTAACCCAATCGTAGGATTGCTGCCATGGCGATCCCGTAGTTAACTGGAGATGCCTAGAGCCCTCCCCTAGCTTGGTGTACTGAAACGCCCCCTAGCCTGGTTTTAGGGATGGGAACACCGGAAAAGCATCACCCGCGTGGTGCGAATGTGACCGATATTGGTTCTCCGCAGGCAGCCTTGCGCTGCGTGCGCGATTCTGGTCCTGCCCTGAAACCGAACTAGCGGTGCACTGCGAGCCCGCAAAATAGCGGAGGTGTGGTATGTATAGAGTTAGCCAACACGGCCTCCTCCGCGGGCGGTAGCGCAAGCCGCATCCACGAGGTGAACGTGCGTGCCCATCGTGCGCGGTTCATGGCTGCGTACGGAAGTGAGGCGGTTATGCTTAGGGGTAGTCCGGCAAAGTCCGATCGCGTTGCAGGTTCGCGAAGGCGGTCTATTCTCGACTTGCGCGTTTACATTCGAGGCGCCATGCGCATCGCGGTCGCGGCCGGCGTGCTGGTGTGTTTTGGATGGCAAGGACTCTGGGCGCAAGCCTCTCCACAAAAGCTGATCGTTCATCGGTCAACGCGCGCCATTCCGCACAAGTTTGTCGTTCATCCGAATGAAGCAATCGTCGCCGTAAATCAAACTCAGCGTTTCGAAGTTACCGACGCTCAAGGAAGACCCGTTGCCGTGCATTGGAATGTCTCGGGGATCGGTTGTTCGGGCATGGATTGCGGGACCATCGACGACGAGGGAGTTTACCGGACACCGTCTTCTCTACCGCAGCCGCGCGTCGTTACTGTGGAAGCCGTTCTAGCTTCGGACCCCAATTACTCCGTATTGACTCAGGTCTGGCTTGAGGATTCCGTCGCCGCTGCGGTGAGTGCCACTCCCGGCCAAGTTGCTACCGGCGAAACGCAACCGTTGACAGCCCCGGAGGTTGGAATACCGAGCCTCGCCAAGAATGCCGGATTACCCCTGCCAAATGCGATCGCCGCTGCCCCTGTGCTTGATCGACAGAATCTGGCCAGCAGCGCCGGATCACCGCCGCTCCCCAATGTTGTCGCTCCAGCCCCAGCGGTTGGAAGAAGGAACCTGGCCACAGGTGCCGAATTACCGCCCCTGCCAGATGTGGTTGCTGCTGCCCCAACAGCGGTGGGGAGACAGCTTGCGCGCAGCGCCGGATCACCGCCGCTCCCGACTGTGATCGCCGCTGCTCCAGCGGTGGGCAGACAGACCCTTGCCGTCAGCATCGGATCGCCGCTGCTCCCCAATGTGGTCGCTCCAGCCCCGGCGATTGGAAGACAGAACCTCGCGAGCAGCGCCGGATTACCGTCGCTCCCCAATGTGATTGCCGCTGCTCCGTCGGTTGGAAGACAGAGCCTTGCCACCAGCACCAAATTGCCGCTCCCGACTGTGATTGCCGCTGCCCCATCGGTTGGAAGACAGAGCTTTACCACCAGCGCCGGATCACCGCCGCTGCCGAATGTGGTCGCCCCAGCCCCGGCGATTGGAGGACAGACTCTTGCCGTCAGCGTTGGAGCACCGCCGCTGCCGACTGTGGCGGCCCTCGTGAGCCCCACTCCTTACCAGGTCCCTGCCGGGAAAACGCAACCGTTAACGGCCACTGCGGTTGGAAAGCAGAACGCGGCTGTCAACGGGGTGTTAACGCCGATGCCTGATGTGGTCCCCACGGTCCCGAGTGGAACGGTTGTCTCCGCGCAACATGGTCCGGTGGTCACCTATCGGGATGGTCAACTCACGATTGATGCGGAGAACTTAACTCTGGCCGCGGTGCTGGCGTTGGTCGCAGAGAAGACCGGGGCTGTGATCGAGGTTCCGCCCGGAAGCGGCTTGGAGCGCATCTTCGAACACACAGGACCGGGACCGGCAAACGACGTGCTGGAGAGCTTGCTCAACGGGTCTCCCTTCAATTTCATTATCGTGAGTTCGCCGCTACATCCGAACCAGCCGGCGCAGGTGTTACTGTCCCTGCATCGTCCAGACACAGACATCCCTGCCGTTGCATCTGTCGAACCGAAAGTCAGCCCCCCACTATGGACGCCCCCTGCTCCGTCTACGGCGCCTTTGCCGCAAATCGACAGAGCACTTTTGCAGCCTCCGACGGAGCCGTTATCTCCACAAGCTCTCGGCGAGTTGATGAAGGACAAGGCTAAGCAGCTGCGGGAGCAACTCCAAAAACAACAATGACAGCAATCGCCGCGCAACGGTGCGGCCCGCGATGCCACCAGTTAATATCTCCCAGGCAAGCGTGTCCGACGTGGAGTTACGCGCTCTCAACTTTATGGCGTTGGGTCATTGAACTAATCCATAAGTAGTAGCTCAGAGTCGTAGTGTTTTTGGCTAGGCCACGTGGGGACTTGTAAAGAACTGGACAAAGGTTAGAGTGCCCTCAGCGCCCATAGCTGATCCTCCCCCAGCGCCCGGCGCCACAAACCACAAGGAGGATCCAAGAAATGAAAAAGCTAGGATTTTTGATGTTGGCTATCGCCCTGATGCTGGGGGGAACTGCCTTAGCCCAAAACGTTGGTGACAATAGCGTGTATTTCACCACCTACTACTCCAATGCGAACACCAGCGGTGCGCCGGATGCAACCCTGCGTATCGTCAACGATGGCGACCAGGGCGCCCCACAACCCTCTGGCGACCTGTATGCTGCCATCTATGTGTTCGATGACAGCCAGGAACTGACTGAGTGCTGC
>Ga0181523_10001285_pt1 | contig 26914 bp, 27 predicted proteins | sample PEATcosm2014_Bin_43_FD_119752 | JGI IMG/M metagenome (GOLD analysis project Ga0181523, IMG submission 119752) | Peatland microbial communities from MTU Mesocosm Facility, Houghton, MI, USA - PEATcosm2014_Bin05_30_metaG | ecosystem: Environmental > Terrestrial > Soil > Wetlands > Peat | place... | reverse complement strand
CGGCCTGGTGTGAACCTGCTGCAGCACCGGCCGCGCCCTGGGATGCTTGGGGTCTATCGCCGGCTCGGTGTTCTGCGCGCTCTGGATCAGCGGGGCGTCGTTCGCGCCCTCGACCTTCTCCGGGACGGGCTTGGCGTTGTCCGCCACCTTGCCCAGGTTGCTTCCAAACCCCTCGTCTCCCGGGACGAGCTTCTCATAGCCGGAGAGCGGGTTTTGCGCCTGCTTGGGGGCCGCCTCCGTCTTCACCGGCTGCTTCGCCGAATCCAGCGAGATGGGCACCGTGTCCTGGGGCTTCGTCAGCTGCCCGCTCACGACCTGGTTTGACTGGAAATCCTTCCTGCCCTCAGTCTTTGGCTTGTCGTTGTGCTGGTCCGGCTGCGGCTTCTCCTGGGCGAGCTGCTGGTTCTGGGAGCTGAAGTTGTTCGTCTTGTCCGGCACATTGTCGGGGGCGTTGGGGTTTGCCTCGACGTAGCGGCTGGGCGGCGGCGGTTTCGGCACCGGCTTGACGAACGCGTCGGGCGCGATCTCGATGTTGAACTGCTGCAGGGACTGCTGCGCCCGCGGCCGGAAATGGATGGGCTCGGAGCGGAGCAGGTACGGGGCGGTCGCGAACAGCAGGAGGTGCACGAGCAGCACGGCCAGTATGCCGATCAGGACGGAGCGCGAGTCCGGGTCCGAGAGGGCGCGCGCCGCCATCCGCCTCATCGAGGCGGCGGGCGAAACTGCGGCAAGCGAGTGGCTCATCGGGCGGCGGGCTGGTCGGGAGACCCGAAGATTAGCCCACTAGGACTCCTCCCGTCAAAATTTGTTTCGTCGCCTCCATCGGGAGCCCCATGATGTTTGTGAAAGATCCGCTGTATCTTGCTATGATCATTCCCGTCTGCTCCTGAATCGAGTAGGCCCCCGCCTTGTCTAGGGTGTTGACGAGGCGCAGGTAGTCCTCGATCACGGCGTCCCCGAACGGCTTGAACTCGACCACGCTCGAGACCCCCTGGTCGATCCTCAGCCCGGCCGCGCACCGCCTGACCGCGATGCCGGTATAGACCGTGTGCTCGCGCCCCGACAGCCTTCGCAGCATCGAGCGCGCCTCCTCAAGGTCGCGCGGCTTGTTGATCGCCGCGCCGTCCAGGAAGACGGTCGTGTCCGCCCCGAGAACGACCGCGTCCGGATGGCGCTCCGCGACCCAGTCGGCCTTCAGCGCGGCGTTGTGCGCGACCATCACGCGGGGGTCCGTCGCCGGGTCCTCGTGCTCAGAAACATCCGCGACAACGACTTCGAACGGAATGCCGAGCTGCGCGAGCAGCTCCCGGCGGCGGGGCGATGCCGATGCGAGTATGAGGCGGCGGGTCGAGGGCAAAGAGAGCAGCCATTAGGTCGCCGAATATGTTGAAAGCAAACCCATTGGCGTCCATGGTGATCCCTTAAACCTTCCCGCATGCGCCTCGGCCTTGCACAGATCAACACCACCGTGGGGGACCTCGCCGGAAACCGCCGGCTCATACTCGACGCATACGCCCGCCTCGTGGAGCGGGGGGCCCAGCTGGTCGTGTTCCCCGAGCTCGCGACGTGCGGCTATCCCCCGCGCGACCTGCTGTTCAAGCGCCACTTTGTTCCCGACGTCGAGGACTCGCTCAGGTCACTGGCCGCGGCCGTTGGCGAGGTTCCCGCGCTCGTGGGCACCGTCGAGGCCAACAAGGGCGGGACGGGGCGCCCGTTCTACAATGCGGCCGCGTTCTGCCACAGGGGGAAGGTCGCCCTGGCGGCGCACAAGTGCCTTCTTCCGACCTACGACGTATTCGACGAGGACCGGTACTTTGAACCGGCGGCCCAGCCCACGGTCATAACCCACGCGGGAATCCGCATAGGCGTGACGATCTGCGAGGACATCTGGACCCACCCCATGATCAGCACGCGCCGCCTGTACAGCGGGCTCGACCCCGTGAAGCAGCTGGCGGCCCAGAAGTGCGACGTCATGGTCAACCTGTCCGCCAGCCCGTGGAACTACGGCAAGGGCGTCGTCAGGCAGACCCTTGTGACGGACGCTGCGCGCGCGCTCGGCTGTCCGGTCGCCTACGTGAACGCCGTCGGCGGCAACGATGAGCTCATCTTCGACGGCCGGTCGCTCGTCAGCGATCCCGTGGGCCGCGTGCGGACCGGGATGGCCGCCTTCTCCGAGGAACTGACCGTGGCGGAAACCGCCCCAGGCCAGGCTGCGGGACCCATGGCCGCCCTTTCCCCGACGTTCGAGCAGCCCGAGATGGCGGACATAATGGCCGCCTTGACGCTCGGGCTCAGGGACTACGCGTACAAGTGCGGGTTCAGCACGGGTCTCATCGCCATCTCGGGCGGAATAGATTCAGCTGTTGTCGGGGCGATCGCAGCCGCGGCCTTCGGCCCGCAGAACGTGATAGGCGTCTCCCTGCCGTCTTCGATCTCGTCCCAGCACTCGCGCGACGACGCCCGCGCGCTCGCGCACAACCTCGGGATCCGCTTCGAGACGATAGGGATCGCGGACATCGTCGCCTGCTGCGAGGCGTCGCTTGCGCCGGTCTTCGCGGGAAGGCCGCGCGACGTGACCGAGGAGAACATCCAGGCGAGGATCCGCGGCGTCGTCATGATGGCGCTGTCGAACAAGTTCGGCTCCCTGCTCCTGACGACCGGCAACAAGAGCGAGATGGCGGTCGGCTACTGCACGCTCTACGGCGACATGTGCGGCGGGCTGGCCGTGATCTCCGACGTCTTCAAGACCCAGGTCTACGCGCTCGCGAATTGGATCAACGCGGACGCAAGGCGCGCGGGCCGCGAGCCCCCGATCCCTCAGTCGAGCATCGACAAGCTCCCGAGCGCCGAGCTGCGGCCGAACCAGACCGACCAGGACAGCCTTCCCCCGTACGACGTGCTCGACGCCGTGCTCAAGGGGTACGTCGAGGAGGGACTTTCCCGCCGCGACCTCGTGGCCCAGGGATTTCCCGAGGCAACCGTCGCCGACGTCATCCGCAAGGTCGACCTGAACGAGTACAAGCGCAAGCAGGCCGCGCCGGGCCTGAAGATCACGCCCCTGGCGTTCGGTGTCGGGCGCAGGATCCCCATCGTGCAGAAATACGTCAGCTCATGAGCGCCTCCGAGGAGCTGTTCGCCCGGGCCCTAAAGCGGATCCCCGGGGGGGTGAATTCCCCGGTTCGCGCCTTTCGGGCCGTCGGGGGCGCCCCGTTCTTCGTCAAGGCGGCGCGGGGCGCGACGCTCGTCACCGCCGACGGCCGCGAGCTGGTCGATTTCGTCTGCACCTGGGGGCCCGCGATCCACGGCCACAATCACCCGCGCATCAGGGAGGCGATCGCCGGGGCGCTGGAGGACGGCACGAGCTTCGGGGCGCCAAACCGGTACGAGGTGCGGATGGCCGAGCTCATCCACGACTTCGTGCCCTCGATTGGGAAGGTCCGGATGTGCAACAGCGGGACCGAGGCGACGATGTCGGCCATCCGGCTCGCCCGCGGGTTCACCGGGCGCGACAAGATAATCAAGTTCTCCGGCTGCTACCACGGGCACTCGGACTCGGTCCTCGTCAAGGCGGGTTCGGGCGCGATGACGCACGGCCACCCCGACAGCGCCGGGATCCCGGAGGCCTTCGCGCGGGAGACCGTGGTCCTTCCCTTCAACGACGCGGCGGCCGTGGACCGGGCGTTCTTGGCCTATCCCGGCCAAATCGCCGCCGTCATCGTTGAGCCCTACCCGGCGAACGTCGGGCTCATCCTGCCGGAGCCCGGCTTCCTCGCCCACCTGAGGGCGTCGTGCACGGGCGCGGGGGCCCTGCTGATATTCGACGAGGTTATGACGGGCTTCCGGCTGGCGAGGGGCGGCGTCCAGGAAATAGAGCGGATCGCCCCCGACCTCACCGCCCTGGGGAAGATCATTGGAGGCGGGCTCCCGGTGGGAGCCTTCGGCGGACGGGAGGATATCATGGACAAGCTCGCGCCGCTCGGGCCGGTCTACCAGGCGGGCACCCTTAGCGGTAACCCGCTCGCGATGGCCGCGGGGATAGCGTCCCTGGAGCTCCTCGGCGAGACCCTCCCCTATCCGCGGCTCGATGCCCTTGGGCGCCAGTTGCGCGACGCGGTCGCGGGCGCGTGCCGCAGGAAGGGGCTGGATGCCCAGGTGCCCCAGACCGGATCGATGTTCTGCGTCTTCTTCACCCCGAGGCCGGTGCGCGACTACGCGAGCGCGCTGGCGGGAGACGCGAAACTTTTCGCGCGGTTCTTCCACGGCTGCCTTGACGCGGGAGTCTACCTCCCCCCAAGCGCCTACGAGACCGCCTTCATAAGCACGGCTCACGAGGGCGCCGCGATCGACCGGGCGTGCGAAGTGATGGATGCGGTGATCAGGCGCCTATGAAATCTCGCAAAGGCGAGGCGAAGCCCGCAGCTTCTGAAACTTCATGACGGGCCGCACGCTCCTGACAATCTGCCTCCTGGCATCCGCCGACCGCCGGCTGGCCGCCCAGCCCGCGCAGGCGGACTCCCTGGCGCTTGACGACGTCAAGGCCGGGCAGCACGGGGAGGTCTGGACCGTGTTCCAGGGCACGAAGCCCGAGCCCTTCGCCGTCGAGGTGACCGGAATAATCCAGAACGCCCTTGGGCCCGGCAAGTCGATGATCCTCTGCAGGCTCACGGACCCCCGGGTCCAGAACATGGGCGCCGTCGCCGGGATGAGCGGAAGCCCGCTCTACATAGACGGGAAGTTCGCCGGGGCGATGAGCTACCAGATCCAGCGCTTCGAGACGATCCGCTACGCTGGGTTCACGCCCGCGGCGGACATGGCCGAGGTCGCGGACCGCGTCGGCACCCCGGCCCCCGAAGCGCCCGGGGAGGCGGTGCCCTCCGACCTGCCGCCGCCGGCCGACTCCGCGCGGGACGGCGACCCTGCGTTCAGGCCGATGAACCCCGTGTTCGCGCTCGGCGGCGTGTCTCCGCAGGTTGCGGCAATCATGGCGCCCCAGTTCTCGGCTCTCGGGATCGGCGTGGTCGCGCTCGGGGGCAGCAGCCAGGGGCGCCAGGGCGCCCAAGCGCCGGGCCAGCCTTCGGCGCCCGTGGCCCCGCTCCGCCCCGGCGACGCCGTTTCCGTGGCCCTCGCGACCGGCGACATCTCGCTGGCCGGCACGGGCACCGTCTCCCGCGTCGACGGCAACCGGGTCGTCGCGTTCGGCCACCCCATGCTCGGCCTCGGGGACGTCCAGCTGCCCATGTGCTCCGCCGACGTGGTCGCGATCCTGCCGTCGAACCTCGAGTCGGTTAAGGTGGCTAACGTCGGGCCGGTGATCGGGTGCATCACCGAGGACAGGTTGTCCGCAGTCTCGGGCCTCCTCGGCGCCGGGCCCGAGATGACCGACGTCGAGGTCGTCGCGGGGCGCGGTTCGGCCCAGAGGACCGTCCGGTTCCAGGTCGCCCGCGACAAGCGGATCGCGCCGCTGATCATGCTGACCGGGATCGTCGAGGCCATCTTCGGGTCGAACGACAACGACGCGGCCGAGGGCTTCCGCATCGTGAGCACCCTGACCTTCTCGCCGACGCAGCGGATCTCGAGGGAGTCGGTGTACGCCGGCCAGCAGGGCTTCGCCGCGGGCATGTTTGAATTCCTGGGCATGCTCACCGCCGAGCTGCAGAACCCGTTCGAGAAGGCGCTCCCGGGAAGGGTGGAGTTCCGCGTGGAGCGCCTTGCCGAGAACCCGCTGGTCACGGTCGAGCAGTTCCAGCTGTCGCGCTCGGTCGTGAGGGCCGGGGAGACCCTCCAGGCAATCCTCGGATGGCGCAACTTCCAGGGCTCCGAGGAGAGCTGCACGGTGGACATTCCCGTCGACGCCTCGTGGACGGGCAAGACGCTGGAGGTGATCGTCGTCCCGGGCCGGGTGCTGGACGAGCTCACCGGGCACGGGCACATGTTCCGCCCCGGCCAGCTCCGCAGCTTCGGGGCCTACCTGGACGCGATGCGCGAACACAGGAGGGAGGACGGCCTCTTCGTCGCCGTCGTGGAGAGGTCGGCGCTGTTCTTCGACCAGGCGGCCGCGACGCCCGACCTGCCGGCCTCGATCGAGCGGATAGCCGCAGCAGCCGACTCGACCCGCTACCAGCGGCGCGACGCGATCCTGCCCCTTTGGGAGACCCACGTGCTTCCCGGCCGGGTCACCCTGACCGACTTCCACCGGACCGTGCGCGTCGTCGAATGACCTAGCCCTGCAAGCCCAATGATGCCCATCCCCAAGTGCCCCCGCCTTCTTCCCGTCGCGATCGCCGGCTTCCTCGGGGCGGCCTGCGGGCTGGGGGCGGACCCGCTCTCGAAGAAGACAGACGTTGATTTTTACCGCGACGTCCTGAGCCGCGACATGCACGGGCTCGCGACCCGCTCCGACGGCCGCCTGGTCGCCGGGCCGGTACTCACCGACCTGAAGGGGCGCGCCCCCAGCCAGCTGCTCTGGTGCCTGGAACCCGCCCCCGGCGGCAAGTGGCTCGTCGGCGGCGGCCCCGGGGGCCAGATCTTCGAGGTGGCGGCCGACCCGGCCGCAGGGACATTCTCGGCGAGCGAGCTCGTGAAGATCGGCGATCCCCAGATCTTTGCGCTCAGGCCCCTCGCGGACGGATCCGTCCTCGCCGGGACCTCCCCCAACGGCGGGCTGTACCTGCTGCGCGGCGGCAAGGTCGCCGCCCGCACCGGCCTTCCCGTGGACTCGATTTTTGACATCGTCATCCTCGGTGACGGGCGCACGGCGCTAGCGGCGACGGGCAACCCGGGGCGCATCTACAGGATAGACATCGCCAAGTTCGCCGCGGCCGGGGTGTCGGCGGACCGCACGGCAGACGCCGGGGCGCTCGCCGGCCGCGGCGTCGCGCTGTTTGGCGAGGCCGGGGACCGGAACCTGCGCCGGATCGTGCGCCTGGCCGACGGCCGGATCGCCGCGGGCTCGGCGCCCAAGGGAAACATCTACATCTTCGGGCCCGACGGGGGGCCCCCTTTCATCGCCGAGGAGAACCACGACGCCGAGGTGACCGACCTGCTTCCCGACCCAAAGGGCGGGTATTTCGCGGCGATCGTCTTCTCCGGCGGCGAGATCCACCCCGTGGCGGCGAACATCCAGATCACCGGCCCGGCCGACGCCGTAATCGGCGTCACGACCGGGGCCCCCATGCCCAATCCCAGCCCCGGGCCGACCCCGGCGCCCGGCGCCCCGGCCGCAAAGCCCAGGGAGGGATCGATCGAGATCCCCAGCCCGCAGGCCCAGGTCGAGCGCTTCACCGGTCGAAGCTCCCTCCAGTGGTTCTCCCCGGACGGGTTTCCCGAGACCCTCACCGCGCGCCCCGGCGTCGCGTTCTACCGCGTGTGCAGGCTGGGCGACATGCTCGTGATTGCGGGCGGCGAACAGGGCGAGATGTCCGGATACGACCTCGTGAACCGGCTCTCCCTGACCTTCGCGGGTAGCGCCTCCTCCCAGGTTAACGCGCTCGAGCCCGTTCCGGGCTCCCCCGGCCGGTTCTTCGCGGTACGCAACAACGCCCCGGGCTTCGCGCTGCTGGATTTCAACGCCTCCTCGCCGCGGACGGCCGAGACGAAGCGCGTCGACCTCGGCTCCCAGGCGCGCATCGGGGCCGTTAGGTTCAACCGGGTGCGCGATCTCGACCCGGCCCAGCTCTCGATCTCGATCCGCACGACCAACGCCTCCAGCGAGACCGACGGCTGGAGCCCGTGGGTCCCGATGGCGAGCGCCGACGGCTGGAGGGCCGCGGTTCCGAACGGGCGCTACGCCGAGCTCAAGCTCTCGCTGCCGGCCGAGTCGAAGCCGACGCTCGAGCTCGACAGGGCCGCGATCTACTATCTCCCGCAGAACCACCGCCCGCAGCTCCAGGAATTCCGGATGCTGTCGCCCAACTTCGCCATCGTGGTGCCCCCGGAGCAGCCTCCCCCGGTCGTCACGACGGTCGGCCAGCTCATCCAGTCGACCGAGCACGAGGGCGAGCGCCGGAAGACCAGCTTCCTCGGGAGCCAGATAGTCGCGTCGCCCGGCACGCGCGTCGCCTTCTGGACCGTGACCGACCCCGACGGCGACAATCTGGTATACACGTTTTCAATACGCCGCGACGGAGACCCCTCGTGGACGGACATAGCCGTCGACAGCAAGGATTCGTACGTGCAGTTCGACACGCTCCACCTCCGGGAGGGCACGTGGTTCACGCGGCTCGTCTCGAAGGAGACCGCGCCGCGGCCCGAGAAGGACCGCCTCTCGGTAACCTTTGAGACGGACGATCTTGTCGTGGACCACACCCCCCCGGAGATCGAGGAGGCGTCGGTGCGGCGCGAGGCCGCCAGGGTGGTGGTGACCGTGCGGGGGCGCGACGCCCTCTCGATCCTAGACAGCGCCGAATTCGACTTCAACAACGGCGTGAGGGAGACCGTGGAGCAGCCGGCCGACGGGATCCTCGACGGCCGGGAGGAGACCTTCGTGCTCGAGCTGCCGCTCGACCGCCTTGCGGGGGCGACCTCCGTCGAGGTGACCCTCTACGACTCCGCCGGTAACGGGGCGACCCGCAGGCTCAGCCTCTGACGGGCGGCCTGGCCTTCAGGCCCTCGGGTGGGCCCGGTCGTAGACCTCCTTCAGGCGCGCGATGCTGACGTGCGTGTAGACCTGGGTCGTCGCGAGCTGCGCATGGCCCAAGAGCTCCTGGACGACCCGCAGGTCCGCCCCGGCGTTGAGCAGGTGGGTCGCAAAGGAGTGCCGCAGCTTGTGGGGCGTCAGGTCGAGCGGCAGGCCGGAGAGCGCCAGGTGGCGCTTCATCATGAGCTGAACGGCCCGCACCGTCATCCGGCCGCCCCCGGCGTTGCAGACCACGGGGTCCGAGGGCCCGGCCCCCGGCGTGAATTCATCCCTGAACCTCTCGAGGACGGCGCACGCCACCCTCCCGAGCGGGCAGACCCGCTGCTTGCGGCCCTTCCCGGTGACGCGCGCGATCCCCTCGCGGACCTCGACCGCCCCGTGGCTGAGCCCGACCAGCTCGCTCACGCGAAGCCCCGCCCCGTACAGCAGCTCCATCGCGAGCCTGTCCCTCAAGGCCGTGAAGGCGTCGCAGCCCCCGCGCTCGAGCAGGCGCTGCGGGCTCGACAGGAGAGCCCTCGCCTGGTCCTCGGTCAGGAACTGCGGCAGCCGCCTCTCAAGCTTGGGGAGCGGGGCTCCCGAGAAGGGGTTCCGCTTCAGGCGGCCCCTCGTCATCCAGAACCGGCACAGCGCCCTCAGCCCCGAGACGTGGTTGTGGAGCGTGCGGCGCCCGTAGCGGCGCTGGGCCTCGATCACGAAGTCCCGGACCTCGCGGGTCCCCAGGGCGTCGATCCCCTTGCCCCAGAGACCGGCGGACACGAGCCACCGGTAGAGGTCCTCGAACGCCGTGCGGTAGTTGCGCACGGTGTACGGGGAGCACCTGCGCTCGTGCGCTAGGTGGTCGCCGAACGGCGTCCACCACGAGGCGACCACGCCCTCAGGCGGTGGCAGCGGCCTCTTGGACTCGTCGCTCGACATGGCGAATCAGCCCGTCGGCATGGCGCCGCAGGGAGCCCTCCGGATCGAGGTCGCGGGACTGCGCGGCGGCAGCGATCTCGAAGAGCATCCTGCCGAGCGTCTCAGGGTCGAGCTCGGCCGCGAGCCGCGCCACCCTCCCCGAGTCGACTCCCGACTGGCCTGCGAGGCCCTTCTTGCCCAGCTGCCTCCAGACCGCCTCGGCGTACATGAGCGCGGGAAGCCGCGGCGGGAGCTCCTTGAAGACGGGCGGCGCGCCAGGCGCGCGCTCCTTTTTTTCGACGGCCTTGATCTGCTCCCATTGTGCGAGGACCTGCTCGGACGTCTCGAGCCTGCCGCTGCCGAACACGTGCGGGTGGCGCCGAATCAGCTTCTCGTTCACCTCGCGGGCGACCTCCTCGAGGTCGAAATGCCCCTCCTCCTGCGCAAGCTGGGCGTGGAAGATCACCTGGATGAGGACGTCGCCGAGCTCCTCGCGCATGTGCGGCAGGTCGAGGCGGTCGATCGTGTCGAGCAGCTCGCTGCACTCGTCGACGAGGCAGCGGGCGAGGCTCTGGTGGGTCTGCTCCCGGTCCCAGGGGCATCCGCCCTCGCCCCGGAGGCGGGCGATGGTGTGACGCAGTTCATCGATTGCGCTCATGGGACGCAGGATGGGCCCCTTTGGCGGGGCCTGACAAGGATTCTGGTCTGGTTTTCGCGCGCAGGGTATGCTTCGTGGTGGGCGTGCCGGACAAGCTGAACGAGATCCTGGAGTGGAAGCGGCGGGAGATCGCCCCGCTGATCAGGGCCGTGTCCCTGCGGGAGCTCTCCAGGCTGGACGAAGGCTCCCCCAGGCCGCCGCCCTTCATCCCCGCGCTGCGCAGGGCCGGCGGCGCGCTCGCCGTGATCGGGGAGATCAAGCGCCGCTCCCCTTCCGCCGGCGAGATCGCGAGGGACGCCTCGGCGGTCGAGAGGGCCCTCGCCTACCGGGCGGCCGGGGCCGACGCGCTCTCGGTCCTCACCGACGGAAAGTACTTCGGCGGCTCGCTCGGGGACCTGCGGGCGGTTGCGGAGCGCATGAGCGGGCTCTCGCCCGCCCTTCCCTGCCTGCGCAAGGATTTCATGCTCCACCCGGTCCAGGTGCTCGAGGCGCGGGCCGCCGGGGCGAGCGCGATCCTGATAATCGTCAGGGCCCTGGACGACGGCGAGATCCGCGCCCTGCACGAGGCGGCCCGCGCCGCCGGAATGGCGGCGCTGTTCGAGGTGCACTCCGAGGCCGAGATCGAGCGCGCCGCGGCCCACGGCGCCCTTGCGATCGGCGTCAACAACCGGGACCTGTCCAGCTTCAAGACCGACCTTGCGCTCAGCGAGCGCCTGATCCCGAGGCTTCCGGCGGGCGTCGTGGCCGTGAGCGAGAGCGGGATAAACACGCAGGCGGACGCCGCCCGGGCGAGGAGGGCCGGGGCGCACGCCGTGCTCGTGGGCGAGTCGCTGATGCGGGCGGCCGACCCCGCCGCCTATGTCGCGTCGATTCGCGCCGCCTGAGCGATGGCCCTGACTCCCACCGAAACCCGCGACCTGCTCGCGCGCCTCGGGCACGTGCCCAAGCGGTTTCTCGGTCAAAACTTCCTCGTCGACGGCAACATCGTGCGCAAGTCGCTCGAGCTCGCCCGGGTCGCGCCAGGCGACGCCGTGGTGGAAATCGGCCCGGGCCTCGGCACGCTGACGGCCGCCCTCCTCGAGGCGGGGGCCGAGGTCTGGGCGGTCGAAAGGGACCGGACGCTCAGCGCCCACCTGTCGGCGAGCCTCGCGCCGCGGTTTCCGGGGACATTTCACCTGACCGAGGCGGATGCCGTCGATCTTCCGCTCGCCGGCCTTCCGGAGGAGCGGGCCCCAGGCTGCAAGGTCGTGGCCAACCTTCCCTACGCCATCTCGTCGCCCTGGATGGACGCCGTGCTGTCCGGTCCGCTGCCGTCGCGGATGGTGCTCATGCTCCAGCGCGAGGCCGCGGACCGGTATACCGCGCTCCCGGGCACCCGCGGCTTTGGCGCGATCTCCATATTCGTGCAGGGGGCCTATGACGCGGCCCCCGGACATCGCGTGAGCTCCTCCTGCTTCCACCCGAGGCCGGACGTGGGCTCGACCCTCCTTAACCTGGTGAGAAAAGCGGCGCCGCACGTGTTCTGCCGGGAGCACAAGATGTTGATCCGCGGCTGCTTTCAGCAGCGCCGCAAGCAGATGGGCGCCGTGATCCGCGCCCGCCAGCCCGGCCGCGAGGCGGAATGGCTGGGGGTCCTCGAGTCCGCGGGTCTCTCGCCCAGGGTCAGGGCCGAGGCCATCCCGGTAGCCGTCTGGATCCGGCTCGTGTCCGGGTCCCCCCGCCCGGCTTGAAAGGACCGGCGCAGCCGGTCAATCTGGTCGGCCCCAACAAGACGATGACTCGAGCCCTATCCGTTGCCCTCATGGCCGCGCTTGCGGTGCCGCTCAGATCGCAGGAGCCAAAACCCGCCCTCGCAGGCTCCATAGACGGCGGCGTCTATGCCTCGCCCACGAACGCATTCAAGATACCGGTGCCCGTTCTGCCCGCGCTGGGCGGGAAGGTCCACGACACCGACCACGTGGTCGTCTTCAAGGATGACTTCGACACCCATATCACCATCGGCGCCTTCAAGCAGGATGCCACGCAGCGCTGGGAGATGGAGACGCGCGACACCAAGGCGTACCTGATCTACTACTTCGGCACCTTTGTCATGACGGATTTCAAGCGCTCCTGCCCGGATGCCAGGATCGAGTCCGCCGGGTACGCGGCCAACTTCCTGGACGGGGCCCTGTTCTGCTACATCCTCTTGCCGGGGGGCTCGATGTTCGCCGACCAACTCGCGTTCGAGCCGGCCGGCAAGCCCCCGGTTGCGAAGAGGGGGAACGTGGTGTTCGTGAGGAACGGGTTCGTCTACTTCGTCAGCATCGAGCTCGCCGAGAAGGTCACCGAGGGGGCGCGCTACAACAAGACGCCCGAGGAGGAGGACTCGATCCTGCGAAAGCGCCTAGTGGACATCGTCTCGAAGATGCAGTTCACTGCGCCCGCCCCGACTAAGTGAACCGCGCCGCCCCCGCCCACTCAATTCCATGACAATCGGAAGCTTTATCATGTTCCTCGTGATCGGCGGACTCGCCGGATGGTGCGCCGGACTGATTTCCAAGGGGAGCGGATTCGGCCTCGCAGGCAATGTGATCGTGGGGATCGTCGGCGCGTTCCTGGGCAGCCTCTGCTTCGGGGCGCTTGGAATCGTGGCCTACGGCGCCATAGGCCGGTTCGTATTCTCGATCGTCGGCGCGCTTCTGTTCGTCTGGCTGCTCAGATTCGTCCGCAAGTGAGCCCGCCGCGAGGGGGCCGGCCCATTGCGCGGCCCCTCACATGTGGGAGATGATGGCGTCGCCGAATGCGGAGCACTTGATCTCCGTCGCTCCCTCCATCTGGCGGGCGAAGTCGTAGGTGACCCTCTTCGCGGCGATCGCGCCGCCAAGCCCCTTGACGACCAGGTCGGCCGCCTCGGTCCATCCCATGTAGCGAAGCATCATCTCGCCCGACAGCACAACCGAGCCGGGGTTGACGACGTCCTTGTTCGCGTACTTGGGCGCCGTGCCGTGGGTCGCCTCGAATATGGCATGGCCCGAGATGTAGTTGATGTTTCCCCCCGGGGCGATTCCTATGCCGCCGACCTGCGCGGCAAGCGCGTCGGACAGGTAGTCGCCGTTCAGGTTGAGCGTCGCGATGACGTCGAAGTCGCCGGGCCGCGTCAGGATCTGCTGGAGCGTGATGTCGGCAATCGAGTCCTTTATCACGATGCCTGCGCCAGGCTTGCCTTCGGGAATCTTGCACCAGGGGCCCCCGTCTATCTCGACCGCGCCGTAGAACTCCTTTGCGACCCTGTAGCCCCAGTCGCGGAACGCGCCCTCGGTGAACTTCATGATGTTGCCCTTGTGGACGATCGTGACGCTCTTGCGCTTGTTCCTTATGGCATACCCGATCGCTGTGTGGACCAGCCTGACGCTTCCGGAGAAGCTGACCGGCTTGATCCCAATGCCTACCTGGACATCGGAGGGGAAATCCTTCGCGCCGACCTCCTTCCAGAACGCCTCCGCCTTGGCCTTCGTCCCGAATCGTATCTTCTCAAACGCCTTGGGAAACTCCTTGGCGATGAAGTCCAGGACCTTCTGGGCCTCCGGGGTGCCGGCCGCGAATTCGATGCCGGCGTAGATGTCCTCCGTGTTCTCGCGGAAGATCACGATGTTCACCCGCTCCGGGTGCTTCACGGGCGACGGGACGCCGGCGAACCACTGCACGGGCCGGAGGCAGACATAAAGGTCCAGCATCTGGCGCAGCGCGACGTTGAGAGACCGGATCCCGCCGCCGACCGGCGTCGTAAGAGGGCCCTTTATCCCGACGAGGTATTCCCTGAATGCCGCCACCGTGTCGTCGGGAAGCCAGTTGTTGAACCGCTTGAAGCTCTCCTCGCCGGCAAACACCTCGAACCACGAAATCCTGCGCCTGCCCGCGTATGCCTTGTCCACCGACGCGTCGAGGACGCGCACCGCCGAGGCCCAGATATCGGGCCCCGTGCCGTCGCCCCTGATGAACGGGATGATCGGGTTGTCCGGAACATTGAGCCTTCCCGCCGAGATGGAGATTTTTCCGCCCGCGGGCGGAGTGACGTCTTTGTAGGCCATAGGGGTGCGTTTCTTTTGGGTTGGAATATGGCCTCAGCGCCTGAGGCCGTTGCAGAAATTCGCGAGCCTCGCGAGGCCCTTCTCGATCGTCTCGTCGCTCGTCGCATAGCTCATCCGGAGGTGGCCCTCGGCCCCGAATGCGGATCCCGGCACCGCGGCGACCTTCTCCTTCTCGAGCAGCGCCTCGCAGAACTGCATCGAGCTCATCCCGAAGCTCGAGACGTTTGGAAACAGGTAGAACGCCCCCTGCGCGAGGAGGCACCTTATTCCCGGGATTCTCGAAAGCCCCGCATGGAGCAGGAGCCTGCGCCGGTTGAAGGCGGCGAGCATCCTGTCCAGCGAGTCCTTGGTCTTCGCCTTCTCCCTGAGCGCGGCCAGCGCGCCGTATTGCGCAAACGTGGTTGCATTCGACGACATCTGGCTCTGGAGCTCCGCGACGGCCTTTGCGATGGGCGCGGGCCCGACGAGGGTCCCCAGCCTCCATCCCGTCATTGAATACGTCTTCGAGAAGCCGGACACCACGATTGTCCTCGCCTCCGCCTCGGGGCCCAGCGTCGCGACGCACGTGGCCTTGATCCCGTCGTAGACGAGGTTCTCGTAGATCTCGTCGGACAGGACGTAGAGGTTGTGCCGGACCGCGACCGCCATCAGCGCCTCGAGCTCCGGCCGCGTGTACACCGCGCCGGTCGGGTTGGACGGGGAGTTGAGGATGAGCAGCCTCGATCGGGGCGTGATCTCGGCCTCGAGCTGCTCGGCCCTTAGCTTGAACCCCGACGCGTCCGTCGAGTGGACCGGCCTGGGGACGGCTCCCGCAAGCTTGGCCATCTCCGGATAGCTCACCCAGTAGGGAGCAGGGATCAGCACCTCGTCGCCGGGCGAGCACGTCGCGAGTACGGCCAGGAAGCACGAGAACTTCCCGCCGGGACTCACGACCACCTGACCGGGGGCCACCTTCAGGCCGTAGGCGCCCGCGTAGGACTCGGCGACCGCCTTGCGCAGCTCCTCGATCCCCGGTGTCGCGACATACTTCGTCTTTCCCGACTGGAGCGCCGCGGCGCAGGCATCCTTTATGTGCTGCGGGGTGTCAAAATCCGGCTCGCCCGCGGCGAAGCTGCAGACGTCCTGCCCGGACGCCTGCAGGGCCTTCGCCTTCGAATCCACAGCGAGCGTCGGCGATGGCGCTATATTGCGGGCCCAGGTTGAGAGAGGTGGCAGGGGAGCTGATCGCATAGGGGGCAGGGAGGTCCACTAGAAAGGCGCCGGGGCCACGAACGCAAGCGGGGAGGTCCCAGAATCTCCCCGTCCCCCAGCCAATCGGGCCGTCAGCGGGCCTTGGATTTCCTCGCGGGAAGGGCGTCGAGCGCGAATCTCAGGAGCTCGCCCACGCTCGCGTTCTTCTTCTTTGCGTAGCGCTTGAGCATCGCGCGCTGGTTCGTGCCGAGGCGCACCGACACCTGGCGGTGCGGGTCGCGGGCCGGCCTGCAGCCCTCAAAGTCGAATTCGTCGATCGCCAGCCGGACCACCTCGCTCGCCGTCTTGAGCTTGTACCTCTTGCGGTGGCCCTCGATCTTGGCGATGAGCGATATCGGCAAATCAAACGTGAGAGGAGCCGAGGCGGAACGTGTGGCCATGACGTTGGAAGAGTGGAAGCTGAACGGGCCATGAGCAGGCACCCGAGACGGCCCCGCCGCAACGAAATTCTTCAATTTGGGTCACTGCGCGATCCGCGTGAGGCTCGCATCCGCGGGCGGGGCGGCCGCCATGCCCAGGCGGGTCGGGTCGAAGGCCGACGGATTGATGGCGATTGCGACCGCGACTGCCGTGACAGAGAGGCGCGTCTTGTTCCGCGTAGCCTCGTTGCGGACGTCCAGGTCTCTGGGTATCCACCGCTCGCCTACCTTTCTTAGCTCCAATAGGGACAGGGTCTTAGCAACACGCCCGTCGGCTCCGGCCACCTCCGCCTGCATGAAGGCGCCGTACTGGGTGTCCAAGTACGCCCTGACGGACTTCACCCCGGGGGCCGCGGCCGCGAACTCGGCGGGGGGCGCGAATACGTAGGCGTCGGCCGGGCGCCCGCGGATACGCGCCGTGCCGGCGAAATCCACGTCGAGCCAGTAGAGGTACGGCATCTGGAGGTCGAAGGGCGTCATCTCGGTGCCCGGAACAAGGGGTTCCAGGAGAGCAGCCTCGTTGCGGGATCCTCCCCCCCGTGCGTCCGACACCCATACCGCGGGATCGGGCCCGCCCTGGACCAGGAGGGCGCGGGCGGGGGCCCCCTTTCCGCCGCCGATCTCCAGTCGGGCGATTGGCCCGCGCTCGTTGCGGGTGCCCCAGAGCCGGCCATGGAACAGGTGCTCATCCCCGCGCCGCGGCATCTCCCTCAGGTCAAATTCAATGTAGACCGGCTCCGCGTAGACCGATCGCCTGAAGTGCTCGAGGAGAACCGCGGCGGCGGCGCTGTCCTGAGCCCCGGCCCATGCGCGGGTTCCCGCGGCCGCCAGGGCGCCGACAAGGCACGAAAGGCCCGCCGCGCGAAAGGCGCGCGCCAGCCCGGAAGGCAGCAACGGCTCGGCCGCTCCCCCGCAGGGCCGGTCAGGGTTTTGCAGCCTTGGCCGGAGTCGGGGTAGGTACGTTGGTGGCCGGGACCTGGACACGGGAAGGCGCCTTGGAATCCGCCGGGGTCAGCGGGGCGGCGATCGTGGGCAACGAACCGCCCGACGAGGCCGCATGCTTGCCCTCGTAGATGCGCCCGAGGTAGAGCGCGAAGCTCAGGACGAAGAACACGATTGCCGCGTTGATCGTCGCCTTGCTGAGCACGTTGCCCGTATCCGCCCCGAAAGTCGCCTCGGCCATCCCGCCCCCCATGGCGGCGCCCATGCCGCCATCGGACCTCGCCTTCTGGGCCAGCACCAACAGGATAAGGAAAAGCGATGTCAGGATAAGGATGAACGTCGAGATGCCTAAGAGGATGCTCATGATGCGGAAGGGTGAACGAAACAGCTTGGACCGGATCTTGTCAACGCCGCGCCGGGGCTGCTACCGTCCGGCAGTTTCGCGCCCGAAGCCAGCTGCAGGCGCGGCTGGAGCCGCCGATGCGCCGCACCCACGATCAATATGTTGAAGCCGGTAATAGCCCTAATGTTCGCAGCCGCCCTACTTTCCGGCTGCGGCGCGCACCAGCGATTTGATTCGCGCGCTGATTCGCGCGTCGACTCGCTGAACGGACGGTATCAAATCGTCACGGTGCATTGGTACGAGAACGGAAGGGAGGCCCCGCAGGAGAGCGACCACCGCACCGGGACGATGAAAATAGACACGTGGACGGGCGACACCTGGTACCTCTACACCCAGTCGGGCGCCCTTCCCAGGTGGGTGCCGATTTCGCTGCCCGAGGCCAAGGAAGAGTAGGACGCCGAGGCGCCGGACCAGGGCGCCCCCACGGGGCGGTCAGGCAAGGTCGGCCCGCTCGACCCCGAGCTTCTCGAGCAGCCGCTGCAGGTCGTCGTTCCCGCGGTACTCGATCACGATCCTGCCCTTCTTCGGCGTGTGGATCACGGCGACGCGCGCTCCCAGGTGCGACGAAAGCCGCCTCTGGATGCTTTCGACCGCGGCGGCCTCGCGCGCGCCCAGGGCCCGGCCACGGGACGGCGACCTTGTCGAACCGGGCGCCCTCCCGGCCTGCGCCAGCCGCTCGGCCTGGCGGACGCTCAGCCCCTGCTCGATCACCCGGCGCGCGAGCACGGTTCGCCCGGCAGCCTCCTCAACCCCGAGGAGCGCCTTGGCGTGGCCGACGCTGAGGAGGTTCTTGGCGATGTAGCCCTGGATCTCGGAGTCCAGCGTCAGAAGCCGCAGGGAGTTGGCCACGGCTGCGCGGCTCTTTCCCACCCGCTCGGCGGCCGTCTCCTGCGTCAGGTCGAAATCCCTGACGAGGCTGGCAAACCCGAGCGCCTCCTCGATCGGGTTCAGGCCCTCGCGCTGGAGGTTCTCTATTAGCCCGATCGACGCGGCTGAGGCGTCGCTCGCCTCCACGACCCGGGCGGGCATCGATCCTATCTTCAGGATCTGGAAGGCGCGCCAGCGCCGCTCGCCGGCGATAAGCTGGTACCGGTCGCCGTGCCTTCGCACCACGACCGGCTGAAGCAGCCCCTCGCTGCGGATGCTCTCGGCGAGCTCCTCGAGCTGCTCCTGAGCGATCTCGCGCCTGGCCTGGAAGGGGTTTGGCTCGATGAGGTGGACCGGGATGTCCAGGTACCCGTGCGCCGGGGGGGTGTGCGCCACCGGCGCGGCAGGGGCGGCCGAGGGCGGCCTCGCAGCCGATATGAGGTCGCCGAGCCCGCGGCCCAGACGCGATTTCTTTGGGGGTGCCATGTGTGAAAGGGACGGGGCGGCGCCGCGCTACTTGCCTCCCGGGATCAGGAGCACCTGGCCGGCCTGGATCCTCGACGGATCCGCCAGCCTGTTGGCGTCGATGATGTCCTGCGCCCTCGTGCCCGTCTTCTTCGCGATGAGGCCGATGGTGTCGCCCTTCTGAACGGTGTAGCTCACGCCCTCCCTCGGGCGGGCGTCGCCGGCGGGTGCGCCGGCCTCGGCGGCCGGCCGCGCCTGTGCGGCCGCGCCCGCCCTGGCGATCGAGTCCAGCGCGGTGTTGGTCTGCTTCGCCAGCTTCTCCATCTGGTCGGCCACGATCTGAAGGATCTCCGAACGCGAGGACGACACGGATGACTTGATCGACGCGTTAAGGTCCGCCACCGCCGCGTTGAGCTGGGCGGGGCTCACGGCGTCGCCGCCCCTGTCCAGCGCCGCGATCTTCGCCCTCAACTGCGCATTCTCGTGCTCGAGCTGCTCCACGCGAAGCGAGAGTTCACCCACGCGCTGGGCGAGGCCGCGGACGTCCTCCCGTAGGTCGGCGATCTCGGCCTGCGCGGACGCGCGCGGCGCCGCGATCGACGACGCGACGGCGGCGCAGACTAGCGCCAGGCGGCATGCGGCGGGCCTGCAGGGCATTGGGCCGGTATTCTGCCCAAAGGCCCCGTGAAAACAAGCGGCATGTGTCGCCCGCGCTCAGCGCCTGGGCGGAGAGTCCGAGACGAGCGCGGGCATCGGCCGCGACGGAAGCACCGTGCCCGCGCCAATCGGGAATCCGCGCAGGAATTCGGGCGCGTCGAGCATCCGTCCGCCGGGGCGCTGGAGCCGGCGCATCCTCAGAACCCCCGACCCCGTCGACACGAGGAGGCCCTGCTCGTCCGAGCCGACGACGGCTCCCGGGACGGCCCCGGAGGCGCCCGCGACGGAGTCGGCGAGGCCGACCTTGACGGGCGTGTCGCGAACGAGGACTGAAACTGAGGGCCACGGGCTGAGAGCGTTGATGCGCGCCGAAAGCACGTGCGCCGGCGCCGAGAAGTCCAGGACCCCGTCGGACTTTTCCAGGCGGCGGCAGTAGCTCGCCAGCGCGCCGTCCTGGGCGCGGAATTCAAGCTCGCCCCGGCCGAGGGAGGGAAGCGATCTCGCCACGAGGGGGACCGCGGCAGCCGCGAGCCTTGCCTCGACCTCCCGGGCCGTGTCGAGCGGCGAGACCGCGATACGCTCGGCGCCGCCGAGCGGGCCCGCGTCGAGCTCGCGGACGATCCGCATCAGGGTCATGCCGGTTTCCCCGTCGCCCGACGATATCGCCGCCTGGATCGGGGACGCCCCCCGGTACCTGGGCAGCAGCGAGGCGTGCAGGTTGAGCGTGCCGAGGCGCGCGACCGCTATGAACTCGTCGCGCAGGATATGGCCGAAGGCCGCGACGAGGGCGACGTCCGGCCGCAGCGCGGTGAGCTCGGAGAGGACCGCGGAGTCGAGGCGCTCCGGCTGGAGGACCGCTAGGGGGCGGCCGGCGGCCCAGGCCTTCACGCTGTTGGGCCGGACGGCCTGGCCCCGGCCGGAGGGCCGGTCCGGGCCGGTCACCACGGCGACAAGGCGAGCGACCGACCCGCCGTCGCCCGCCAGCCAGTCAAGCACCGGGATCGCGATGGCGTCGGATCCCATGAATACGAGGCGAAGAGGCTCGGGCATGGCTGGCGTCCCCCGGCGGGTCAGCGGGCCTCGGAGCCCCGTGTTTTGCCCACGAGCTCGAACTCGACCGGGCATCCGTTGATCCCGAACTCCTTCACGAGCCCGGCCTCGAGGTAGCGGCGGTAGCTCTCTGTGAGGCTCTCCTCACGGTTGCAGAAGATCCTGATCCGGAACGGCCGGTTGCCCGTCTGGGTCGCATAGTATATCCGGAACCTGCGGGCGCCGATGGCCGGAGGGGGTGTCTGGTTCGCGAGCCGCTCCAGGGCCTCGTTCAGCCGCGCCGTGGGAAGCCTCTTGTCCATCGTGCGGTACAGCTTGACCGCCGCGTTCATCATCCGGTCCACCTCGTAGCCGCTCGCCGCTGACGCGAAGATGAGGGGGGCCCCCGGGGTGAAGAAGAGCCGCTCGAAGACCGCCTTTTCGTATTTTTCGCGGTAGTCGCGCTCGCTCTTGGCCCCCGGGATCCCGCCGTCCCTCCTGAACGCCTCGTGCACGAGGTCCCACTTGTTGACGACGATCGCGATCGGCTTGCGGTCCTTGATGGCCTCGCCTGCGATCGCCTTGTCCTGCTGGGTCACGCCGTCCAGCGCGTCGAGAACGAGGAACACGACATCCGACCTCTGCATTGCGTCGAGCGACCGCAGGCGCGAGAAGTACTCCACCGACGAGGCGAGCTTCGTGGCGGCCTTGATGCCGGCGGTGTCGATAAGCCGGAACCCGTGGAGCTTCCCGTCGCGGCCCCTAAATTCGAAAGGGACCTCGACCGCGTCGCGGGTGGTTCCCGCAACCTCGTTCACGATGAGGCGGTTGCTACCGAGGAGCCGGTTCGCGAGCGACGACTTGCCCACGTTCGGGCGGCCGATGAAGCTGATGCAGATCGGCCCGCGCCGGCCGTCGGCCGGCGGCGCGGGCGCCTCCTGCTGGCGCCCGATCCTGCCGAGGATGGCCTCGCGCAGCTCCGACTCGCCGCGTCCGTGCTCGGCGGACACGCAGATCGGCTCGCCCAGGCCCAGGCGCGCGACCCCGTCGAGGTCCGCCTTCTCGTCCCCGAAGTCGGCCTTGTTGACGACGACGATCACGGGCTTGCCCCCGCGCCGAAGCCGCGCGGCGATCCGGTCGTCGAGGGCCGTCACGTTGTCCAGGCCGTCTATGACGAAGAGGATGAGCGACGCGGTGTCGATGGCGAAGCCGACCTGTCTTTCGGTCGCATCGATGACGGCCGCGGTGGAGGACTTGCCCTCCTTGAGGCCGAGGCCGCCCGTGTCCATGAGCGTGTATCCGTCACCGACCTCGGCCGAGACGACGTCGCGCGTGACGCCCGGCTGGTCGTGGACGATGGAGATCCTCTTGCGGGCGAGCCGGTTGAAGAGCCGGCTCTTGCCGACATTGGGACGGCCTACGATGGCGACGGAGCGGAACATGGCGCCGGGGTGTTCACGAACCGCTCGATCCGGTCGCAGGCCTCCACAAGCTGGTCGTATCCCGTGGCGAAGCTTGCGCGGACGAATCCCCGTCCGTTCTCGCCAAAGGCCGCGCCGGGGACGACCGCCACCCCCTGCGACTCGAGGAGGCCGTAGGCAAAATCATGGTCGCTCAGCCCCGTCGAGGCCACGCTCGGGAAGACGTAGAAGGCGCCCCCCGGGGCGCGGCAGTCCAGGCCCGCCGCCCTGAGGCGCCTGACGACCAGGTCGCGCCGGCGCTGGTACTGCTCGCGCATGGACTTCACGCCGTCCTCCCCGCGGGCCAGGGCCTCGACGGCCGCCTCCTGCGACAGGATCGGGGCGCACAGCATCGAGTACTGGTGGACCTTCATCATCGCCTCGATGAGCTGGGCCGGCCCGCACGCGTAGCCTATCCGGAAGCCTGTCATCGCAAACGCCTTTGAGAACCCGTGCAGGAAGATCGTCCGCTCCTTCATCCCGGGAAGGACGGCGATGCTCGTGTGGGGGCGTTCGTAGACCAGCTCGGAGTAGATCTCGTCGCTCAAGACGATCAGGTCCTTTTCGACGGCGAAACGGGCGATCTTCTCCAGTTGGGCCCGGTCGCACGTGCCGCCCGTCGGGTTGCAGGGAAGGTTCATCATGAGCACCTTGCAGCCGGGCTGCCAGGCCCTCTCGAGGTCCGCCACATTGAGGGCGAACCCGTCGTCCGCGCGCGTCGGCACAGCGACGGCCACGCCGTGCGCCAGGGCGACCCCGGGATGGTAGGAGACGTAGCAGGGCTGGTGGTACAGCACCTTGTCGCCCGGGTTGAGCAGCGCGCGCAGCGCCAGGTCCAGAGCCTCCGAGACGCCCACCGTCACGAGGACCTCGTCGTCGGGCACGTAGCTCACGGCGTAATTGCGCTCCACATACGCCGAGATCGCGCGGCGCAGCTCCATGAGCCCGAGGTTCGAGGTGTAGTGGGTCCTGCCCTTCTCGAGCGCGTAGATCGCCGCCTCGCGGATGTGCCAGGGCGTATCGAAGTCCGGCTCGCCGATGCCGAGCGAGATGACGTTCTTCTTCTTGGCCACGATCTCGAAGAAGTCGCGGATCCCCGACTTGGGAAGCCCCGCCACGTGCCGGGCGATGAATCGCTTCACGGCGACACCTTCAGCCTCTCGTTCTCCTGGGACGGCGCCTCCATGAGGAAGGTCCCCTCCTTGTAGGAGCGCAGCATGAAGTGGGTGCTCGTCGAGAGCACGCCCTCCAGCGTCGAGAGCTTCTCGGAGACGAACCCGGCGACCCTCTGGAGGCTTGGCCCCGTGACGAAGATGAGCAGGTCGTAGGCGCCCGACATCAGGTAGCAGGACTCGACCTCGTCGAACCGGCTCAGTCGCTCGGCCAGGCGGTTGAAGCCCCCGCCCCTCTCGGGGGTTATCTTCACCTCGATCACAGCGCGGACTGCGCCGGCGGCCTCCCGGGACAGGTCGAGCACCGGGCGCCAGCCGAGGAAGACCCCGTCCTTCTTGAGCTGCTCCAGGTGCCGGTCGACTTCGGCCTCGGACAGGCCCGAAACCTGCGCCATCTGCGCCGTCGTCAGGCGGCCGCCTTCGATGAGGAGCTTGAGGACAGGGTTCATCGCTTTTGCCTCGGAAGGTTGCATTTGTGGTATAAATTGGCCATAGTTTTGGAGCGTGAAAGACTGGCCATACGTCTACTTGATGGGTGACGGGAGGTGGTGTGTGGACATGGGCACAAAGCTTGGACGCAAATTCAGGCGGCGATCTTTCTTTGACTCGGAGCAAAAGGCAAGGGCGCAGGCCCACGACTGGAACGAGGAGTACAACCAAGGAGGCAAGCGGTCCTACATCATGCCGGAATTGCGGTTGGATGCCATGAACGCCAGGAAGGCCCTGGATGCTCACGGCATCAAGGACACCCTGCTGGAGGCGGTCGACTTTTACATCAAGCGAAAATACCCGGCAGCCGGAGACCCGTTTCTGCCCGATCTGGTGAAGCTGTTCATCGACGACAAGAGACGGGAGCAGAAGCTCTGGAATAAGTTGCGGGACGTGTACTTTTTCTCGTTCAACCGATTCAAGGGTCTGGCCGATCATTTCAAGGACCGAAGGGTAAGCACCCTGACCGAAAAGGATATCATCGACTGGCTTTACTCCCAGACCGCACTGGCACCCATCAGCAAGCACCATCACTTCAAGTACTATCGCATGCTTTTTGAATGGGGCGTGAAGAACGGACAGGTGGGAGAGAACCCTCTGGGCAAAATCAAGATTCCGGAGCCGCTGGTGCTGCCAAAGATTTTCACCATCGCGGAGGTGGAGTCTCTCCTGTTCCATAGCTGGAACCATCCGGACGGTCGTTTTTTCCCCTACCTTGTGCTGGGCTTCTTCTGCGGAATCCGGCCCCACGAGCTCTCCAAGCTGCAGTGGTTGGACATCGTGGACGACGGGACCTTGGTGCACATACCCACGCAAAAGTCCAAGACCTCAGACCTGCGCGAGATCCCCATCCCCTTTTGTGCCCGGCTGATGCTGTACCGATACCAGACCTGGCACCCGCAGAAGCCCGCGAACCGGATCGTTCCCTATTACTTCCCCGGCTTCAAGGAGGACTTGCGGAGATTTTACCGCCAGCCGGCCCTCAAAATCGTAAAGTGGCCGCACGACGTGATCCGCCACACGTTCGCGAGTTTCTTTTACCGAGCAACACGCGACACAGACCAGCTTCGGATGAGACTGGGGCACTCGCAGACGGAAATGACGCTGCGGCATTATCTCAGTCTGACGCAGGAGGACTGGTTTGCGTACTTCAGCCTAAACGTGCACCGTGACGACAAGGCTGAAATTGCTGCCCTCCTGAAAAGCCACACCAAGAAGGGGGTTGTGGATGACGCGGCGTTAAAAAAGGACATGCTGTGATCTACGCCCTCATCCTTTTGGCCGGCATCCTCTACTTCTTCGTGGCGCTGCCGGGGCTGTGGCTGCTGGACCATTACGGCGGCAATGCAGGGCATCTGGTCATCGTCAGCTGCGCCTGCGCGGGAAGCGTACGGACGGCAGCGAGTCCACCACTCCGGAGCTGCTGCGGCAATGGTGCGTCCAAGTGGAGGACGAAACACCGGGCGCCCGCAAGACCGGACGCGGGGATAAGAAGGGGCTGACGGTTACCAAGGACGAGCTGGAGATGGCCGCCCGCATGCACAGGGAGGGCAGGCGTCCGACGGCTGCGCCCGACAAACTCGTTTTGCGGCTCAAGGTGGACCAGCTGGTACGAAGTGCCGCGTCCATTGAAGATCTTCAATCCAGGGGCAATGCTGCGGGTGTGGAGGTGCGCGTGACCACCTACGCCAACGGCAAGGGCATCTCGTTCAGCGATGGAGTCGTTTCGCTGCGAGGGCGCGACTGTGGCTGGACCCATTCGGCCCTGGAGAAACTCTATGCCAAGAATCAAAGAGCTGACCGAGTCAGCACGAATGGAATTACTAAAACAACAAGCACGGGACTCCCAGCTGACGGTCGAAGAGTTGCTGGAGCTACTCTGGCTGCGCTATGTCGAACCCCGCGTCACGGCCATGGAGGGCGTGCAGCTGGACTGCGTGAAGGAGGTCCTGCAGGCCTTGAACAGGAATGGGCCAAAGCCGTGAGACGCTGCATGGGCAAAGGCGGCCTTCCCCGCCTTGTGGTCCAGTTTGTGACCATGCTGATGCGCGTGGCCAACGACCCCGGCATGAAGGGCTGGAGGCCCGAGATGGAGAGCCCCATTTGAAATCGGGTATGCCAAAGACGTACACCAAACCATGACCAACGACGACAAACTCAAAGAGATCGAGCTTCTCAAAGCCCGTGCAACCTCCGAAAACATGAGCCCCGAAGACCTTCAGCACCAGCGAGAGCAGGCCCTGCTCAGCCAGGACCTGGCCGAGCTGAAGACCGCCCAGCAGCAGATGAAGGGGCTGAAGCTGGCGGTGCTGGCGGAGGTCAAGAAGGAAGCGAAGTCCCTCATCGACGACGCCCGCCTGCAGGTCCGCGACCTGGAGAAGAGGGCTGCCGCTGTTTCCGTCACCGAGGACCAGCTGGTGCTAAAGACGGTTCAGCGCGCGCTCGCCCAGCTGCAGAACCGGTCCGAGCTCGCGTGGAAGGCGCGCCAGCGGGACCGGATCTACCTTATAGCCTACTCCTGCATGGGCGTGCTGGCCGTCGGCACGATCCTCATCTGGGTCTTCAAACATGCTGCTTAAACACCTGACGTTCACGTTGTCCGGCCACCCTCCGCAACGTCCAAAGATCTTTGGCATACCCCGCCTGCTTGGCGCCAGCGACCAGCAGCTTCGTTAGAGTCGAAGTCTGGGCCGACGTCAGCCGCGGCGGACGCCCGGGGATCGGCTTCGTGCTCAAGCCCATTTTTCCGCTTGTGCGGTAGGCTTGATTCCATCGTACCACCGAGCTCACCGACGCCTTCACAGCCCGGGCCACCTTCTGGTAGGTCTCGCCCGAGCGCAGCAACGCAATCGCCCTTCGACGGCGCACTTCCAACCGCTGTGGACTGCCAGGAGGTCTCATGCCTCCAACCATCGCAGGAACGAGAATGGTTATCCATTCTTTAATGACAGCTCCATAATGTCTTATAAATATCGTCATTGAACCTTATACTTCATTCTAATCAACAATCCCCTAATGATAACGTGCCTTGTTAACATTGCACATACCAGCCGCTTGTCGGCTACTGCGCTCGCTCCGCGTCATTTTACGTAGTCACAATGTCCCAGCAATTACGAGAACTCTTCAATATGCCATTGCATTTCTATCGCGCCGATCATTAACGACGCAACGGCCCCCTATGTAGGGCACGAACATCGACACAGTGTGAAACCAACCTACAACTCGCATCGCCTACTGTTATGAAGACCCTAAAATCATTATCTCTTCTCTGCGCCCTTCTCACATTCCCCTTGGCAGCCAAGGCCCAACCTATCAACGTTTGGAGTTACTGGGTCACTCCCAATACGGTCTACGTCCACCTGACTAATGTGGTGAACGGCGTGACTGGGCTTGCCTCGATAAAGTAGACACTAATTCAGGCGGCTTTGATGTCTTTTAGTTTTTGTTGATTCTCGTAGGCCACAGGGGAGAGGTAGCCGAGCGAGCTGTGGCGCCTCGTCGGGTTG
>Ga0181523_10001276_pt1 | contig 26983 bp, 37 predicted proteins | sample PEATcosm2014_Bin_43_FD_119752 | JGI IMG/M metagenome (GOLD analysis project Ga0181523, IMG submission 119752) | Peatland microbial communities from MTU Mesocosm Facility, Houghton, MI, USA - PEATcosm2014_Bin05_30_metaG | ecosystem: Environmental > Terrestrial > Soil > Wetlands > Peat | place... | reverse complement strand
GCCGGGCGGCGTCGAGGCGTGGAGCCCGGCGGCGGAGAAACGAACCATTGGATGTCTTCATGGCCCCATTTTTACCACCGCCACCCGCTGATCAACAGGGGGACGCTCCTTTACCGCTTACAAGCATTCTGATGCTTGTGCTTTTGGCCGAAAACCCTCCCCACTTCGCTAAAGCTATGGTGAACAGGTCGGGCAGCGGTTATTTCGTGACCAAAACCAACGCCGGAGCGGTCATTTTGGAGCAGTGAGGGGGAAAGGCTAAAGGCTGATCCGCCGTCGCTCCGAAGCTTTGGCGCGACAAGAGGCTGAAGGCTGAAGTTGATGCTCGACGGGTTTGGAGGCCGTGCGGCAGCGCAGCCCTACTGGGAACGACTGATCGAGTTGGGGCTCGACTGAGTCTCGCCCTACCGGGGCGGAAGGCGGAATTTAGAAGGAAGAATTAAGAAGTGGGATTGCAGGTTGAGGCAGAACTCGGCTTTACAGTGCGTTGGCCAAGACGGCCAGGCTGGCGCGGGAGGCCTTGACGTCATCCGCCGAACTGCCGCCGCTGAAGGCCACAATCACAATGCCCGTCCTGCCTTTGGCGACGACTCCGCCTTGCCAGCCGTATTCTCCCGTCATCGGGGGCCGGATGCCGCTGCCACTGTCCTTTAACGTGTCCGCCATTTCCGCCGCCTTGGTGTAAGCGATGCCAAGCAAATTGTCCCCGTTCTTGTTCTGCGCCGGGGCATTGACGCGGTGGCCGACCACCAGCATTTTCGATGACCACGATTGGACACTGTCCCCCGGGGCATAGGCCACCACGGCCACACCCTTGATGTTCAGTTCTTCGGCGCGCTTTTTCATGGCCAGCAAAGCCCTGTCGGCTGCTTCATCAAAGATCCCGGCTGCCACGGCGAGCTTTGGCCGGGACTTGGCGGCATCGGGCGCGGAGGCGGCCGGTTTGTCCTGGGCGGGCAAAGATGCGGTGCTCAAGAGCAAGGCCGGGGTCTGCAATGCCAGCAATCGCCGGTGGGTTTTCTTCATCTAGGGCTTTTGGGGTTTGTGGCGCAATCTGTGGTTGACTGTGGACGAATTGCAGGTTTTTGCAAGCGATTTTCATACCCTAAAGGGAGGGAGGAAAAGGCAGAAGGCAGAATGCTAAAGGTTAAATGCTGAAATAGGATAAATCGAGTTGGGGGCTCGAAGGCCGCCGTCGCCGAAGGCTTCCGCCTTCGTTGAGACTACGGCGAGATGGCGCGCCAGGGAATCCCGGCCTGCCGGGACGCCCGCCCGCCGCCGCAATGGACGGCATAATGATTTGCCAAAACACGGCCTAAACACTACATTTTGGGCAATGAGTACAGTGGTTGAAATCGAAAAGGCGTTGCAAACTCTTCCTGTCGAAGACGCTTGGAAAATCGCCGATTGGTTGCAGGATTATCTCGACGAGAAGTGGGACAGGCAAATTGACGGGGACATCGCCGCTGGAAGGCTGGATAAACTGGCCGACAAGGCAATGCAGGATTACCGCGCCGGACGAGTAAAGCCGCTGGATGAAATCATTGACCAGTCCTGATTTTTGGCGGGACTATGCCGCGCTCCCGCCTGAGGCCAAGGTGTCCGCGCGCAAGGCCTACCGTCTCTGGCAGCAAAACCCGCGTCATGGATCGCTCCGTTTTCAGAAGCGGGGGCGGTATTGGCGGGTCTGTTTCGGAACCGGTTATCGTGCGTTGGCCATGGCCGTGCCGGAAGGGTACCTCTGGTTCTGGATTGGCACGCATGACGCATACGAGCGGCTGCTCAAAGGCGTCTGAAGGTGTTGCAGTGCTTGTTTGGGGACGCCAGCCCTCCCTAAAAAAAATCTTCAAAAAACACTTGCGCAGGGCGGCTTTTGTGTTAACTTTGCCGTCCATTTCGCCATAATAGGCGGATGGACAGCTTTTCGCGCGACCGATAACTGATCGCCCCGCTGGGCGCAGGATTGATGGCCGTCGCGGCTAAACGCTGGTTTATTTGCATTTTGATTTTATGCCAGTCAAAACGTACAGGCCTTTAACGCCTTCGACGCGCTATATTACTGTAGCGTCGTTCGATGAGATTACAAAAGATTCTCCGGAACGGAGTCTCATTAGTATTCGCAAGAAAACCGGCGGCCGCAACCATTACGGCCGGGTCACCGCGCGCGGCATCGGCCAGGGCCATAAACAGTTTTTGCGCCATGTGGATTTCAAACGGAATAAACATGGCGTTGAGGCGGAGGTGGCCGCAATCGAGTATGACCCGATCCGCACGGCCCGGCTGGCGCTTTTGCAGTATAAAGACGGGGAGAAGCGTTATATTATCGCTCCCGTCGGGTTGCAGGTGGGGGCCAAGTTGATGAGCGGCCCGGCCGCCCCTCCCGAAGTGGGCAATTGCCTGCTGCTCAAGACGATCCCGGTCGGTTTGCAGATCCATAATATTGAAATCACCCCCGGTCGCGGCGGCCAGATGGTGCGGACCGCGGGCGGGGCGGCGATGTTGATGTCGCGGGGCGATGGTTACGCAACGATACGCCTGCCGTCGGGGGAAATTCGGCGGGTGCATGAGAGTTGCTATGCGACGATCGGGCAGGTTGGGAACATTGAGCATGAGAATGTGACGCTGGGCAAGGCGGGGCGCTCGCGGCATCGGGGCATTCGCCCGATCAACCGCGGGGTATCGCGCAACCCGGTGGACCATCCCAACGGCGGCGGTGCGGGCAAATCCAAGAGCGGCGGCGGCTGGCAGCAATTGACATCACCGTGGGGCCTGCTGGCCAAGGGGTATCGCACGCGCCACAGACGCAAATACTCGAACCGGTTCATTTTGGTGCGGCGGGACGGGCGGCCGATGAAGCGCAAATAATAATTATAGAGCGATAATAGTTTGAAGAACGATAATAATTTATAGAACGTTATGGGACGATCCATTAAAAAAGGCCCGTTTGTTGACCAGCATTTGCTGGACAAGATCACGGACGCCAAGGCGGCCAACTCCAAGACGCCGATCAAGACGTGGTCGCGGCGCTCGATGATCACGCCGGATTTCGTGGGATTGACCTTTGCCGTGCATAACGGCAAGCTGTTCAACCCCGTCTTCGTGACGGAGAACATGGTGGGCCATCGTCTGGGCGAATTCTCACTGACGCGCACCTTCAAGAAACACGGGGCGCACACGGCCAAGGCCGAGGCGAAATAGAATAGAATTATGGAAGTTCAAGCCATTACAAAGAACGTGCGGATGTCGGCGCAGAAGATGCGCGAGGTCGTGCGCCAGATCCAGGGGCTGCCGGCGGCCCAGGCCAGCGCGGTGCTGGCGGTGGTGCCGCGCAAAGGGGCGCGCGTAGTGGCCAAAACACTCAAGTCGGCCATGGCCAACGCCGAGGACCTGAAAACCCACAATCCCGGCTATCAAGATTTCAAAACGGACAAACTGCGGGTCAAGCTTGCCGTGGCCGGCACCGCCACCACCATCAAACGCTTCATTCCCAAGGCCCGCGGGTCGGCCGGCCCGATATTGAAGCGCAATTGTCACGTCAAAATTATTTTGTCAGACGAATAACCTATGGGTCAAAAAACAAATCCAATCGGCCTGCGCGTCGCCGTCAACAAGGACTGGACCTCGAAGTGGTTCGCCGAGAAGAAGGAATTCGGCAAGCTGCTGGCCGAAGACCGGAAGATTCGCGAAATCCTCAAGACCAAGCTGGAAGGGGCGTCGGTGTCGAAAATTGGGATTGAGCGGGCCGCGTCGCGCTGCCGGATTACGATTTTCACCGCGCGTCCCGGCGTGGTGATCGGACGCAAAGGGGCGGAGATCGACAAGCTGAAAGAGGAAATCAGCAAGATGACGGGCAAGGAAGTCTATGTGGACATCCAGGAAATCAAACAGCCGGAAATGGACGCGCAATTGGTCGCCGAAAACGTCGCCGTCCAACTGGAACGCCGCGTTTCCTTCCGTCGGGCCATGAAAAAGGCGGTGCAAGTGGCGATGGATTTCGGGGCGGAAGGGATCAAAGTGCGGGTGGGCGGGCGCTTGGGCGGGGCGGAAATTGCCCGGGTGGAGAAATATCATCAAGGGCGGGTGCCGCTGCACACCTTGCGGGCCAACATTGATTACGGATTCGCCGAAGCCAACACGTTGTATGGGAAACTGGGCATAAAATGCTGGATTTGCAAAGGCGACGTGCCGGTGGCGGCCAAAAAGGAACAACCCGCGCCGGCCGCGGCTGCGCCAGTTGCCGCTTGAGAATTTGCAGGAAACACAAGTGATTAAAAGAGAGAGCCAAATATGCCATTGAGTCCCGCACGAGTAAAATATCGCAAGATGCACCGCGGCCACCGCACGGGGCTGGCCTATCGCGGCTCGACGGTGGCCTTTGGCGAATACGGCCTGCAATGCCTCGAACGCTGCTGGCTGGATACCCGGCAGATTGAAGCCGCGCGCGTTGCCGTCACCCGCTTTATGAAACGGCGGGGCAAAGTCTGGATACGGATTTTCCCGCATAAATCGTTCACGAAAAAGCCGCTGGAAACGCGCATGGGCAAGGGCAAGGGGCCGCTGGAGTCGTGGGTGGCGGTCATTCGTCCGGCCAATGTCTTGTTTGAGGTGGATGGGGTGCCGGAAGCGATGGCGCGCGAGTCGATGCGCCTGGCGGCGACCAAGCTGCCCATCCGGACGAAATTCATTTCCCGCCACCGCCTGGCCTGAAAGCACCATGAAAATGACCGAACTAAAAGATTTGACGCCGCCGGAATTGACGGCCAAGAGCCGGGACCTGAGGCAGGAGATATTCAACCTGCGATTGCAGCAGGCCAGCAGCCAATTGGAAAAGCCCGCCCGCTTGAAGACCCTGCGCCGGGACGTGGCCCGGCTGGAAACCCGAATTACTCAACTCCGCCATAAAGCGGGTTGAAATGACACGTTATGCCAGAAGCAACCCAACTTGATCGCGGACACCGCAAGGAACGGCAGGGCAAGGTCATATCCAACAAAATGGCCAAGACCATCGTCGTGCAGGTGCAGCGCCGTTTTCCCCATCCGCAGTACAAGAAAGTCATCACCGCTTATTCGAAATTTTACGCCCACGACGAAAAGGGCGAAGCCAAAGTGGGGGACGTGGTCCTGATCCGGGAAACCCGCCCGCTGTCAAAATTGAAACGCTGGCGGCTGACCCAGGTGGTGGAGCGGGCCGCCGAACCCCCGGTGCCGGTTTAAGGACAATTTATGTTACAGGTTCGATCCATTTTAGACGTGGCCGACAACACCGGCGCCAAACGCGCGGCCGCCATCGGGGTCATTGGCCGCAACCAGCGCTACGCCGGCATCGGCGATGTCATCAAGGCCCACATCAAGGAGGCGGCGCCGGATGGAACCGTCAAGAAGGGCGAGGTGGTGGATGCGGTGGTGGTGCGCACCCGCAAACAGATTCGCCGCTCCGACGGCTCGTATTTGCGCTTTGACAGCAACGCCATTGTCATCATCGACAAGGAAAACAATCCGCGGGGCACGCGGATATTCGGGCCGGTGGCGCGCGAATTGCGCGACAAGAAATTCATGAAGATCATATCGCTGGCCCCGGAGGTCATATAGCCATGGCAAAAGCACACATTAAAAAAGGGGATGAGGTGGTGGTCATCGCCGGTTCGGAACTGGGCGGGCGGGGAAAGGTTCTGCTCGTGAACACAAAGAAACAGCGCGTCCTTGTGGAAGGGCTCAAGATGATCAAGCGCCATACGCGCAAGAGCGACAAGCGTCCGCAGGGGGGCATCGTCGAGCGGGAGGGCACGATCCATATTTCCAATGTGATGCTGGCCTCGAAATTCGACGGCGGCGCCGTCGTCGCCGGCGAGGCCACAGCGCCTGCGGCGGAAACCACCCCAAGTTAGAGGCCCTGGAACATGAAACCGAGACTTTACGAAAAATATCTGAACGAAGTGCGGCCCGCCTTGAAGGAAAAGCGGAAGTACCAGAACGTGCATCAAATACCGAGGCTGGAGAAGATCGTGATCAACATGGGGGTGAGCGCCTCGCTGGAAAAGGGGGCGGTGGACGATGCCACGCGGGACATGGCCATGATCACCGGGCGCAAACCGGTGATCAACAAGGCGCGGCACAGCATCGCCAATTTCAAGCTGCGCGAGGGCCAGAACATCGGCTGCCGGGTGACGCTGCGCCGGGAAGTGATGTATGAGTTTTTCGACCGGCTGGTGGCCACGGCCCTGCCGCGCATCCGGGATTTTCGGGGGCTTTCGCCCCGCTCCTTTGACGGCCGGGGCAATTACACGCTGGGGGTGTCGGACCAGACCATTTTTCCGGAGATCGAACTGGACAAAATCAAACGCACGCAAGGCATGGACATCACGATAGTGACCAACGCGCCGACGAACGACGAGGCGCTGGACCTGTTGAAGATGATGGGCATGCCGTTTGCGGAAAAATAAATAAATACTATGGCAAAAACAGCCTGGATAGAACGCAACAAGAAGAAAGCGGCCACGGTCAAGAAATACGCCGCGCTGCGGGCGGAACTGAAAGCCCGCCACGATTATGCCGCGCTGAGCAAACTGCCGCGCAACGCCAGCCCCTCGCGGCTGGTCAACCGCTGCTCGATGTCCGGGCGGCGTCACGGCTATTTGCGCAAGTTCGGCTGTTCGCGGCTGACCTTCCGGGAAGCGGCGCTGAACGGGTTGATCCCCGGAGTGACGAAAGCCAGTTGGTAAATCCCATGAGCGACCCCATTTCAAACATGCTGACCAGCATCCGGAACGCCGGCCGGGCGTATTTGCCGGAGGTGGTCATTCCCCACTCCAAAGTGAAGGAACATATCGCCCACGTCTTGAAACGCGAAGGCTACGTGGCCGAGGTCGCCGTGGAAGGCAAGCCCTGGAAAAAGATCAAGATCAAACTGAAATACACCGGCCGAAAACCGGTCATCGAAGGCATTCGCCGCATCAGCACGCCGGGCTTGCGGCGTTATACAGGGGCGCTGGAAGTGCCGCGGGTGCGGGGCGGTTTGGGCGTTTCGATCCTGTCCACCTCCGAAGGGATCATGACGGGCCTGCAAGCGCGGAAGAAGAACGTGGGCGGCGAGTTGCTGTGCGAAGTGTGGTGAATTTATGTCTCGAATTGGAAAATTACCCGTGGCCGTTCCGCCGAAAGTGAAGGTGGAAATCAAGGGCCAAAAAATATTTGTCGAAGGCCCCAAGGGCAAGCTCGACTTTGAACTGCCGCGCCGGACCTCGGCCAGGGTGGATGGCGGCAATGTGATGGTGAGCCGCGAAGGGGAGGACGCGGAAGCGAAGGCGCTGCACGGCTTGAGCCGGGCGATTATCAATAACATGGTCAAGGGGGTGAGCGACGGCTTTGTCAAGAAACTGGAAATCCAGGGCGTGGGTTTCAAGGCGGCTGTGCAGGGCAAAAATGTCAACCTGGTCCTGGGCTATTCGCATCCGGTCAATTATGCCATTCCGGACCAGATCACGGTGACGGTGCTGGAAAACACCAAACTGACCATCGAAGGGCCGAGCAAACAGTTGGTCGGCCAGGTGGCGGCGGAACTGCGCAGTTATTATCCGCCGGAGCCTTACAAAGGCAAAGGGGTGCGATACACGGATGAGAAAGTGACGCGCAAGGAAGGCAAGACGGTCCAATAAACTGTCACGTTGCCACGGCCAAATCCGTGGCGCATTAAGATGAGAAACGATAAAAAAGTCAAACTGGCGAAGTTGCGACACTGGCGCATTCGCAAAAAAATTTCAGGCACCCGGGAACGGCCGCGCATGAGCGTCCGGTTTTCCAACGAAAACATTTACGTGCAGTTCATCGACGACGCGGCGGGCGTGACGATGGCGTCGGCCTCGACCCTGCACAAAACGGTGCCGGATCGCGCCCAACTGGCGGCCAACGCGGCCGGGGCCAAGAGGGTCGGCGCCCTGGCGGCGGAAGCGGCCAAAGGCAAGGGAATCGTCAGAGTCGTATTTGATCGCAGCGGCGCCCGTTATCATGGCAAAGTCAAGGCGCTGGCGGATGCCGCGCGCGAAGCCGGTCTGCAATTTTAACCTGGAAGGATACTGTGCCCGAACCCACCAAATCTAATGCAAGCAATCGAGGCGGCAACCGCGGTCCTGGCCGCGGTCCGCGCCGCGTCCGGCCCGCTTCAACCGACGGCCCCGAAGGCTCGCTGGAAAAATCCGGCGGCTCCGAGTTGAGCGAGAAGGTCGTTTTTATCAATCGTTCCGCCAAAGTGGTCAAGGGCGGACGGCGCTTCAGCTTCAGCGCGCTGGTCGTGGCGGGCGACAAACAGGGTCATGTGGGCATTGGCCTGGGCAAGGCGGTGGAAGTTTCCGAAGCGATCCGCAAGGGGGGCGAAATGGCCAAGCAGCACATGGTCAGCGTCTCTTTAAGGGATGCCACCATTCCGCACGAAATATTTTGTCATTATGGCGGCGCAAAGGTGCTGCTACGGCCGGCCTCGCCCGGCACCGGCATCATCGCCGGCCCAAAGGTGCGCGCCGTGCTCGAATCGGTGGGCATCAAGGATGTTCTGACCAAATCGCTCGGGTCCAACAACCCGTCCAACGTGGTCAAAGCGACCCTGGCCGGCTTGCAGCAACTCCGTTTGCGCGAAGATATTTATCGCGGTCGCGGCCTTGAAATAAAGGTTCGTCCAGTTCCCGCGCCGGTCCCCGCCGCCGTTCCTGCGCGGGCTCCTGCGCCTGCGCCTGCGCCTGCGCCTGTGCCGGTGCCTGCGCCTGCTCCTAAACTTAATCCTGATCCCGCGGTTGCCGACGACACCCCCAGCCCGGCTCCTGAAGCGGGTTCAGGCCCGGTCACTGCCTGATTTTTATGCGTTTACACGATCTCAAACCTCGTCCGGGTTCCCGGCACCGCCGCAAACGGCTGGGCCAGGGTGAATCCAGCGGCCACGGCAAAACCAGCGGTCGCGGTGGCAAGGGGCAAACAGCCCGTTCCGGCAGCTCGATTCGCATCGGATTCGAAGGTGGCCAAATGCCGTTGATCCGCCGCATCCCCAAGCGCGGATTTAACAACAAGCAGTTCGCCAATCGTTACATTCCGGTGAATCTGGAAGCGCTCAACAGATTTGACGACGGCGCGACCGTGGACGAGAGCGCCTTGCGCAGCCTGGGTCTGGCCAGGGGGACCGGAAAATGGATCAAGATACTGGGCACGGGCGAATTGACGCGGAAACTGACGGTGACGGCGCATGCTTTCAGCGGCTCGGCGCGAAGCAAGATTGAGAAGCTCGGCGGAGCCTGCCAGGTGATGAAATCGCCCGCCACCGAAAGGGCGGCGCAAGCGGCGGCAACGGCGGCAGTGCAGGCAGCCAGGAAACCACCCAGTCCTGAGAAAGCCGCCAAGGCTGAAAAGCCAGCCAAGCCTGAGAAAGCAGACAAGGGTGCGAAACCAGACAAGACTGAGAAAGCCGCGAAGGGTGAAAAACCGGCCAAGTCCGAGCAAGCGGCCAAGAGTGAAAAACCGGCGATGACTGAGAAAGCCGCCCATCCCGAGAAGCCAGCCAAGCCCGAGTAAACGATGTTCTCCTCGATCCTCAACACGCTGAGCAACTGCTTTAAAATACCGGAGCTGAAATCCCGGATTTTGTTCACCATGGTTGTGCTGGGGATTTGCCGGCTGGCTTCGCTGGTGCCGGCACCCGGCCTGGACAGCGGGCTGTTGAAGGCCTACTTCGCCTCGGGGGCGGGCGCGGCCAGTTCCAATGGTTTAATGGGAATGTACAGCATGTTCACCGGCGGCGGCTTCGAAAAATGCGCGGTGGGCGCGCTGGGCATCATGCCTTACATCAGCTCGACGATCGTCCTCCAACTTTTGCAGGCGGTCATCCCCTTCCTGAGCAAGCTGGCGCGCGAGGAAGGCGGGAGAAGCAAGCTCATCCAATACGGGCGCGTGCTGACATTGTTTCTGTGCCTGGCGCAGGGCGCGGTGATGGCTGTTGGATGGGAGCACGCCGGTTCAATTTTCAAGGGTTTTCAAGGCAATCTCGTGCTGATTCACAACCTGTGGTGGTACCGGATTCAAACGACAGTCATCCTGGCCACCGGGACGATGCTGCTGATGTGGCTGGGCGAACAGATCACCGATCGCGGCATTGGCAACGGCATTTCCCTGATCATTACCGTGGGCATTCTGGCCCGTTTGCCCCAGGCTGGCCAGGGTTTGGTGGATATGTTCCTGTCTCCAGGGTCGCGCTTCAATTTTTTCCATTTCATCGCCTTGATGCTGCTCCTGTGCGCGGTCGTCGCCGGGGTGGTGGCCGTGACCCAGGCCGAGCGCAAGATTCCGGTGCAATACGCCCAGCGCGTGGTGGGGCGCAAGACCTATTCGGGCGGCAGCTCGTTCATGCCGTTGCGGGTCAATTATTCGGGCGTCATGCCGGTCATTTTCGCCTCAGCGATCCTGATGTTTCCGGCCATGATATTCAACTTCCTGGGCCGGAGGTTCGACGTGCATTTCTTTGATGAACTGGCCAGCATGTTGTCGCGCGGCTCGTTCGTTTACCTGCTGCTGTACGGATTGATGATCCTGTTCTTCTCCTATTTCTGGGTTGCGACACAATTCAACGAACTGCAGATATCCGATGACATGAAGAAATCCGGCGGCTACATCCCCGGCGTGCGGCCCGGGCAGGCGACGAGCGGTTTTCTGCATCGCACGATGAGCCGCATCACGCTGGCCGGGGCGATTTTTTTGACCATCATTGCCGTGATTCCGATCCTGCTGCAGGAGGCGATGGGAATTCAACAGACGGTGGCGCAATTTTTTGGCGGCACCAGTTTGCTTATTATCGTTGGTGTCATGCTCGATACGATGCGGCAGATGGAAGCGCATTTGTTGATGCGGCATTACGACGGATTCCTGAAGAAAGGCCGGCTGAAGGGCCGTTTTTAACGACCCTCAAGCTTGCAGAAGGACAAGGCCGTGGCGGCGATCATCTTAAAGAGCGAACACGACTTGATAAGGATGCGTCCGGCGTGCGTGGTGGCCAGCACGGTTTTGGAAGAAGTGGGGGCCTTTATCCGGCCGGGGGTCACCACCAAAGAAGTGGATGATTTTGCGGCCGAACGGATAAAAAGGTACGGGGCGAAGAGCGCGTTTTTGGGGTATCGCAAGTATCCGTGCTGTATTTGCATTTCGGTCAATGAACAAGTGGTGCATGGGCTGGCCGGCCCGCGCCGCTTGGAATTTGGCGATATTGTCAGTTTGGACATTGGGGTTGTTTATCATGGGTATATCGGGGACACGGCAAAGACGGTGGCGGTGGGGGGGTGCGACGTGCGGGCCCAACGGTTGATGGATGTGACGGAACAGGCTCTGGCAGAAGGGATTGCGCAGGCGGTGTCCGGCAATCGCGTGGTGGATATTTCGCGGGCGGTGCAGGTTTATGTGGAAAGCAACGGATTCAGCATCGTTCGGGAATTTGTCGGGCACGGAGTGGGGCGAACGGTGCATGAAGAGCCGCAGGTGCCTAATTTTGTGGAAGAGGGCAAAGCGACGCCGAAATTGCGGCCGGGGATGACAATCGCCATTGAGCCTATGGTCAACGCGGGGTCGCCGCAGGTGGTGGTGTTAAGCGATGGCTGGACAGTTGCGACAAAAGATGGTCAACTATCGGCGCATTTTGAGCATACGGTTTTGATAACCGATGCCGAACCCGAAATATTGACGTGGCCCGCGAAAGCACCATCGAAGTTGAAGGCAGGATAGTGGAAATTCTTGCCGACGTGTTGTATCGCGTCGAATTGAGCAATGGCCATCGGTTGGTGGCGCATGTGTCCGGCAAACGCCGGCTGGTCTTTGAACGGTTGGTATTGGGGGACTGCGTAACGGTGAGGCTGTCACCGTACGATTTATCCCGGGGCAGCATTACAGCCAGAGACGAATAAATTATGAAAGTTCGAGCGTCAGTGAAAAAGCTTTGCGAAAACTGCAAAATTGTGAAACGGAAGGGCGTCATCCGCGTGCTTTGCACGAACGCGCGCCACAAACAAAAACAAGGTTAGAAATTCGAATTTATGGCACGTATCGTTGGAGTTGAAATACCGGGCGAGAAGCGAATCGACGTCGCTTTGCGCTACATTTACGGCATTGGCGCGAGCAATGCCAGGGTCATCCTGACCAAGGCCAACATCAACCCGGCCTTGCGCGCCAAGGACCTCGACGAAGGACAGTTGTCCCAGATCGTTCACGCCATCCAGGACGGCAAATACGTCATCGAAGGCGATTTGCGCCGCGAACTGGGCATGAACCTCAAGCGTTTGCAAGGCGTCAAGTGCTATCGCGGCGTGCGCCATCTGCGCGGCCTGCCCGTGCGCGGCCAGCGCACCTCGACCAATGCCCGCACGCGCAAGGGGCCGCGCAAAACCGTCGGCGTGCAACGCAATCCCAATGCCAAGACCGGCATCCACTAAATCCCTTTGCTATGGCTGAAGAACCCAAACCGAAAAAACCCGCGCCCAAAAAAGAAGGCAAACCTGAAGGGGCGCCCGCGCCGCACGATGCCGCCAAGCCGGCTAAAAAAGCGGCCCCCGCCGCGGAAGCGGGGGGCGAAGCGGCCAAGAAACCGGCTGGAGAGACGCCGGCCGCACCAGCCGCCCCAGGCGCGCCAGCCGCCCCTGGAGCGCCCATCGCCGGCGCGGCCGCGCCAACAGCGGCGGAACTGCTGGCCGACGACGCCAGCGCCAAAAAGATCATCAAGGCCAAGGGGTCCAAAAACATTTCGGCCGGCATCGCCAATATTCTGGCCACGTTCAACAACACCAATGTGACGATCACCGACATGCACGGCAACGTGCTGGGATGGTCCAGCGCGGGCCGGGTTGGGTTTAAAGGCTCGCGCAAGAGCACGGCCTTCGCCGCGCAGCAAGTGGCGCAGGACGCCGCCCGCCAGGCCATGTCGCACGGCATGAGGGAAATCGAAGTTCGCGTCAAAGGTCCCGGCTCCGGCCGCGAATCCGCCATTCGCGCCCTGCAGGCCATCGGACTGGAAATCACCACGATCAAGGATGTGACCCCGGTGCCGCACAACGGATGTCGTCCGCGCAAGAAACGGCGCGTCTAACCGGCATGAACCTTTACCATTGGCAAACCGCAATCCGCAATTGATATGGCTCGATATACTGGTCCTCGCACACGCATCAGCCGCCGCTTCGGCATCCCGATGTTCGGCCCTGACAAATACTTGGAACGCCGCAACTACGGTCCCGGCGTCCACGGCCCGAAATCGCGCCGCAAACACACTGATTACGGCCTGGGCCTGATCGAGAAGCAAAAGCTGCGCTATTTCTACGGGTTGATGGAGCGGCAATTTCGCGGCGTCTATGAGCGCGCCTTGAAGCGCCGCGGCGTCACTGGCGAGCAAATGCTGCAAATCCTGGAAACGCGCCTCGACAACGTGGTCTATCATCTGGGCTTTGCCATCACCCGGGCCGCCGCCCGGCAAATGGTCAGTCACGGCCATGTCAAGGTCAACGGCCGCAAGGTCAATGTCCCTTCCTTCGCCTTGAAGGTCAATGATGTCATTGAAGTCAGGGAGTCCAATGTCTCGCGACAATTGGCCACAAAGAATTTGGAATTATCGACCAGCAAAGTGGTGCCGGACTGGCTCTCCTTGAACAAGGACGTGTTCAAGGGATCGGTGGTGCGGATACCGACCCGTGAGGACATCCATCCGATAGCCAACGAACAGGCCGTCGTCGAATTTTATTCCCGCTAAACAGTAAACCGTCCCGCGCAAGCGGGACAAAAACAATTACACGGGCTTCTCCGGCGCGGGAATAAACGGGGAAGCCAGATTAAAATTGTTGAAAGGAAAATTATGCCAGTACGTCTCGGACGTTTTGAAATGCCCAAGCGGTTGACCAAGGAGGACGCAACCGCCACTGATACTTACGCCAAATTCGTCGCCGAACCGTTTGAAACCGGCTACGGCCACACCCTCGGCAACTCATTGCGCCGGGTGCTCCTCTCCTCCCTGGAAGGGGCCGCCATCTCTTCCATCAAGATCGATGGCGCCTCGCACGAATTCGCCACCGTGGAAGGCGTGGTCGAAGATGTGACCGACATCGTCTTGAACCTGAAAAAAGTTCTCTTTCGCGCCCATTCGCGCGAGCCGCAAACCGTGCTGCTGTCCGTCAACAAGGAAGGCGATGTGACGGCGGAAGACATCGAACTGAACCAAAACCTCGAGTTGGTCAATCCCAAGCAGCACATCTGCACGCTCGATAAAAAGAAGAAGTTCGAGATGGAACTGGAAATCAAAGTCGGCCGCGGCTTCTGCCCCGGCGACGAAAACAAAAAGCCCGACCAGGCCATCGGCGTCATCGCCATTGATTCCCTTTTTTCGCCGGTGACGCGGGTGCGTTACGCGGTGGAAAACGCCCGTGTCGGGCAGCGCACCGATTACGACCGGCTGATCATCGAGATATGGACCGACGGGCGCATTTCGCCGGACGACGCGCTGACCCAGTCCTCTGCCATTTTGCAGCATCATCTGGACGTATTTGTCGGCTATGACAAGAACGCGGTGGAATTTGAGGAAACAGAGACCAAGCAGGACGACGAGAAGTCCAAGCTCAAGAAGCTGCTCAACATGAGCGTGAACGAAATTGAATTGAGCGTGCGCGCGGCCAATTGCCTGAACAACGCCAATATCACCACCGTGGGCCAGTTGTCCATGAAGACCGAGGCCGAAATGCTCAAATACCGGAACTTCGGCAAGAAATCCCTCAACGAAATCAAAGAGAAACTGGCCAGCTTGAGTCTGTCTTTGGGCATGAACATTGATCCAACCTTGTTGGAGACGCCCAAGGAAGAAGCCAAGTTGACCGAATAAATCGAGTTTTATGCGCCATCTTAAACGCACGGCCAAGCTGGGCAGGACCGGGCAGCATCGAAATCGGATGCTGGCCAGCCTGGTTTGCAGCCTGATTAAACACCGCCGGATCACCACCACATTGGCCAAGGCCAAGGCCGCCCGATCCGTCGCCGAAAAAATGATCACCCTGGGCAAAGCCGGCACATTGCACGACCGGCGGCTCGCCTCGGCCCGCCTGCACCAGGATGAAGCCGCAGTCAAAGCGCTCTTCAACGAAATTGCGCCCACGCAGAAGGAACGGCGCGGAGGCTACACCCGCATTGTGCGCCTGGGCCAGCGCCAGGGCGACGCCGCCCAACTGGCCATCCTGGAATTTGTGGATGTCCCGCTGCCCGAGGCCGTCCCTGTTGCCGCCGCCGCCGAAGCCGAGAAACCCGCCGAAAAAGCGGAAAAGAAAACCGAAGGCAAAGCGGAGGAAAAGAAAGAGGCGCCCGCGCCGGCTTAAGGCAGATTGCCTTTCAGTTTGAAAGGCAGTCCCGAACGGCTTCGGTGCGGAGCTTTTAATTTTCTCAAGAGAAATCCGCCTGCCTAAAAACTGTGAAATTTTCGACATTTTGAATAATCATAACATGTTGTCAGCAAGGCGGTTGCAAAACACGCTGAAAGTAGTATTTACAAATAAGGCTGAAATTGGGAAAGCATCCGCCGTCGCGGCAGCCATGGCGGACAGGGAAAGCTGAAAACATGCGGGGGCAGAATTGGCCAAACCAAAAGCAGGAGGAACAAATGCTTTGCCTTGATTCCAAACACGGTGGTGCAGAATCGAACCACTGATTTGCCGCGATGAATTGCATGAAACGCAAGATCGATAGATAAGTCTGAAAAATCGGCAACACGACAATCTACGATTGGTAATGGGTCACGCGTAATATGTGGTTATGCGGGACTGACCCCTGCCTGGGTCCCCATGCAGAGCCGGAAGATGGCTCCGTCCATCCGACCAATCGCTGTTAATACTTGTCCGGGCAAAGTATGAACAGGCCGGGCAGGCCGACACGTTTGGCTTCCTGCGGGTCAATCTGGAGAATGGCCAAGGCGGCACCGCGATCAGAATGGCGCTCCTTCAGCCGTTTCTCCAGTATTGGAAGCGCCCGCTTGGCAGCAGGGCCGATATTGCCCAACAGGTCCGTGCTCCAACCGTCAGCATTTTCAGTACAGCTTATCAGCTTATCCAGCGGTGAATTTGTTTCCAATCCCAATTTCCATAAAGTGGTCGCCGCTGGCAGACTTTGGATCAGGTCTTCCCCCATTTGTTTATCAAGCCCAAATCGCCGCCTGGCAATTACCGCTTCACGAAGAACCGCAATCGCATTGCTGTCATGTGGGTTGATCGACGCCAAGGCCCGCGCCACTTGCCAGCGCGGAACGATTTCTTGGCAAAACACCCGCTCGGACCCATTCGGCAAACGTCCATTGGGAACCATCACATAGTTTGTGGCCAGCAGAGCCTGTAACGTTGGAATTGCGGCGGCGGCCGGCGGCCCGATATTGGCCAGAATGCCGCAGATCTGCTGGCGCAAAGGCGTATGCAGCAAATCGACGAGGCCCGGCGTCACCACATTGGCGTTGGACCCAAGGAGCTTCAATGCCCAAAGGGCTGGCCCCTTATCGTCAACCAGAAAAAATCCGTTGAAAGGATGCGGTGGGGACACTGGTGGATTCAGAATTTCGATTAACCGTGGCGCGGCAGCGACAGCCTTAGGTCCGAAAAATTGAAGTGCCATTGCCGCATTGGCGCGGTCCAGAGCATTGGTACTCTGCAACAGCCTCAAGTCCGCTTGTAAAAGTTCGTCCTGGCGGCGATTCAAATCTTCCTCGATGCGACGCAGCCGCTCGGCGTCCATTTTCTCAAGCACCGCCGCAGCCGTCTGGCGGACACGCGGTCGCGGGTGGCGCAAGGCTTGTTCCGCGAGAGGAATGATGGATCGAGGCGCATCCGGAAGCTCATTAATGCGCATTAGAAGACTCGCGGCCATGACTTCATGATTGTCCAGGCAGTTTGACAAGCACTGGAGCAGTGCGTTTGTCTCCTGTCCGATGTGCCATAGGGCGATCGCCGCATCCGACATCACAATGGGATCGCGCCTCGTGATTACATTCCACAATGCGGGCATCGCTGATTTTGCCAGCGGGCCGATGGCGTCAAGAAGCCTGATGTCCCCCAGCAACCGCGAATAATCGTCCGACTCCGAACGTGATACCTTTACGTCCGCGATCAATTCGGGCGTAAGAAACTCCAGGTTTTTCGCCGGGAAATGCGCCATGACGGAAGAAAGCGCAAACATTTCATCATCACCCAAGCCGGTTCTCCGAAATAGACGGACGAAAAAAGGCAAAGCTGGCATTGCATCAGTCCCCAGGCGCGCAAGAACAACCTCCGCCGCCGCTTGACGGTATTCCACGGAATCTTGATGCAGGAAGTTCCTTGATGCCATGGTGCGGCCCAGATAACGAACAGCCGGAGGCCCCATCGCCCGGAAAGCCTCGACCGACAAAGCGTATTCAGATTCCACCGATCCAGGGTCGACCTGATCAAGCCACCAACTGGCGGAATGACCTTGGTATCTTGGCCAGACACAATTCCGGTAATCCCACGCAACGATTGCCACTGCGATAACCACCAAGGCAATCCCGACGCGGACCCACCGCTTCTGGAAAATCGCCCCCATGAGCGAATTCTGCTCCTTTCGACGCCATTTGCAAGATTCTTGCGAGGCTTCAATTGACAACCACAAAATGCTTCCACCTCAAAGGAGGTGCGATGGCAGCCAGACGCCGAGAAGACGGTGTCAACAGAATGCCACGGGTTCTTGTAGCGTGTCCTCACTATTGACACTCATTTACGCTTTTAATGGACCGCCATAAAGGCGTCGCGCGCCAGGATGGCCAGGATTTTGCGGTGGGCGCTGACAAAGGGGAGGTGTTTGAGTTGCGGGATTGTTTTCCAGACGCCGGGCGTTTCGCCGGCGGCCCGGGCGTGATAAGCTTCGAGCAGAATTCGATGGCGCGTGATGGAGTGGCGGATGCGGCAGATCGGCCGGGCTTGCGCAATCTGAAACGCACGATGCTTGTTATCCTTGCCGTCTTTTTCCTCCTTGACTGCAATCTCGACGTTGGGAAATTCCCAAAGATGGGCATTGACGGCCCCGCCGAGACGTTGCCGGACGAGGAACCGGTTTTGTTTCCGCGCGACAAAGGCCATGAACCGCCGTTCCGTGGCCGGCGCGCGCGGCGGACGCATGGGGAATTCAGCCAGGCGATCTTCGCGCAAGGCAAAACAAAACTTGCGCACGGGACATACGGCACACTTCATCTGACGCGGCGTGCAGACCAGCGCGCCCAACTCCATCAAGGACTGGTTCAGGTCCGAACAGCGCGCGGGATCAATCGAGACCAAATCCCGGGCCAATTGCCACAAGGTTGCGTTGGTCTGTTTGTCACGGGGGTTGCCTTCGACGCCGAAAATCCGGCTTAAAACACGAATGACGTTCCCGTCCAGAATCGGCGCAGGCTGGTTGAAGGCGATGCTGCTGATGGCCCCGGCGGTGTATCGGCCGATGCCGGGCAACGCAAGAATGTCATCGAAATTTCGAGGAAACCGGCCGCCATGCCGCCGCATGATGACTTGGGCGGCGGCCTGCGCGTGGCGGACCCGGCTGTAATAGCCCAGCCCTTCCCACAATTTGAGGACTTTCTGCGGTCGCGCCCGCGCGAAAGCGGCCAAGGTGGGCAACTGGCGCATCCAGCGTTCAAAGTAAGGGATGACCGTCTTGACCTGGGTTTGCTGGAGCATGATTTCGGAGATCCAGATTGCATAAGGGTCATGGGTGCGCCGCCACGGCAGGTCGCGGGAATTACGAGCAAACCAGACGATTAAACTCCGGGCCACCCGCCGTCGCCGAAGCAGCTCTGGCGCGGCAAGCCGGCGCTGCAAGGCTGGGGAGTTGGAAGGCTTTTCCGCTTGACGGACGGCACCGATGTTCGGGCGCATCCTACGCCCACTTTTTGCCCAGCGCGTCGAGACCGGCTTTTTTCAAATCGTCCGGCGTCATGGCGATGCGGCATTTTACATCGGCGTTGAAGCCGAGGAACCAAGGCTCGGCCACGCCCGGAATCTTCGAGGCATCGGCCAGATCCACGACGGCAATCGCGCCGCGTTTCCCGTCCTGCTCGGTGAAATATATCGCCTCGGGTTTGATCGTGTCCAAAATGTCGCCGAGCTTCTTGCCGGCAACGCCTTGACGGGCGAGTGAATTAAACGGTTCGTTCGGAATTGTGATGTCCAACAGCATTCTCATGGCGGTTTGCTTTCTGTTTCGTTAGATTCATTTGCACACATTTTTGCGCACGGTAAACCCTTTTCCTGCGCCGTCAACAGAAAGCTCGACCCCGGAAACGGCCATTTTTCGGATGCATTTCCCAACTTTTTTAATCCAAACGAATAAACGCCCAGAGATTACGATTAGGATTAGGGAAAAGCCTTCACCCCGAGGAGTCCAGCGATTGCATCCGCCTCAGTTCCTGTTCCTGGTATCTCCTGCGCACGATCGGCAACATAAACGGGCAAACAAGGAGCAGGATAATCCCGATCAATAACAACGGATACCAAACAGCATAAGGCTGATGTTGGGCAAGCGCCGCGATGCCAGCCACGCCAAGGACAATACCGAGGCTGATCATGATTCCAAGCAGGGCGATGACCAAGCCCCGGCATTTCCCCGTGCCTCCCAGAGTGCCGATTAAACCACCGAGACAGCCGAGGATTCCACCGCCCCAACCGCCCACCAACGCAGCCGTGCGGTCCGACCACCAGGGATGTACGCCGGGATGGCTCCATACCGCGGCGCTGAACGTGAGAACGGCGATAAAACAAAGCATCGATTTCATGGTGATTCTTTCTTTTGTTGATTATAGGTGCGCAGAAGTTGTTTAAAGCTGGCGGCGTCCAATTTGCCTTCGGCGAACAAGGCCCGCAGGAGGCGTTCGTAGTCATCCTCGATGTTCTGACTGTCGAGCACCGTGATTTTCGCGATCAAGCGATCGAGGCGCAGCCGCAGGGTTGGATAAGTCACGTGGTAAGCGGTCGCGAGGTCCTTGAGCGAACCGGAAACGAGGATAAAGCGCTTGATGAAGGCCAGATCCTCCTCCTCCAGAAGATCAATCCATGTGCTGTTTTTCAAGTATTCCATACTGCGTAATATTAAAGAATGAAGCAATAATAGGCAAAATAGAATTAAAGTCAACTTTTATTTTATGTAAGTTTCAGAAATTTCCTGGCGTAATAACACTGCTTGCGCATTTTTTGTTATCCTGATATGGTGCCTACAGGATTATTTTACACGAGGACGTTATGAATGTATCGCTCGGAGAAAGGTGGGAGCAGTTTGTCGAGGGCAAAGTCAAGAGCGGCGACTACCAGACCGCAAGCGAAGTGCTGCGTGATGGGTTGCGATTGCTCGAGAAGGAAGAACTGCTGAAGCGGATTTCGGTTTCGTCGCTGCCGGAGCTTGAAGCGAAATTGCTGGAAGCAGCGGAGTCGCTCGACGCTGGCAAGGGCGTGGATGGGGAAGAAGTGTTTGCCCGATTGCGGAAGCGCATCAAATCACGACGCCAGAATGCCTGAATTCATCCTCTCGGAATACGTCGAGCCTGAACTGGATGCGATTTGGGAATACATCGCCATTGACAACATTGAGGCCGCCGACCGTTTTGTAGAATCGGCCTATGGCACTTTTCAGGAACTGGCGCGAATGCCGGGCATGGGCCGTGTCCGGCCTTTCCCGCAAGCGCGGTTGCGTGAGTTGCGGTCGTTCCGCGTCAGGGGATTTGACAACTACCTGATTTTTTATTGCCCGATTTCAGACGGCATTGAAATATTCCATATCCTTCACGGTGCGCGAAACCTTGAAGCGTTTTGGGAAGGGCGATGACGCGAGGCTTTCAGCGTTGTTTTTGCAGGGTGTAAAATCAGGCTTGCGCCTGCTGGCAGCGGAAACAAACTCCTGTTCAACGTGAACCTGATTGTTTTTGAAGACGAACATCTCCTTGTCGCCAATAAACCGGCCGGTTGGAGCACCCATTCACCCGCGCCCTTCGCCGGCGAGGGCTTGTATGAATGGCTCAGGAATCGCGAACCACGCTGGAGCCGGCTGGCCATCATTCATCGCCTTGACAAGGAAACTTCCGGCCTGATTGTCTTCGGCAAAACCACCCTGGCCAACCGTTCCCTGACCGATCAATTCGAGAAGCGTCTGGTGCATAAAAAATACATCCTGCTCACGGACCGTCCGGCGCCTTTGACGCCGCTGCGCGTCAAATCGGCGCTGGTCCGCTCGGGCGAACGTTATCTCAGCCGCCCCCTTCACGCCGGGGGCGAGGCGGCGGAAACTTCCTTTCAAATCTCAAATCTCAAATTTGAAATCCCCGTGACCCTTCACGCCGTTTGCGCCGTCGAAGCCGAACCGCTCACCGGCAAAACACATCAAATCCGCGTCCATGCCGCCGCCCATCATTTTCCGATTCTCGGCGACACATTGTATGGCGGGACGGCGGCGGGCCGTGTTTATTTGCACGCCGGCGGGATGAGGTTCATCCATCCCGCCACGCGCGAACGCGTGGCCTTCACCGTCCCGGCGAATTTTTCCGACGACCCGCGCCAGGCGCTGCGCGCCGCGCTGATGGACCCGGCGCAAACCAACGCCTGCCGCCTGATCCACGGCGCCGCCGATGGCTGGGGCGGTCTTTACATCGAGCGCTTGGGGGATTTTTTGCTGGTTCAATCCGTCGCCCCCCTCACTCCGGCGCAACGGGAGTGCGTCGAGGATTGCGCCCGGCGCACTATCGCCCAGGGCGTCTATCACAAGATTTTGCAACACCAGGCGCGCGCCGCTCCCCAATGGCTGCGCGGCCGGACCGCCCCGGCGGAAATCCTCGTGCGCGAGAACGGCCTGCAATTCGCCCTGCGCTTCGACGAAGGTTATTCCGTCGGCCTTTTCCTGGACCAGCGCGACAACCGCCGCCGTCTGCTGACGGGTTACATTGCTCCCAAACTGGACATGGCATCCGCGCCCGAAGTGCTCAACGCCTTTGCCTACACCTGCGGCTTCTCGGTGGGCGCGGCCGTCTCCGGCGCGCATGTCACCAGCCTGGATCTTTCCAAAAAATATCTGGAATGGGGCAAACGCAATTTTGTTCTCAACCAGCTTGATCCCGCCCGGCATGAGTTTATTTTTGGAGAGGCTTTCGAATGGTTTCGCCGCCTGGCGAAAAAGAAACGTGTATTTGACATCATCATTTTAGATCCGCCGACTTTTTCCCGTTCCAAAGAGGGCGGCGTCTTTCAAGTGGAGAAGGACTACGGGGCGCTGATGACCGCGGCCCTTCCCCTGCTTAAGCCGGGCGGCCTCATCCTTGCCTCATCCAACGCCGCCGCGCTCGAGCCGGAGAAGTTTCTCGACGCGATCGACCGCTCGCTGGCGCAATCCCGCCGCCGGGTTTTGGCGCGGCAATACATTCCGCAACCGCCTGATTTCCCGGTCCATCGGGACGAGCCGGCCCATCTCAAGACCGTCTGGCTCCAAATCGCCTGACGCGGCAGGCTTGAACCGGACGGCTCAAGGATTACACTCCGATTATGAAAAGCTTTGAAAGCCTGACTGAACGGGAGGTTCTTGCCCTGGCTATTTCGCTGGAGGAGGAGGATTCCCGCATTTACGACGCCTTCGCCGAAGGATTGCGCGAGCAGTATCCCACCCAGGCGGAAAAGTTCTGTCAACTGCGTCAAGAGGAAGAGGGCCATGCCGGCCGCCTGCGCGAACTCTACCAGACCCGTTTCGGCGATCATGTCACCCTCATCCGCCGCGACGACGTGCGGGGCTTTATCAAGCGCCGCCCGATTTGGCTGACGCGTCCGCTCAGCTTGAAAGCGGTGCGAAAACAGGCGGAGTTGATGGAAATTGAAACGGCCCGGTTCTACGAGGCGTCCGCGCGCCGCGCCACGGACCCGGGTGTCCGCCAGTTGCTCGCCAACCTGGCGGCGGAAGAACAAGGCCACGCCCGCACCGCTCAAGAGCTTGGCCAGATCGGCTTAAGCCCGGAGGAAGCGGCGCTTGAAAAGCGGCGTTTTGCCTTGCAAATAGTCCAGCCGGGTCTGGCCGGGTTGATGGACGGATCGGTTTCGACGCTGGCGCCGCTCTTCGCCGCTGCTTTTGCCACGCACAAAAGCTGGCCGACCTTGTTGGTCGGATTGGCGGCGAGCCTCGGCGCCGGGATCAGCATGGGCTTTGCCGAGGCCTTGTCCGACGACGGCACTCTGACCGGACGCGGGCATCCTTGGGCGCGCGGCGCGGTGTGCGGCAGCATGACGGCGGCGGGTGGCTTGGGCCACACCCTGCCCTTTCTGATCCCCAACGTTCACACCGCCATTGCGATCGCCCTGGCTGTCGTGTGCGTGGAATTGGGGGTCATTTCCTGGATACGGCACAAGTACATGGACAGCCCCCTGACCACCGCCGTGTTGCAAGTGGGCCTGGGCGGCGCGCTGGTGTTTTTGGTCGGGGTCTTGATCGGCAGTTCCTAAATGATAAGTCCTGCCACCAGAATGAGCCTGGCCATAAAGTCTTTGCTCCTGGATCTGGATGGCACGCTGGTCGATTCCAGACCGGGCATCATGGAAAGCTATCGTTTGGCGACCGAGGCTGTGTTGCCGGGCCAGACGTATGATGTGGCCACGGTTTCGGTCGGACCGCCCCTGCCCCAAATGTTCCAGAAGTCGTTTCCAAAAGCTTCGGAGGCGCAAATTGAGAGGCTGGTCCGGGCTTTCCGGGAGCACTATGGCAATGAGGGGCTGTTCAAAACCGTGTTGTACGACACCGTGACTGAGGTCCTCGCCCGTTGCCGCGAGCGAGGCATCGATCTCTTTATTGCCACCAACAAACCTTTGGGCTTCTCGACCTCCATCCTCGACCACCTGAAAATCGCCCGATTCTTCCGCTGCATTCTGGCTGTCGATTCCATCCATCCGCCGTTTGCCGGCAAGGCCGCCATGATCCGCCATTTATTGCAACTGAACCATCTTGATCCCGGGCAAACGATCTTCGTGGGTGACACCGCCGAGGACGCCGCCGCCGCTGCTGCCTGCGCCGTGCCATTTGTCTGGGCTGCTTACGGCTACGGCCACCTGGCCGAAAATGAATTAAAATCGGTGCTTAAGACAATAAACAAGCTGGCGGAGTTGCGGGACATCTTGTGGAAACATGATTAAAAACGCTCGGGACGCCGTCAATGGCATTCTGACCCGGGGGGGTGGGGCAAATGGAAAAAACAGCAGTCAACCTCGAACAACAACTTCGGCCATGGATTACTGAGTTTATTTCCATGGAGTGAAAGAATTAGGTTGACTTCTAATGCCCTGGCTGGTTAGATTTGTCGTATGACACAAAACCCCAAGACCTTTCCCCGTGGGACTTCGGTGCGTTCGGTGACAAAATTGCTCCATGCCTCCTTGCTGGTGTTGTTTTATCTATTCGGTGCGGCCCCGGCACAGGGAGCAGGCGGGCGGCAGGCGCTGCAGGCGCATATTCCTGACGCCGTGGCGGCGTTGAAGCCGATGGGACGCCTGGCCGGCACGAATCGCCTGGACCTGGTGATCGGCCTGCCGTTGCGCAACGGCGACAGGCTGGCTCAGTTGCTCCGGCAAATCGCTGATCCGGCCAGCCCGAATTTTCGCCATTACCTGACCCCGGCGCAGTTCACGGAACAGTTCGGGCCGAGCGAGGCGGATTATCAGGCGGTGATCGCGTTTGCGAAGGCGCAGGGGTTGACCGTGGGCGGCACGCCTCCGAACCGCATGTTGCTGGATGTGAGCGGCGCGGTGGCGGACGTGGAGCGGGCGTTGCATGTGAAGATGCAGGTCTATCAGCATCCGACGGAGGCGCGCACTTTTTATGCGCCCGACGGCGAGCCGTCGCTGGACCTGGCCACGCCGGTTTTGGATGTCAGTGGTTTGCAGAATTATTCACGGCCACGGCCGCAGATGGTGGCAAGGCCGCTGGTCAGCGGGCAAAAGGCATTGCCCAATGCCGGCTCCGGGGTGGGGGGGACATACATGGGCAAGGATTTCCGGGCGGCTTACGCGCCGGACACGACCCTGACTGGTGCGGGGCAAACGGTCGGACTGCTGCAGTTCGACGGCTACACCAAGAGCGACATTACCTACTACGAGACCCTGGCGGGTTTGCCGGGTGTCACGCTCTCCAATGTCTTGCTGGATGGTTTCAGCGGCCAACCCACGGGCGACGGAGGAGAAGTCGAGGTGTCCCTGGACATCGAAATGTCCATTTCCATGGCGCCGGGCTTGTCCGGGGTGATTGTGTATGAGGCGGGGCCTTACGGCAACTGGCACGATATTCTTAACCGCATGGCCAATGATAATCTGGCCAGGCAAATGAGTTGTTCATGGTATGACCCCGAAGTCGGGCCGGACCCGGTGGCCGAGCAGATATTCCAGCAGATGGCGGCACAGGGACAATCATTTTTCGCCGCGTGCGGCGACTATGACGCTTACACGGGGCCGTTTCCATTTCCTGATGATTCTCCGAGCATTATGCTGGTGGGCGGGACCACCTTGACGACCAGCGGTCCGGGAGGCACCTGGGTTTCGGAGACGGTTTGGAATTGGGGCAACGGCATCGGCACCGGCGGGGGCATCAGCACGTATTACCCGATACCGGGCTGGCAAAGCAACATCAGCATGACGGCCAACCAGGGCTCGCTGACCATGCGCAACATCCCGGATGTGGCCTTGACGGCGGACAACGTTTACGTGCGCGCGGATGGCCAGGATCAGGATGTGGGGGGCACGAGTTGCGCCTCGCCCTTGTGGGCGGGATTCACGGCGCTGGTTAATCAGCGAGCCGTGACGAGCGGGCGGCCGGCGGTGGGTTTTATCAATCCGGCCCTGGACACGATCGGCTCCGGGCAGAATTACACGTCGTGCTTTCATGACATCACGACCGGAAACAACACCAGATCGGGCAGTCCCAACAAGTTTTATGCGGTAACCGGTTACGATCTTTGCACGGGGTGGGGCGTTCCTGCCGGACAGAGCCTGATCAACGCGCTGGCCACGCCCGATCCGCTGGGAGTCCAACCGGACACCGGATTCACGGCCATCGGCGGGTCCGGCGGACCGTTCACGGTGACGTCTGAGGGCTTTGTCCTGATCAACTCCGGGACGAATTCGCTGAACTGGTCGTTGGTCAGCACGTCGCTTTGGTTGACAGCTTCGCCGTCGGGCGGGACGCTGGCGGCAGGAAGCTCCAACGCGACGCCGACGGTCAGCCTGAGCGCCGGGGCCTACAGCCTGCCCATTGGGAACTACAGCGCGGTGGTGGCGTTCAGCAACGTCACCAGCGGCATCGCGCAAACCCGTCAGTTCACATTGCAGGTCGTGCCGAGTGTGCCTCCAACCATCGTGACGCAGCCGACCAACCAAACGGTTTTCGATGGTTTCACCGCGGCCTTCAGTGTCACCGCCGGCGGGACGCCGCCGCTGGCCTATCAGTGGCAGTTCAACACCACCAATATCAACGGAGCCACCAACGCATCCTTGACGCTGACCAACGTCAGTTTCAGCGAAGCGGGGAGTTACAGCGTCATCGTCAGCAATACATATGGGGCGACCAACAGCGCCAACGCGGTGCTGACGGTCAATCCACCGCCTCCCTGCGCGCCCGTGCCATTGGGCCTGATCAGTTGGTGGCAGGCCGAGGGCAACGCCAACGACGTAGCCGGCCTCAATAACGGCACTTTGATTAACGGCGTGTCCTTCGGTCCGGGCGAAGTGGGTCAGGCCTTCAGTTTCAACGGCCAGGACCAGTATGTGCAGATCGCGGATTCCCCCTCCTTGCGGCCCGTGAGTGTGAGCCTGGAATGCTGGTTCAACCTCAACGCCGCTGCTGGTGGTAATGGTAATTTGATCAGCAAGCCTGCGGGCGCTGGGCAGTCCGACTCCTATCAGATTGGGTTGAATAATGGCGGAAATCTCTTTGGCCTCGTTGGCACCGTTAACGG
>Ga0181523_10001274_pt1 | contig 27003 bp, 16 predicted proteins | sample PEATcosm2014_Bin_43_FD_119752 | JGI IMG/M metagenome (GOLD analysis project Ga0181523, IMG submission 119752) | Peatland microbial communities from MTU Mesocosm Facility, Houghton, MI, USA - PEATcosm2014_Bin05_30_metaG | ecosystem: Environmental > Terrestrial > Soil > Wetlands > Peat | place... | reverse complement strand
GCGCGCGCTCGCCGCGAGCCGCTCGTCGTGCTCGACATACCGCTGCTCGTCGAAGGCGGGGACCGCCATCGTTACCCGGTCGCCGGCGTGCTCGTGATCGACTCGCCCGTCGACCTCGCCGTCGAGCGGCTCGTCGCGAGCCGTGGCATGGACCGGGCCGACGTTGAGCGGCGCGTGGCGGCGCAAGCCTCGCGAGCCGAGCGGCTCGCCGCCGCCGACTACGTCATCGTCAACATGGGCACCCTCGACGAGCTCGCCGCCATGGTGGATCGCGCCTGGGCCTGGATGCAGGGACTGCGAGCGGCCGGCGCCGAGTGAGGCGTTAGGAGGGCGGGTGATCGGCCGGGCAGGCCCCCGGCGGGGAGTTGTACGTCTCATTGCGCGTCCAGCTTCCCCGCCACCAGTCCGGGGCGGGCGCCGGCAGGCCGAACAGGGCGGTCATGTCGGCCAGCACGGCGTCCGAGTAGCGCACGACGCCGGCGGGGCACATGTGGACGTTGTCCACCATCCGCACCCGCTCCCATTGAGACGAGGGGGCGTTCGGCTCGCCGGCGGGCGGCAGCCAGGAGCTGAAGTGGCCCTGCCAGAGGAGCGAGGCGCCGACCGGCAGGTACATCACCTTGCCCGGGAAAGCAGCCGGCAGCGACGCCTCGATCGCCGTCCAAGCCGCCAGGCCGGCTCGCACGCCGTTGGCGACCGACGCCGCACCGGGCGGGAGCTGCAAGAAGATGATGCCCTCCACGCCGCGCACACCCAGCATGAGGCGGACTGCGTGTTCCAGCTCGGCCCGATAGCCGACGGGATCCTGCAAGGCGCAAGGGCCCTTGTGGAACGAGGCATAGCTGGAACAGCTCTCGTCCCAGCTCCAGGCGGCGATGATGAGCGCCGGCCTCGCCTGCGCGACGACGCGGGGCAGCCCGGACCGCCAGCCCCAGTCGGTCGAGAGGCCGAAGCCGTCGATGGCGTTCTCCGACACGGTGACTTCGTGGGTGGAGCCGAGCGACGCCTCGAAACCGAGCTCGGCACCGACCATGATGGAGTCCCCGATCACCATGACCCTCAAGGGGTGCCGGCGGCTGATGACCGTCCCCTTGACGAGTCGGATGGGCGCCTCCAGCGTGAAACCGCCCGCCCCCGGGACGGCCGTGTCGACGGCGAAACCGGCGCCCGTGCTCTTGCCCGTACTCCGGTGCGCCTGCTTCATGGTCGTGATGGTCACCGGTGCCGAGGTCTGAGCGGTCGGGGCGGGCGCCGCGATGGCCGGCGTCGTCGCCAGGAGGACGACGCCGGCGAGAGCGGCGGCGCACGCCGGGGCCGTTGCCCAGCGACGCCAGCCGGCAAAGCGCCGGCGCCGCACCGGCATCTCGACGAGGTAGAAGCTGGCTGCCGCCAGGCCGACGGTGAGGACGACACGTGCCACGTCGAGCCAGGGCTCCGCCAGACCGGTGCGACCGGACGTCAGGTAGACGATGACCGGCCAGTGCCACAGGTAGATCCCGTAGGAGATCCGCCCGATCCACTGCAGCGGCCGCAGGGCGAGGAGATGACCGAGCGGCCCGAGGTGAAGTTGGCGGACGTCGGCGATGACGACGGTGGCCAGGAGGGCGCAGAGCAGGAAACCGCCTTCGAACATCCAACGCGGTGGCAGCCCGCCCGGCGAGCCGGCCACCACCCACACGAACCCGAGGGCGACGGCCGCCGGCACGGCGCCGGCGTGCAGCCAGCGCCGGGCGCGTTCGCCGGGCTGCGGTCGAGCCGCCGCCAGCATGGCGAGGGCGGCCCCACAGAGCAGGTCGAAGGCCCGCGTGTCGGTGCCGAAGTACACCCGCGTCGGGTCGGAGACACCGTGGTCGAGGAGGGCCATCGCCAGCGCGGAGGCGCCCACGCCGAGCAGTGTGACGGTGAGACCGACGCGGCGGAAGCGGCGGCCGGCCTGAGAGCAGAGCAGCAGCAGGAACGGTGGCCACACGAGGTAGAACTGCTCCTCGATGGCGAGCGACCAGGTGTGCTCGAGCGGGGAGGGCGCTGCGAACTGGGCGAAGTAGGACTGGTGGGCGAAGATGGCGTGCCAGTTGGCGACGTAGAAGAGCGTCGCCAGGGCGTCGCCGCGCAGGCCGCTGAGATCGATCTGGGCGATGGCGCCGGGGGCGCCGAAGCGGCCATCGAGCACGACGAAGAGGGCGATCGCCAACAGCAGCAGGAAGAGGGCTGGCATGAGGCGCCGGACGCGGCGGCCCCAGAACGCCCGCAGGCGGATGCGCTCGGTGGCGACCCATTCCTCCAGGAGCAGGCTCGTGATCAAGAAACCCGACAACACGAAGAAGAGGTCGACGCCGAGGTAGCCGCCTTGCGCCCAGCCGAAGCCGAGGTGGTAGGCGATGACGCCGGCGACGGCGATCGCCCGCAAGCCGTCGAGGGCCGGCAGGTGGCGACCCGTCACGGCCGTCGTCGCGCCCTGCGCGGCCGGAGCGCTCGCGACGCCGGCTTCGCCGGCGGCGGGGCGGCCCGGGGAGGGGGCGGCCCCGGTCACCGAGGGGTGACCCGCCATCACAGCGCAGCGTCTCTTGGTCACAAGAGGATGAGCCTCCCACTGATTCTGAGCCTGTCGCCCGCCGCCGCGCTCCGGCACCGCTGGCCGTGCCGCCGCTTTGCCGTAGGCTGAGTCGTCAACCTAGCAAAGGGCGCAGTCCGCTCCGGAGCCCTCACCTGGGCCGGAGGGCGACGCGCACCCCATCTGTACCATTCGCAGGATGCCCAGATTTCGCGTCGTGAGCGACTTTCAGCCGGCCGGGGACCAACCGGCGGCCATCGCCGCCCTGACGGCGGGCATCGAACGCGGCGACCGGTTCCAGACCTTGCTCGGCATCACCGGGAGCGGCAAGAGCGCCACGATCGCCTGGACGATCGAGAACGTGCAGCGCCCCACGTTGATCCTGGCGCCGAACAAGAGCCTGGCGGCGCAGCTGGCCGGAGAGCTGCGGGGCTTCTTCCCGGACAACCGCGTCGAGTACTTCGTGTCGTATTACGACTACTACCAGCCGGAGGCCTACCTGCCGGCCTCGGACACCTACATCGAGAAGGACTCGTCGATCAACGACGAGATCGACCGCTTGCGCCACTCGACGACGGCCAGCCTCCTCACGCGCCGCGACGTCATCGTCGTGGCGTCGGTGTCCTGCATCTACGGCCTCGGGTCGCCCGACGAGTACCGGGACCGCATCCTCGTCATGCACCCGGGAGAGTTGCACGACCAGCGCACCGTGCTCACCCGCCTCGTCGAGATGCAGTACGAGCGCAACGACCAGAACCTCGTGCGGGGCAAGTTCCGCGTGCGCGGCGACACGATCGAGGTGCACGCCGCCTACGAGGAGTACGCCGTGCGCATCGAGCTGTTCGGCGACGAGGTGGAGCGGCTGACCCGCTTCGACGTGCTCACGGGGGAGATTCTCGGGGAGCTCGACGAGATCGCCATCTTCCCGGCGACTCACTACGTCGCCGGCGACGAGCGCATTCGGCGGGCGATCGCCCAGATCGAGGAGGAGCTGGGGGAGCGCCTGCGCGAGCTGGAGGGCGCCGGCAAGCTGCTGGAGGCCCAGCGCCTGCGCATGCGCACCGAGCACGATCTCGAGATGCTCGCCGAGGTGGGCTCGTGCAACGGCATCGAGAACTACAGCCGCCACCTCGACGGCCGCGGGCCCGGTGAGCCTCCCTTCACGCTGCTCGACTACTTCCCCGACGACTGGCTCCTCGTGCTCGACGAGAGCCACGTCAGCGTGCCGCAGCTGCACGGTCAGTTCGAGGGCGACCGCTCCCGCAAGGAGGTGCTCGTCGAGCACGGCTTCCGCTTGCCCTCGGCGAAGGACAACCGCCCGCTCCGTTTCGTCGAGCTGGAGCGACGCCTCAACCAGTGCATCTTCATGTCGGCTACTCCGTCGCAGTACGAGCTGACCGTCTCGAGCCAGGTGGTCGAGCAGATCGTCCGGCCGACCGGCCTCGTCGACCCCGAGGTCGTCGTGAAGCCGACGAAGAACCAGATCGACGACCTCATCGCCGAGATCGGCATCACGATCGAACGCGGCGAGCGGGTGCTCGTCACGACGCTCACGAAGAAGATGGCGGAGGATCTCTCCGACTACCTCCTCGAGACAGGCCTTCGCGTCCGCTACCTGCACTCGAACGTCGACACGATCGAGCGCATCGAGATCGTGCGCGACCTGCGCCTGGGCGAGTTCGACGTCCTCGTCGGCATCAACCTGCTGCGGGAAGGCCTCGACCTGCCCGAGGTGAGCCTCGTGGCGATCCTGGACGCCGACAAGGAGGGGTTTCTGCGGTCGAGCACCTCGCTCATCCAGACGATGGGCCGGGCGGCGCGGAACGTTTCCGGCCGCGTCGTGTTGTATGCCGACGTGATCACCGACTCCATGCGGCGCGCCATTGCCGAGACGGACCGCCGCCGTCTCGTGCAGCAGGCCTACAACGCCGAGCACGGGATCGACCCGCAGACGATCCGCAAGGCCGTCACCGACCTCGTGGCGCAGTTCCGCTCCGCCGCCGGCACGCTCGAGGACGGTGCTCCCCTCCCGGCCGGCCACCGCGCCAACGCCGACCGCTCGCGGCGGGCGGGCCGGCGGGCGAGCGAGCGCATCGCCGCCACGCTCGGGGCCGGCTCGGGCCGCGGCATCGGCGGCGGTCACGGCGGGAGCGCCGTCGGCGGCGGCGCCTCCGATGGCGACGTGCTGCCCGCCGACGAGTTGGAGCGCCTCATCGAGCTCCTCGAGTCGGAGATGCAGGCGGCCTCCGCCGATCTGCGCTTCGAGTACGCCGCCCGCTTGCGAGACGAGATCCGCTCCCTGCGCCGCGAGCTCCGCGAGGTGGGCTGATGGCCTCCCATGAGCTCCTCGTCGTGCGGGGGGCCCGCGAGCACAACTTGAAGAACCTCTCGATCGAGATCCCGCGGGACAAGCTCATCGTCTTCACCGGGTTGTCGGGTTCCGGTAAGTCGTCGCTGGCCTTCGACACGATCTACGCCGAGGGCCAGCGCCGCTACGTCGAGTCGCTCTCCTCCTATGCCCGCCAGTTCCTCGGCCAGATGGACAAGCCGGACGTCGACTTCATCGAAGGGCTCTCGCCGGCCATCTCGATCGACCAGAAGTCCGCCTCCCGCAACCCGCGGTCGACGGTGGGGACCGTGACGGAGATCTACGACTACCTCCGGCTGCTCTTCGCCCGCATCGGCCAGCCGCACTGCCCCAACTGCGGGCGACCCGTCACGCGGCAGAGCCCTCAGCAGATCGTCGACCGCGTCATGCAGCTGCCGCTCGGGACGCGCTTTCAGATCCTCGCTCCCGTCGTGCGCGGCCGCAAAGGCGAGTACTCCACGCTGCTCGACGACCTCACGAAGCAGGGTTACGCCCGCGCCCGCGTCGACGGCGAGCTGATCGACCTCTCGGATCGATCCAAGCTCGAGCTCGCCCGCTACGAGCAGCACACCATCGAGGTCGTCGTCGACCGCCTCGTGCGCAAGGACGCCATCGAGCGGCGCCTGACGGACTCGATCGAGACGGCGCTGCGCCTCGGCGAGGGCATGGCCGAGATCGTCGTGTCGAGCCCGGAGGGCGACGAGCAGATGACGTTCTCGCAGCACCTCGCTTGCACCTACTGCGGCATCTCCCTCGACGACCTCGAGCCGCGCAGCTTCTCGTTCAACTCGCCCTACGGGGCCTGCCCGGCCTGCAACGGCCTCGGCACCCGCTACGAGGTCGACCCCGACCTCATCGTGCCGAACCCAGACCTGTCCTTGGCGCTGGGGGCGATCGGGCCGTGGGCGGGCGCCCGCACCGAGTACTTCTCCCGCGTGCTGCAGGCCGTCGGGGCCGGCTTCGGCTTCCCGATGGACCGGCCGTGGTCGAAGCTGACCAAGGCGCAGCGCAAGGTGCTGCTCTACGGCGCCGGCACGAAGAAGGTGCACGTGCAGTACCGCAACCGCTACGGCACGCTCCGCAGCTACGACACGGCCTTCGAAGGCGTCGTGCCGTGGTTGCAGCGCCGCCACTCCGAAGCCGAGTCCGACTGGATGCGCGAGCAGGTGGAGGGCTACATGCGGGAGGTCGCCTGCCCCGAATGCGGTGGTGCCCGCCTCAAGCCGGCCTCGCTCGCCGTCACCGTCGGGGGCAGCAACATCGCCCAGCTCTCCAAGCTGTCCATCCGCGCCGCCCACGACCTGCTCGGCACCCTGCAGCTGAGCTCGCGGGACGAGATGATCGCCGCCCGCGTCATGAAGGAGATCCGCGCACGGCTGCAGTTCCTCGTCGACGTCGGCCTCGACTACCTCACGCTCGACCGCTCGGCGGCCACGCTCGCCGGCGGCGAGGCGCAGCGGATCCGCTTGGCGTCCCAGATCGGCAGCGGCCTCGTCGGCGTCCTCTACGTCCTCGACGAGCCCTCCATCGGGCTGCACCAGCGAGACAACCGCCGGCTCATCGAGACCCTCAACCGGCTGCGCGATCTCGGCAACACGGTCCTCGTCGTCGAGCACGACGAGGAGACGATCCGCGTGGCCGACCACGTCGTCGACATCGGGCCGGGCGCCGGCGAGCACGGTGGCGAGGTCGTCTGCTCCGGCAGCGTGCAGGACCTCCTCACGTGCAAGGAGTCGATCACCGGGCAGTACCTCTCGGGGCGGCGGGAGATCGCCGTGCCGGCCATGCGGCGGGAGCCGCGGGGCGACTGGATCACGATCCGGGGCGCCCGCGAGCACAACCTGCGCAACATCGACGTCGAGGTGCCACTCGGGTGCTTCGTGGCGGTCACGGGCGTGTCCGGCTCCGGCAAGTCCACGCTCGTGAACGACATCTTGCACCGGGCCCTCATGCAGCGCATCTACAAGTCCCGCGTCGTGCCGGGCCGGCACCGCACGATCGAAGGCGCCGAGGCTCTCGACAAGGTCATCGACATCGACCAGTCACCGATCGGGCGGACGCCGCGGTCGAACCCGGCCACCTACACGGGGGTCTTCGACCACGTCCGCAAGCTCTTCAGCCAGACGTCGGAGTCGCGCCTGCGGGGCTATCAGCCGGGTCGTTTCTCCTTCAACGTGTCCGGCGGCCGCTGCGAGGCCTGCGCCGGGGACGGCACGATCAAGATCGAGATGCACTTCCTCCCGGACGTCTACGTGCCGTGCGAGGTCTGCAAGGGCGCCCGTTACAACCGCGACACCCTCGAGGTCACCTGGAAGGGCCGCAACATCGCAGAGGTCCTCGACATGTCGTGCGAGGAGGCGCTCGACGCCTTCTCCGCCCAGCCCGTCATCTCCCGGCACATGCAGACGCTCGTGGACGTCGGCCTCTCCTACGTGCGGCTCGGCCAGCCCGCCCCGACACTGTCGGGCGGCGAGGCACAACGCGTGAAGCTCGCCTCCGAGCTGTCGAAGCGCTCCACCGGCTCGACGTTGTACATCCTCGACGAGCCCACGACCGGGCTGCACTTCGAAGACGTCCGCAAGCTGCTCGGCGTCCTGCAACGGCTCGTCGACGCCGGCAACACGATCTGTGTCATCGAGCACAACCTCGACGTCATCAAGTCCGCCGACTGGGTCATCGACCTCGGCCCGGAGGGCGGCGAGGGCGGCGGCACCGTCGTGGCGGAGGGCACGCCGGAGCAAGTGGCCAAGAACCCGGAGAGCTACACGGGGCAGTTCCTCGCCCGCATGCTCAACATCTGAGCCGCCCTCCCCGGGGCACCCTCCCCGGGGCGCAGATGGCCCAGCTTGGCGAGACGAGGGGACGTCTGCCCGCCCTCAGAAGGGGGCGAAGTCGATCACCCCTGGGTTGTCACGGCGGCCCGCCAACCAGGCGAGGAAGCGGGCCCGCTGGCCGAGCTCGCCGATGCGGGCGGGAAGGACGTCCAGGGTGTCGACGAGGGCGAGGGACACGAAGTCTTCCGGCCAGTCCTCGGCTTCGTAGCCGAAGCCGAGATCGACGTGATGGAACTCGACCTCCCGCCAGCGGCGGAACGGGATCTGGCGGCACGGCCATGGCTCGCCCTCCCAGCCCAGCCCGGAGCTCTCCCAGACGGCATCCGATGCCTCGGCGAACGTCGTCTCGAGGTGCTCGGCAGAGCGGCGGACGTCGTTGAGGCAGGCGGCGGCGCTGCGAGTGGCCCCTTCCTCGATGTCGGCCGCCCGCTGCGGGCGCCCACCTGGGTACTGGGCCAAGCGCTCGCCGACGGCGGCCGCCTCCAACACCTGCGCCATGCCGTCGGCGCTGCGAGCCAGGTGCGTGAGGAGGTGGCCGACCGTCCATCCCGGCAGGCGGCATGGCCGGCGGATCACGAGGTCGTCGATCTCGCCGAGTCGCTCGAGCAGGCGGGCGGTCGCCGCGGCGCAGCCGTCGAGCGCGGGGGACGGCGGCCCGGAGGCATGGGCCGGCGGTGCGGTGTCAGTCATGGTGAGCTACAGGATCGCGCCGCAGACAGCCGGCTGCACCCGCGCCGGAGGCGGGGCCTCAGGCGATCGCCAGCATCCGCTCGAGGGCACGGCGGGCGTCGGCGGCCGTCTCCTCGTCCACGGTGATGCGGTTGCGGACCTCACCCTCGAGGAGACCGTCGAGGATCCAGGCGAGGTGGGGGAGGTCGATGCGAAACATCGTGGAACAGGGACAGATGAGCGGGTCGAGCGACACGATGGTGCGATCGGCGGCGTGCTGGCGGGCGAGCCGCTCGACGAGGTGGATCTCCGTCCCGACGGCGATGGTCGATCCCGGCGGTGCCGCCGCCACGGCCGTGATGATGAAGTCGGTCGACCCCACCTCGTCGGCGAGCTCCACGACCTCGTGCGAGCACTCCGGGTGCACGATCACGAGGCCGTCAGGATGAGCGGCACGGAACGCCTCCACGTGCACGGTGGAGAAGCGCTGGTGCACCGAGCAGTGTCCCTTCCACAGCAAGAGGGTGGCTTCCTTCACCTCGCGGTCCTCGAGGCCGCCGAGGGCGAACCGGGGGTTCACGACCTGCATGTCGGCGGCGCCGAAGCCGAGCTGGAAGCCGGTGTTGCGCCCGAGGTGCTGGTCGGGGAAGAAGAGCACCTTGTCGCCGTCGCCGCCGCCGAGGGCGCCCGCCGAGGACGGCCCGAGCCCGAGTGCCCAGGTGAGGACGGACCGGGCGTTCGAGGAGGTGCAGACGGCACCGCCCTTGCGCCCGACGAATGCCTTGAGGGCGGCGGCGGAGTTCATGTAGGTGACCGGTACGACGGCCTCGATGTCGGTCACGCCCGCCAGCTCGTCCCAGATCTGCTCGACGCCCTCGAGATCGGCCATGTCGGCCATCGAGCAGCCGGCGTTGAGGTCGGGAAGGATGACCGCCTGGTGGGGCGCCGTCAGGACGTCGGCCGACTCGGCCATGAAGTGGACGCCGCAGAAGACGACGAACTCAGCCCGGTGCTGCTGGGCGGCAAAACGCGAGAGGCCGAAGGAGTCGCCGCGGGCGTCGGCGAACTGGATGACCTCTTCTCGCTGGTAGTGGTGCCCGAGGATGACGAGCCGCTCGCCGAGGGAGCGCTTGGCGGCGCTCACGCGTCCGGAGAGCTCCTCGGTCGAGGCGCGGCCGTAGTCATCAGGAAGTGGACTCTGGAGGCGGATCATCAGGACCCCCTGTTGGACGTCTCGTTCCGGCCGGCGGGGACAGCCTGGTCGCCCATCCGCGGGTGTGTCGGCCATGAGACGTGATATGTCCGCCGGGGTACCAGGCCGGCGTACCCTCAATGGTAGTGCTCGAACGTCCCACCGCCGTCCCCGACGCCCCCGGCTCCTACCAGTTCAAGGATGCCGACGGACGCGTGATCTACGTCGGCAAGGCGCGCTCGCTGCGCAGCCGGCTCTCGAACTACTTCCAGGACCCGCGCAACCTGCACCCGCGCACCGCGCAGATGGTGGCGACGGCGGCCTCCGTGGAATGGATCGTCGTGAGCAGCGACGTCGAGGCGATCATGCTCGAGTACAACCTCATCAAGACGCACCGGCCGCGTTTCAACGTGAGGCTCGTGGACGACAAGAGCTATCCGTACCTCGCCGTGACGGTGGGCGACGAGTGGCCGAAGGCCGTCGTGATGCGAGGGGCGCGGCGCAAGGAGACCCGCTACTTCGGGCCTTACGCCCACGCCTATGCCATTCGCGAGACGCTCGATCTCCTCTTGCGCTCGTTCCCGATCCGCACCTGCTCGGACGCCAAGATGCACCGTCACGAGCTGCTCGGGCGGCCCTGCCTGCTGTTCCACATCGAGCGTTGCTCGGCGCCCTGCGTCGGCTCGGTGACGAAGGAGGAGTACGGGCGGTTGGTGGGGGAGCTGATGGGTTTCTTGGACGGCGACACCAAGCCCATCGTGAACCGTCTCGAGAGCGAGATGCGCCAGGCTGCCGTCGATCTCGAGTTCGAGCGGGCCGCCCGCTTGCGGGACCGCCTGGCCGCCGTGCGCCTCGCCGTCGAGCGCCAGCAGATGGTGACGGACACGCCCGAGGATCTCGACGCCATCGCCATCGTCGACGACGAGCTCGTGGCCGCCGTGCAGGTCTTCCACGTGAGGCGAGGGCGCGTCGTGGGCCGCCATGGTTTCGTGCTCGAGAAGGTGGAGCCGCTCAGCTCCCCGCAGCTGCTGAGCCGCGTCCTCGAGCAGCACTACGGCGACACGCCGCTCGGTGTGCCGCGCGAGCTCCTCGTGCCCGAGATGCCGGAGGACGCCGAGACCTACGCCGAATGGCTCGGGCGCCTGCGGGGCGCCAAGGTGCACTTGCGCGTCCCGATCCGGGGCCGCAAGCGCGAGCTGCTCGAGACAGCCCGCCAGAACGCCGCCGAGCAGCTCAACCGCCACCGCCTGCGACGGTCCTCCGACCTCACGAGCCGCGCCGTCGCCATCGAGCAGTTGCAGGCGGCCCTCGGCATGGGCCAGGCCCCGCTTCGCATCGAGTGCTACGACATGAGCCACCTGCAGGGCACCGACTACGTCGGCTCGATGGTCGTGTTCGAGGACGGTCTGCCCAAGCGCACGGACTACCGTCGCTTCAAGGTGAGCGCCGTGCAGGGCAACGACGACTACGGCGCCATGCACGAGGTCCTCACGCGTCGCTTGCGCTACCTGCTCGAGCCCGAGGGAGGCGAGGAGGCGCCGGCGGAGGGGAACGACGGCCCCGCCTCCGAGCTCGAGCTCGAGGCGCTCGGGAGGCGCCGCCGCGTCTCGCGTTTTGCCTATCCGCCGCAGCTCCTGCTCCTCGACGGTGGCAAGGGCCAGCTGAGCGTGGGCGTCAAGGTGTTGGAGGAGCTGGGGCTCTCGGACAAGGTCGCCGTTGCCTCCCTGGCCAAGCAGCTGGAGGAGGTCTTCGTGCCCGGGCGCTCCGAGCCGGTCGTGATCCCGCGCGACAGCGAGGCCATCTACCTGTTGCAGCAGGCGCGCGACGAGGCGCACCGCTTCGCCATCTCGTTCCACCGCCAGCTGCGCAAGCGGCGGATGACAAAGGGCGCCCTCGACGGCATCGCCGGGCTCGGCCCGACGCGGCGCAAGCGCCTCGCCGACGAGCTCGGTGGCGTACGGGCCGTGCAGGCGGCGACCCTCGCCGAGCTGAAGGCGATCCGTTGGCTGCCGGAGTCGGTCGCCGAGGCCGTCTACGACCACTTGCACGCTCGCGCCAGCTCGCGCTCCGGAGGGGCGCGCCCATGAGCGAGTCGACGGAGCAGACGGCGGACGCCCCCAGCTGGGACGAGCTCGCCCCCTGGTGGAGAGACACCTTCACGCACGGTGCGGACCTCGAGTACGAGCACCAGATCCTGCCGCTGGCGGTGGCCCACCTCGCCGGCCGCCGCCGCGTCCTCGACCTCGGCACGGGCGAGGGTCAGCTGGCGCGGCGCCTGGCGGCCGCCCCCGGCCCGCCGGCGCTCGTCGTCGGGCTCGACGCCTCGGCTGCCCAGCTCGGCAACGCCCGCGCCGAAGGCGGTGGCCCCCACTGGGTGCAGGCCGTCGGCGAGCAGCTCCCCTTCGCTTCCGGTTGCTTCGACGCCGTCGTGTGCTGCCTCGTCATCGAGCACGCCAGCGACGGCGACGCCATGCTCGCCGAGGCGGCGAGGGTGGTGGCGAAGCACGGGCGGTTCCTGCTGCTCATCAACCACCCGATCGTGCAGGGCCCCGGGAGCGGCCTCGTCGACGACGCCGTCCTCGGCGAGCGGTACTGGCGCATCGGGCCTTACCTGCCCGAAACCCGCAACCTCGAGCAGGTCGACAGCGGTGTGCACGTCGCCTTCGCCCACCGCCCGCTCTCGCGCTACATCAACCCGCTCGCCGAGCTCGGCCTCTTTCTCGTGCGCCTGGAGGAGCCGGAACCGCCCTTTGAGTTCCTCTGCGGCTCCGTCGACATGGACTTCGAGCGGGCGATGCCGCGCCTGTGCGTGATGATCTTCGAGCGGCGCTGATGCGAGCTGCCCGCCCCGGGCGCGACCCCTGAGCCGCCGGCTGCACCGGGCGGTGGCCACCTCGATGGCAGAATGAGCGTGAGATGGCGGAGTACCTCTTCCTCGTAGGCATGTCCGGGGCCGGGCGCTCCACCGCGGCGGCGACCTTTGACGATCGCGGCTGGTTCGTCATCGACAACCTGCCTCCGGCGCTGCTCGGCCGCGTCGGAGAGCTCGCCAACCAGCCCGGCAGCGAGTACGAGCGCCTCTGCCTGGTGGCGGGGCGAGGCGGCTACGAGGGCCTCGGGGAGCTGCGGCCGGCCATCGAGTCGCTGAAGTCGTCAGGCGCCCGCGTGCGGGTGCTGTTCCTGGAGGCGCCCGACGAGATCCTCGTGCGCCGATACGAGGGGAGCCGGCGGCGGCACCCCGTCGAGATCGAAGGCGGTGTCCTCGAAGCCATCCGACGCGAGCGGGAGCTGCTGAAGGAGCTCCGCGAGGAAGCCGACGTCGTCGTCGACACGGGAGACCTGACCGTCCACGAGCTGCGCGAGCGCCTCATCGACCTGCTCGACCGTGCCGGCTCGGACGGCGGCATGGACACGAGCATCGTGTCGTTCGGCTTCAAACACGGGCTCCCGCTGGACGCCGACCTCGTCTTCGACTGTCGTTTCCTCCCCAACCCGCACTGGGTGCCGGAGCTGCGCTCGTTGACGGGCCTGGACGAGCCGGTCCGCGACTACGTCTTGTCAAACCCTGACTCGAAGGCCCTTCTCGCCCGTTTGACCGACCTCTTCGAGCTGGTGCTGCCGGCCTACACCCGCGAGGGGAAGTCGTACCTCTCGATCGCCGTCGGCTGCACCGGCGGCCAGCACCGATCCGTCGTGATCGCCGAGGAGATCGGCACGATCATCCGGGGGCTCGGCTTCAGCCCGACCGTGCACCACCGGGATCTCGGGCGGTGAAGGCGGAGGCAGCGGAGGCTCCAGAGGCCGCCCACGAAGGCCTCACGGTGCTGCGAGAGGGCGGCCCTGCCGTCGTGGCCATCGGCGGCGGCCACGGCCTTTCCCAGACGCTGCGAGCCGCACGCCGCTATGCCGGTCGGATCACAGCCATCGTCTCGGTGGCCGACGACGGCGGCTCGAGCGGCCGGTTGCGGGCCGATCTCGGCATCCCGGCGCCCGGCGACCTGCGAAAGTGCCTGGGCGCGCTGCTGCCGGATCCGCCCTCGCCACTGGCGGCGACGCTCGAGCACCGCTTCGAGGCGGGGGACCTGGCGGGGCATGCCTTCGGCAACCTCCTGATCGCCGCCCTGTCGGCTGCCACGGGCGGCTTCGCGGAGGCGCTGGCGGAAGCAGGCCGCCTCCTCGGCGCCCTCGGGCTCGTGCTGCCGGCCACCGTCGGGCCGGTCGACCTGAAGGCGAGCGGCGACTTCGGGGAGGTGGACGGGCAGGTGCGGATCATGGCGACGAGGGGCGTGCACCACCTCTCGCTCGTGCCACCCGACCCCCGCCCGGCGAGCGGCGCCGTCCGGGCTCTGCAGAGCGCCGACCAGATCGTCATCGGCCCGGGATCGCTCTACACGAGCGTGCTGGCGGCCTGCTGCGTGCCGGCGCTCCGTGATGCCATCGCCGCAACGAGCGCCCAGCGCGTCTACGTGGCGAACCTGCGCGAGCAGGCGCCCGAGACGGCCGGCTACGACGTCGCCACCCACGTCGCCGCCCTCGCCCGCCATGGTGTCCTCGTCGACGTCGTGCTGGCCGACTCCGATGCCATGGCGATCGGCGAGCTGTGCGGCGTGGCGCGCGTGATCCGCGCCCCGGTGGCGGGCGACCGCCTCCTTGCGCACGACCCTGTGCTGCTCGCCCGCCAGCTGGAGGCGCTCCTGAGCGGCTGACGGCGGGGCCGGTCACGAGCCCGCCCAGCACGGCGATGTCGGCAGCGGTGACGGGCCGGACGCTTGCGACCGGAGGTCGCCTCTGCGAGCATGACCTGCGGGAGCGGGCGCCTCGGGCAGTAGGTTCGCGTCCGTACGAGCCAGTCGGACAGCGACGAAAGGGTGACGAGGTGACTGTGAGGGTCGGTATCAACGGTTTCGGCCGCATCGGGAGAAACTTCCTCCGCGCCCTCCTCGAGCTCGACGCCGACGGCACCGGTGCCGACGTGGATCTCGTCGCCGTCAACGACATGGTGAGCCGGGAGGTCTCGACCTACCTCATCGCCTACGACTCGACACACGGTCGCCTGCGCCACGCCGTCGAGGAGACGGCGAGCGGACTGCGCATCGCCGGCCGCGAGGTGGCCATCCTGCGGGAGGCCGACCCGAAGGCGCTCGGTTGGGGCGACCTGGGCGTCGACGTCGTCATCGAGTCGACGGGCCGCTTCACGACGCGTGCCGCCGCCCTCGGGCACATCGAGGCGGGCGCCTCCCGGGTGATCATCTCGGCCCCCTCGAAGGACGCCGACGCCACCTTCGTGGTCGGCGTGAACGACGGCGACTTCGACCCCGCTCGCCATGTCGTCGTCTCGAACGCGTCGTGCACGACGAACTGTCTCGTTCCGATGGTGAAGGTGCTGGACGACGCCTTCGGGCTGCGCCAAGGCCTCATGACGACCGTGCACGCCTACACGAACGACCAGGAGCTGCTCGACCTCGGGCGCGACAACCTGCGACGGGCGAGAGCGGCCGCCGTCAACATCGTGCCGTCGTCGACGGGGGCGGCGCGGGCGACGAGCCTCGTGCTCGAGGCGATGAAGGGTCGCCTCGACGGGCAGTCCCTCCGAGTACCCGTCGTGGACGGCTCAATCACCGATCTCACGGCCGTCTTGGGAGCGGCGGTGACCGCCGGCGACGTCAACGAGGCGTTCCGGTCGGCCGCCTCGGAGGGCCCGCTGTCCTCAGTCCTCGAGTACAGCGAGGACCAGATCGTGTCGAGCGACATCGTCGGTCGCCCGGCTTCGTGCACCTTCGACTCCACCCTCACGATGGCGATAGCCCTCGACGAGGCTTCCACGCTCGTCAAGGCGCTCGGCTGGTACGACAACGAATGGGGCTACTCCAACCGGCTCATCGACCTCTGTCGTGTGGTCGGTAGGTCATGACAGAGCGTCTCCCCGTTCTCGAGGATCTCGGCGAGCTGCGTGGCAAGCGGGTCCTCGTGCGGCTCGACCTCAACGTCCCCCTCGGCAAGGATGAGTCCGGCAAGCGGATCGTTACGGATGACTTCCGCATCCGGGCCGCACTCCCGACGCTCACCTGGCTCCTCAACAAGGGCGCCCGCGTGACGGCCTGCACCCACCTCGGCCGGCCGGCGGGAGCGCCCGATCCCCGTTACGACGTCGAGCCGGTGAGAGAGCTGCTCTCGGTCATGATCCCGGGCGTGAAGCTGCTTGAGAACCTCCGTTTCTCACCGGGCGAGAAGGCCAACGACCCGGCCTTCGTCGCCGAGCTGGTGGAAGGCCAGGACTGCTTCGTCAACGACGCCTTTGGCGTGTGCCACCGGGCCGATGCCTCCGTCGTGGGCCCGCCGGCGCTGCTGCCGTCCGCCGCCGGTCGCCTCGTGCAGCGAGAGGTCGAGCAGCTCGGGAGCTTGCTCGACAACCCGGCGAGGCCCTTCGTGGTGATCATCGGCGGTGCCAAGGTGGCCGACAAGCTCGGCCTGCTCGAGACGCTCGCCGAGCGCGCCGATCGCCTCCTCATCGGTGGCGCCATGGCTTTCACCTTCACGCGGGCCCTCGGCGAGAGCTCAGGCGCCTCCTTGGTCGACCTGTCGAAGCTCGAGGCGTGCAGGACGCTGTTGAGGGAGCGGGACAACATCGTCCTGCCGGTCGACTTCGTGGCGGCCGCCCCCGGCCTCGAGCTGCGGATCGACAGCGGGAAGGAACGTCTCGGTGATGCCGGCGAGGCGGCCACGATCGAGGGACGATCCGACGAGATCAAGGTGCTCGGTCGCTCGATCCCAGAGGGCTGGACGGGCTACGACATCGGGCCTGAGACGGCCGAGCTCTTCCGCCAAGCCGTCGCCGAGGCCGGCACGGTTCTGTGGAACGGCCCGATGGGCGTGTTCGAGGACGAACGCTTCGCGGCCGGCACGAGAACCGTCGCAGAGGCCGTGGCGGACTGCCCCGGCCGCACCGTGATCGGCGGTGGTGACAGCGTGGCTGCCATCAACCGGTACGGCCTGGCGGATCGGATCGGCCACATCTCGACGGGCGGTGGCGCCTCCCTGGAGCTTCTCGAGTACGGCGACCTTCCCGGCCTTCGCGCCTTGCGGGAGTCGCTGGCGAGGACGGCATCGGGCGGCGATGACGCCGGCTGACGATCGCGGCGCCCTGCCGCGCGAGGTGCTCATCAGCGGCAACTGGAAAATGCACCACAACCATTACGAGTCGATCCAGTTCGTTCAGAAGCTGGCGGCGATCCTGCGGGTTTCCCCCGTGCCTGCGGGACGGGTCGCCTCACTCCACCCCACCTTTACCTCGCTGCGCTCCGTGCAGGCGGCCGTCGAGTCCGACGCCGTGCCGGTTGCTCTCGGCGCCCAGACCTGCCATAGCGAGGACCGCGGTCCCTTCACGGGGGAGGTGAGCGCCGAGATGCTCGCCAAGCTCGGCGTGCGCTATGTCATCGTCGGCCACTCCGAGCGGCGCGCCTGTGGCGAGACCGACGAGATCGTGCGGGCGAAGCTCGACGCCGTCCTGCGCCATGAGATGACGCCCATCTTGTGTGTCGGAGAGACACTGAGCGAGCGGCAGGGAAACGGAGCCGCCACGAAGGTCGTCGGTCAGCTGGAGGCGGCACTCGGAGGCCGTCCCGGCGCCGTCGTCGGCCGCCTTGTGGTCGCCTACGAGCCGATCTGGGCCATCGGCACGGGGCAGGTCGCCAGTACGGGAGACGCCCAGGAGATGGCGGCCTGCGTGCGGGGCGCCGTCGAGCGTCTCGCCGGATCGGAAGCCGCCGCGGCCGTGCGGGTGCAGTACGGCGGCTCGGTCACGGCCGACAACGCCGGCGCCATGCTGGCCTGCCCCGACGTCGACGGCCTCCTCGTCGGTGGGGCAAGTCTCGATGCGGTGGGCTTCTCGGCGATCCTGCACGCCGGGGCGTGAGCGGCCGCCCGCATGGCGCGTGGGCGAAATGGTGCCGGCGCGACCCGGTGATAGCGTGACGAGGCGTCCTGCACGGTTGCCGCGAGCGACTTCGTGCCTGTGATCGATCGAGGAGAGACCTTTCCGTGTTGACCGACGTCCTGGTGGTGATCGACGTGATCGTTGCCGTCGGCCTCGTCGTGTTGATCTTGCTGCACAGCGGGCGTGGGGGTGGGCTGTCCGACATGTTCGGTGCCTCGAGCGGCTCGTCAGCAGCCGGGTCCACCGTGGCGGAGCGCAACCTCGACCGCATCACCGTCGTGTTCGTGCTCGTGTTCGCGTTCGTCACCGTTGCGTTGTCGCTTCGTTGGAGCGGTTGAGGCCGAGGCAACTCCCGGCCCTGCTCGTAGCTCTCGCCGTCCTGGCGAGCGCAGCGGCCTGCACGACCTCAACGTCGGTGCCTCGCGCGACGACCACGCAACCGAGCAAGCCGGGCTCCGAGAGGGGCGGCACCGTCGTAGTGGCCGTGCCGAGCCTTCCGACGAACTTCAACCCGTCCTCGCCGCAAGGTGCCAACGCCATCACGGCCGAGGTGATGGAACAGGTCTGGCCTCAGGCCTTCGTGACGGACTCACAGATGGCGACGGCGACGGAACCGGCTTTCGTTGAGAACGCCGAGGTCGACAGCCTCTCGCCCTTCACGGTCGTCTACACGCTCAACCCGAAGGCGGTTTGGTCGGACGGCACGCCGATCGGCGTGGCGGACTTCATCTACAACTGGCACCAGCAGGTGCTGTGGGCGCCGCATCTGCCCTTCCCCGGGCTGGCTGCCGGCTACGAGGCCATCTCGAGCATCACGGGCAGCAACGGGGGATCCACCATCACCGTCCGGTTCTCGCAGCCGTACACCGAGTGGGAATCGTTGTTCGCCGACCTCGTGCCGGCTCACATCGGGGAGCGCTACGGCTGGGCGACGGCCTTCCAGGGCTTCAACGCATCCCGGGTCATCTCCGGGGGGCCGTTCGAGATCACTTCGTTCACGCCGGGTCAGCAACTCGTGCTCTCCCGCAACCCCCATTACTGGCTCGCGAAAGCCGTCTTGGCGCACATCGTGTTGCAGGTCGAGCCGGACAACCGGGCCTTGAGCGACGTCGAGGGAGGGCTCGTCGACATCGCGCAGGCGCCGGCCGGCGCCGCCGTCGCGGAGGCGGTGGCCGAGGCTGCCCACGACCGCCTCGCCCTCACGGCGACGACGGCCGCCACGCCGACCCTGTGGCAACTGTGTTTCAACACGACTGACGCCACGGTCGGCTCCGTCTCCTTCCGCACCGGGATCGAGCAGTCGCTGTACCTCGACGAGATCGCCGCCGACTCGGTTGGCCTCGACGACTCCGCAATCGTGCCCTATGACAGTCGCCTCCTCCTCGGGCTTCCGGCCGGATCCGGTCCTTCCTCGTCCGGCTCGGGTAGCTCTGGGGCGGGCACCGGCGGGGGAACGGGCGAGTACGACCTGACGGCGGCGCTCGCCTCGTTCGAAGCCGCCGGCTACGCACGAAGCGCCAACGGCGTGTTGGAGACTGCTGCCGGACAGCCGGTCGCCCTCTCGTTTCTCGTTCCCTCCGGCATCCCCGTCGTCCAACGGGCAGCCGCAGTCATCCAGGCCGAGCTGAGCGATGCTGGCATCGACGTGGTCATGCGCGTCGTGCCGCTCGCCTCAATGCTTCGCACGATCCTGCCGCGGGGCAGTTATCAGATGGCCTTGGCGCCGTTTCTCCTCTCGACCTTCCCGGCCGCGCAGCTGACGGTCTACTCGGGGTCCGTGTTGCCGCCGAGGACGGTGCCGCCGGTTGTGTCTCGAGGTCGCGTGTCAGGTCTGTCGACAACCGGCACCGCCACGGTCGGAACGGAGGTGGGCGCAGTCGGAGCCGGCGTTGTCACCCGGGACGTGTTCGGCCTCGAGGACCCGGTGGTGGCGAGCGACCTTCAGCAGGCATTGACGAACCTGAACCCGACCGACGACGAGAACCTCGTGATGGCGGCGGACGCCCGCCTCTGGCTTGATGTGCCGACGATCCCGTTGTTCGAGGGTGCCGCAGATCTGGTGCGGGACTCGGACGTCCGAGGCGTCAGCGTAAGCCCAACCTGGGCTGGCATCTTCTGGAACGCCCAGGACTGGTCCTTGCAGGTGAGCCCCGCAGCGGGCACCACGGGGTAGCCCGATCTGTGCAGCGAGCCATCGGCGACGGGATCGCCCGGCGCCGCTCAGTGGCAGATACGGGAAAGTCTTCGGCTTCGGAGCGCTAGAGTCGTCGGCGGCCGGCCATGAGAAGGGCGGTCTACGCAGTGCCACGTCGGAGTGGCGGAATAGGCAGACGCGCTAGGTTGAGGGCCTAGTCCGGGCAACCGGGTGGGGGTTCAAGTCCCCCCTCCGACACGCACGTTTACGACACGCGAGAGATCTGCGGTCGCGTGGACAGTCTGATCGCGAGGGTCGTATCTCAGGCTGACACCCAGGTCGGCGTAGACCGTCGCTCGCTCTGCCAGGTCCGCCGACTCGAGCACAGATACCAACCCGCGGAGCTCGGACAGCATGGCTCGAATCTCCGCGGCGCCGGCTGGTCGAAGATTGCGGCGGTAGGCGAGCTGACGCTCTAGTTCGCGTCGCTCTGTCGATAATGCGGCGATTCGGGGATTGAGTACCTCGACATCGCCACCCGCCTCGATCGCGGCGACGAGTCGAGCCAGTTTGCTGTTGGTGTCGGAGAGCCTCTGCTTCAAGTTGCTCACATCGGAATCCGGGGGAGCAGCGTCAGCCAACGCCTCCGGCGTCGCCAACGACGCCAGCCAGCTGTCCAGTCGCCCGACGATTGCGTCTTCGCGGACGTAGACGGTCGGCGGATGCTCGCAACCCTGCGGGAGAGCGCGATCCTTCCCGTATTCGCAGCGGTAGAGGATGCGCCCGCCGGACCGAGCAGAACCCTGCATGCGACGGTCGCACAGTCCGCACTGCAACACGCCGCGTAGAAGGTAGGGATGAGGACTGCTTCGGGAGTGGCTCCGTCCGTGACTTCGTGCGGCAAGGCGCTCGGCGACCGCATCGGCGAGCTCCTGGCTCACAAGGGCTGGATGAGTTTGCTGCCTCGCTTCGATCCACTCGGTCCGCGGGCGCCAGCGCATGCGCGTGACGTTGCCCGCCGCAACGTCGTCGGGATCGACGAGCTCCTCGAACCTCTGTTGTTTGCCCCATGTCGCGTAGCCGCGATAGACGGGGTTGGCGAGGATCGCTCGCACCGCGGTGAATGCCCAGCCGGTGGGGTCGCGATGGGCATTTCTCGCCCGGTCGTACGCCGCAGGAGACAAGATGCCATCGGCAGTTAGTTGCGTCGCGATTGAGCGAAGACCGAGACCTGCCGCGTACTCGCGGTAAACGCGCTCGACCACCGGAGCTGTCACCGGGTCGATGTCAAGCCGGTGGAGCCGTTTCCCGTCGGCGGCCTTCGACGGATTGGGATGGGGCCCGGCATCGACCAACCGGTAGCCGAATGGCGGGCGACCTCCGAGATAGCGACCTTCGTCGGCAGCCATCGAGGACATGGAAGCCCTGACTCGGGTTCTGATCCGTCCGCGCTCTGCCTTCGAGAGTCCTCCGAACATCGCCATCATGAGGTCGTGTGCCTCGGAGTCCGGGTCGACCCGGCCGCCCACTTCGGGAACCCACAGCTCGATGCCGTAGTGACATAGCAGGGGGAAGGTGAGCGAGAACTGGTTCGAGTAGAACGCCCGGTGTGGTTCACCGATGACGATGGCAGCCCAGTCGGCCTTGCCCTCCCGGATCGTCTGAAGGAGCTCAGCTGCCCTTGGCCGCCGCTGCCACGGAAGTGACCTGCTGACGCCAACGTCGAAGAACTCCCGAACGATGGTGCCCGTTGGCGCGACGAGCGCTGTCGCGCGTCGAAGCTGCCAAGCCCTCGACGCAGCGGGGTCTTGGTTGTCCTCGGTCGACACGCGTCCATAGAAGGCAAACCGCTGCATGGACACGGTCTAGCTCGCCTGTTGCTCCGAGCGGTGACTGGCCTGGTCAAGGATCAATTTCAGGAGTCGGCGGAGAACCTCAGTCGGGAGCTGGTAGCTCTCGGCGGGGATGAAGTCGACGACCAAGTCCGACCGTACCGGCTTCTCCGGCGAGCAGATTGTGGGCCTGGCACTCTGTGGGCGATCCGGGCTCAAATTCCCACTCCGCTCTCAATCTTGCGGCTCGGGTCTACGGCGGCTCCGACTGCCTGCGACTGGGAACGGAGCCCGCGATTGAGAGTGACGGCCTGTCGCAGAGCGCTCCGTGCCAGTTCGCGCTGGCCGGCTTGCTCCGTGCTGACAATGGTGTTTTCGGGTCCGAGAGGTCGGTGGTCGTCGCCGATGCTCCAGCGCTCCCGGTAGGCGGCGACAGTACAGACAGCTCGGAGCCACTTGTTCTGAGCGGCGGGGTTGCCGGGTGGCTCGCCGAGGTGGCGCAACCAGGGGGCGCGGCTCGTGACGGCCTCTTGGGCGAGATTCCAGGCTCGGCCCTGCAGGGCACGATCGCGTTCTTCGAGGGCTCGTGCGAGGTCGGGATCGGTGACGTTGAGGGCTCGGGGGATGAGACCGGCGATGAGGTTGGTGCTGCTCACTCGGCGGCTGCCGGCTGCTTGTGTGAATCGTTCGACGCGTTGGTGGAGCACGGAGGCGACATCGTCGACCTCAGCGATTGGGCGGGCTGTGACGAGGTGGGGGAGTGCGGCGCCGATATCGACCCCGCGAGCCTCTGCTCGCCTGAAGGCGGCGACGAGCGGCCCCTGTGCGTCGCTCGAGCGGACGTCTTCCAGCTGTTGGACGGTGAGCCCGGACTGGCCGAGGAGGGCATTCCAGCGATACCGTTGGGCGGCCTGGGCCAGCGTCTCGTACTCGGCCTGCAGGCTCGCCCAGCTTTCGGCCTCGTTCTGTGCGCGGCGGAGGGTCTCGTGGGCGGAGGCCTCGGCGCCGCTATTGGCGAGCACAGCGCCGAGCACGTCTCGGGCCGTTCGGGGGTCGCCGACGCGGTCGTGGCCGGTCTGCGGGTCGGGGTCGTAGGCGGTGTCGACGTAGAGGAAATTCGCCCCACGGCCCCGCGTGGCGGCAACGTAGAGGGCTTCTCGGGTGGTACTCGGCGAGACGAGCGCGTGGGCGGTCCCGACGGTCCGGCCTTGGGAGCGGTGAGCGGTCGTCGCGTAGGCGAGCTCGACATGTTGAGCGACGTAGTCAGCCGGCAGAACGACGACGCCGTGACCGCCGGCCCGTCGGACAGTCATGGTCCCGCCGTCGTCGGTGCCGGTCACGACCCAGCGGTCGCCGTTCTTGACCCAGCCGGTCCCCGTGGCGAGGTGACGGTCGTTGCGACGGGTGACTACGTGATCGCTGACGCCGATCGTCTGCCCAGCGGCGACGGTCAGGCCGTTGTCGGCGACTTCTCCGGCGGCGACACGGTCGGCTCGGGCGCGACGGTTCAGCTCGGCCACAGTGGCGGTGTCAGGGGCGATCATGAGGCTGGATGTGCCTGCGTCGATGTCGTGCTTCCAAGCCGTGTAGATGGCTTCGAGCATCTCCTCGCGGGTGCCGCCGATGATCCTGTCGTGGGACTCGTAGGTGTCGAGGGCGTTCTCGTTGCCCCGTCGGAGCTCGATGCTGGCCGTGCGTTCCCATTCCGAGCTGAACCGGTGGACCTCTCCCAGCTCGGCCACCGACGTGTTCTCGTCGCGGGCGAGGAGCCCGAACGCACCGCCGGCGTCGACGGGGCCTTGTTGGGCCCAGTCGCCCGAGAGGAGGATCTTCGTCCCGGCGTCACCTGCCGCCCTGGCGAGCTCGTCGAGGGCGAAGGTCCCCGCCAGGCCGGCCTCGTCGATGATCAGCAACTGACCGGGCCGCAGGCGCCATCGGGCGATCTCGGCGTCCAACGACTGCATTCGTTCCCGGAGTTGCCGGGCGTTTGCTGAGTGGGGGCGGGAGGCCCGGACGGCTGCGATCCGCCGGCGTTCGTCGATTCGGGTCGGGGACTTGCGGTGCTCGGTGAGCCACTTGGCGGTGTTGTCGGTGGCGATGCCGAGCTCGCCGGCGAGCACCTCGGCAGCGGCGGCGGACGGCGCCAGTCCGATCACCGATCCGGGCCCGTGCTCGGCCTCCCAGGCGGCTCGGAGGCCGGCGAGGGCGGTGGACTTTCCGGTGCCGGCCGGCCCGACGAGGACGTCGGTCCAGCGCCCGGAGGTGGCGATCTTCTCCACGGCGACGGCCTGGTCGACCGACAGGCGGTGGTCCCTGCCGGGCAGGTTGTCCTCGGTAACCCTTGCGACGCTGGCGGTCGTGACCGTCGGTCCACCGCTTCGTTGTGCGCTTTCGAGGAGGCGGGCCTCGGCATCGAGCAGTGTCTCGGTCGTGTAGATCCGATGGCTGCGGGGCGCCAGCCGGGACGATCCGTCGGGCCGGAGATAGCGCTCGGGCGTGTAATGCAACGGTGCTGGGGTGAGGCTCAAGGAGGCGTCAACGGCGAGGTCGGTGATGTGTTCCGCCACAGTGACGCGCTCGTCGGGGCTGGCGAAACGGACGCCGTGGAGAAGACGGTGCGCTTCGTCGAGGAGGTTGTCGCGCCGATAGGTGGCGCGCCGATCCGCCACCGCTGCCACGACGGCGCGGGCGGCGTCTTCGAGCATCGGTTCAGCCAGGTCGCAGGCCGCCAGTAGGGGGAGATCGTTGCGATTCCGGAGCAATGCCACCCACGCTCCCTCGGCGTAGGCGTCGTCGAGGGAGCCGGCGCGTCGACGCCAGTGCTCGGTCATCTCAGCCAGGCTGCGATGGGACTTGGCGGGTCGGGTGGCGATGGTGGCTTGCTGGCGGAGGCGCACGATCTCGACGCCGGTCGGGCGGCGGCCGTGGTCGGCGGCGAAGGACTCGATCAGCTCGTCTTTGGAGGCCTCGATCTGCTCGACGCGCTGTGAGAACTCGGCCATGAGGTGCTCGGGGACACCGGCGATCTCGAAACGGGCGCGTTCGGAGTGACGCCGGTCGCGGGCCTCCCACCCCACCCCCAGGCGCGCGGTGAGCAGGTCTGAAAGCACACCCTGGTGCATAGAGGAAAGTGCGGAGCGGGCCTGGAAGATGGCCCTGCTGTCGAGGGTCCTCCAGCGCCCGTCGCAGATCGACCGAGCTCGATTCCAGATGATCACGTGATCGTGCAGCTGAGGGTCGCCGGCCCGCGAGTCGAAGTGCGTGAAGGCGGCGGCAATGACCCCGTCGATGTCCTCGGTGACGATGCCGTTCGTGCCTGAGCGGGAGTGGAACACCTCGCGCTCCGCGTAGGACAGTACGTAGTCAACGGCTTGGCGGTGGCAGTCGTAGATCACCTGTCGGGTCTCTTCATCGGCCAGCGCCCATGCCACCGATATCGACTTGCTCGGGCTGAAGCTGAGATCGAAGCCAGCCACCGGGGCCAGCTTCGAGCTCAGGTTCGGGCAGCGACCGACCGGCTCGCGGGTGACCGGGTCACAGCACAGACCGAGCATGTTGTAGAGATGATTCTCGGTCACGACCGAGCCCTTCTCCACCCCTCTGCTGCCGGCCAGAGCGGGAAGACCGGAGCCGAGAAACACCCCCGGAGGGGTCCCCGACGCCGCGTAGTAGGCAGCCAGGGTCTCCGGGCGTTCGGGCGCGCCGTCACCGACGGCCACCGAATCCATCAGGTAGCGGAACCCGCTCCCCAAACTGATTCGCCGCATCGAGATCACTGGCCGTTCCTCCTCCTCTACCTACTGGCGCTGTGGCGCTCCACAGTTGGACGACTTCGCGGAGCGCGGCCGCCGAGAGCTCCTATAAAGGGAGGCAACGGCGGATACACGCAAACTGCGGGCTTCCCCAAAACGAACGGTTCACCTGCAGACTTCAGAGATGGACGTCAGGCTCTGCGATCATTCCGAGCAGTTGACGAAGCCATAAGACGGCGGACCGAATGATGCAGATCACGGGGGAAACGGTTGTCCTTGGGACGGGAGGAGTGACACCTTCGCCGCGGCCGGCGCTGTCACCTTTGCGTGCAAAGGGGACCTTTCAACCCCGAATGCCCATCGTGTGAAGTCGGTGAAGCCTCGGAAGTCGGTGAAGCCTCGGAAGTCGGTGAAGCCTCGGAAGTCGGTGAAGCCTCGGAAGTCGGTGAAGCCTCGGAAGTGGGTGAAGCCTCGAGTGGAGAGATTGGCGGGACGACGGGCATAGTGGCAGGGGTCGGCCGGGATCGGTTCGGCGATCGTGGAGGTCGATCGTCGTGCGCGGATGAGGTTGTGGGAGGGTTCACAGGGGCGGACGCGGTGCGCCCGGGGGGCTTGGTGGCCAGCGGTCGCCGGTGACGGATGCGACCGTGCGATGAGACAGCGCGTCAGGCAGCCACCTCGAGGAGCGCCCGGATGCTGAGCGCGCCAGAGTCCGGCGCGAGATGTTTGGCGCAACGACTGACCGACTGCGTACCTGGCGCGAAAATGCACTCCACAGCGGAAGACGCCTACGGAGTTCCGCCGTCAACTCCAAGATGCACCCGGCCCTCCGCGACTTGGCCGGGGACTCCAGGCGAGCCGGGCACCGGGGTCGAAGGCTGTGCCGGCAGCGGTCAGTGGCACATAGACCCCCATTAGGAAGCCGCAGGGCGCGAACGCGAACTCGGTCGAGAAATGCTCACGTCTTGTGCTTGACAAACCCGCCGGCCGGGCGTTCCATTAGCTTCACGGGGATCCGGCGGTTTCCCTGACGCAGGGAGGCGTCGTGCCTTCAATGTTGCGTGCGTTCGGGCCCCTTTCTCGCAGCCACTCTTGTGACCGAGGCAGCCGTTTCGGGGTATCCACCAAGACCCTTCGCTGGAAGTGGATCCCCGCGTTCATCTTGCTGGCGGGGGTCATGGCGATCGTCCCCGAGTCGACGGCCCAGGCGGTGCAGCGTGCCTCGCAGGCGACGGAGCTCTACGTGGGCATCGGCTCGCCGGCCGAGCTCGAGGTGGTCGACGCCGTGACCGGGGAGGAAGTCGGGTCCCCGGTGTCGCTCGCAGCCGAGCCGCTGGCGCTGTCCTACTGGAGCCCCGTGAGTGCCGATCCCGGCGAGGTCGCCATCGCCGAGAACGGCGACTTCCAGGTATTCAATCCCACGACCGGGAGCCTCACCGCGGCCGCATCCCTTTCTTTTAAGCCATCGGCGGTCGCCGTGGCGGCCGTGACGAGCACCCAGCAGTACGCCCTCGTCGTCGGGGGCTCCTCGCCGGGCAAGGTGTCGGTCATCAACCTGGACGACAACCCCCCGCTGGTCGTGCAAACCTTCGCGCTCGGCTTCTCGAGCGGAGCGCCCAGTGGGATGGCCGTCAACACTTCGGGGACGTACGCCTTTGTCACCGACCCGACCTCCCATCAGATCGAGACGCTCGAATACGTGGTCGGCGACCCCTTCACCATCTCGTCCACCTACAAG
>Ga0181523_10001271_pt1 | contig 27025 bp, 31 predicted proteins | sample PEATcosm2014_Bin_43_FD_119752 | JGI IMG/M metagenome (GOLD analysis project Ga0181523, IMG submission 119752) | Peatland microbial communities from MTU Mesocosm Facility, Houghton, MI, USA - PEATcosm2014_Bin05_30_metaG | ecosystem: Environmental > Terrestrial > Soil > Wetlands > Peat | place... | reverse complement strand
TCGGCGGATTGGTCACCCGCACCGCCGCCGGACATCACTACAGTGGCAACTGGGCAAGTTCCACTGGCGGGACTCACCGATTTACACCCGCTAGAACACCAACTAGCATCGCTGCAACCCACAGCCGGACTGATCTTCGATCATGCCGGCAATCTTTACGGCACCACCGAAAATGGCGGCGCTTGCGACTACGGAACAGCGTTCGAATTTTCGCCCGCGGGTGGAGGAAACTGGACGGAAACGGTGCTGCACAGTTTCTGTAACGGGGGCGGGGACGGGTACCGTCCCTTCGCTGGTCTGATCATCGATCATGCTGGCAATCCTTATGGGACGGCCGCAGTAGGTGGAATCGGCACGTCCGCTTTCGGCACGGTGTTCGAGATCGCACCTTAATTCGGATTCCACAATGGAGAGCCCGACGCGGGCCACTGATTGAGTTTGGACGCGTTTTGGCGATAGACGGAGCGGTGCGTGGCGGCTATTCAATGATGGCCAAGGCGTCGCCGGCATTCACTGTCGATCCTTCTGCCGTGAGGATCTTCTGTACCACGCCGTCTTTGGGAGACTTCATCTCGTTCTGCATCTTCATGGCTTCCATCACGATGACGCCTTGCCCGGCCTTGACCTCGTCTTTTTCATTCACCAGAATACGGACGATTTTGCCCGGCATGGGAGCTTTTACTTTTTGCGGGCCAACCTCGGCGCCGGCCAGCGCACGGCGACTGCGCAGCGAGCGCGGATCTTGTACTTCCACCGCATAGCGGGCGCTGCCGATGAGCATGTGGAGTTCGCCCTGCAATGATCGTTCGCGCTTGACCTCGTAAGCCTTGCCGGCGACCAGAATGGAGAGCACGTCTCGCGCGGTCAGCGCTGCATCCACTTCGATTTCCTGGCCGTCAATGTTGCATAGCCAGGTGGTTTCGCCGCGTTCGAGTTCTACGTGATGGGTCTTACCGTCAACGACAACGTTGTAGGTCATAAAGATAGCAACTAGCAATTAGTAACTAGCAATTAGCTTAGTGCTCCGGCCCAGCGATCCTTTTGCCAAGGCGGGACATGTCGGTCCAGAAGTTTATCTCTCCCGCAAAATCTCGGCGCGCGCCGTACGGCGCCAATTCGAAATCGGCACTGGCCCAGCGCCATTGCCATTCATGGGCACGGTGGACGCAGGGCCACCAGCTAACGTCGCCTTGGGGTCCGTCGTCGCGAAAATCGCCGCTCCAATGGCAGCAATGATCGGACGACGCACATCGGTCTCATTGCTGGGCTTGGTCAATAGCCGGTCAAGAAAGCCGGTGTCGATGTTTCCCTCGCGGAAATCCGGGTCCTTTAGAATGCGGCGGAACAATGAGGTATTGGTCTTGATCCCGCCGACGAAATACTCGTACAACGCCCGCAGCAGCCGGTTAATGGCTTGCTCGCGATTCTCCCCGTAGCCGATCAGCTTCGCCAGCAGCGGATCATATTCGATGGGGACCGTCCAACCTTCGTACATGCCGCTATCGCGCCGAATACCCGGCCCGGAAGGCGAAATGAGGCGCGTAATCAGCCCCGGCGACGGGAAATAGTTATTGTCGGGGTCTTCGGCGTAAATGCGGCATTCGATGGCGTGCCCGCGGAGTTTGATGTCCTCCTCCGTAAACGGAAGCTTCTCGCCCGCCGCAACGTGCATTTGCAGATGCACCAGGTCGAGTCCCGTGACGAACTCTGTCACAGGATGCTCTACCTGCAATCGCGTATTCATTTCGAGGAAATAGAAATTGCGTTGTTGGTCGACCAGAAATTCCACGGTGCCCGCATTGTGATAGTTCGCTGCCTTGCCCACGCGGACCGCGATTTCGCCCATACGGCGGCGCATCTGCTCGTCAACGATGGGGGACGGTGACTCTTCCAGCACCTTCTGGTGGCGCCGCTGCACAGAACATTCGCGCTCGCCGAGATATACCATGTTGCCATGTTCGTCGCCGAAGATCTGCATCTCGACGTGCCGGGGATTGACGATGAACTTCTCGATGTAGACCTCGTTGTCGCCGAAGGAGCGCTGGGCCTCGCTACGCGCCGCCTCGTAGGCGGAATGCAGCTCCGACGGCGAAGAGACCATTCGCATGCCCTTGCCGCCTCCACCCGCTGCCGCTTTCAGCATTACCGGATAGCCAATCTGTTCCGCCATCCGTTCGGCAGCATCCAGATCCAGGCCGTGCTCCGAGCCCGGCACAAAAGGCACTCCCGCGCGTTTCATGTGCTGACGGGCACGCGTCTTCGATCCCATCATCTCCATCGACTCGGGCGACGGCCCGATGAACTTGAATCCGGCCTCGGCGCAGGCACGCGCAAAGCCTGCGTTCTCGGAGAGAAAACCGTAGCCGGGATGAATCGCCTCCGCCTGGCTGCGGCGCGCTACGTCGAGGATCTTCTCGATGTTGAGATAGGATTCGCTCGCCGTCGGTCGGCCAATGTGGTACGCGTAGTCGGCCTTGCGGACGTGCAGCGCCTTGCGGTCCACGTCGGAGAAGACGGCCACCGACTCGATACCCATCTCGCGACAGGCGCGGATGATGCGCACGGCAATCTCGCCGCGATTGGCGATCAGCACTCGTTTGAACATGACGAAGTCTCAAAAGCGTCTGCCCGAAGAGGGCTGACGATGCGGTCCGATAACGCTCTGCGGAAGCGAAGGGCGGAAAGTGGGCAGCTAACGCTCACATCCACAGAAGAATGGATTGTACTGCATTGGTCACGAGGACGGAGTACACACGTCACAACCTGGTGTGACTAGCGCCGGCGCCTGACAGACAGGCCTCCGCCGACTGCGCCAACCGGTTTGTTAAACTTCCACTACGCAATCCTAAGAGGTGATTCAAGTGAGCAAACAGGCAAAGGCAATCGCCGGCCGCGGCTGTAATTTCGGTCGGCTGGCTGCTGGTATCGCGGTCTTCTTTCTTGGCGGAGCAATCATCGCCGTTCATGCGCATCCGGCCCAGTCGCAATCATCCCCAACTGCGGCCGCCGCACCGCAGACTGCCGCTCAGAAATACAAGAACATCCAGGTCCTCAAGGACATTCCGGCAGACGAGTTGGTCCCATCGATGCAGTTCATCACCGCCGCGCTCGGCGTGGAGTGCGACTTCTGCCACGCCACCAACCAGGGCAAGCTGGAGTTCGACAAGGACGACAAGAAGGAGAAGAAAACGGCCCGGGAGATGATGCAGATGATGTTCGCCATCAACAAGAACAATTTTGACGGCGAGCGTGAGGTTACCTGCAACACCTGTCACCGCGGTTCGGCGCATCCGCAGGCTATTCCGGCCATCCTGGCGGAAGCGCCCAAGCCGGAAGCCATGGAGGCCATGCACCAGCAGCACGACATGGATCCGACCAAGCTTCCGTCAGGCGCCCCGGTTATGGCGAAATATATTCAAGCCATCGGAGGAGCGGCTGCGCTCGACAAAGTTTCCAACCGCGTCGAGAAAGGCAACGCTGTGATGCCGGACGGGCCACCCATTCCGATCGACATCTATACCAAGGCGCCGGACCAGCGCGTTTCGGTCATGCACATGCAGAAAGGCGACAGCGTCACTGCTTACAACGGCAAGGCTGGCTGGATTTCCTTTCCGGGCCGTCCGCCCCGTGAAATGTCGCCGGCTGATCAGCAAGCCGCCAAGCTGGATGCCGAAGCCTTCTATCCGATCCAACTGGAGCGTGAATTTACGGAACTGAAGCTCGATGACCACTCTGAGAAGGTGGCCGATCACGAGACCAGCGTCGTTCTTGGCCTTTCTAAGGGTCAGCCGCCGGTCAAGCTCTATTTCGACAAGGACTCCGGGTTGCTGGTTCGCATGGTTCACTACGCCGATACACCCCTCGGCTTCAATCCAACGCAGGTTGACTTCGCCGACTACCGTGAGATCGGGGGCGTCAAGACTCCCTATCGCTGGACGATTGCCCGCCCCAGCGGCAGCTTCACTATCAAGATTGATGAGGTAAAAGAGAACGTGCCCATGGATGACGCAATGTTCGTCAAACCCGCGGCACCGCCCGGGCCGAAGTGAATTGCGGCAATGTCGATTCGCCCGCGATGCGTTCTTCTGAAGGGGCGCAGCTTTGCGGGCCACTGAAAAAGTCGATTTCGGCGCTTCGTTGGTTAACTCTATTTAGTCGCTTTGGCTAACTGCTAAGTGCTAATTGCTAAGTGCTGGCTACATTACCGGGGCCGGTGTTCCATCCGACCACTTGCCAACCGAAATCACCCAGACGTCGATTGCCTCGGCGCCTTTGAACTGCGGGTTCAGCATCACCGGCGAGTTGGTCACACCGTCGCCCCATGTCGCGGGATCCATGTGGGGCGTGTAAATCATCACATGGGCGAGGTTGCCTCCGTCCGCGGTCAGATATCCCCGTTTCGACATCATGTAGCTCATTGAGCCCGACTCCAGCGCCGGCAGCTCCTTGCTGTCGTAAGCGGCTTTATTGGCAGCGATGATCTCGGACTTAGACTTACCCGCCAGAGCCATCTTTGTCCTCTCCAGGGTGACCGGCAAAATGGATCGCGCCGCCGGCGGATTGAAGCAAAGCGGCCCGCGGAGCTTGGGATTCCAGAAGCTCGGAGAATCTTCAGGAGACATCCACGCTCGCTCCACGATACAAACAAACCCGTTCTTACCCTCAACCGCGGTCACGTAGCCCTGCTCTGTCAGCACCATGACGGTGGCGTCGCGCGATATAGCCTCAGGGGCTGCGCTTCGCGCCATCGCAATCTCCACATTACGATCGGCTATGAGGTACTGATCGAGCGGAGCCATGCTCGGGTACGACGCTTTGCGGTCCTCAGCCGCGAACCCCCATACCGTCACGAGTACAACAACCAGCACCAGGGTTCGTAATGCGATTATCTTTCCGATGTTTCGGTTCACTGATTTCTCCTTCGTGAAAAACTTCTCCCTGACGTTCTCATCGCCAACAAATTCATCTATGCAATCTTCACTCAGGCTCTGCCGTAAGACAGCTCGACAACCCCCGAAGCAAAGGATCTTGTTTCGATCAGTTTCAGTCTCAGTGTCTCCGTTATGTCTTTGAATAACGGCGTACCCTTGCCAATAAGAACGGGAGTGAGGTGCACCCGATACTCGTCAATCAGGCCCAATTGCAGCAGCGACGATGCCAGAGTTGCGCTGCCCAGAACGACCATGTCCCCACCCGGCTGCCGCTTCAACTTAGAAACCTCTTCGGCAACGTCGCCCTTTACCAGCCGGGAGTTGTTCCAATCGACGCGCTGTAGCGTGCTGGAGAAAACGATCTTAGGCAGGCTGTTCATCTTATCCGCGATTGCATCAGGCGCCGCGGAAGGCCAATAACTCGCCATGACCTTATAGGTCGCCCGGCCAAACAGGATCGTATCCACCGAATTCAGCAGCTTTACGGAATGTTGAAAGGCCTCGCTGTCGAACATGAACCAATCGATCTCATGGTTCGGTCCTTCAAAGAAACCGTCCAGGGTGACGTTATTCTGAACTATGATTTTCCTCATCCGCTTCTCCCGCCTGCCCTTCGGTCAACTCACGGCCACAGCCATTTTCCTGATTTCGCCTGCAGCGGAGTCGCGTCCCGCCGATGCCAGCGCCGCCGAACTTCGGCGACGATCTTCTTGCGATTCCTTGCCATCCTTTCGATGAAGGCGCAAGGTGTATCTGTCTCCTCGTATCTCGCGCCCCAAATAAGCAATTCCAAAACCACCGGCGTAAGATCAATCCCTTTTTCTGTCAGCCGATAGTTCACTCTTCGCCCGTCCGTCGCCTCGACCTCCGCGGTGATGACCCCTGCCGCTTGAAGCTTCTGCAGGCGATCAGCAAGGATGTTGCTGGCAATGCCTTCACCAGACTCCTGAAATTCCTTGAAGGTCCGGGAGCCGCGTACCATCAGGTCGCGCACGACGAGCAGCGACCAGCGGTCTCCCAGCACCTCCAGGGAAATACTCACCGGGCAGCCGGAACGATGCTTCGACCTCGGCTTGCCGGGCATGTTGGGGAGGAAGATATCAAATATGACTTGCAATATGCAAGCGATTAGCGAGCGGCGCGTAACGGAAAACTGCGGTTGGTCACCGGTCGAAGGGTACGGCTTCAGAGGCTGCGGAAAAAGTCCGCTTTGAACGCTCGTGCCGATAAGCCGTTTATTTTTCTTCCCGAGCCGGCTTTTAGCCGGCGGCACCGGGCCCTGATTCGACTTTTTCCGCAGCCTGTTCAGCCGTGCCGAAAGCGGGTGATTATAAAGTGGCCCTTAGCCCGCACACTTCCACCCTCTACCGGCCTGCCCACATCCGGTTCATCAGGATCAGCTTGCCTCCGCTGCGGGCAAGCTGATAGCTCCCACTCTGTCGGACATAAGGCGGGACCTTGTCTTCTTCTACCCAAAGGAAGACGCGCTGCGGCCCCCGCCACAACGCGTCCAGCGACGCATCGTTTTCGAAGATGGCTGGCGCATCTGGAAACAACGACCCATAATCCAGGTCACCCTCGGTCCGCGTGTTCACTACGTGTACCGGCTGCTGAACGTAGAAGTTCAATGTCGAGGCGTCCTCATACGTCCCGTAGGAGACAATCACATCGCCGGGCCGAAATTCCTGCTCGACCGCATCGGCCAGCTTCTTCGATGACAGAATGGGCGAGAACATCACCAGTCCCTGATGCACGGCGAAGAGCACAAACACCATCATGATCGTGAGCCCCCAGTTGGCAGCGCTGGTGAAGTTGCGGCGCCGGTAAAGCCAGTTGAGAATGCTGCCCACAAACAGCGCGATGGCGAACGTCGCCAGCGGTATGCGGAAGAGTCCGAGGGCACGCGGGGTCAGATCGAAAATGTGGCCAAAAGCCAACGCGTATTCGTTCGGGTTCTTCCTGAGCAGGTCGGCAAGATCGCCACCCGCAGCCGCACTCTGGCTTTGCGCCAGCAGGAACATCGCCACTGCAAAGACGACGACTGCGATCACGACCAACGCAATCGATCCAATTCGGCCGGCTTTATGCACGTCAGAGTCCGCCGGAGAGTCGTCTTCCTGTTGCAGCCAGCCGCCAATCATCAGCGCCAGAGCCGGCAAAGCAGGAACGGCGTAATATTCCTGACGCGTGGAGAAGCTGAAGAACAACAGAATGACCGCTGCCCAGATGGCATACAGGAGCATCGCGCGCTGTGCCTTGTCCATGCCGCTTCGCCATTCCGTCCAGCGGTGCGGCACCTTCGCCAGCGCCTGAAGTAGAAACGCCGACCACGGAAACAGCCACAGCAGAATCAGCGCCCAGAAAACCAGCAAGGGGACGGTGTCGTAGTCGCGCGGTATACGCTTGCCCAGATAGCGCAAAAAGTGTTCGTTGACGAAGTAGAACCACAGAAAGCCCCGCGACTGACCGGCAGCAGGATTCTCGATGGCAGCAGCGATATGCCACGGCGCGCCAATGATCAGCAACACCAGGGTGCTGGAGAGCAGACGCATGCGCAGCAGGTGTTTCAGATTTCCGGTGAGAATCAAATAGATCCCGATGATTGCCGCGGGAAATACCAGTCCGATCAGCCCCTTGGTGAGCACATTCAGCGCGGCAGTCCCCGCCAACCCCCAGCAGGACGCGATTGAAGGCGGCTCTTCCTCCAGCGTCCGCAAGAAGAAGTCGAATCCCAACGTGAGCCACAGCGGTATCAGCATGTCGGGAATCAGAATGCGGGTAAAGAGGTACGGCCCTATCGATACGGCGAGCGCAATTGCAGCCCAGAAACCGGCGCGCTCTCCCAACGTCCGCTTGCCCAGCGAGTAGGTCGCGAGCAACAGCCACAACTCGGCGAGAATCAGCGGCAATCGTGCCGCCCAGTCCTTCACGCCAAAGAGTTCATAGCTGGTTGCCATGCCCCAGTACAGCAGCGGAGCCTTTTCCAGATAACGCACGCCGTCGATATAGAGTGTGGTCCGATCATGGCGGACAAGCATCTCGCGGGCGGCTTCGGCGTGGACGGAGTCGGCATCGTCCAACAGCGGCGGCGAGAACAGGCCGGGGATGTAAACGATCGCCCAAAGCAGCACAATCCAAATCCAACGATGCCGCAGCGAGCAGGAACCGTAGGGCGTTTCACCATTGGCGACGTTGGTCTGGGAATCGCTGGGAGAGCTCATTACAAGTCAGAGGTCTTGATTATAAGTGAGCGTAGACAGCGGCATGGCAGCTCATAACGCGAAAGCAACATGAATTGCGAGGCGCGACGAGCTGCTCCGAGCCTTAACCTTCCGAGGCTTCACCGACCGGAAGCACCTCTTCGAGGCGCGCCGGAGTACTCTTTCTTGCCGGCATCGCGGTAATGACGATCACGCTAACCAGCACCAGCATCGTTCCCAGCAAGGTTCGCGCTCCCACGGCTTCGCCGGCGAAGAGGTATCCCAGCGCCACCGCAATCACGGGATTGACATACGCATACGTGCCGACCCTCGTCGGAGACTCATGATGGATCAGCCACACGTACGCTGTAAACGCGACAATGGATCCTGCGACGGTGAGATACGCCAGCGGGTCCATGCCGCACGCGAAACCGCCAGCGGATGAAATCCGCGAAACTCTCCCAGCGCCGCCGACGTCAACGCCAGCAATACTCCTCCGCAAGACATCTGGGCGGCGGAGCTCATGGGCTTGGAAGCAGGCAGCGGCAGCTTGCGGGTGAGCGCCGAAGCGACCGACCAACTCATCGCGGCAATCAACAGCGCAATTGCGCCGGACGGATCGATGGCGCTCTCGCCCAGTCCCAACGAGTGGCTCACCAGCACCACGACTCCGCCAATTCCCACCAGCAGCGCGAAGGCCAGCCGCAGGGTCAGACGTTGCGTTCCCAGGAAAAAGATTTCCGACAGCGCCATGAACACCGGAATGGTCGCCAACATGACGGCAGTGACGCCCGACGGCACGCGCGTTTCCGCCCAGAAGACCAGTCCATAGTCGCCCACGAATATCAGCACCGCCAGCAGCGACGCGGAAAGCCACTCGCGGCCACGCGGTGAAGCCGTGCCTGGCGTCCGCATCCACGACGTACAGCGCGATTCCCGCGAGCAAGAAACGCATTGCCGCAAGCAGAAACGGCGGGACCTCGCGCACGCCCACGCGAATGGCGAGAAAGGTCGAGCCCCATACGAAGTACACAATGCCGAAGGCAAGAAGAACCTGCCAGGTGGGTGGGCGAGTCGCGCGATCCATCGAAGCTCCACGCGGGCCGTCTGTACAATCCGGCTCGTCGCTTCAATAGATCGATGCGTCGCGCCTGCGGACGCAAGCTTCGCGTATAAGAAGTCTTTATGGACAGAAGAGTTTTTGCTTATCGGACGCATTTGCAAGGTCGGCCGCGGCTCAAACGGACTGCCTTGTGCGTCAGTTTTCCAGGTCGGTGAACTTCTTCTCTTCCACCGCGACGTGCAGCCGCATCATGCGAGTCAGATCTTTGCCTTCCCGCTTCAGTTCGGCCACTGCAGCTTCCAGATCGCGCTGCTCGCCGACGTGCAAAATGTGATCGCGAAAGTTCTCCAGGCGCAGGCGCAACTCGACGTGCTGTCGCTTCATCTCGCGTGCAAACGACGCCAGTTCCGGACTCACCCTGGCGATCGTCTCCAGTACCGTAGTTTCCTCGTGCGCGTAGTGCTTAGGCAGCCATTCTGCGATCCATTTACCCTGGCTCATCGCCTGATTGGCCGTGGCCAAATCAGTGAACATTCCGAATAACAGACAATCTGTTCGAGGGCCGCATCCAGTTGGTCCAGGCGAGCTAGAAGGTCTTCGTGCTCACGATGAAGACTGCTCGTCTCTTGATGGAAGTTCGGATCCAGGCTCGCCATGGGACACCTCGCTAGTCTGATGGTCGGCCTGAAAAGACTACTGAGCAATGATGGCGATCACCACTCCGAGTGACAAGAAAACGATGACGAGGCCACTGGTAGGTTTGCGTAGCCTTCAGCGCACTGTGGGCGTGCGCGCTCCGCCCAGGCCGACTATTTCTTGCCCTGCACCGCTGCCAGGCATTGCTCATACAGGTCCAGCAGATGCCGCGCATAGTCCTCAGCTTTCGATTCACCGCCTGCCTGGAATCCCGCCCCCGGTGAACCCGCCCTGCCGTATCCGGTGGTCACGGCAACGAACTTCATCAGATCCAGCGCAATGTCCTCATCCCGGCGTACGCCCGGAGTTGCTGCACTACGTTCCTCCACATTCTCCTCCATGAGTCCTCGATTGGTAGCGAAATCATAGCAGAGACCAATGGAGTCACACCTCCACTCCAACGTGGCACACGCGGCCGACAATGTATTCGGAATAGCTTCTGCCGTGCTCGATTCTGAGCATCTCGACTTCCTGCCGCGGATCGCGTGGACGCAGCACCAGGTAATCGTCGAATACCGACACATATCCCATAACACAGCGCCCACCGAAGCTGACGGCGTAGACATTGGGCTGAAGACGGCGGTACGGTTGTAGCGAACTGTAGTGGCGATCGATCAGCAGGATCGCGGACGACGTTCCGAGGGGAAACTGGCGCGCGCCTTTCAAATCCAGCTTGATCAGCACAAAGCGCAGCCAGTCGCGACGGTCTTCGGCAGAGCGTGGCTTCAGCCTGCGCAGGAAGGACTTGTTGAAGCTGCGTGTCTCCAGTATCTGATCGGGAGCAAAGCGCGCCAATGCCGCATTTTCGCCGGACACCACCGCAATCTTTTCGACACCTTCGGCAGCGTCTGGCAGCACAAACCGCTCGTGAATATCTTTGGCGTCCACCAGATCGAGTACCCCGATGTCCAGGGTCTCAAGAAGGCGGTCCATCGATTCCAGGCTCAGACCGCGGCGAGCATTCAGGAGATTGGAAAGATGGCCCTGGGGGAAATCGGCGGCGCGAGCCAAGCTGACCCCGGTGAGCTCTCCCCTGGCAATGCGGGCGCGGATGTGGGTGCGCAGTTGGTCCTGCAGATCTTGAAGTTTCATCGTGAGGATTTTGCCGCCAGCAATACATGAACTTTAGTAATATGCTTAAAGCAATATTTTTATTGACGAACCTGGTTCCCTGTGCAAAAGTCGAACTAACCCCGGAGTTCCGTGGTCCTGGCCGAGGTGACGAGGAATGCAGGACACTGAACCGAACATTCGAAGATAGGACCTTTGCAGAATTTCGCCGCAAAATCAGGGGAGCCGAACTGCTCTCCGCAGCCACCGAAAGGCTTCTCCGCAACCTGCGATTTTCCGGAAGACTCTGCGTCGTTGTGCAGAACGGACGCATTTTGAAGTCCGGATATGAAGAAGGCTATTTCAGCCGCCGGCAGGACGAGCGGATGCTCTCTTGAGAATCGGGCGCGCTGAAGCACTGCCGGAGAGTTCAACCGTCGCAATGATCTCCGTAATTTCTCCGCTGCGCTTCCAACACCGCTCTCCACAAACTAGATAACCAGCAACAGGTCATCGTAACTGAAACGAGCCCTGTGCACGCGTCCCCTGTCGTTAGAGAGGCGCGTCGCAGGGCTTTATTTTTTCATTTGTCAAAACAGAGGGAGCATGAAATGCAAGAAACTGCTTACGAACTGAAATACTGCGAGCGCTGTGGATCGCTAGGCTTGCGCCGTTGCCAATCTTCGGAAACCTATTGCGAACCCTTGCGGACAGATCCTGACCAACTACTCATTCCCCGGAAATGCAGGCCGTCGATCGCTACTTAGCAGGACTGAGTCGCAGGCGCCCCTGAAACTCGAAGGCCAGGCTCAACCGTATTTACCGTCTGGGAGGCTGCAATGAGGTTTTCGATACTTGCAGCCCGCAAAGCGCAGCTACTGCTTCGCGAAGACAAAAGCCCCACGCCGGTTGCGGAAGCAGATGAGATTGATCCGCGGCCGGAAATGCTGTGCTTTCGCAGTCAAACGCTCGCGCTGGTGCGGCACTTCTTTGAGCTCTCCTGCCAAGTTGGCCGCTTACCTTCCCTGCTGGGCCGGGAGTTCTTTCGCGCCCGCGTCTCCCATCACAGCATCCCCAGCTTCGAAGAACAGGCAGTATTCGCGCGCGATGTTGAGCTCTGCCTCGCTCGGCTCAGCGATGACCATGCCGAGATCATCACCCTGATCGGGCTGTACGATTTCTCGCTTGACGAAGTCGGCGAGATGCTGCGGTACTCCAAGACCGCGGTCCACCGGTGGTTTTGGGAGGCTCTCGATTGCCTCAGCGAGATATTTCTGCGCGCTGGGCTGCTGCTGGAAGAGCGTCCAGACCGGCGACAACGGCAGGTGACCACGCGATCGCTCCCCGCTGATGTTGCTGCACTTGGCAAGAAGCCGCCGCGCAGCGTCAAGGTGGCGCCGGAACGCGGGTCAACCCTGGCTATGCTGACCGACGACACCGCTATTCATCGCTAGGCGATTCGGCGAAGCCCATTTCGCCCAAGTGCATCTCCGGGATATCGACGTTGGCCTCCGTCGTGTGGCCATGGGAACGCAATTCATCCAGCATGGCATCGACTTCAGTGACCGGCAGAGCGCTGCTGTGCCGCAGAAATTCATCGAGGCCCTCAGGGTCGAAGACTTGGACCCACGAGTTAGCGCCCAGGTTGTAGTTCACCTGGTATTGCGGCGGGTCAGCTTTCAAACGGAAGATATGCAGAGTTCCTGGCATAAGCTTTCAGCTCCCCAGGCCGAAGCCGGTCCTCAGAAGGCCGTTGCATTTTATGACTTGGATTGGCAGTTAGGCAAGCAGGGATTATCGGGTAGTGTCCAGTGAGGGACGGTGAATCGGGCTGGTTCCGGTTCCAGTGAGTGTAATCGCCTGTAGGTGTTGAAAAAGTCATTCTGATAAGCAGGTGAAGCGCGGTACAAGGAAGCATTGGTTCCATGTACTGCGTGATCTTCACTCGCGGAGGCCTGCTGATCATGATGGGACAACACGCCCGTTCCGAATCGCTGTTCTATTACTTCAAACTCGACGATTACATTCCTAAGAACCAGCTGCTGCGGCTCATCGATGAGCACGTCAGCTTTGCCTTTGTCCGCGAGCGACTGAAGGACAGCTACAGCGACACGGGGCGACCGTCCATCGATCCCGAACTTCTGCTGCGCATCCTGCTGATCGGCTACCTGTACGGCATCACCAGCGAGCGCAAGTTGGTGGAAGAGCTGCGCATGCATCTGGCATGGCGCTGGTTCACGGGGCTAGGGTTCGATCAGGAGATTCCGCATCCCTCCACCTTCTCCAAGAACCGGCACGGACGGTTTCAGGAGTCGAAGCTGTTCGAGCAGCTTTTTGAACAGATCGTGAAGCAGTGCATGGAGGTGCGCCTGGTGCGCGGGGACAAGCTCTCGGTGGACGGAAGTTTCGTCGAGGCCAATGCGGCCAAGGAGAGCCGGATTCCGCGCGAACAGTTGGCCGAAGCAGCCCAAGTCAAGCAAACGCTGCGCCAGTATCTGTCTGAACTAGAAGAACAGAATCCGGTGGAAGAGCCGGTGCATGAACAAGAACAAGTATCGACCACTGATCCGGACTCGACCTACGCTACCAAGGGCGGCACTCCGGCTCGGCTGGGGTACTACGACAACTACCTGGTGGACAATGCCAGCTGCGTGATCGTAGGGGTGCAAGGGACGGCGGCCCGGATGAGCCAGGAAACCGTGGCCGCACAAGAGATGATCACGCGCTTCGTCCAATGGCAAGGACGAGGACCCACGTCCGTGGTGGCCGATGCCACCTACGGCAATGGCGAATTTCTGCAATGGTTAAGGGAGCGGGACATCACACCGTATGCGCACGCGGGACAGTGCTCTCCGCAAGAACAGTCCGCTCTATGGTCCCGAGCGTTTTACTTATCTTCCCGAAAGCAACAGCTACCTCTGTCCAGCTGGCCAACCACTCAACTTCGTCGGTTTGAATGTCAGGAATCGAACCCACACCTACATCGGAAACCGCAAGCGTTGCGGTGCGTGTTCGCAAAAGGCGCAATGCACCACGGGCCAGTACAAGTATCTCGCCATCCACGTCCATGAGCCCGCTCGGCAACGTGCCCGCGAGTTAGTCAACACGCCAGAGTTCGCTAACGCACAACGCCAAAGAAAGAAAGTGGAAGCCCTGTTTGCGGAACTCAAGAATCAGATCGGACTGCGTCGCTTGCGGCTACGCAGGATGAAGTTTGTTCGTGAGCAGTTCTTCCTGGCGGCGGCTGCCCAGAACATCAAACGACTAGTGCGCTTCCTCAGCCAAGCGCCGAATCCGACCCTCCCTGCAGTCGCCTAAGCAACCGACCACAAACAAAACAAGAACTCCAGCGCCCAATCACCCCAGGGGAATATCATCTCTGCGGAAGAGACTTTTTCAACACCCACGCCTGATTACGCCAACAATCGGCATACTTGATACGACTGATCTCATGCGCATGGACACAGCGACCCGAACTCATGGAGATTTCGAGTTGATGATGGTATACTCCGCCGTCTTCGAGGCTTGAAATTTCACTTGTATAGTGAGCCACACTCGCACTTGTTTACCGTCCAAGGTGGCGGGTTGAAATCTCCAATTGTTGATCGCGTTAACGACTGCTTCATCTATTCCCGCATCCAGCGAGCGTTCCACCCTAATCATCACAGGGCAGCCGGTAACATCAACAACGAGCGACAAAGACACAATTCCCTGAACGTCCGCGAAGCGCATTCCTTCGGAGCGAACTGGCTGGGTTGTATAAAGCGGAACTGGCGGCTGAATGCTCCCGCCGATGCGAAAGACACCTCCCTCAAAAGCGCCGGGGCTCTGGCAATCATCGTTGGTTGGCAGTGTCCGAGCAAAACCCGCTATTGATGAACTCAGAACGAGCAACGCGACGAAGGAAGCCGCAATAACGAGTTTCATGGGCTTATTATCAGCCTTTTGTGAGATTACTTACGCAAAATCCCCATATCACAAGTTATCCCGTCACTTTGCTAAGTATATTATTCTCGAAATTGGCATGGAATCAGGATTCCATGCTCGACGCTTCGGGAAAACGGAGTTTGCATTTCGACAGAGCTTTGTTCAGCAGGTCCTCTATTTCCGATTCTTGCCAATTCTTGGACATCGCCAGTTCGCTGACCAAAAGATAGCGAGCGCGTTCCAGCATTTTCTTTTCGCGGAAGCTGAGCGGCTTGCCTTGTGCGAGCAGAAGAAGGCCTTTCAGCACCTCGGCAACATCCAGCAGGGAGCCGGTTCGCATCTTGTCGGAGTTTTCCTTAAAGCGGTACTTCCAGTCGGCATGGCTTTCGCACGTGCCATCGGTGAGAAAATCCAAGATTTTCTGCACTTCGCCGTTGCGCACCACTCGGCGCAGTCCGACGCTGCCCACGTTGTGAGCGGGCACCATCACCTTCAGGCTGCTGGCTTTGATTTTCAGGAGATAGAATCTTTCGATTTGTGTGCCGATCGTCCTGCTGCTGATCTGCTCAATTACGCCCACTCCGTGGTTTGGGTAGACGACCTTGTCTCCGATGCTGAAACTTAGGTTATTCATGAGGGCCGGAGCACTTTCCCCTAGAGTGCGCTGGGATATGAAGGGGAACTACTACATTATGGCTCAATTGTATTCCAGTTCTTCGAAAACGGTCAATTGACGCGGCTTCCGGGGAAAGTAGGTCTTCCGAGGAAACCCCGCGACGGTCGCCCCTGGTAATAGCACGATTCGGCCTGTGAGTCGCGTATAATTGTCGGATGCCTTCGGGTAGCGGCCGGTGGCCCCGACAACATTGATTCGGAAGTATGCCTGAACACATCAAGAAAAAACTGTCAGAGGAAATTGCGCTCCTCGAACACGAGCTGAACCACGAGCTGCCCAAAGAACTGAAGAAGGCTGTCGCCATGGGCGATCTCAGCGAGAACGCCGAGTATCACATGGCCAAACAGCGGCAGGAGTTTGTACGGGCTCGGCTGGGTCAACTGAAACAGCGCATGGCCGACCTGTCGATGGTCAACATGGCCAACATCCCTCGCGACCGGGCTGCTATCGGCTCGACTGTGATGGTCTATGACTCCACCAAAGATGAGAAGATCGAATATAAGCTGGTGACCAGCGAAGAGTCGGATGTGACCAAGGGATTAATCTCCACCAGTTCGCCCATAGGACGCGCGTTGATGGGTAAGAAGGTGGGAGATGTAAGCGAAGTGGTCACGCCCACGGGCAAACGCGAGCTCGAGGTGCTGAAGCTGATCACCATTCACGACGAAGCCTAGGCGAGACGGCATGACCTGGACAAGCGCAGTTGGGCGGTCCTGCAAATGGCTGTTGTACAAGATAGTGCACGGCCTGGCACTCACCCGCATTTCGCCCAACGCGCTCACCTTCATCGGACTGCTGATCAACGTAATAGCCGGCATTCTGTTCGGCTACGCCCATGCTGACAACCAGCGCCGCATGTTCCTCTACGCCGGACTGGTGATTATCGCCGCCGGTATCTTCGATATGGTCGATGGGCGGGTGGCGCGCGCCACCAATCAAGTCACCCAGTTCGGCGGCTTCTTCGACTCCGTTATCGATCGCTATAGCGATGTGGCGCTGTTCTTCGGATTGCTGGTCTACTACGCCCGCGCCAATCGTTTCTTCTATGTCGTGATGGTGGCCTTTGTCATGGTCAGCTCCGTAATGGTGAGCTATGCGCGCGCCCGCGCGGAATCGCTCATCCCAAGCTGCAAGGTTGGTTTCATGGAGCGACCGGAGCGCATCGTGCTAGTGATTATCGGCGCGCTATTCAACCGCATGGGCCCGGTGCTCTGGGTGATAGCTGTTCTCAGCACCATCACCGTCATCCACCGCATTCGGCATACTTACCAGGTGCTGCGTGAAATCGAACCTCCGCCTATTCCAGTCCGGCCCGATCCGATGAAGTTTGAGGAGATTGTGGGATGATGCACAAGCTACCACCTTTCTCATCATCGCGAACAACAGCGCTGGAGCGTCTCGAAGACCAGCGCGACCTAAAGCTCATTCTAAGAGCGAGGAAAGAGAAGGGAATTCCCTGGAAGGCTATCAAGAAGAAGCTTGGGCTATAGCTCGGCTGCGGGATTCTTACTCTGCAAGACGGGGCGTTCCTACTTCAAATGCACTGCCGCCTCCGCAGGCTTGCCGGCTGACGATCCACTCTCGCGCGGCTTGGCGACGATCGGGCCGTACTTCGGCTTAATTTCATGACACGACGGATCGCAGTACACGCCCTGGTGAGTTTTGTCCGTCTCCGGATCGGGCATCGGTGAGGCGACTGCAGCTTCGCGATCGGCTTCCAGTTCGCGCTCTACATCCTCAATCAGCTTCTCGCTATCGTCGGCTGACAACCAGCCCTTCACGTTCACCAGATAATTTTCGAACCGCGCGATGGGATCGCGGGCGCGCCAATATTCAAACAACTTCGCGGGAACGTATTGCGCGGCATCGTGAATGGCATGACCTTTCATGCGCATCATCTTCGCCTCGATGAGCGTTGGGCCTTCGCCACGCCGCGCACGCTCGCAAGCTTCGTGGGTCGCATCGTACACCTGGCAAGGATCGGTGCCATCGACAATCACTCCGGGAATACCATAGGCGATGCCCCGCTCGGCGAGATCTTTCACATTGAATTGCATGTCAGCGGGCGTGGAGTAGCCCCACAAATTGTTTTCAACGATGAGCACCAGTCCGAGCTTCTGCACCGCGGCGAAGTTCAAGCTTTCGTAAGTAACGCCGGTGGATTGGCCGCCATCGCCAACATACGTTAGTCCGGCGACGTTCTTGCCCTGCAGTCTCGCGCCCAGACAAACGCCGTTCATGACCCCGATCAGTTCGCCCAGCATCGAGATGGGCGCGCACACATTGCGCCGATGGAAGTCGCCAAAATGCGACGAGGCGTCACGTCCCCAGGTGGGCGAATCGCCTTTAGCCATGTACTGCCGCATGATGTCGCGGGCGCTGAAGCCGCGCACCAGCATTGCGCCCTGGTTGCGGATCATTGGCCCCAGCCAGTCATCGGGCCCGAGCGCATAGGCTGAGGCGCAAGAGCAACCCTCCTGGCCAAGCCCAAAGTACACGCCGCCGACGACCTTGCCCTGTTTGTATAGAGTCTCCAGCGCGACTTCCATGCGGCGGTTCAGCAGCATCCAGCGATAGATGGCGATCGACTGCTCGCGCGAGAGATATTTCGACTCTCGAATGGGCGGCGCAGTGGCGCTCAAGTCGCCTTCAACTTGATATTCCAGACTCGATCCCTCACCCGACATGAAGATGCGGAACTCGGGATGCTCCAGACGGTAGTCGAGAATGTTGTAACAGCGCAGTGAGGACGAAGCGGAATCGTCGACGATTTTGGCGCTCGCCGGAGACTTTGTATTGGTTGGCTTAGGGGAACCGTCGGCCTGCTCCGACGGCGCAGGCGTTTTGGACACTTTCGCGGGAGCGAGAGGAACACTGGTCGATTTCTTTGCCGGAGCGTTGGAATTTCGGCGCTTCTTGTGAGGCATAGGTGCAGAAGCAACGATAAATGGCCAGGACGTGAGAGGCAAGCTGAGGGAAGGCCGCTTTTCGCTCTTCGCCTTTCGCCAGAACAGCGCGGGCTTGCCTGTTAGAACGTTTCAGCGCAGTCTCGGCGCCTGGCTTCTTTTGGCTACGTGGCTGGGTCCGTTACGATGTCGCCTGATTACAACAATCAGGGTTGGCGCACGCAGGTGTATCCGAGGCGCAGGTGCTTTGTGCCGGAGGCCGCTGCGCTCTCCGGGTCAAAGCTGGCCATGTCATCGGAATCTCCGGACGCAGTAAAGTGTGATGGATGTACCTCGGGTGTTCCGAATACTTTATCGACGACAAAACCTTCCCCACAAAGTCCGTACAGAACAAAGCCACCAGTCAGCATATAACTTGCGTACGCTTGCCACGGCCGCAGCTCTTTGCCTGAACTCGACACATGGAAGACAATCGGGTGGTCCCCGGGTTCATAGTCAACGTCCATTTCGACTCGATATGAGCCGATTGCCTTGTCAGGCTTTGCCGTGGAAAAGTCGGGCAACGGTGACTGTTGCTTGCATGTACCCACTGGCTCAATCTCGTCCACGCTCTGGCAGGTATCAAGTGAGTAGTAACCCGTCGGTGAGAAATCCATCGCGCCCCTCGATCTGACGCGACAGCCCCTCAGGACCTGCAACGGAGTCCAGTCGAGCTCTCCTGGGACGAGTTCGACCGAGGTTTGCCCGCATTGCGGCTGATCCAATTTCAATTCAAACCACTTCCGAATGCCATCGTGGAAGATGAGCAGTCCTTCTAACGTTCGCAGTTGGGATGCAGTATCGGCCCTTGGTGTCGCACCGGCTTGCGGGCATTCTTGTCCAACAGCAGGGACTGTCCAACTGGCAAAAGCTAGGCAGAAGAGAAACGCTAGCAGGGGACAGCTCAGCGCCCTATGTCGCATGTGTCCATTGTAAAGCCGAGGTTTAGCGGCATTACAGGCAAGTCTCACGCTTTGCTACGCAAGCTCGCTGCCGTCGCCGTGCAGCTCGCGCAGTTCTTTGGGCGGATGGACCGGGGTGTCCTGGTTCGCCGTAGCCCGCACCGGCTCGACGTTGGATTCAGCGACAGAAGCCTGCGCCAGCAAGTCGTCCAGTGATTCCAGCCACAGCATCTGCGACTGAAAGACCCGCCCGAAGTTGCGCGAAGCGGCGATTGCAACTTCATCCATCGTCAACCGTTTCTGCAACTCCCGCTCCATCGATGTGACGGGCTTCCCGGTCAGTCCGCAGGGCACAATAAGATCGAAGTAATCCAGGTCGGTGCTGACGTTCAGAGCAAATCCGTGCGTCGTGACGCCGCGCGAGATGTGTACGCCGAGAGCCGCGATCTTGGCCTCGGGCTTGTTACGCAAAGCGTAGGTCCAGACACCTGTCAGGCCGCGGATACGCTGCGTTCCGATGGCGAAGTCGCCGCAGGTGCGTATCAGCACCTCCTCCAGCCGGCGGACGAACTCCACTGCGCCGACCTTGGGATCGAAGCTGCGCAAATCGAAGATGGAATAGGCGACCAGTTGCCCCGGGCCGTGGAAGGTAACATCGCCGCCGCGGTCGATCTCGAACAACTCGACGCCGCGCTTCGCCAGAAACTCGGGCGACGCCAGTACGTGATCCAGCTTCGCATTCCGTCCCAGGGTGATGACCGGCGGGTGCTCCAGCAGCAGCAGAGTATTGTCGATGCGGCCAGTCTTGCGAAGCTGTACCAGGGTCCGCTGCAAATGCAGCGCCGTGTCGTAGGGAACCAATCCGAGATGGAGAACGTGGATCATAAAGCGGCACTTAGCATTTGGCACTTGGCACTTAGCTTACACCGCATTAGATACGTTCAAGCTAATGTCCGAAACAGTTTTGTCCTGGACGCCTCGAAAACACCGCCCCACTCCGGCAATAGCTAAATGCCAAGTGCTAAATGCTAAGTGCGCCTTTGAGTCTTTTTCCCCCTCTGCCGCGTATATGCCGTTAGTATGATCGCCACAGCCTTCAGTTTGCTGGTACCGATGGAAACCGAAGAGGCGCAAATCGCACGCGGGCTCCGGGGTCGCGATCCCGATGTGTTGGATGCCCTCATCGAGCAGTATCAGCACCGGCTGTTGCGCTATCTGCTGCATCTGACCGGCAATCGCGCTGTGGCCGAGGACCTGTTCCAGGAGACCTGGCTGCGCGTGCTGGAAAAAGGTCATCTGTACGATGGGCGCAACCGCTTTGTGACCTGGCTGATGTCGATTGGGCATAACGTGGCGATCGATTACCTACGCAAACGAAGTCCAGCCAGCCTGGACGAAATGAAAGACCCGGAGGACGGCACGCCTTTCGAGCCACCAGCGAGCGGACCATCGCCTTTCGACATGGCAGCGGAACAGCAGCAGCACGAACGGTTCAATGCGGCACTACAAAAAGTGGCGCCACTGTTTCGCGAAGTTCTGGTGCTGCGCTTTCAGGAGCAAATGAAGTTGGAAGAAATTGCAACCTTGACACGAATTCCTGTCGCTACTGTTAAAACGCGGATTTACCGCGGCGTAGCGGCGCTTCGTCCTTTGTTACAGGGAGGGCCACAATGACGGCTCGTGAACACGAGCGCGCGCTCGATTTGATTATGCGGCGCGGAACGGAAGAGATCGCCACGCCGGAGTCGGCCTGGCTGAATTCGCACCTGGGCGAGTGCTCGGAGTGCGCTAACTTCGCGGCTGACTTTGAGGGCACTGGACGATTGCTGCGAGCGGTCGCCGTCACCGCCAGCCCATCGCTGGTGCAGGCTACGCAGACGAAAGTGCGGGCCCGCGCGCTGCACATGCAGGAGCAGCGATCGCGCAACGTGTTGATCGCGATCTCCTTCTGCATCGGCGCAATGTCTTCCACCATGTCGGCATGGCTGTGGTGGAGGTTCGGAGGCTGGGTGGCGCAAAGGCTGGCGCTGCCGCCATCCATTGTGGAACCCGGAGTATTTGTTGCCTGGATGCTACCCGCCATGGCGATTGCGGTTGTTATGCTGGCTTCATCGCATCCCGTCATTGACCGGTCGCTGACCATGGCCGTGCTCGGAGAACACCAGGAAGGAGGCCGCCAATGACGGAGCGTAAGTCGCGACTACAGCAGGAACTGCGGATTATCCCTCTCGGCTGGACGGTGGCGGCCGGCATCGCCATTATTGGGGTCGAAGCACTCTTTCGGTTTGTCATACCCCATTTTGCGCATAACGATCTGCCGCCCTGGCCCTGGTTCGACGTGATAGGAGCGTTGGGCGCGCTGTTCCTGGCAGCGACCATCCTGTTGACCGGCTACATCTATGCCGACGCGAAACGGCGCGGCATGAATGCCGTGCTGTGGACGGTGCTGGTTCTGCTGATTCCCAAGCCCATCGGCTTCATTGCGTACTTCCTGTTGCGCAGTCCCATGCTGGCGCCGTGCCCAAAATGCAGCGCGCCGGTTGGTGCGGAGTTTACGTATTGTCCGAAGTGCGGTTATGCGCTCACGCCGAGCTGTGCGGGCTGCGGCCGCGCCATTCACCGCGATTACGTGTGCTGCCCGTACTGTGGGAAGACGGTGGGAGCAGCTGTTCCGTCGTCAACGGTCCCCGATCCGTCTACCGGATAGGGCGTGGCATCAGAATTCCCCGGGATGGGGTAAGGGATGACGAAATCCTGATTGCGCAGAAAGAAACAGGGGCGATGCGATCATCGCCCCTGCTAATTCAATGCTAACCATGATCCGTCGGGTGCAGGTGATGGTCCCCAACAGAGGTTACTTCCGTGGGCCAACCAGCTCCGGTTCTTCTTCGACTTCGACATGCTCGATCGTCGCATTCAGGCGATCGCCGTTAAACAACTCCTCGACCTCCAGGGTTTCGTAAGCGTGTTCGCCGTGGAGCGATTCATCGAGTCCGATTTCTTCGCTCATCATCTCAACTTTCACCGGAGTGAACATGTCGATGATTCTCAGCATGCCGTAGGTGAAGCCGAACGCCCACGCCGATGAGAACAGAACCGCGACAAGCTGTTTGAAGAAGAAGCCGGGATTGCCGTAGAACAGGCCGTTGGTCCCGGCGGGATTGAACGTGCTGTTGGCGAACAGTCCCAGCATCAGGATGCCGAGGAAGCCGCCGACTCCGTGCACGCCCCAGACATCGAGCGCATCGTCCCAGTGCAGTTTGTTTTTCATCTCGACCGCGAAGTAACAAACCACGCCCGAAACCACACCGATGATGACTGCCGTCGTGGGCGAAACATAGCCCGCGGCAGGAGTAATGGTAGCCAGTCCGGCAACCGCGCCGGTCAGCAGGCCGAGGAACTTGGGCTTGCGCTCGCGGATCCAGGCCACGATCAGCCAGGAGATGGCCGCGAACGAGGCGGCGATGTCGGTATTCAGGAAAGCAGTGCCGGTGACCGAATCCACGCGCATCTCGCTGCCCGCGTTAAACCCGTACCACCCAAACCAGAGCAGTCCGGTGCCCAGCGCGACTAGCGGAATGCTATGAGGACCGCGGTCTAACACGCGCCGCTTGCCGACATAAAGGACGGAAGCCAACGCAGCCAGTCCGGCTATGTTGTGAACTACGATGCCGCCGGCGAAATCTTCGACGCCCCAGCGTTGCAGCATTCCTCCGCCCCAAACCATGTGCACGAAGGGGAAGTAGACCAGCGTGAGCCAGCCAGTCAGGAAGAGGCAATAGGCCTTGAAGGTCACGCGGTTGGTGAAGGCCCCGGAGATGAGGGCCGGAGTGATGATGGCAAACATCATCTGATAGGCGATGAAGACCATCGCCGGGATGGTGTCATTCGGACCAGAAGGCGTTGTCAGGTTGACACCGCGCAGGCAAACTTTGTCGAGATTGCCGATGATGCCGTGCCAATCGCCGCTGAAGCACAGCGAATATCCGTACAGATACCAAATGACGGTGGTCCAGCCCATCGAGACAAAGCTCTGGATCATGATGGCCAGGACGTTTTTGCGGCCGACCAGGCCGCCATAAAAGAAGGCGAGGCCTGGCGTCATCAACATGACCAGGCTGGTACACAAGATCATGAAGCCGGTATTACCGGTATCGAGGTGAAGCATAAGAACCTCCAAGAGAAGTGCGGCAAGGATCGGGACGTCTATTTCGAGGTAGACGGAAATGAATAGACGGTGCGAGGAAACTGCAGCATGAGGTCGTGCGTGCAGGCTGGAAGATCGTAGTTTGCCTCGCGCTAGCGCCTACTGAACGGACGTCTGGCTACCGCAAGACTAGGCTGCTCTGCCGGCTGACCGACTGTCAGTGAGGTCAGTCACAGGCCGGGTGTGACGGAATACCGTGGGGACCGGCGTGGAGGGCAATCCTAGACAGGGTTCCACGGCTATGGGAATTCTGAACAAGTTAAGGCGAAGTCCCTCAGCGGCTAAAGCCGCCTTGATATTGCGGCATTAACGGACGGCTTGAAGGCCGTCCCCTTCAAAGAACCCGGGCTTAATCAGAGTTCCCCTAATTCACACCCGAATTCGACTGAATGGTTGGAGCGCCTTGCTTCTCGGGCGGGCGCATGAGGCCAAAGTTCTGCAGATAGGCGACGGTGCGTTGCGCGGCCCCGTCGAAGGTGAGTTGGCAGTTCACGAACTGGGTGTTCTCCCAGTTGACGTCGCCGCCGCCGTACACCAGCTTGCACTCGGTGAGGATGCAATTGATAAATCGTTTGTCGTCCATGTAGACGGTGACGCCCTGAGGATGCCAGTTTTCCAGTACCTGCATTATGAGTTCCTTCCCGCGATTGTCAAACAACTAGGATAAATCCTCAGGGCGCTGGTAAGGCAAGCATTTGCCGGAGCGCCGAGCCCCGGGGATCGCAGGCTAGAGGGTGCGTTTGAACAGCGCCGTCGCAATCGTGATCATAACGGCCGCTGACACCAGCAGGTACGCCAGATCGCCGCGGATGGCCACAAAGCCCGCATCTTTCAACAGCAGCGCCTTAAAGGCGTGCACCGCATAGGTAAAGGGATCGATGTAGGCGATCCAGCGCAGCCAGGTGGGAAAGGCCTTGATGGGATAGATAGAGCCGGCGGGGAAAAACAGGAGCGTATTGAGGATTCCGAAGGTGGCGCGCGGCACCAGCGGATCCTCAACTCGCACCATCATCAGGAACATCATGGTGTTGAAGGTCAGGGCCGTGGCCACAATCACCAGGAGCACCAAAAATATGTTTTGCAAGGTGAAAATCGATCCCAACCCCGACAGCAGCGACCCCAGCACGGTAATGACGATGCCGGCCATTATAGCTTTCACGGCGCCGGCGATGTTGAGGCCGGCAACCAGTTCGAACTTCGTGATCGGCGTGACCAGATAGCCTTCGTGTACGCCCCGCGCTTTGTCATCGATGTACAACATGCCGCCGCCGATCATCACCGAAACGAACATCGCCAGGGCGATTGAGCCGGGCAGCAGATATTTCATGTACTCGGTGTAGGGATAGAGCTCGACGGTATCGAGGGAGATCTGCTGCAATATGCGCGAGGGCTCGACATCAGGGTTATTCAGCGCCTGGACAAGGCTGCCAAATTCGTCTTCCAGCGTCGAACTCATGATGTTGTCGGTATTGTCGACGATGAGCGCGATGCGGGGATGGTTCTCCTCGTAGACGCGACGCGAATATTCCGGCGGAATGATGATTGCGCCATCCAGTTTGCCGGTGCGGACATCCTCCATCGCCTGTTTATCGCTGTCATAGGGGATAGGAGTGAATGTGCGCGCGTTGGATTGGACCGCGGCCAGAGCTTCGCGCACCTTCACCGCTTGCGTGCCATGGTCCTGATCGACCACGCCGAGGCTCGCGTTCTTGATCTTGCCGCCGAAGGCGTTGCCCAGAACGATGAGTTGCACCAGCGGGAATACCATCGCTACCAGCATCAGCGCAGGAGAACGGAAGAACTTGCGCAGCTCGCGCTCCACGATTGCCCACATTCGATTCATGGCCGCATCCCCGGACGGTCCGGCATCACGAAGGCGAACGCCTTCACCTGCTCATCGCGCAGTTGCCGTCCCGTAAAGTGGACGAAGACATCGTCCAAGGTGGTGTTTTGGACCGAAAGCGATTTCACCTGCACATTGGATCGAACGGCGAGCTCCACCAGCTCCGTCGTAGTCTTCGAGCCATTGCTGGTCAGAATGCGGTACATGTGCGCGGCTTCCGGCTGCACCGAGGTAACATCGTCAAGTTTTCCCAGCTCCTCTTGCCAGTCTGCCGGCGCATTCAGGAACTGGGCTTCAATGACGTTGGTTCCAGGCACGCTGGCCTTCAAAGCCTGCGGCGAATCCAGCGCCACCAGCTTGCCGTGATCGACGATGGCAATGCGATCGCAGAGGCGGTCGGCCTCGTCCATGTAATGCGTGGTGATCAGGATGGTCAGCGCGCGGCTGTTCTTGATCTTGGTCAGCATCTCCCACACGGCTACGCGGGAGACTGGATCAAGGCCGGTTGTCGGCTCGTCGAGAAAAAAGATTTTGGGGCTGTGTACCAGGCCGCGCGCGATCTCCAGACGCCTTCTCATGCCGCCGGAGAGCGTCTTGGTTTGCGCGTGACGCCACTTCTGTAGATCGACAGTCGTCAGCAGGTCATCGATATTGCGCTTGCGGTCTTCGGCGGAAACGCCGTACAGCTTGGCGTAGATATTCAAATTCTCTTCGACGGTCAGGTCAATGTCGCTGGTCAGCGCCTGCGGAATAACGCCCATGCAATGGCGCGCGGAGTCCGGCTGCTTGGAGACATCGAAGCCGTTGATGAGCGCGTGGCCGCTGGTGATCGGCAGCAGGGTTGTCATCATGCGAATGAGGGTGGACTTGCCCGCACCGTTCGGTCCGAGCAGGCCGAAGATCTCGCCCTGATGCACCGCGAAGGACACGTCGTCGACGGCGGTGAAGTCACCGTACTTTTTGGTGATGTGGTCGACGACGATAGCGTCGCCGCTCAGCGGCGCTTCACAGCCTTCCGTAGTCTTCGCCTTGGGCGTGAACCAGCTCATCGCGCGCCTTTCGCCAGAGCTTTGGTCAGATCTTTCGGCAGCAGGACCTCGGCGGTCATGCCGGGGACCAGAGCGCCGTCGGGGTTGTCGACCTTCAGCTTGAGCCCGATGGTCTTGATGTCGCGCTTGCGGCGGCTGACATCGCGCTGGGTGGCGTAGTCGCTCTCGACGGCCTTGAAGATGACCGTGCCTTCGATGGGCTGGCCGGCAGGCAGGCGTACTTTGAGTTTGTCGCCCTCGGCCACGAACCGCGCTTCGGTCTCGGGCGCTTCGGCGCGCACCCAGGTGTCGCCGAAGTCGATGATGGTGACGATCGGTGTACCCGGATTTACCACCTCGCCCTGCCGCGTCGCGCGCACCGAAACCGTCCCGCTGACCGGCGCATAGATTTTCGTATAGCCGAGCCGAGTATCGGCTTCGGCCAACTGGGCGCGCGCATTCGCCACCTGGGCTTCGTTCGCCGCAACATTGCTGGCCGCGGCACGCTGCTGATGGAGCCGGGCGTTGGCGGTGTTGAGGTCGGCCTGGGCTGCGTC
>Ga0181523_10001270_pt1 | contig 27028 bp, 42 predicted proteins | sample PEATcosm2014_Bin_43_FD_119752 | JGI IMG/M metagenome (GOLD analysis project Ga0181523, IMG submission 119752) | Peatland microbial communities from MTU Mesocosm Facility, Houghton, MI, USA - PEATcosm2014_Bin05_30_metaG | ecosystem: Environmental > Terrestrial > Soil > Wetlands > Peat | place... | reverse complement strand
ATAATCCAGAAGTATGATTGACTTGTCACGTCAAGGACATATTGACCTTGAGACCACGTCTGACCTGAAACGTTGATCGTGCCAAGCGTACCTACGGCAAAGTTTGGCGGTACTACGCCTTGACATGTCGGTGTCTGACCTGGGATAAGTGGAGCTGTAACGTTGAGACTGCCTGTTGGACCAAAGATTGGCTCTACTCCAGTCCAAGCATCTCCTGGACCGATAGGCCCTAGTAGTGTAATTGTCGTGGGTTGGTTTATGTACGGTCTTACCCCCCATCTAAATAGGATCGCGCTCAGGTGTTGAACGGCTTTGGTCTGACTTGTCCCGTCGTTATTGTCACTCCCTCCAACCGGATCAACGTACCATTCAGCCTGTGTTAGCGGATCTGGAAACGGGACGACTGAGCCCGTAGACGGATCAAGTCTCCACACGACTTGTTCGGTCATTGGTCATTAAATGACGAATCTACGATTCGTCCTAGCGCTAAGAGTTGAGCGACACGTGGGTGGATAATCCTGTCGATACGATTTCCTTTTAGGGGTCCTGTTATGGCTTCAAAATATACCCGCACACGTCCGTCGTCCTGGGCGTCATGCTGTACAATCTTGTATTGCTCCGTCTGCATAGGTATATCCTTTATGTCTCTTCTTACGGGATTGGAGTGATGTGTGCAGCGATTCTGTCAAGGGCGTTGCCTACACTCGTCGGGTTAGTCCCTGACCAGTTAGCCACTGTGGTTGCTGTGTACGCCATATTGACCGCTGCGTCTAGAGCTATCAATGTGATCGATCCTGCGATTAGTGTGAACGTTGGAGGCGACGACGACGAGTCGTTTAAGAACAAAACAGTCGATCCAGCGGCGTTCCCTAGTGACGTAGCTCCAAACGTTGAGTCTGTACCTGCAAAACCAATCAATGTTCCGGTATTGCCGAAGAAGGCTGCAACTCCTGCGGCAGCACTGTTGACTGTACTGTCTGGTAGCGCGAATATTTCGTAGATATGGCCTGTTGGTACCGAGTAGATAGGTACAGCGGCTCCAGCCAACAGACCGATGAATGCTGTGTCAAGTCTTAGAAGTACCTGGGTCCGAGTGTCGACAATCCCAGGTTCACTAACGCAGTGGAATACAATCTTGACGCAGACTGCGTAGGACAACCCTGTGATGTTGGCTGTGTCGCTTACGGTAAGGGTGTCTGGAGCGCTGAATCCGCCACCATTGTAACCATTGAAACCGATGATCCCTCCCGGAAATGGCGGCAATGAGTATCCAGCGGGTAGTGTAGCTGCTCCAAGACTCGAGTCGACGTAGAGTGTTATTGCACCATTGGCCTGAGCGGATGTTACTTGTGCAGGGGTCACAGCTACTGTACTACTTGCAACTCCTCCCGGTCGAAAGACGACGTACCCGAGACTTCCTATTACTGAAGTTCCAGTGGGCGGATATGTCGGCGGCGTCGCCCCTCCCGCGATAGCCGTAGCGTCCACCTCGTTGACCGCTGCGATGAGCGCTTCGCAGAGGTCTTCGTACTCGGCTGGAGTTGTCGTTTGCGGGATTCGCCCGTACCAGTAGGCCGTGCACATATCGAGGATGGCTGCCTGCTGAATGACATCCAGCGATGCCGTACTCCAGAGAGTGTCAAACTCCTGGGCGAACGCGAACGCCGTGAGCGACGTCTCTGCATATACATTTTCGGAGCTGCTCGTAACTGGCTGAGCGCCGATGGCTCCAGCGACGCAGCCTGAGAGTGCTGCGGCGAAGACGTATTCGTTGATTGGGTCGTAACTGGACATGAGAGGTTCCTTTATATTGCTTGACGCTGACCTAGGTCAACTTCAGAGTGTCTTTGATGAGCACCGACGTAGCTCACCGCATTCTCCTGATGATTCCTCTTGGCTGCGGCGCGATCCGCGGTCTTTCACTGACACTTTCGGCCGGCGCCTCAAGCACACCGAAGACGCGGTCAGCGAGCCTCTCGGCGTCGGCGATGCACCGCTCTTGCGCGTCAACTGTCGTGTGCGGCGGGCGGTAGAGGTCGAGGTACCTGGACATGGTAGCCGCCACCGTCTGCGCGATGAACTCTTCACGTTTCATTCGGACAAAGGTTTCAGCTTGGGGATCTCAGGGCTCTGCCCCTGGTGTACGATGGCGTGGCTGCAGTCGCGGATAGCGTAGCCCGCCGCCAAGAGGGCAGCGGCGACGACGAGCGCCGCAACGGCCGACGCTGCACCCTTTCGCAAGCCCTCACGAAAGACGCCCTTGAATGCATCGACAAGTCCCAGCCAGAATGTTGCGCTCCGCTGCCTCTCGACCGCTTCGATGGCGTTCGGCAGATCGTGGTAGCTGATGGGCCGGTCGCTTTCGGTCTGTGGCAGTTCTGGTTCGGTAACAACCTCGACGGGCGGTCTCTTTTCGACCGTACCGAGGCGGACCTCGATGCGACTGAGGGATGCGATGATGCGCCCCTCGAGATTGTCGACCCGTGCGTTGACTAGGCGTACCTGGTGATTCGTAAAGGTGAGCGCCTTGTCGACGTCCGAGACGCGGTTGTCAAGTTCGCCGAGGTCTCTCTCGACCTTCCACGCGAGCCGCATTGCGCTCTCTGCTACCACGGCCGGACTCGCGCTGAGTTGTCGGCGAAGCTCGGGCGGGTCGTCGTCTCGGTTGGGCATTGCGGTGTGTGGGTGACGGACATGGGGCGTTGTGACCCTGTCGAGAGTGTTTTTAGTTTTGTACCGTGAGAGTTCAGTGCCCCGCGTCGGGCGGTAGGACGATTCCGGCCCGGAGCCTCTCGAGGTGCGCCTGAATCTCTACGTCGTCGGAGTAGATGGCAGGCAGTTTCACGGTCGGCACAAACGCAAGTCCCGCGTCTGAAAGCGTGCCTGTGGCTTTTTCGATCCCGTACTCAAAGTCGGCGATAGCATCTTCGGCGACCGTGATTTCGTTGCCTGTGCAAGCAGCCGCGACTGCGACGACAGGCAGGCCGAAGTATTGGGCGATGCAGACGGTCAAAGCTTCTGCGTCCTGGGCTTGCTGCGCCGGGGTCGGAGGTTTGATGCACGCAGCGAGCGCGAACCCAATCAGCGTCACGAACATGACGGCTGACAGCATGGTCTGCGTAATGCTTGACGCGCTGACGAGTCCTGCCGTCTTGGCAGCCCGGAGGTTCGCAGTCGGCATGACGGACGGAGAGAGTAGGCCGAGTACGTACTGACCGAGTCCGCCGAGGATGGTCAGGACCCCGAGCACTTGCGGCGTTACTGGAAGCGCTCCGCTTTTTGCAGCCGTGAGGTCAGCGCCGAGCGCGACGCACAAGGCGACGAGGGCGGTGGAGAGCCAGTGGGGCAGTTTGAAGTTGGACACGAGTTCAGTTCGCTTTCTGCTGACCTAGGTCAGCGTCGTAGACACCATCGTCCTTCAGGGAGTCAAGGATCGCACTCTTGACGAGCATGCGTCGATATACGAGGCGAAGACCCCGCGAGCACGAACCGCTCGCGACCTTCGCAAGCGATCCGCACTTGTCCAAGCTCGTGCGGCGCCGAATGAGCCAGTGTGTGAACTGCTCCTTGGCCGTCTTGCCACCGTCGATGGTCTGCCAGGCGCCCGTAGACTTGCCACCGTCGCCGGTCGCGTCGAGGCGGTTCGCGCTCTCGTAGGCCGCGAAGATGATGCCCTCGATCGCAGCGTCCAGATCGGGCGCGAGTTCAGCAACGGCCTGCCGGACCGCCTCGGCGTTCCCGGCGTGTGTGAAGTCCGCCATAGCTTTGGGCGAGCATGCGGAGTGGCGCGTCAACTGGCACTCGTCCGGGACGCGCGCCTGGATCGCTAAAACGAGGGCGAGAGAGACGCTCACTTGACCCGCCCGCCGCGCCGGAAGTGACGCGCGTAGGGGTGCATGATTCGGAGCTTGGCGAGCGCGGTGAGGTATCCGACCGTGTGAATCCGTAGCCCTCTGTGATCCATCCGCATGCCGAGGATGGGCGCCTGCATGCCGCCTATTTGGCTGACGTCTGTCGGGCTCTCGGCCACAATGCCATAGCCATTCGACACATCCCGCGCGCTTTTCATGACGCCTAGGTGGTCCCACGGGCCGAGCGCGCCTGGGATGAAGAATGACCTGAGGACGAAGTTACTCATCGAGAGACCGTTGCTGGCCTGGTAGTTCGTGTTCTGCACGAAGTCGCAAGCCTCTTCTGCATCACTAAGGCCTGTCACGTCCTGGCGGTCCTTCCACCCGTTGGCCCCAGCGTCAAGGAGCAGCTCGAGAATCTCGTGGTCGACCCCTACACTCATTGAGTCTTGGCCTGTGGTGAGCCCCGCGAAGAGGTCACACGCGATCTCGATGTCTGGAATGCCGTTATTGACCTGGTGGTCGGCGAGCGCTCCCTGGGCCGCGATCGTGTCCCGGAAGTTGACCGCGACTTCACCAGGCAAGCGATCGGTCGGCGACGACCCAACGCGAAAATCGCAGCACTGCTCACCCCACTCCGTTCCGAATGGCCTCTCGAGCTGCTCGATAAGCGCGTTGATGAGCGGCCCGAAGAGTGGCGCAGGTTTCAAGGTGTCCGCCGTTGCGCTCGTCGTCAGGTCCAAGAATACGAACGAGAATTGCATCGTCGGAGCGGGAGTAGTGGGCGAAGCTGTCATGGCTCTTGGGGTAGCGGGGTGGGTGGGCGACTCAGGTGCGAAGGGCGAAGTGGAGGCGCGTACCTTGCGTACGTGCGTCATCGGATTCCAAGCAGGCCAGGATGGTGCTCGCGGACGCACTCAAGACGCCCTCCGCCCGGGGCGGATGGTGACCGCTTCGTGGCGTGGCGCGTACTGGCTCTGAAAATGTGGTAGCTCCGGCGCGTAACTTGGCGGTGGTGGGGCGATGGCGTCCCGGTGTCCGCCTACTGCCTCGTACTGCCGAAGACTCATGTCTGCGAGCCGCTCGTAGCTTTTGGCCCGGCGCATATCGCCGTAGGCGCGTAGTCGCGCAGCCTCGGCCCGCAGGCGCCGGATGCACGCCTCGAGCTTGGAGCGTTTGGAGCCGATGCGGTGACGCCTCATCGCCTTGTCTTGACAACCTTGTGGTAAAGCCGGTCGCCACGCTGGCGCCCCTTGACCTCACGCTCGAACGCCGCACCGCCGAAGTTTCCGACTTCTGCCTCTCCGACAAGGCTATCGATGACGCGGTCAAGGTGGCTGGCGCGTACGATGTTGCCCCGAAGCCTGAGAACTGCCGCCGTTCGCGCAAGACGCTCGACGCGGCGGACGAGTTTCTTCTCAGTCGAGCCAAGACGTTTGCGGTGTTTGCCGACAGTCATGTTCAGTGCCCCATGCTCGCGAGGTCGTAGGCGTGCATCAGGCATGCACCGGCCGCTGTCGCAATGACAGCAACGATCCAGAGCTTGGCCGTGGCGAGAAACTCATCCACGGCCGACCGCCCGTCCAAGGATGCCGGCCAAGATGGGCCAGTTTGTCACTGGACACAGTGCAATGAACTGCCTCATGCAAGCACGTGTTTCTGGCCTGTGAAGAACGAAACGATGCGCGCCCACCACGACGCGCGCCGCTCGGCCACGTGACTGACAGCCGCTTTGGCGCCGCCTGCGATGACAGGCTGAGTCGCAATCCCCTGCATGATGGCCGTCTTGCTGGCGTCCGGAGCTCCTTGCATACCCAGGGTAGCGAGGTACCCCGCATTGGCGGGCGTGCTCCCGAGTGCTGGAGTCGGCTGCGAGACGCGCGCGATGTGCAGGCTTGTGGCAAGGTCGAAGCCGACTTGGTCTGGCCCCTGAAGCATGCCACGGATGGTTTGGAATTGGTGAGGCGTGACGCTCATGCGCATCAGACCCACGCCGACATCGAATCCGTTGAAGCCTGCTTGCAATGTCGATCGCGCAGCCTGCACCGTTGGGTCAGAGGCAGCGACTTGCTGTCCTTGGGCCATGAGCCGATTGCGCAGTCCTGGGTCAGTGAGCCCCTGCATGCCAGCCTGCTGGAGGAACTTTCCGTGACCGACCGAGATGCCGATTTGAAGCGCTTTCTTTGCCTCGGCGCTGACGAGGTTCTTGAATGGGCCCATCGCGGTCTCGGCTTCCTGCACCGCTGACGACACGCCCTGCACCGCATCGCTTACGGGGCCGATGACTCCCTGGATGGCCGTCTGCACTCCCTCAGGCAAAAATCCCACCGCCTGCGCTGCCGCTCCGCCAAGCGCTACGACGTCTCCAAGCGTGACACGCCCACCCTTCTTGGCGATAGAAACGGCAGTCTTGGAGACTTGGTAGATGGCTACAGCAATCGTTCCGCCCGGGATGGCATCCTTGATCCCTTCCTCCATTGCTTGAGTGAGCGACTGGCCGCTGGCGAGTGCGAGGCCTGCGCCGAGCGCGCCCGCGACTCCAGGTCCAATCCCCGGTACGAATGCGATAACCATCTCCGCGTACGGCGCAATGGCTTTGACGTCCTGCAGCTCTTGTTTGAGCGTCCCAAGGATAGCCTGGTCGATTCGCTCGCCGCCAAGGACGTTGCCAAGCGTCAGCGCGGGTCCCAGGATGCCCATCGCGCCGAGGTCGAAGATGGCGTGGAGCGGTTTGCCAATGACTGGCAGCTTGCCGATCTCCTTGCCAACCGCACCCTCAGCACCCTGCACCGCGTGTGCGACCGCTCCAATAGGTTTACCCGCCGTCTTGACAGCGTTGCCGACCCACTTGAGTTCAGGACTCAGGTTGAGGTGGATGTGGATGCCGAAGCCCATGGGAGTGATTGCGACTGACCTAGGTCAGTCTCAGGCGGTCTTGTCGATGAGTTTTAGCGTCGCGAGCGTACCTGCGACCCCCGCGCTGATCGTCGCCCAGAGCGGAGCCCCGAAAACGGCGAGCGCCGCTCCGGCGGCGATGCCGACTGCGACGGCAGCTTGTTTGGTCTTGGTCATTGTGTTCAAGCCTTTATGAGGCGTCGATCTTTTCGGAGAGGTAGAAGAACGCAGCGCTGGTGATGAGAACGACGCCGCAGAAAAACCCGAGCGCGAAGGTTTTCATGCCGACCTCTTTTCCGATGTGAACTTGGGGGTCTTCTGCTCGATGACCTCCTCCACGATGCGCTTGAACGACAGAAGGCGGGCTTGCGGCAAAGCCGAAAGGACTTCACGGACCAAGGCTTCCCCCGTCGCGACCGATCCTTCCGTCAAAGCGCGCTTCAGCGCTTCGACCGCCATCTGTTCGAGGACGCCCATCAGGACGGGAGAGAGCCGTTACGGCTCTCGACGACGCTATAGAGTCTCTTGAGCCGCTTTTCGAGAATATCGATCGGTACTGGCGGACCCATCTTTCCGTTCTTGTATCGCACAAGTTTGCCAGTGTTCTTGGCTGAAGCCTTGTGGACCTTGCGGGACGATTTCTTTCGGGCCATGTTCGCTCTCTTGTCTTTCGTGGGTTGGAGTGCTGCGTTCTTTTGACTCTTGGTAGTCTGCGGGCTTTGGGCTGAGGGCTGCGCCTAGCGGGCGAAGCGTTCGAGTTCGGAGTTGCTCATGCGGAAGACGGTCTTGGTGTCGACCTTGCGACCCGAACGCTTGGCGCGTGCGAATGCGGCGCGTACCAGCTCGGCGCGTTTGTTGGGTTTGCGCGCGCGGTGGGTCTTGCGAGTCTTTCGTTTCCTAGCCATGACGATTCCTTGGGTTGGCTGACCTAGGTCAGCCTTTGTTGAAGGCGAAGGCCTTATCCCATGTGTCGAAAACGGGCGAGGTGTGGAGGCGTCCCATCTTGCGCGCCTCGCTCATTGGGAAAAGCCTTGAGACTTCTCCAAGGCTCATGTCGTGGAGTTTCTCGGCAGGCACGATGAGTCCTGCCGTCTTCTCACTGCCTTTGGAGAACCACACTTTGCGGAAGCCCTTGACCTTGTGCTTCTTGCGCGTACTGCGACGGGCGGCCATGGTTAGCTCAATTCTCCGAGTTCGCGGCCCACGTCGCCGCTCGCCATGGCGCTGTCGACCGCCGGGTTCATCCCGGCGTTCGGGTCCTGGTACTGGTTGACGGCGTTGGGGTCGATGGCCTGGGGCATGAACGGCCCTTGCTGCGTCGGAGTCGGCAAAGCTCCCGGGGCCTGGCCCGCCCAGGGGTTTCGCGCGCCGAAGCGATTGTAGTGATGCCGGTCGTAGCGGTCGTCCCAGCCGTTTTGGCCCAAGGATGCGTTGCGCGCTCGCCAGTAGTCCTGCGCGCCGCCGTGGCCTGGGGGCGGTGGAGGAGCGCCTTGCACGGCGCTATTGATGGGCATCCCTCGCTGCATCAGGCGCTCCCACATGCCGAACGCGGGACGGTCGCTTGGGACGTAGGAGTTGATGCCGAAGGCGGGGCGTTGGCTGGGAAGCTTGCTCTCGGCTCCGAAAGGGGGTCTAGCCGACCCGACGTACGACTGGACATCAAAGCCGAAGCCGATGGCCGGGCGGCTTCCAAGGAAGTCCGAGTCGCCATGGGGGTAGAACCCCGGGCCGTGGCCAGGGATCGGAATGAGGTTGGTCGGCGCGATGCCGAGTCTGGCGTCCCTGGCAAGGATGTGCGCGTCCTCGGCGCGCACAGCCTGCCGCTCTAGATGCTCTTCCTCGTGACGGAAGTAGCGGCTCGGGTCCCACCATGCGGGCTGGGCTTGCGGCGGAGGGGCGGCGTACTGGGGGAGGTACTGCGGCGCGTAGACTGGCGCCGGATTTGCGTCTTGCACTGGAGCGGGCGACGCTGGGGGAGGAGGCGCAAGGGGCGCGGCGGGGATTGTTGCGTTGGCGAGGGCGACTTGCGGCGCGAGCTGTCCAGGGACAGGCGGAGCGTACGCAGGGTGCAGGCGCCGCCTCCACGGCCAGAAGGACGAGATGCGTTTTGCCCATGGACCGAAGTCCCAGCCGAAACCGCTCTTGGAATGCTGGTTTGAGCCTCCCGCGTTGTCGAACTCGCCCGAGGCGAGCGACGCAGCATAATTCGGGTCCTGCGATGCGTCGTAGGCTTGGGCGAAGCCCTGCGCGCGGTTCTGATAGTAGGCGGCCATGTTTGGGCCCTGGTCAGGAGTGGCTCCCGGCATCATGGGAGGCTGTGGCCTGCCGCCCCACCCGCCGCCTTGATAGCCGCCCTGGTAACTACCACCGCCTCCACCACCTCCCCATCCGCGCCCTCCGCCCCACCCTCCGCCCCAGCCGAATCCGGCCGTGGCGCCCGCGGCTGGCGCACCGCCTGCCGCGTTAGAGAGATGCGTCGCGGCGGCGGCGAGATGGTCACCCGCATCGGCTGCGTTGGGAGCCGTTGCGGCAGCGGACAGGTGTTCGCTGGCGGATTGCAGACTCGGGCATGACGACCCAGTGCACGCGGCCGAAGCGTTGGCTACGTGCGTCGCGGCAGCGGCGATGGCGGCCTGGTCCGGGGTTGGCGTTGCGGCGGCTGAGGCGAGGGCGGCGGCGGCTGCCGCCAATGGGGCGGCGACCGGAACAGGGCTGGCCGTGGCGGCTGTCGCGGCGTGTGCGGCGGCAGTCGAGGCGTGGAGCTGCGTGTCCGATGGCGCGGGCGCTGTGGCGGCGGCTCCGAGGGCGGCGGCTGCCGTGGCGAGCGGCGCCTTGATGACGCTTGCCGAGTCTTCGGTCGCAGCGAGTCCGGCCACGTGGTCGGCGGCCTTGGGGACTGAGGGAAGGATGGCAGCCTGGGCGGCCGGGTCAACGGCGAGCGCCATGGCGGCCACCGTCTTTTGCAGCGGCACGCCGTCAGCGACGAGGCCATAGGTCACTTGAAACGCCTTGATGGCGGCCGTGGTCTCCGGCGTCATGGTGCCGCCCTCGTCCAAGGGAGGCGAAGCGCCGAGGAGATTCAGGACGCGCTGCAGCTTGATGAGCGCCGCCTTGTGCTCGTCGGTTTTCGGCAGATCCGCACCCTCCGCTCCGACGTCGGAGTGAAAGAGTCCCTGAAATAGCGAGACGATCTTGTGAAGGCCGGCCGAAACGATTGAAGCGCCGAGAGGGCTGTCCGGAGTCGACGCGCCCACGGCGGCGGCCTGGACGGGCAGGCTCTGGCCGATGTGCTTTTGCGTACCGGCGAGAGACGCGAGAGCGGCTTGGAGAGCAGCCTTGAGCGGCGGGTCGATGATGCCCGTGCTGGGAAGACCGTGAGCCGTCTGAAAGAGCGTGACCGCTGACGCGGTCTGGGGGCCAGTTTTGCCGTCGGCGGTGAGCTTTGCGATACCGAGCGTGGTGAGCGCGTTCTGCACGTCGCTGACACTGTCGATAGAAAGGTTCGCGGCCCCGCTCGGGGTGATGACCGTGGGCTCGAGGGCGAGCGTCCCGGCGGGCACGGCCGGCGGCGGCGTGAAGGTGGCGGCCGAACCGTTGCCTGGCGGGATGGGAGCGGCGGCGACGCTGGGTTTAGTCGGCGTGTCCACGACCGGGACCACCACCTGAATTGGGGCGCCGGTCGGACCCACGTGGCGAAGTGACTGGAGCTGGGGGTGAAAGTGCTTCCAGAGTTCGAGGCCCGTGGCGGCGGCGACTCCGGCGGCGATGGCCTTGGCGACGGTGGTTGTGGCGATCATGGGGAGAGCTTTCTTTGCTAGCTGACCTAGGTCAGTGTCCGAAAATGTTCTTGTACGCCGCAGCGATCTTCGCCTGAACCTCTCGCGATTCGAGATTCGGGTTCTGACCGAGTTTTCCGAGAAACTGTTGCCACTTGTACTGCTGTCGCTTGGACGAGGGACTCGATGCGCCTGGAGCGGTCCAGCGTTTGCCGCGAGAACCGTGACTGCGTTTCTTCTTGCGAGTGAGGCTCACGCCGACTCCCCTCCACGCTTTCGCGCGGTCTCGATAGCTGTCACGTTCGTGACGTCGCCCGTGGCGCCAGGCGGAAGGCGCCGCGCCTCTTCCGCTTCCTTCTGCATCTTGGCTCTCGCCTGGGCCATCCGCATCTTGAGCGCGTCGGCCTTCTCGCGCGTGAGCTTGCCCATCATGACGAAGGTCTCGATGTCTTCGTCACTGACAGTCGTCGCGAGTCCCTCGACAATCTCGGTGTCGATGGTGCCCGGCACTTCCTGGCCGCGGGCCATGGCGACCATGGTTGGCGCTTGCTTCAAGAGCAGTGTTCGCTCTTGGCTTTCGCGCGCGTACTTGAGGCGTTCCATCTCGAGCTGGTGAAGGCCCGTCTGGTCGCGCATTCGGGCTTCGCGCGCGACCGAGTAGGCGTCGTTCACCTCGAGCTGCAGTTGTGAGACGTAGGTCTGAACCGAGTGCCGCTCGACAGCCCAGGTGCTTGCCATCGTGCGAACGAGGTCCGCGTTGATGGTCAGCGCACTCTCGAGACCCCTCATGAGTTGTGAGATGACACCTTCGGTGTTTGCACGCTCGACGACGCGTGTGCCGGCGCCGCCTTGGCGAATCTCGCCGTCACTGACGATGAAGTGGTGCTTGGCCCCGGGCCCGGGCTTCTTGTCGAAGTAGGCCCGCATCTCGAAGTTGTGGATGCCAGGGCGGTCCTGCACCATGTGCTCGGCCCGGCCCTTGAACGTTCGGAAGAGCCGCTCAGGTTCCCAACTCTTGCCCTCAAGCGGTTCCGAGTAGCACTCTTCGGTGCCGCCGCTTTGCCGCTCGTAGACGCATTCGAGCGAAGTGCACTTGCGGTCGGTCTCCGCGAGCGCCTCGGCGATCCACGTCTCGAGGGTCTTGTAGCTTGAGCCCATCGTGTGAGAGTTCCTAGCTTGAGAAGTATACCATCGTAGGCAGTGCTAAGCAACGAATATCTGATGCGTTCTCAGCCGTTACCTTGCTGACCTAGGTCAGCTTTCAAGGCAGACTCGTCAGTGGATACTGCACTGTTGTCGGTCTAGAGGTACTCACCCATCGCCCTAAACCCATTCTTGCATGAGATGAGGTGTGCCTCGACATAGGGGACGTTGTTTTCTTTGTGCCAGTCGCTTGGAAACCATTCGATGACGCGGGATACTTGGAACCGCCCCTTGAACTCCGTAAGGAACTTTGCAATGTTGGGATCGGTATAGTACCGAAATGACAGCTTGTTCCAAAAGCTCTTGTGGGTCGGGTCTGAGAAGGCGCCAAGGCCGTTGGTAGAGGGAACGTCGATCATGAGCCACCCGCCTGGAGCGAGGACTCGGTAAGCCTCGTTCATGGTGTGAACGGGGTCTTTCAGGTGCTCGACAGCATCATGGGCACGGATTAGCCCTATTGTCGAGTCTACTAATGGCCACGCCGTCTCGAGGTCGCACGAGATGCCAGGATGGTTGACCTTCAGGTCGATCGGCAGGTATCCCGGCGGCGCGCCAATACCGCCGCAGAGATCGAGGGCGCTGAGGTTGCGGTCTTTCGCCCACTTCTCTGCGAGGCTCCAGACATGCTTGTTGTAGACGCCCCATGTAGCATCTCGTATGGCTGCGTTCTTCGTCGAGGTGGTGTTCTCGCCATGCACCCGGTAGAGATAGAGGCATTCTGGGATTCGTACGAACTTGGCCCCACTGAGCATCATCCGAACGACGAGATCGTGGTCGTCACCAACAGCCATCTTTGGGTCATGCCCTCCAACTTTCCAATAGGCAGTTGACCGCCATGCCCGTACGTGGTTTGGTGCCCAGTCGACCAGCCTTACGTTGTGTTCCGTCGCCTCACTGCTACGCATGGCCGTCAGCGCATGGCCCTGATACTCGAATGGGTAGCTGGACCATCCGTACCGTTCTCCGTACGGGTAGTCTTTTGGCAGTCCCCACGTCTCATCCAGAAATTCGACAAAGTCGGAGTAGACGAAGTCCGCACCCGCTGCAAAGGTCTCCGAGATACGGGCTAGGGCGCCGTCGGTCAGGAGATCGTCACAGTCAAGTTCGACGATGGCGTTACCCTTGGCAACCTCACACGCCATGCGTTTGAGCGCTCCGATCCCATGCAGCCCATCGGGAGCGGAGATGACCCGTACCCTCGTATCGCTTTTGGTAGCATGCGGAGCCTTGCCCCCTGAGTTCTCAATGACGATCCATTCCCAGTCCGTCATGGTCTGCCTGCAGAGAGACCCGTAAGCCTCTGCCACGAAGCGGTTGCCGGGAGCGTGCAGTGGGGTGATGACGGAGATCATAAGTCTAGTAGAAGAGGGCTACGAACCCGCTGCCGCCCTGACCGCCGGGTCCGCCCGTGCTGCCTGAAATGCTGCCGTTGCCACCTGCGCCGCCGCCACCGCCGCCTACGCCCGTATTGGCTAGGGCGGTAGCACCAGCATTTCCGATGCCGCCTGATCCCGTTAGAGCTCCAGCGCCCCCGGCGCCACCCGCTGATCCGGCGATGATTTGCGATGCTCCACCTCCGCCTCCCCCACCACCTCCGGGGAACACGTTCGTTGCGCCATTGGCTCCGGCAGCGCCCCCCCTGTTGAATGTAGTAAATGGACCGCCGAGTGAGGCTATGCCGAGAAACGCGACAGATGCGCTATCAGCGCCGGCTTCTGCGTTCACCGAGACACCGCCGATACCGCTTAGAACATGACTCGTCCACGCGTTGAGTGCTCCACCGCCAGTCGATGTCTGATAGGTATTACTACCGTTGGCCGTCATCGGACTTCCACCAAGACCGCTACCCACGGTTGGCGCCGCATCGCCTCCGGAGCCCCCGGGCGCGTAGATCCCATACTGGAAAAATGGAGATGCCACAGTGATGTCTTGCGCGTTCGTCACGCTGCCTGCAGTTCCTGCTGTCGACGCGCTGCCGCCTGCGCCGCCACCGCCGATGACGACTGAGATCGTATCGCCTGGTGCTACAGGGAAAGGCTGAAACACTGGAACCCCGGCCGCTCCACCACCGCCGCCGGCTTGTGCGGTACCGCCTTGAGCCCCAGGGGCGCCACCGCCACCGCCGCCGCCTGCAGGAATGATCCAAGCCCAGATTTCCGTGACCCCTGCTGGCACAACCGCCGTCCCATTGCTATCAAATTCAGCAAGTAGTGTTAGGTGGTTTCCTTGCGGTCCCTGCGTCCCTTGCGTTCCCTGATTGCCTTGAGCGCCTTGAGTACCTTGAGCGCCCTGTGCCCCAGTAGCGCCCTGTGCCCCAGTAGCACCCTGCGCCCCAGTAGCACCCTGCGCTCCGGTAGCCCCTTGCGCTCCGGCAGCCCCTTGCGCTCCAGTAGCCCCCTGCGCTCCAACGGCACCCTGATTGCCCTGGGTTCCCTGATTGCCTTGTGCGCCTTGAGCGCCTTGAGCGCCTTGGGCTCCCTGGGCTCCTTGCGCGCCAGTGCCGGCGGCACCTTGGGCTCCCTGATTGCCCTGAGTCCCTTGATGCCCCTGGGTACCCTGATTGCCTTGATTGCCCTGAGTCCCTTGCGCCCCCTGAGCACCCTGCGCGCCCTGCGCCCCAGTTCCGGCAGCTCCTTGTGCGCCCTGATTGCCTTGCGTCCCCTGCGTCCCCTGGGCGCCCTGCGCACCAGTTCCGGCAACTCCCTGCGCTCCTTGATTGCCTTGCGCTCCTTGCGCCCCTTGAGCCCCTTGAGCGCCCTGTGCGCCAGTTCCAGCAACGCCCTGATTGCCCTGTGCACCCTGCGCTCCTTGCGCCCCTTGCGCCCCCTGAGCACCCTGAGCGCCGCCGCCTGGACCTTGAGCGCCCTGAGCGCCTTGGTTGCCCTGATTGCCCTGTGTGCCAGCGCCTGTAGTTCCCTGGTTACCTTGCGCGCCCTGAGCGCCTTGCGCGCCCTGATTGCCTTGCGCGCCCTGAGTGCCAGCGCCCGTCGCCCCTTGGGCTCCTTGGCTCCCCTGAGAGCCTTGAGCCCCTTGCGGTCCCTGAGCGCCGGTTCCGCCGACGCCGCCGCCATAGTCCCGAAAGAGCACCTTTTGCTCTTCATCGGTCCCAGGTTCTAAAATCCCTGGACGCCAGTAGTAGGTGCCTGACGCGTTGAGGAGCGCCTTTGGTCCGTACGGGGTGCCAAAGGTCCCGCTCGGATCGTAGATGAGAATCCCTTCAGGCGCCTCGACCGTACAAGCGTTGGTACCGAACTCTCCGTAGAGATCGGCAACCCCGAAACTATCATCTCGACCCGTGAGCGTGACGGGGCCAGTTCTCGTGTCGACAGCCGTGACCGAGAATGCCGTGACTTCAACCGTGGGCAGGTCCGGTGTAACCGGACCCACCGTATCCCAGCAGAAGTTAGCAATCGGTTGGACGTCGCTCATCGTGTTCTTTCAGTGCGCTTTGGCGGGGTGATACCAATTCCTCGCGAGTGAATCAGCCGCGAGGCCGAGACTTCGTGGGGCGAATGCGTTTCGCCGTACCCAGTGACGCAGCATTTACTGCTTCGTCGCCCTTGGGTTGCGCCTTCGGGGTGTGGATACGTTTGGCAGGTGTCGTGAAGGTCGGTGCGGGCGTCTTCTCGGCCGTGGGACGTGCGGCCTGCAGAGTCTTGTGACGAACGCCGCCAACCTGACGCATGTTGAGGGGTGCGCCGCCGGAGGTATTACGCCCCGGCTTCATGTGAGTCTCGCGCGGGAGCGAGGTCGGCTTCGGTTTGCGCGGAGCCCTCGGAGTCTTCGGTTCGGACATTGGATTCTCCAGTTTGCTTGTAAAGCTGACCTAGGTCAGTGAGAGTATTGGGCTCAGCCTTTGCGGAATCAGCCTGAACGGCATGGCCCCATGTTTCCCATATGCGCATTGCGGAATCAGCCTGAACGGCATGGCCCCATGTTTCCCATATGCGCATGCATCACGCCCCCTCGAAAGTGACAGACACCTCGATCGGTACGACCTCGATGTACTCAGCGGTCACTGAGCCTCCGAACGCGAACGTCCCCTGCGCGAGGACGAACAGACGCGGCGTCATGCGGCCAGGATTGGCGCTCCACGTCGTCAGCACCGTCGTCGTGTCGCTCACCCGCCCGTCCGGCAGCGTCGCCTGGCCGACGAGCGTCCCTGACCGCGGGTTGGCCGTGTCCGTGCCGACAGCGCGGAGGTTGACGATTTCGCCGCTCACGGCTACGCCACCCGACGGATGACGAGCGAGGTAAAGTTGGTGGCCATCTCGGTTCCGTCTGGCGGGGGTTGGGAGAGGACAGTCCCATTGCCGGCAGGGTTGATGACGGAGACGATCGCTCCAGCGGCAAGCGTAACGAGTACACGGTTACTGATCTGCGACGTACCCGTTGCACGACCAACGGTGGTGTTGGCAACCGGAGCATAAGCGCCAGTTCCGCCGAGCGCGAGCTGTGTCTGTCCTGCCGGTGTGCACGTAAGCTGCCACGAGATATCGTAGACGCCAGCGTTCGGGACAAGAAAGTCATGAGTGGGCAGGCTTCCCGTTCCGACAATGACACCGTTCGTTGGACCTGCTGTTGCGAAGGCGACTGCGACACCGGCCGCGGTGGTCGGCGTGGCAGCCGACGACCCGTAGAACGCGGCGTAGTCAAGGCCGACCGCGCCGGGCGGCGGCACGACGATCGGCGGGCTCTGGGCTGCGAAGTAGGCGTCGGCCTCTTCGACGGCGGTGATGATGGCCGTAACCTGTTTCAGGTAGTCAGCGGCGACGACGGGGACTGTCTCGCCATCGACAACCTTGGTGGACGACGGATTGGTGGTGAGCCACGCGCCGTAAGAGAGAAGCGTCGTGTTCTCGAGGTCAGCGCTGTTGGCGGCGGCAGCCGAGTCCCATACGGTATCGTATTCCTGAGCCCAGAGGCCTGCTGCTGTCGCTTGCGGCAGGTAGTCGGCACTGACGATGGCAACGACGGCTCCGTCCACAATCTTGGTCGTGAGGAGCGTTTTGAGGCCGCCGGTCATGCCGGAGTAGGCGCCCTCGAAGGCTGCGAGGTAGATGGGAAGGTTGACGGGAACGTAGCTCATGGCGGTTTCTTTCGGGTGAGTCCGCCATGTGGCGGAAGGGTTGACTTGAGACGTTGTGGAGTGGCTGACCTAGGTCAGCGTGAGATTGACATCGGATGAAGAGTTAGGCGCTTCGTGAGCTTCGTGACCGAACTTGGCGAGCTTGTCGAGGACGTCCACGTATGCCCGCTCGAGGCCGACCGTGACGCGCACGTAGTCGTCTGGGTCGACGAACTCGACAGACATCCGCATCTTCAGTTCGCGCGCTTGAGCGAGGAGGTATTCGCGACTCGTCTTGGCCTGTTCTTTGAACTGACTCATTCGACTCCCTTGGCGTACCGCTTGGCGAGTTCTTTGGCGAGGGCTTCGCGCGTGGGCTTGTCGAAAACCTGTCCGCGGCCTCCGATGCCGGAGTGAGGGAACTCCTTGCGATACTGCTTGGAGGCAGCGTCGACCCAGTACATCCAGAGCTTCGGAGCTTTCTTCGGGTCGTAGGTGCCGCTCTTTCTGCGCCGAAGGATGTTGGCCAAGATCGACTTTTTCTGGTTGTAGAGGCCGGACGTATTCTCGGCAAAGAGGTCCAGTTCCTCAACCTTGTGACGGTCGACGACGCGGTGCTTCTTCCGGGTGCTTCGACGCTTGATCACTTGCCGTACCCTTCCTTTGTGATGCGAGTGTCGTAGCGGTACGACAGTCCTTGGCTAGCCTCGGAAGCATCGCTACGCGACTTGAAAGCGGAGTGAAACTGCCATGGCTGTGATGACGCTGTGCGAGTCCACACAGCGAACGCCTTGGGCATAAAGTTCGCTTTGACAAGGCTGAACGTTGCAGGCTTCTTCGGCGGACCAAGCTTTCGTTTTCTCTTTGGACCCACGGCTATGATCCCTTCTTGTATTGCCAGACGCCCCACGCGGCGACGAGGCTAACGACGACAAAGACGAAGATTCCAGGCACTCGAGGCTCTCCTACTAGTTCTGCTCGCCGGAACGTCCGGAGAAGAACTTTCGGCGTTCGGTGATGACGTCATTAGCTGCTGCTACGGCGTCTTTGACTGAATGGGCGACGGCAACTGGCATCCCGCTCGCGTCCACGCTCATCCTGTTAACGCTGAGTTCGGTCTGAACGACTTGGTCCCAGAGCTGTTTTTCAGCCTGGTCACTCGGCGGCGTCATGGCAGCCACGTACTTTTCGATGGCAGCGATGACAAGCCTTTGAGTCGCGTCACTGCCGAGCGGTAAATCTTTCACGTTGTTGTCTGACATGGGTCTTCACTCTCCTCTTTGCGGGGCTCACACTCTGCACTCTGGGCAAAGGCAGTTTTCTTCGTGCTTTGGAACCTGAAAGACGCTCTTGCGAATGCACCCGTCCGAGCAGTACGCGCTCCGGGCTCCACCCACCGCGTAGAGATAGCGGACGCGCGGCAGGGCCGTGTGGGGCGTGTGGGTTGCCTCGACGGGCGCTCCGCACTGCTTGCACCACTCGCTCATGCTAACCCGCCTGAACAACTTACAAGCGAGTCTGGTGCCAAGTCTGCAGCTTTGAGCAGAGTCGCACCCATGCTTTTAGCTTGATCAGGAGTAAGGTCAAGTGTCGCTTGAATAACTCCGTCAACTCGGAGTTCCACAACGATCAAACCTTCGCCTACAGATATCTGATAGGAAGAATTGCTCATCGCAACACCTGGAGGACCATTCCCAAGGGGCTGGCCTTGAGCACGGTGACCCCAGCGCCGAGCACAAGCGTTCCGCCCGCAGCCCAGACCCACCACGGGACGCCGTGTTTGGGTAGCGACAGGTCCGGCAGCTTCTGGTACATCTGAAGCTGCTCGTCAGGGGCCTTTGGTTGAGGGGTGGGGCGGAACTTGACGGGCGTGGCGCTCGGCAGGGCCGTGTACCGACGGTAGAGATCTTGAAGGCGGCTCGTGCCGACGCCTTGCGGCATCAAGACGCCAAGGACGGCCTGGTAGTAGGCTTCCGCGTCCGCCATATCGAGCGGGTCCTTCTGGGTGAAAAACGCGAGCGGCGAGGAGAGGAGCGCTCCGGCCTGGGTTAGGGTGGGGTTGGCGATGACCGCGTCGATGAATCCTTGACCACTCGAGCGGACGCGCTCCCAGTCGGAGAGAAACGTGTGCCAGTCAGCAATCCACGCGCGCCACGTGGGGTCACTATTGGCCGGGAGACTGCCGACGTGATTGGTGACGTCGTCAATCTCGCTCTTTTTGGCTTTGAGTAAATCAAGCAGCTCGTTCGCCGTATGGTCGCCGCCCTGCATGGTGCCGAAAGACGCCTCGCCTGCGAAGCTGGCGGTCGATGGGGTGGTGGCGGTTGGTGCGGTGGTGGCAATAGTAGCTGCGGCGAGAGCTTCCGGCAGGCGCGGCGCCTCGGCGCCAGGCTTCTGGCGTGACGCCTGCCGGAACATGGGGCCCCACTCTCGCTCGGTCATTTTCGCCTCCACATGCGGCAGACAACGAAAGCAAGACCGACCGGACCGCCCGCAAGGAAGATGGCGAGCGTGGTGACGAGACTGAAGTCCCAGACGATGAGTTTTGGCGCAAAAAGGTCTTGACTGTCAGCGTAGAGTCCCATGACGTTACCCATCCAGGCGCAGAATCCGCACATGAGCCAGACGCTGGTCACTTGTCACCTTTGAAGGCGAGAATGGCGAGTCCTACAGCGAGTGACGCTCCAGCGATGACCCACGTGATAGTGTTGAAGGCGGAGATGACACCAAGGACAACGGGTCCAGGCCAGTAAAGAGCGTCGTAGTTCGCCTTCTTCGAGACGACATCAGCCGCTGACGAGAAGAGCTGCTTGACGGCGGCGTTTCGCGGAATGATGCCCGCGTTGACTGACTCTTCGCTCCGGCTGGCCTGAGTGATGATGTCGGGTAGGGCCGCGAAGTTGCCACTCTCGAACGCCGTCTTGAACGCGGTTCCAAGTTTGCCCGGATAGCTCCTGTCCCACACGGCCGCAAACCCGTCGCCCCACGGCCAGGCGAGGCCCAGCATGGCGAGCTGCGCGTCGGCGGGGGCCTTTGGGTAAGACGGATAGCTCTTGGAGAGTCCAGCGTGAAAGGCGGCGGCCTTGCTGTAGAGGATCTTGTTCAGATCGTCAGGCGTCAGGCGAATTGTGGTCAGAGACTGAGAGCCGGTGGATTGAATGCCGGGCCAAGCCGACTTGACCGCATTGAAGGCGGCCGTCACGTCAGCGGGCGACGCGAGGCTACCATCCTGATTCTTCCACGGATACTGAAGCGCGCTTGACACTGGGTCCGCGAGGATGCCCGTGCCAAACGTGACGTTGCCCTTGACGTCCGTGTACATGTACGGCAGGCCCGACCCCTCGAACTTCCCTTGAAAGAGGGGCAAGACCAGCGCGACGCTCTTTTTTAGTCCCGGGATATTGGGCGCGTTCGGCGGTTTGGGGACAGGGACGCCGAGCGCCTTCAAGGTGTCGGTGCCCGGGATGCCGTCCGCTTTGAGTCCGCGGGACGCCTGAAAAGCCGCAGTCCCATTGGCCGATTTCGGCCCCCACGAACCGTCGACTGCGAGCTGGGGCTGCGCGCCCAAGGCGTTGAGCCGCGCTTGGACCGCGCGGGCGGTTTGAGAATCGACGAGGGCCTGGGCGCCGGGCAGGGCTCCGCCCGTGGCCCCGAACTCGGGGGCTGCATTCGATGCGCGGGTGAAGGCGTCCTTCCAGTTCATCGTCTGCCTGAGGTTCCAATCGGTTCGAAGTCAAAGTCACCACGACCCACCAAGCCGAGTTGACCAATGAGACCAAGTTTGTCGAGTGTGCGCAATGCAGCGCGCCTGCTAGGAGCATCGTCGACTAGAACTACTGTGCGTCCAGCACGGTCTGTCGTAAACCCAATCTGCTGCATCATGTGTGCGTACTCACGCGCGTCTTCATCAGAGTCCAGACGTATGGCCACATTCCGCTTCGGCCTTGAGCGGCTACTACCAGCGCGGTGAATTTTCCTAGTGGCCATTGACTCACGGTTCGTAAGGCATCGGGTCGCCGACAGAACCGGCGTAGTGTTCTTGAAGGCCGCTCTTCTTGACGAGCGTCTCGAGCTTGGTGACGCGCTTTGTGAGCCCCGCGATTCCGCCAGCACTTTTCTTGTGCGACTTCTTCGCGCGGTGCTTCTTTCGCTTCTTCGCAGCCATCGTTATCTTCCTTTCAGTGCCGACCTAGGTCAGCGAATCCTTGACGAGCGTAGTAGCATGAGATCGTTGCCGTTTCTCCTTTTGGGCTGACCTAGGTCAGCCTCACTTGACGTGCCTTTGACCGCGAATGGTCAGTTCTCTGACGATACGTTCGGCGTCCTCGACGCTTCGCAAGTGCGGGTTGTTCATCCCATGTGCCGCCATATATTCGGCAGCACCCACTGTCTTGAACGGTCCAATGACGTACGCGAACTCACGACCGTACTGCTCTTCAGTCGGAACGTTGACAGAAGTGAACGTACCCAGCTTACCAGTGCTACGCCGTTTTCCGACATAGTGTTTCTTGCGTGTGCTGCGCCGCTTCATCACTCTGCTCCTCCGTCGGCCGCAGGCGCGGCGCTGTAGCCACTGAGCCCGCTGAGCCACGCGCAGGATAGCACGAGAGTGGCGGTGATGGCAAGGATTATGGGTAGCGCTCTCATCACTTGAGTACCGGGTTGGGGACGGTGCCGGTGATGACGGGGCTCATGGCAAGGGCGACTTGGACCTGCGGCGTATAGCGGCCATCTTGGGGTTGCAGGCCGGCAGCCACCTGAAAGTCGTAGACCTCTTGCGCGGGATACGACGGGACGCCGTTGTGATGCATGAAGGAGAGCAAAGTTTCGGCTTCGCTACTACCGTCTCCGTGGACAGCCGCTTTCTTGCCAAACCCGAAGAGATGCTTGAGCCATGCGAAGTGCCACCATGGCTCTTTCGCCGCCTCGATATGGGCGACGGCCAGCGCCGCTCCAGAGGCTGTGACGGGATTGGCGGCGAGTGCGGTCATGACGGCCTGATTCTGCGGCGGTGACCCGCCCACCATGCCGTGGGTCGCGAGGTACGCGGCTTGCGCCGCGGGCGGCAAGTTCGGCGGGGGGAAGATGCCGGCCGCGTGAGCGCGCGCCATGGCGGCAGCCATGTCAAAGCCCCCGGCGAGGTTCGGCGGAAGCTGCGACCGAAGCTGATTGACTTGTCCGAGTAGCGCCCCCGGCCCTTGTTGCAAGGTACTACTCACCTGATTGAAGCTTGCCATTCCCTGGTTCAGGCCCGCCGCCGCGTCGGGCGGAAGGACCGAGGATGCGGCAGAGGCCAAGGGCCCAAGCGTGTGGCTGATACCGCCGAGGTTCACGTGAATGTGCTCGACCGAGTGGACGGCGCCGGAGAGCCAGTGACCGAAGTTCATGACAGCGTTCCTCGTTTCATGACGATACATACACGCTTCATCGCGAGTTTCTCCAAAGGACGGGGCCTGAGTGCAGAATGCCAGAAGCGGTCAAGAGCCAGAGGCACACGACCACGATGACGATGACGCGGATGATCGTTTTGACCGTAGCGTCGATGGGAAGAAGGGTTACGACGTAGAGCGCTGCGCCGATGAGGATGAGGTAGACCACGGCTTGGATGAGCGTCATTCGGCGGCCTTCTCGTCCTGCTGACCTAGGTCAGCTTTCTCTGTGGACGCAGTTGGCGAGGCCGTGGGTGCTGCGGGTGCTGGCGCGGGCGCTGCCGGTGCGGGCGTCACCACGTCTGGCCGAATCTCCCCAGAACGGATACCGGCCGCGCGCGCCTTGAGGTCTCTGGCAACACCGCTCGCTGTCTGGTACTCGAAGACGGCTGCAAGTTCATCGATACCGTCCGCATTGAAGCTGCCCATGGCGCGCTTGATAATCTGCCGGCGCTGCTCTTGCACACTCTCCGGGGCCGCGAGAAAGTCTGCTCGCCTGCGAAGCATCGTCGCTTGAAGCGTGCAACCGTACTTCTGGAAAACGTCCGCCGTTGTGCGCAAAACCTTGGGAGCTGACGGACCGCGGCAGTTCTGCATAGCCTCGAGGTAGGCTGTCTCCCTTTCAGGAGTCAGCTCTCCACTCTTGCCGCGCCTGAGGGCAAGTAGGATGCTCAAGATAAAGCCGGCTTCGACGAACATTAGGTTTCTCGCTCCTTGTACTCGACAGGAACGTCAGGCCACCATTCTTTTATCTTCTCTTCAACGTATTTCTGGTCGCCATTGACACGCGATCGGAGGTCGCCATTTGTATCGTATGCCACTGCAACCCAGGGGAAACGGTAACCCTTTCGCTTGGCAGGCCCACCTTTCGTGACAACGATTCGGTGGATAGCACGACGCTTGAAAGTCACTTGCCGGTCCTCTGAGCGAGTTTGACAGCTTTGCTGAGGATGTCGAAGGCCTTGGAAGTGCCGTCGCAGAAGCGTGCCATCGCGCGGGCCGAGGCCTCACGCTTGAACGGGCCGAGGACGTATTCGTGGGTCTTGGAGAAGCCTTCGACTTCCCCCGTGAACGGCTCAACTTCGTGAGAAGACTTGCCACGGCGGCGGGCGACAACGTAGTTCACTTGCCACCTCCGATGCCGCCGAAGCTGCGAATGGGTTTTGGCGGCATCCGGACACTCGAAAGGTCCGTGACGGCAACGCCGCTCTTGCCAGTACCATCAGCCGCGAAGTTGCCAATCGCGAGGCCGCACTCGATAAGCACATCAGGCGCGCGGATGGCGGCGTGAAAGAGCGCTTCGGCGCGCGTCATGGCATTGACGTACGTAGTCTCCGGAGCCCCCGTCCGCGCGCGGCCGACGATGACGCACCACAAGGGTTTCTTCAGCCAGCGGTCGAGGACCAGTTTGCGCAAGAAAGTGCACTGCCCTCCGCCCGCCAGGCAGTGGAAATCAGGGGACACGCGTCCTTCGTGGTCGACCTCGTGGACCTTCTCGATGAGCATGCGCACGGTGTGGCACGCAGGGCAAGCTACAGCCGCCCCGATACGCCTGTCCATCCAGTCCTGACGGCGGCACCAGGTGCCAGGCGTAAAGTCGGTCAGACGGTGCTGCTCATCAAACAGCCACTCTCCTTCCGGCAAGACAAGCGACTGCGGGTCTACGGCCGACGTGCGGCTGATACTGGTAGCAGCGGTCATGCTCTCGCTCCGGGGTGAGGACAGAAGACTTGCATGAAGGCCTGGATTCGCGCCGGGCTACGGATGTTACCGCGCGCTCGGGCAAAGATTTTCCACTCAATACCAGAACGCCAGTACATCAGAATCTTCGCCTTCTGGCAGTAGCAACCGGCCAGGCGGCAGTCGATGCCGTGGACGGGTGGGCGGCGGATGGGAGAAGCACTCATGGCGGCTAACCGTCGATCCCCCACTGGACACTCACATTGGCGGTGTTGGCAGCGTCGATGTTGGTAATCGTCACTTCCGTGGCGCTTGAAGGAATATTGATGAACCGATCTTCGGAGGCGCTTGTCACGTACACCTGCTTGAAGATGCCGGTGCCTCCAGGCCCCTCGAAGGACACAAGGAGAGCGCTTGGGACGTCGGCCGGAGTCGCGCCGCCATAGCTGACAGCCACCGATTGGGCGCCTGCTCCCACAGGCACCATGAGCGAGACGGAATCCGTAGGAGCGAGCTGGAAGATCCCATTGTAGAGCGCGGGGCGGTCCGTGCCTCCGGGGCGGTTACCACGTTCAAGCACCATGCGAACGGTATACGGGGTGCCGGCTCTCGGGGTGGGTACAGGCGAGTCGCCGCCTGCGAGCGGCAAGGTCGTTGGCGTAGTGTCGGTCACGCGAATATCGATGACGCGTCCCGGCAAACTGATTGACTGGGCGCCAGAGAGCGAAAAGATTCGCTGCTGGGTATTGCCGTTTTCCGAAAATCGCACTTGGACAACGCACGCGTAAGGGACCGGATCTCCGACGTCGTCGGTCGGCGGGATGACGTCTAAGGATACCGTGTACATGTACCCTTCAGTCAAGGGCGTACCCTGGCTGAGGGCTACGGTTTGCCCGCTCTGGGTGAGCAAATCCCGGCTATCGCCGCCGCCCGTCTCGGTCGCTTCGGTGCCATTGCCGGCGAAGCGCTCTTCACCTTTTGTGATGGGCAAAACGCGCGCCATGAAATCCGGCGGGCGGTCGTAGGGACGTTCGCGGCTCATGATTGCGTGCCACTCCTATGCAGATGAGCTTCCGCCGAACCCACGATGCCGGCTCCTGGGTACGGAAAATCGCCGCGCTCTTTTGCTTCGCGCCGCAGCTCGTCAGCCATCTGCTCATCGGAAACAGGTTCCACGTGGACGTCGACCTCAATCCACCTGTCCTCGCCAGACGTGTTGTCGATGACGAGGCTGACACGGTTGTAGGATTGAAGGATCGGCGAGCGTACTTCGGCGCCGTCGCCTGCAAAGTATTCGACCGGCACGTCCAATCCGACAAGTGAGTGGACGTTGCCAAACTGGAGTTCGCTGACCATCACATCTGCATCAGAGTCGCTTCGGATAGCGACTCGCGCAACGCGGCATCGGATTCCAACTTCCATGGTGACATCAACTCGACCGCACGCCTTGATGGCGAAACGTTTGTCCTGCTTAGGCATGGGCGCAATGGCGAACACCATCGTTTCACAGGACTCAGTATGTCCGGTCAGAACGACACGGCGGCACCTAGCCGGTTTGTCCGACGCGTTATGCACCACCGCTCCAACGAGTGTCGTCGGGTCGATGACGAGCGGCGACTTGGGCGTTCCGTCCGGGTGAAGTGGAAACTCGCTTCGGCCTGTGTCGAGGTTTTTGCCGTCCGGCATCGTAAGGACAAGGCGCAAGGCATCGCTCTTCGGGCTGACCTCGACGCGGTTGACGTCAACGCGGGTGTTCGGTTGGAGTAGAAACTCACTTTTGCCGCGAGGTGGGACTGCCCAGCTCATCGATGCGTTGTCAGCCTCGGTTATGCGCGACTTGAGCTTGTCCGCATCCTCTCGACTTAGGAAACCCGCCGCCCAAAGCGTGTCAACGTGTTCCTTGCTAATTGGGGCGCCTTTGCAGTCAGCATCCCTCGTGAACGTGAGTTTGATGGTCTTGCTCATAGTGTCCTCTCCTCTTTACTCCAATTCCCATCCAACGTTCGGACTCAGAGTTGATAGCGGTGCTCCGCGCCGCACTTGCTGCCAGCGGTGCGCGACTCCAAGGCAATTGCCCATGCAGAGCGCCGCCGCCTCGGTTGTGCTGCGCGGGTGTACCGACGATAGCTCCTCCGGTTCACCCGCAAAGCAGAGCCCGGCCTCGAACGCTTCACCGTGGACGCCCGGAGCCAATTGGGCGACGAGCTGAGGGCTAATCTCGGGGCCCTCGGCGAGAATGGCGCACGCTCCTTCGATAAGGCCCTCTTCATGGGTATTGACCAAGTCGACGAAAACCTGAATGACGCCGACGAAGGGTGGGACAAAGCATTGAGCGAGGCGCACGAGGATCTCAGCCCCACGGTCGGTGATACCGAGCGACTCGGGGCCGCGGTGCGACTCCAGGTAGGCCAGGATAACGGGGTGACTCGCCTGAGCGGGCGCGTGGCCGGCGCGCGCATTCTTGCCGATTTCCTCCACCATGCCGATGGCGTTCTGGTCGCCAAGCATGGCGCGCTGCGCGAGCGCTTCGGCTTCTTTGTGGAGGGCGGGGGAGAGGGGCATGATGATTGGGCTGACCTAGGTCAGCCGCTGCTCCGGAAGACTTCAGTCGTACCGTTACCGCTCTTGCCGACCTCGAGCACGATGGCACGCTTGCCCGTGTTCAGGTATTGCTCGTTGGCGAAGCGGACGGCGTCACCTTTGTCGGAACACACGCCGAAGAACGCGTGGTGCTTCATCGGACCGACGACGCCTGTGATGACGTACTGTTTACGTCCCACGCGGTGGCTCTTCTTCGTTTTTCGTTTAGCGGCCATTGAATTCTTTCGCTGACCTAGGTCAGAGTTTTGCGAGGTGCTGTTCGACGTGATGAAGGCGCGTCTCGAGGTTGGCGACGACCTTGGCCGCACGATCCGCGTACCGATCCAGTGCATGTGTAGCTCACGGCTCGCCAAGCTCCGGACGGCCCATGGCGTTTGCGACACGCTGCGGGAGTACCCACTTGCCCGCCAGGCGTCGACCGACAAGCTCGTCAATCGTCGTTCGAGTCTGCCTGGCCAGCACGACGTCTCCGCGCTCGCTATAGCCTCGGTACTGCCGCGCCTCCCCCATCGCCAGGTCGATTGT